>Ga0247727_10020052_pt1 | contig 10272 bp, 11 predicted proteins | sample WisWelCaveWW1625_FD_202498 | JGI IMG/M metagenome (GOLD analysis project Ga0247727, IMG submission 202498) | Biofilm microbial communities from Wishing Well Cave, Virginia, United States - WW16-25 | ecosystem: Environmental > Aquatic > Deep subsurface > Groundwater > Cave microbial mat | place... | reverse complement strand
CCACATAAACAATCGCCCGCTTTCCGGTAACCAGCGCTGCGCTGACCGGAATCACCAGCGGATTCTGGCTGCCGGCGGGCGATCGGGTAAAGCCAAGACTCTTGCCCGAAACAAGATCCATACCGCAAAGATCACAACTGCCGGGCTTTTTTTTAATGATCTCCGGATGCATGGGACAGATCCATTTATCGGCCAGATAATCATCCACAACCCTGCCTATATGAGAGAGTTTAGCAAAGACCGTTCCGGTTACAAATAGACCCGGCTTCAGTTTGTGTTGTAGATTGGCAGCATTCACGCGGACACGCACCGTGCGTCCCCCTTCCTGTAGGTAGGGATCAATGAATCCGACCCGGCCGTAAAACGTTTCACCCGGCAAGGCTTCCGCCGTAAATTCTACGCTCTGTCCGTATTTGATCCAGGAAAGATCCGATTCATAGGCTTCCAAAATCACCCAAACCTGACTGAGATCGGCAATCTTATAGAGCATCTCTCCCGGCATCACCTGCATTCCCTCCACTGCCGCTTTGTGATAAACCACACCCGAAATGGGGGATGTAATCATCAAGCGGTCCTTGGCCCTGCCTTCTTTGACAATCTGTTCAATTTGCTCTTTGGTGAGACCCAGCTGCATCAATTTTTCCCGCGCCGCCTGATAGGTCGCATGAGCCGATTTGAGATTTTCCGCAGCAGTGTTCGGAGTATTCAGCGTTTGATAGGACTTGAAGGACTGTAACAGTTCCTCCTGTGTCCCATAGAGTTCCGGACTGAAAATCTCCACCAGATGCTCTCCCTTTTTAACCGATACACCGGTATAATCTACAAACAGCCGTTCTAACCGTCCCATCACCCGCGCGCTCACAATCTTATTTCTGGTTTCGTCATAATCGACCTTACCCACCAGCCGGATCTCCAGCGCCACATTCTGCCGCCGCACCGGTGTGGTCTCAATCTCGGCTAACTTTTTGGCCGATTCGGACATGGCCAAACTCCATTCTCCTGTGGTTTGGATACCTTCCTCTACCGGAATCAGATCCATAAAACAAATGGGACACTTGCCGGGCTTGGGCAGATGGATTTGGGGGTGCATCGCACAGGTCCATCCGCTGACCGGAGACTCCTCCTGACGGATCTCCACAGGATGGATCTCTTCTTTATTTCCCGTCCGTCCGGAGAAAAATCCGATTCCAAAAACAAATACCAATAGTCCTGCCCCGGTGAGGGTCCAGCTGGTTTTTTTCATAGGAAACTCCATTTTGATTGGCTGTAGATATATTCAATTTCTTCTTATCTTGAAGCAGCGCTCGCTTGTCTTGCATCCCGCATTTCTTATTCCACTCCCATCAGCATCTTTATTTCTGCCAGATTCTTTGCGCATTCCACAACGGCTTCTTCCAAATTCTGCTGAAACATCAGCCGCATCCGCTGGGCCTCGATCAGATCCAAAAAATCGGCATGACCGGCCCGAAAGGCGGTTTCCATGGATTTGAGTTCCACCTCTACTTTGGGAATCAAATTCTGTTCATATAGTTTAATCTTCCGTCGGTTGTCATTGTATTCGAAAATCATCGTTGCCAGCCGGTTCTTCAATTCGTTTTGCATTCCCTGTTGTTCAAAAAATTTGGCCTGTAACTCGCCCCCCATCTCCTTGACCATGCCCAGCATCTTTCGCCAATTGAGCGGCAAACCGAGTGAAACCATCCCCATCCAGGGATAGTCCCGTTGATCCAGCACGTCCATCATTTCTCCATCAGCCGAAAAGGTATAGTCCACACTCAACATGAGATTCGGCAGGAACTCCCTCTTTGTGAGAGATAATTGGATCCGCGCCAAACGCAATTCCTCCTGTGTACGGCGCAGCATGGGATTTCTCACCTGCAACTGCACCCACAGGGAATCCGTCTCCCAGCGCAGAGTATCCGTTGGGATTGAAACCGGAAAAGGCAGCAAGACCGTATCCTGAATATTCAGGAGTGATTTTAAACGTTGATCCAGAGGGATGCGTTGTGCTTCCAAGGAACTGATTTCATTTTTAATTTTACCGTTCTCCACCTGCAAACGCAGGATATCTGTATACTGGGAGGCATTCGCGGCATAGCGCACCCTCACCACCTCCTCAAGTTGTTCGAGCAATTTCAGGTTATTCTCCATCAGGGAAAGCATTCGCTTCAGCCAGTAATAGTCATAATAAGCCTCTTTGACTTCAAAAATGACTTTCAGCCTTTGCTCCATAAAATCAAGCCTCGCCAGCGTTGCCCGCGTCCAGACCATCTTCCCCTTTAAACCCCGCTTACCAAATAATTGAAATTCCTGTCCGATCCCGATTCTCTGTTCTGCCATCCCGACAGTTCCAGCTTTAGCTGCCTGGATCCGGTATGAATAGTCAAGCATCGGATCCAACACAGCCTTCGCCTGCGGAATTCTTTCCATTGCCGCTTGCCACATATAAAAAGCAGCCTTGAGCCCCGGATGGTAGAGCAAAGCCTGGGTCAGATAACGATCGAGGGAGGGCTGCTCATAGAGTAATGAAGCAGACAGACTTTTTTCAGATTCTTGGTACTGTTCTTTGGTCTGTCTGAATTCTTCTCTAATTTTCTTTTCGAAAGCGCTTCCCGTATTTTGTAAGAGAACCCCGGTTACAACCGTGAGTAATAATAACTTTTTATAAAACATGGAGTTTTCCGCCATAAAAATTTTATAAAACATCTTACCAATTTTTCTGATGAAAAGGCGACCATCCCTCAACACCCTCCGAGCAGGGAATTCTGGTCATTAAAACTTAAAAAACCTGTTTTAACTGGAAAACAAGGAGGCAACAGAAAGAAAGGCAGCTAACAACGTAGGACTACCGCAGCAATACAAAGCAGGCCCGCATTTCGGGGATTGGAGAGAAGAAACGCTGACCAAGGCGGGGACATTTGGGAGGCCAAATAATATTCATCATCTTTAGTGTTCAGAAATGAAATCTGAAAAAAATCTTCGTAACCCTGTAGAATTTGGTGAAGATAAACCGGAATGAAAATTTTTTCTTTTTCAGGAATATCCGCCCTTACATCACAGGCACAGGACCGTATTTCCTGTGACAGTTTAGCTTTCGAAAACTCTCCGTTTATTCCATTCTTATCATTCTGGCAGCAGGGGTGTTGAATCTCTTGCTCGGCAGAAGAGCGGATCCCCGGAGTACAGCAGCAGAAAAGATGGGTCGGAACCAGAATATTGTAAGCGAGGATAAAAAACAAACTAAAAAATTTTACTGCTTTCATAAGCCCAATAGATTAATATATATTTTTTTTTAAAAAAAGTCAACCCTGCATTCTTCCTTACTCTTCAGATATAGATAGGTCGCAAAAATCACCCCGTCCTTACAGACTTATAACTTTAGCTTGCGCTAAAGGTTCAATCCAATGATATCGTTTCTTTAAACCACGACGACTGAGTTATCACTGTCTCCATACGAACTAGGCACATATTTATCTGCATTCCAGTCATTTTCCCAGTTCGTGTTATTTAAAAAGTAGCGGTATTGGTATTCCCTCCCCTTTTCCAGTTCCAAAGTCACCTCAAAGGATCCATCCTTTTGTTTTTTCATCGGAGTCGCATACACGTTCCAACTGTTAAATTCTCCAACGAGATGGACAATCTTTGCTGACTTAACAGCCACTTTAGGCAGGGTAAAACTAACCTTGCAGGTATTACTTCCTGGCAGATCTTGTTTTTTTAGACCCATAGGATCTCCTCTTTAAAAGGATCGAATGATCTTCCACATAACCACACAGGGTTCTCTGCAATTCAGTTATATCTTTACTTCCCTTGTTACGAAATCCGCATCCGGTAAAAAGACCGCCACACAAAAACAAGGGCTACGGCTAAAAACACACCGGCCAGCATGAGGCTGAAATTCGTCCCTTTTTCAGCAGTCAGACTCACAGCCAGTTCCACGGCCAGTAGCCCGAATAAGGTTGTGAACTTAATGATCGGATTCATCGCCACGGATGAGGTATCTTTAAAGGGATCTCCAACGGTGTCACCCACCACGGTCGCGGCATGGAGCTCTGTTCCTTTTTCTTTTAATTCCACCTCCACGATCTTCTTGGCATTATCCCAAGCACCTCCCGCATTGGCCATAAAAACAGCTTGAAACAACCCGAACAACGCAATCGCGATCAGATAACCTATAAAAAAATACGGTTCCAAGAAAGCAAAGCCCAAGGTGAAAAAGAAAATGGCAATAAAAATATTGAGCATCCCTTTTTGAGCATACTGCGTACAAATCTGAACCACCTTGGCGCTGTCCGTTGCCGAGGCCCTCTTGCTTCCCTCAAGACGGATATTACGTTTAATAAATTCTACAGCCCGGTAGGAACCCGTTGTCACCGCCTGAACTGAAGCACCGGTAAACCAATAGATCACACCGCCGCCGCAAATGAGCCCTAGGAAAAAGGGGGCATATAATAAAGACAATTTATCTAAATTCTCCTGTAATCCATGGGTTAAGGCGACGATGATCGAAAAAATCATCGTGGTCGCCCCGACGACCGCGGTACCGATTAAAACAGGTTTGGCGGTTGCTTTAAAAGTATTTCCTGCCCCATCATTTTCCTCTAAAAGGTACTTGGCCTTATCGAAAGAGGGTTCAAATCCATAATCGCGTTTTAATTCCTGTTTAATTCCTTCTTCCTCTTCAATCAAAGACAATTCATAGATTGATTGGGCATTGTCAGTGACCGGACCATAGGAATCAACGGCGATGGTGACCGGTCCCATTCCTAAAAACCCGAAAGCCACAAGCCCAAAGGCAAACACCGGTGCCGCGACCATCAACTCCCCCAATCCCAACGTACTGATCCCGTAAGCTATACCCATCAAAATCAAAATGCTGAAGGGCAGCCAGAAAGAACTATAATTACCAGCGACGAATCCGGACAAAATATTTAACGAGGCCCCGCCTTCCTTTGAAGAACTCATAATTTCCCGCACATGCGCAGACTTCATTGAGGTAAAAACCCGCACCAGTTCAGGAATCACCGCTCCGGCCAAGGTCCCGCAACTGATCACCACCGAAAGTTTCCACCACAACGACCCATCCCCCAATGTTGGGATGAGCAGGTACGACATAGCAAAAGTGAAAAGAATAGAAATTCCTGAAGTAAGCCAAACCAGGGAGGTCAACGGAACTTCAAAATTCATCTCATCCGAATTTCCAAAACGGATGCGTGTAATCCAGCTGTTAAGAAAATAGGAAATAGCGCTTGCAACAATCATCATCACGCGCATCATAAAAATCCAGACCAGCAACTGAACCTGGGTCGTCAGATTCGAAACCGCCAGCAGAATAAAAGTAATTAACGCGACGCCTGTAACACCATAGGTCTCAAATCCATCGGCTGTCGGTCCGACTGAATCCCCCGCGTTATCTCCGGTACAATCGGCAATCACCCCTGGATTCCGTGCATCATCTTCCTTTATATTAAATACGATCTTCATCAGATCTGAACCAATATCGGCAATTTTAGTAAAAATTCCTCCGGCGATTCGAAGCGCCGCCGCCCCCAGTGATTCCCCGATTGCAAAGCCGATAAAACAAGCCCCGGCATAATCACGCGGGACAAACAAGAGAATAAGCAGCATGAGTAGCAACTCGACACTGATCAGCATCATCCCGATACTAATGCCCGCTCGCAGAGGAATCGCTAAGAGCGGATAGGGTTTTCCTTTTAAACTGGCAAAAGCAGTCCGCGAGTTTGCATACGTATTAATCCGGATACCAAACCAGGCTACACTATAACTGCCTGCAATCCCGATGATACTGAATAAAAGAATCACAAACACCTTGATTGCAGTAAAATGCATCAATAGTCCAAAATAAAAAATAATTACAACCGCGATAAAGGATTCCAAAAGTAATAACAATTTACCCTGCGTTAGTAAATATGTTTTGCAGGTATGATAAATAAGTTCCGAAACGTCCCGCATGCTCCGGTGAACCGCTAATTTCTTAATATTGAGGTACATCATCAAGCCGAAAACAAGTCCGAGGATGCAGATCCCGATTCCCAGCGTTAAGAGTGTTTGTCCGTCCAATCCGAAATAATCTCCTGTGTTAAAATCAGGCAGCACCAGATTCGCTTCTCCTCCAGCGGCATGCCGGCCTCCCTGTTCCTGCCCAAATGCACTGGGGGCTGCCATACCAATGAGCGAAAAATAGATAAAGAACACCTTCCCTCCCCCAAATATTCGATTAAAAAAACGACTCACGTTAATACCTCCTCGTTCAAGTCAACAACATCTTTATTTAATTGATAAGAATATATTTTATAATAAGTTATCAAACAAAAAAATATTATTTCATTCATTTTATCTATGAACAGACAGGTGCAGCAATATATGTTTTTTACAAAATAAAAAAGGCTGCTGATCAGGCAGCCTTTAATAAAACTATCCGGATTCTTAGTCCATCAATTCTCAGGGCCAGGACCTGCATGTCCGCCCTCGGAGCGATGCGGATCACCCCCCTGTTCACGGCCCGGACCTCTCCCGAAATGAAAGAAACCGGGCATGACCGCGGCCTTGCGAACCTGTTCCGGTGTTAACATTTTGCGCAGTTCAATCATCTTTCCAATCCTGAGTTCTTCTGATTTACCCTTTAATTCTCCCATTTCTTTGGCAACTTTTTTGACTCTTGATTCATCAAAATTTTCCTTGAATAATTCTTCTCTGAGATCAAGCATTTTCAATTTAACATCGGCTTCCAGCCGGATCCGTTCCCGCTCCTGCTTTAAGCGAATTTTTTCGAGACCCTTCATCTGCTCGGGGTTAAGACTAAGGTGTTCAAGCAGGTCCGGCCGATCCATCTTTCCGCCGGGCTTCATTTCGCCCAGCGGCAACTCTACCGCGACAACCATACTCATCAAAAAAAAACCAGTCAGTATGCCGAACGTTTTATTCGTCATTATCCGCTTCACCTCCTTCAGGTTTAAAAGATGTCTCTTTCCAAAAAATCGGAATAATTCTCTTCTCCCAGGACCGGGTCCTGATCCTCTACCTCTGCTTCGACTATATTTTCGTACAAAAAATTATTGAGGGCATTATAATCAACCCGCTCCCCCTTTGACCAATAAAAAACAATACTGCTGATGGCAATCATGACAACACCCGCGACCCCAACCAGACGCAAGGGAACCAGGCTCAATCTTTCATGCCATAACGGAGGATGTTTTTCAATCCCGCTCAAAATTTTATCCCACAATTCAGCCGGAACTTTTAGTGGTGAGATACTTTTCAATGGCTCGAACAACGTCTCATCAGACAAAAATTTCTCGTTCATCGGATCGGCTCCTCGGCCAATAAATTTTTCATGGTTTTCCTGATTCGTTCTTTAATCCGGTGAATCTTGGACTTGACTGTCCCCGGAGCGATCTGCAGGAGATCGGCAATCTTCTCGTATTCCATCTCGTAGGCTTCTTTCAGAATAAGCAGAATTTTCTCCTCCGGCATGAGCGGCTTTAAAAGCAATCTGACTTTTTCCCGATTCTCCAATCCCGCTTCATAATCTTGGAATGAACCGATTGACTTCCGCTCTAAGCCCGCCTCATTTTCCTCAAGTTTTGAAAAAACACCCGTCTTTTTCTTGTCATTGATTAACTGATTAAGACTCAGCCGGTAGAGCCAGGTTGAAAAATCCGCTTGAAAACGAAATGACTTTATTGTTTTGTAAACCGTGATAAAAATATTTTGAGTTAAATCTTCTGCCTGTTCCTCATGAAGAGTAAATCTATAACTCAAATTATAGACAAAATCCTTGTAATGATCGTACAGGACTTTAAATTGTTCCACGCGGCCTTGCTGGCAGGCCTCAATCACTCCTCTTTCAACTTGTTCCATAAATCATTCAAATAGGTTAGACAAGAAAAATCACGGGTTTGTTCCATTTTTTTATTGTCTTCCATTGATGTTTAGTGGTCACTTTCATAAATATGATGACATATTTCGTATTGCCAATCGCGACCACCCTGCGGGGGTCTGGGGGAACACAGCCGCCCTCCCAGGGGCTGACAGCAAAAAAATGCGATAAACAGGAGCATTTTTGAGCGCCATAGGGGCGTTAGTCCATATGCCTGCCCGCCGTCCCGTTCTCTAATCGGCAGGCGGGAAAGTGCCGTGGTTTGAGTTTAAACTAAATGTCAGCGTATTTATGAACCACAGCACTTAGGTTATCCTTCTCAAAAATCGGAAAGACAATAAAACTTTTAAAATTCGAAATTTTGTTTGGTTAAAAAAAATTTTATTAAAAAAATTCTTTCGTACTATTTAAAAAAACTATTTTTAGACTCTGTTATTCGTCGGTCATATGGAACCACTTCCTTCAAAAGAAAAGCGACTCTACGGCCGTTATTTAATGGCGGGCTCAAATTTTCTGGCCGCGATTCTGGTATTAGGATATATTGGCCACTGGATCGACCAGAAATTGGATAAAGACCAAACCTACCTGACTCTCGGCTGCGTCTTGGGAATTGGCTGGGGAATGTACGAAGCCCTAAAATTAACTCTATCAAAAAAAGAGCCGGCTTCAAAAGGGATGCATAATAAATGAAAAAAGTCTTTTCTGATCTCCTGATTATAGGGATTAGCCTTTTAACCTTGTCCTCGATAATGATTGTTTTTAATCTGTCGAATCCGCTCTTGACAAAACCGGCACTGCTGGGGTGGGGAACCGCCGTTCTGGGGTTGGCTTTATTCTACATCCTTTCCGTTCGCTTCAATCTGAAAAATAAAAAGTTTCATTTAATGTTCGATTTAACCGGCAGTGCCCTGCGCTTTTTTATGACAGGGGTCGTTTTGTTGAGTTTGGTTTTTTTTAAGAAAAATTGGCTCATGCCCTTTGCCTTAAGTTATTTATCCTGCTTTTTAATTTTTATTTCTTTTGAAATTTACATATTAAACAAATCGCAAATCCGGATATAATCAAGTGATCCTTTCACCCAAGACATTTTGATTTCAGTGACGCCTCAAATTTCAGAAAGTGAAGATATCGGGGACTGGATCGTCCACCACTTGGTGAACCGTCCAAGTTGGCACCCCCTGCCGGGGGTTGACATCCCTCTGCCCGAAACGCTCAGGATTGGCACTATCGATCTGAGCATTACGTTGCATGTCTTGATGTTATGGGTGGGGGCTCTGATCACTTTTCTGCTATTTGCTATTCTTTACCGGAAGAAGACCTCGCAAGCACCCCATGGCCTGACGAATTTACTTGAAACCCTCGTTCTCTTTGTTCGTGATCAAATCTGCATTGAATATCTGGGTGAAGAGGATGGCAGAAAACTTGCACCCTTCTTTTTAAATTTTTTCTTCTTCATTCTGATCCTGAATCTGATGGGTCTCATTCCGATCTTTGCCTCGGCTACGGCGAATATTAATGTCACCGCCGGGTTTGCCCTGATTACCGTAACCATGATGATTGCGGGAGGCGTGATCCGTCATGGCCCTTGGGGATTTCTCAAAATCTTTATGCCCCCCGGTCTTCCGATTTTTGTTTATTTTATCTTAACACCCATCGAAATGTTAGGACTCATCATTAAACCCATGGCCCTCACCATTCGTCTCTTTGCCAATATGTTGGCCGGCCATATTGTCATCGCTGCTTTTATCAGCTTAATCATCGGTTTTAAAATCTGGGGACTTCCTTTTCTGGGGGGAGTGGTCTTTGTCTATGCACTCGAATTACTAGTCGCTTTTATTCAGGCCTATATTTTCACTTTGCTTTCCGCCATGTTCTTGGGGAGCATGCTTCATCCTGAACATGAATGACGATTTGAATAAAATTAAACCTAATTCATCAAACCCTTTTTAAAGGAGAAAATATGATTAGTGCTGCAGGATTAGCGGCGGTTGGAGCCGGTCTGGCTGTAATTGGCGCGGGTCTGGGAATCGGCAGGCTGGCCGGTTCTGCGTTGGAAGGAATCGCCCGTCAGCCAGAAGCCATTGGAAACATCCGCAATACAATGATTTTGGCAATTGTGTTCATTGAGGGGGTGGCCCTCTTTGGTCTGGTCATCGCTTTCTTGGCCATGGGTAAGTAAGCGGACCGGTTTAAACTTGGAGAAAATATTATGGTAGCTTTTGCTGAAGAACATTCCGCGACCGTAGCGAGCGTACAACACACTGCTCTGAAAGGAGACGGTGGAAACCCTCTCTTTAAAATCGATCCGGGGATGGCGCTGTGGACCTGGATTGCCTTTTTTATGCTGCTCCTCATCCTTTGGAAAACGGCCT
>Ga0247727_10020051_pt1 | contig 10272 bp, 6 predicted proteins | sample WisWelCaveWW1625_FD_202498 | JGI IMG/M metagenome (GOLD analysis project Ga0247727, IMG submission 202498) | Biofilm microbial communities from Wishing Well Cave, Virginia, United States - WW16-25 | ecosystem: Environmental > Aquatic > Deep subsurface > Groundwater > Cave microbial mat | place... | reverse complement strand
AAGCGCAAACCCGCGATCGATAACAAAGAAAAGCAGTTTGTACACACAACCTTAACGAGACTGTCAAAGAACTGAACTACAAATCAATATACAAGGGTTTTTCTTTGTGCCCTTTGTATCTTTGTGGTGAAAAAAATCTTTGCGGTCATGCCAGTTTTTCCAGAGTAATACAATAAAGGGCCGATCGCGCGAACAACGCGACCTGCCCTTTTGCTTTTTTGTTCATGCGCCGCACCGCTGCGACTTCCGGCCTCGGACTTCGGACCTCGAACCTCGGACTTTTATTTCATCAGCAACATCCGCCGCACCTGCCTGACTTCGCCCGCCTTCAACACCGCGAAGTACACGCCGCTCGGCACATTCGAAGCATCGAATGCGGCTTGATAGACACCGCGCTCGTGATAACCGTTCGTCAGCGTCGCCACGATCTGGCCGTTGAGGTTGACAACGTTCAACGTCACGTTCGCCCCCTGCGGCAGCGAATAGGAAAGCGTCGTCGTCCCGTTCGCGGGAAACGGATTCGGATAATTCCGCGCGAGCGTCATCTCGTCCGGTATGATCGCCGCATGGCCCGCGCTTTCCACAACACGGCTCAACGCCGCGCCTGAGCCTCCATAAACCTCAACCTCGTTGAGGCGCTCGCTGCCGCGATTGTTGCGCGTCATATAAACGCGCACGTACCGCGCCGCGGTTGCAGTAAACGTTACGTCATCATTGCCGCCATTGCCGGCGTTATCGATGTAAACGGTGGCATAGCCGACGCCATCGCTGGAAACCTGGATCTGATAATTCGCGGCGAAATAGATGCTCCGCCATTTGATCACGACGCGATTGACCGAATGACTCGCGCCGAGATCGACGCGCCACCACATCGTCGTCGTAGTGTTGACGCCGTTGCTGCGCCAGAACGTGCTCGTGCTGCCATCCACCGCATTGATCGGCACATACGTGCTGTACATGCTCAACGCCGCGGCCGGCCTGTTCAGCGCCAGATTGACCGGCGCCACATCGTCGTTGTTAATCGTACACTGTCCCTGATTATCCGCAATCGTCGCGTTCACCGCGCTGCTGAGATTCACCAAAAAAGTTTCATTCGCTTCAACCGTGACATCGCCGTTAACCGTTATGGAAAACGTTTGCAAAGTAATTCCCGCCGCGAACGACAACGTGCCGGCGCCGCCAGCATAATCAATGCCCGCCGTCGCCGTGCCATTCGCCGTCGCATAATTCACGGTCACCGTTTGCGCGCTCGCCATCGAAAGCGTCGCCGTAAATGTCGCATTCACCGTGCCCCCGTTGCCTTCCATCACCGTGACGTCGTTGATCGAAATCGCCGGCGTGCCAGGATTCGGCTCGATCATCGGCGATTGAAACATGCCGCGGCCATGCGTTGCCGCGCGAATGATCCGCGCCGTTGCCTGAATATCCAGCTCATCGATCACGACATTCGGCAGGCCGGTGTTCCAATTGCTCCACGTCGCGCCTTCGTCGATCGACGCATAAACGCCGAGATCGGTGCCGGCATACACAATCTCCGGATGCGCCGGATCGATCACGATCGTGTTGCACGGCACATTCGGCAAACTGTTCGTCACATTTTGCCACGTGCTGCCGCCGTTCGTCGTTTTATAAACATGGCTCGTCGCGCTCCAGCCGCCGTTCGCCACGTAAAGCGTCTGTGGCTGGCTCGGATGCGCCGTCAGCGCCGTAATGCTCGCCGCCGCGAGTCCCGTGGAAATTTTCGTGAAGCTCGTGCCGCCGTTCGTGCTCTGATAAATCGCGCTCGCGCCGGCCACGTAAATCGTCTGATTATTGCTCGGCGCGACCTGAATATCTTTATCCAGCGTTTCCGTTGCATCGAACAACAGCGACCAGTTCGCGCCGCCGTTGCTGGTTTTATAAAGGTTGCTGCTGCCGATCGTATACAACACACTCGGATTTACCGGATCCATTTTCACCGGCGTCACCCACGGTCCGCTCGGCACGCCGGTGTTAATTGAAAACCAGCTTACGCCGCCGTTCGTGCTCTTTTGATGGCTGCCGTTTTGATATTCACCGTAAATAATGTTGGAATTGCTGTAATCGAAAACCACTTCGCCGCCGTCGCCGCCGAGTCGCGTCGTCCACGTCGTGGCGCCGCTGTATTCTTTGGTGCCGTTGTCCTGCGTGCCGCCCATCGCGCGATTGCCGTTATTAAAATCGCTGCCCATCTTATAAAATTGGAACGTCGTCAGGCCGCTGTTGATGCTCGTCCACGAGCTGCCGCCGGTGGTGGATTTGTAAAGGCCGCCGTCACAACCGACATACAACGTGCCGGCGTTGAATGCAATCGCGTGAAAATCCACGTGAATGCCGTTCGTGATCGTCGACCACGTCACCCCGTCGTTCGTGGATTTGTAAATATTCGTGCCGCCGGAATACACAATGCTCGCGTTCGCCGGATCGACCGCAATCACGTTGTTGTACCAGCCCTGGCCGTTGTAATGATTCGGCGAGTTCGATTGCAAAGTCCAATTGCTGCCGCCGTCGGTGGTGCGATAAATCCCGAGCAGCGACGAGCCGCTGCCAATCGTATTCGCGATGCCCGCATAAAGCGTGTTTGGGCTCGACGCGCTGATCGTCAGACTGACACGGCCCGTCGAGGCGCTCGCCGGCAGGCCGGTCGCAAGCTTCGTCCACGTCACGCCGTTGTCGGTTGATTTGTAAATACCGTTGTTCGCATTGCCCCATGGATAACCGAGCGCAACATAAACATTATTGGAATTGGACGGATCCATCACGACTTCCTTGCCATCCCAGCCGGAAGATGTTCCCAGGGTGCGCGTCCACGTCGTGCCTGCATCCGCGGTGCGATAAATGCCGTCGCGCGTCGCCGCGATCAGCACATTCGGATTGCCCGGATCGATCACCATCTCGTTGACCGCCTCGCCCTGCGAGAGCAAAAAGCTCAAACCGGTTTGCGTCCACGTTGCGCCGCCGTCAATTGATTTCAATACGCCGACGCCTTCCACCGCGTCGATGTTGAAACTGCCCTCGCCCGTGCCGATATAAATGATATTGGAATTGGTGGGATGCGTTGCGATGCAGCCGATCGCGAGCGTCGGCAGTTGATCATCCATCGGCGTCCAGGTGTTTCCGCCATCCGCGCTGCGCCAAATGCCGCCGGAAGCCGCACCGGCCCAAATGACATTCGCGTTGTTCGGATCGAACGCGAGATCCAACATGCGCCCGGCGAAGTTAGTCGGCCCAATCGCCGTCCAGTTTGCCGGCGCCATCGCACTCTTCGCAAGACTGCGGTTGGTGCGCGCTTCGAGAAAAGCATTCCACCGCGCGCCGGCCGGATAACTGCCGTCCGCTGTCAAACGTGATTCTAAATACCACTCCAGACGCCGAAACGGTTTCTCGCCGCTGCCCGGCCCGGGATTCTGCACCTTCGACAGGCGATTGGCCAGGAAATTGTTGTAAGTTTCCAGCCCCGGTTTAATCTGGACATTTTTAACCGGCAATCGCTGCAACTGCGCCCATCCCGGGCTCGACAGCGCCATCAATAATGACAGCAAAAAGAGCGAAAGTTTGTTCCTCATGGCATCTCTCCAACGCTGATAAATGGCTGGCTTTTATTGAATGACCGAGGTCGCGAGGTGGGCTAACTTGATTGTCCAAAGCAATGGGCCATGCTCAAACCGGAATAAAATTAATTAAGGAAGAGATACCGGCAAAGGTTCTATTTCGCGGAAGATGAAAGAGAGAATGAAGGGAATTCAGGCTTCCAGAAACAACTTCCAGAATGGCACCAGCTTGATCTGTTTATCGCCCAGGGTGCGCATTGCATTTCCGCGAGATTGCGTGTGACGACGGTCGCTTCCTGGAAAGTCACTGACCGGTCGCTTTTACGCACAAAATGTTCCACATTTCAACCACTTTAAGTGACCGGTCAGTCTCATTTTTTTAAGCGCCGAAATAAAAGTTGCGATTGCACGCGGTAATTCGTATTATCATTCATCATGCCATCGCCCCTGCAAAAATTTCGCCATCGCCTGCTGGCCGCCTGCGCGTGGAAAGATCTGCGCGCGCTGCTGTTGATCGATACGCTGATCGCTGCGGTGCTGGCATTGATTTTCGTGACGGCGCCAAACTGGTGGGAAAACTTTTTCAGATTTTTAATCTGTTCACACGCCATCGGCGCCGCGATTTATTTTCTGATCAGCCTGACCGAGGTTTTGGATATCGCCAATATCTGGAAACGTTCGCTGCTGCTCAGCGGCGCATTTTCTCTTCAACACGCTTAACTCGATTGCGAGCCTGATTCCGGTTGATCCCGCCCGCGCCGAAGCGATTGTGCAATTTTTTTCAAAGCCTCCAACTTGTATTGCCAACGGATAGATGAACCCAACTGATAAAGCTAAATCCGTTGGGTTCATCTATCCGTTGGGGCAGTTGTTTTTAAATCCTGTGGGTATATCCTGTTTGGTTGGGGCTCGTCTGCGTTGTGCAACTTTAAATTTTCCCCACGGATTGAAGAAACCCACTGACTGCGTCGGTTGGATGAAATGTCTCATCCGCGGGAAGTTTGTTTTGGGCTATAAACTTTCATATTTTTTCTTTCAACTTTTTCGGCCTGACGCCGATCATTGTATTTGAGAATATAGAAACATGAAATACCAAACCCTCCTCATCGATGACGAGCCGCTCGCGCTGGAGCGCCTGCTGCAGCCCCATCGCGATCTCGTCGAAATCGTCGATCGCGCCATGAGCGGCCCTGAGGCCATCGGGAAAATCGCAGCGCAAAAGCCCGATCTGATTTTTCTCGATATTCAAATGCCCGAGCTCACCTGGCGGAAGTGGTGCGCGAATTTCCCGGCAGCTACCGCGCGCGCCTGAAGGACAAAAAGAAAACCGAACTGCCGGTGAGCCGCGGAGCAAAAGCGAAGCTAATGTAAAGCAAGTTTTTCCCCTATCCGCCGTAAGGCCTCACTGACCCCGATGAGTGCGGCATTGTCATTCTCCCGTAGAAAGCGTTGACTTTTATTCCCCGATTCCGTAAATTCCAGATTGTTCAAAAAAACGCCGGCGGGCAAAATCTGCTCCGGCGGGGCGATTTTGTCGTCGATCAATTTCAGCGGAGTGCACATGCAAAAAATCCTCGTCACCGGCGGGGCCGGTTTTATCGGCAGCAATTATATTCGTTATCTGCTGCGCAAACATAACGACGTCGCCGTCATCAATCTCGATAAACTGACGTACGCCGGCAATCCGGATAATCTGCGCGAATTTGAGAAAAATCCGCGCTATCGTTTCGCGCCGGGCGATATTTGCGACGATCATCTGGTGAATCAACTCACCGCCGAAGTCGAGGCCGTCGTTAATTTTGCGGCGGAAAGCCACGTCGATCGCTCGATTGGCGCGCCCGATGCTTTTATCCGCACCGACGTGTTTGGCGCGTTCGTTCTGCTGGAAGCCGCGCGCCGGCATAAAATCAAAAAGTTTATCCAGATTTCCACCGACGAAGTTTACGGCAGCACGCTCACCGGCTCGTTCAGGGAAACGGACGCGCTGATGCCGTCGAGTCCGTATTCCGCTTCCAAAGCCGGCGCGGATCGGCTGGCCTATTCGTATTTTGTGACCTACGGCGTGCCGGTGATCATCACCCGCTGCTCGAATAATTTCGGGCCTTACCAGTATCCGGAAAAACTCATTCCCCTGTTTGTCACCAACGCGCTGGAGAATAAGGCGCTGCCGATTTACGGCGACGGCAAAAACGTCCGCGACTGGATTTACGTCGAAGATCATTGCGACGCCATTGATTTTATTTTCACGCACGGAACAAACGGCGAAGTTTACAATGTCGGCGGCGGCAACGAACGCAACAACCTCGAGATCACCGAAATGATTCTCGCCAGATTAAACAAGCCGAAGAGCCTGATGACTTATGTGACGGATCGGCTGGGGCACGATCGGCGCTATTCGCTCGACGCGAGCAGGCTGGCGGCGCTCGGCTGGCAACCCAAACATGAATTTAAGGCGGCGCTCGAGTTTACCATCGACTGGTACGTTGAAAATCGCCAGTGGTGGGAAAAATTAAAAAGCGGTGAATATCTCGAATTTTATAAAAAGCATTACAAAGTGTGAAAGCGTTTGCCGGTTCACTGGTTTGCCCGTTAGCCTGTTGGTTTAACGGGCAAACAGGTTAACCGGCCAACCGGCCAACCTCTTACAAGGAGAACTGCTGTGAGTCTGGAAACGAAAATTGAAAACAAAACGGCGAAGGTAGCGGTCATCGGCCTCGGTTACGTTGGGCTGCCGCTGGCGGTGGAATACGCGGCCGCCGGTTATGCTGTGCTTGGCATCGATTTGAGCCAGGATAAAGTGGCGAAACTCAATCGCGGCGAAAATTACATCGACGATGTCGATGGCAAAAAATTAAAAGAACTGGTAAAGGCCGGCAAACTTTCCGGCGCGACGAATTATGACCGCATCGGCGATTATGACGTGGTTTATATTTGCGTGCCCACGCCGTTCACCGATACGAAAGACCCGGATGTTTCGTACATTGAGAGTTCCACCAAAGGCATTGCGAAGGGCCTGCGGCGCGAGCAGTTGATTATTTTGAAATCGACCACCTATCCGGAGACCACGGAAAAAGTGGTGCAGCCGATTCTGGAAGCGACCGGACTGAAAGCCGGCAGGGATTTTTATCTCGCCTTCTCGCCGGAACGCATTGATCCCGGCAACAAAAAATTCAACACCGCGACCACGCCGATCGTCGTCGGCGGCGTGACGAAAAAATGCACAAAACTTTCTGCCGCCATCTCGCGCAAGGTTATCGTCGATGTGCGCGAGCTGTCCTCGCCCAAAGCCGCGGAAATGACCAAACTGCTCGAAAATATTTTCCGCTCGGTGAATATCGCGCTGGTCAACGAGCTGGCGCAGCTCTGCGACCGCATGGAAGGCATCGATATCTGGGAAGTGGTGGAAGCCGCGGCGACGAAGCCGTTCGGTTTCATGCCGTTTTTTCCCGGCCCGGGCATCGGCGGGCACTGCATTCTGGTTGATCCGTATTATCTTTCGTGGAAAGCCAAAGAGTTTGATTTTCACACGAACTTTATCGAGCTGGCGGCGATGACCAACGAGAATATGCCGTATTATGTGCTGGATTTGATTATTCGTTCGTTGAGTTTGCACGGCGCCGCGATTACCCATTCCAAAATTCTGATACTCGGCGTCGCGTTTAAAAAGAATGTTGACGACACGCGCAACTCGCCGGCGTTGAAAGTGATGGAGCTGCTGTTCAATCGCGGCGGCCGGTTTTTGATGTACAACGATCCGTATGTGCCGAGCCTGCACGTGAACGGCAAAACGTATAAATCCAAAAAACTCGATGCGCGGCTGCTGGCCTCGGCCGATTGCGTCATCATCACCACCGATCATAGCGATTACGATTACGAGATGATCGTGAAACATTCAAAGCTCGTCGTCGATACGCGCAATGCCACCAAAGCCGTGAAAAACGGGCGCCGGAAAATCGTGCGGCTCGGCTGCGGCACCAACGTCATTCCCGCGGAATTGCGCACGCCGCACGAGTAAGACCGTGCTCCGTACCGCAGCATTTATGTTGCGTTTTTCGTTTTCATACATCAGCGGGTGTCCCACAAGCGGGGCATGGGGGAGTTACTCTGAACATGCGCATGAACCATCCGCAACTCAAGCAGATTGTGGCCGTCGCGCCCAACGGGCGTCACACGGCGTCGGGCGCGCGATCGTCACCGGCAGTCTCCATCGCGATCATTAACTGGGACTCGTCTCAGCTTCTGGAGAATTGCCTCCATTCGATATTTCCCATTCCCGGCCAGTTCGATTTTGAAGTCGTGGTCGTTAATTATGGCGCGGTTGAGGTCAATGTTGAGAGTTGGCGTCAACGTTTTCCGTCCGTGCAGTTTATCGGGAATGCGCGTCCGCGCGGCGTGGCCGCGGCGCGCAATCTGGCCATGAAAGCGACGAGCGGCGATTTCGTTTTGTTGCTCGATGCCAATGCACAGATCACGCCGAATGCGATTGCCGAGTTAACGGCCTTCGCCGGGCAAACGCCGGAAGCCGGAATCATCGGCGCGAAAATCATCGACGCGGACGGCAAATTGCAGCTCACCTGCCGGCGCTTTCCCACCATTCTCACGCCGCTGCTGCGCCGGCTGCAGTTTATTCCCTTCGTGCGCGAAAGCCGTTTGCTGCAGGAACAATTGCTGATGGACTGGGATCACAACTCGACGCGCGAAGTCGATTATGTGTTCGGCGCCTGCCAGCTCATCCGCCGCGAGGTGATCAGGGAAGTCGGCTGGCTGGATGAAAAATATTTTTATGGGCCGGAAGACGCCGATTACTGTCTGCGCGTGCAGGCGCACGGCTGGAAAGTTTTTTATTATCCGAGCGTCACCGTAGTTTATCATAAGCAGCGGCGCTCCGCCAATTTTTGGCGCGGCAAAAAATGGCGCCGGTTCTGGGCCAATTTATATTTTTTTCAGAAACACGGCTATTTATTCAATGCCCGCAGCCGCGATTACGCCATCATCATGCCGCGCGCCATTGAGCGGACGCTGCTCGTTCTCAGCGATTTCACGGCCATCGTCGGCTCCTATTTGATCTGGGCGTGGGTGCGCGGAAAACTGGAACTCTTCACGATTACCGACCCGCTGGAGCTTATCGCCAGCGCCTTCCTGATGTTTGCTTTCTGGTTTTTGCTGTTTCTGTTCTTCGGCCTCTATCGAACCTGGTATGCCCATTCGCGTTTTGACGAGCTCGTCACGCTGGTCAAAACCGTTTTCTTCGGCGTGATGGCGATTTTTTTGTTTACCTCGGATCTTGACGATCTCACCACGTTGCCGCAATTCAGCCGGGTGATGATCGTCACGTACTGGATGCTGATGACGTTCATGGTGGCCAACGGCCGCATGGTGTTGCGCACGGTGCAGCGCCGCATGCTGGAGTCCGGCATCGGCATGCGCCGCACGTTGATCGTCGGCTGGAATGAGAAAGCGCGCGCATTGCTCGATAAAGTCAGGCGTTTCCCGGCGCTCGGCCATCGCGTCGTCGGGTTCCTCGACGTGCGCACGCCGAAAGCGCATCAGGGCTACGGCAACGCGCCCGTGCTCGGCAGCATTTATGAAATGAGCCGCATCATTCAACACGAGCAGGCGGAAAACGTGCTGATCGCCCTGGACATTTCGCAGCAGCGCGAAATCACTGAAGCGGTCAACCAATGCGCCGGTTTTGCCGTGACGATCAAAATCATTCCCGATCTCTATAGTATCGTGATGGGGCAGGCGCGCACCAATCAGATTTACGGTTTTCCGCTCATCGAAATTTTTCCGGAAATCATGCCGCTGTGGGAGCGCCGCTTCAAGCGCCTCATCGATCTCGCGTTTGCCGCCACGGTTCTCATTCTCGGCGCGCCGTTCTGGTTGATTTTAGCCGTGATTATCAAACTCGATTCGCGCGGCCCGATTTTTTATCGCCAGGAGCGCGTCGGCAAAGATGGCCGAAAATTTTCAATTATCAAATTCCGCACCATGGTGCAAAACGCCGAGCAGTTGACCGGCCCGAAATGGGCGGATAAAGGCGATCCTCGCATCACGCGCGTCGGCCGCTTCATGCGCAAATGGCGATTGGATGAGTTTCCGCAATTCATTAATGTGCTGCGCGGTGAAATGAGCCTGGTCGGCCCGCGCCCGGAAAGGCCGTTTTTTATCGAAAAGCTGAAAAAAGAAGTTCCCTTTTATATGCGCCGGCTGAAAGTCCAGCCCGGCATCACCGGCTGGGCGCAGGTGAAAGGCTCGTATGACAACACCATCGACGACGTCAAACAAAAATTGCAGTTCGATTTTTTTTATGTCGAAAATATGTCGCTGACGCTGGATTGCAAAATTTTATTGCACACAATTTATGTCATGCTGGCGGGGAAGGGGCAGTAGACCGTAACACGGCTTTGGCCGCAACCAAAACTGCACCACAAAGGGCACAAAGCCTGCCCTGCCGCAGGCCAGGGAACACAAAGATTTTTCCCTGGCCTGCGGCTGGGCAGGCTTTGTGCGCTTTGTGCCCTTTGTGGTGAAAAAATCTTCGCGGTTGTGATAGTTTTTCGGGAGTCATACTATCTTGACAATGTTAAGTTAAATTCACGAAACTAGAGGACAGGCGTACAGTGAGGACAAACGTCCATCTTGAATTTACGTTTTTATTTTTGTATATTAAGAGCATGAAACAAGAACATGCTCGAAACAT
>Ga0247727_10020050_pt1 | contig 10272 bp, 11 predicted proteins | sample WisWelCaveWW1625_FD_202498 | JGI IMG/M metagenome (GOLD analysis project Ga0247727, IMG submission 202498) | Biofilm microbial communities from Wishing Well Cave, Virginia, United States - WW16-25 | ecosystem: Environmental > Aquatic > Deep subsurface > Groundwater > Cave microbial mat | place... | reverse complement strand
AGTACGTCCTGATGTCACCCAAACCGGACGATTCGGCTTTCGCGACGCTGAATTTGGCCTTGTGTTAGTCGTTTTTTTGATTTTTTTGTTTTAGAAAAATAGCGCATAGACCTAAAACACGTAACTCGTAACCAACAACATATATTTGTGTGTTCTTTTGTTCACTTTAATAAAAACTCTATATTTTTTGATGACTTTTTACGAGAACCTCATAAATGAAATTGACAAATTTTTTTACCAATATGAAAAAAGCCGCTTCAGATCATGCTATGAAAAAGGGTGTGCCAGCGAAAGACGTGAATGCTTATCTAGCCGCGGTTTCGCAAGAAGCGCGAGTCGTTCTCGAGAAGCTACGCAAGACCATCAAAGCCGCGGCGCCGAAGGCCGAAGAGATCATCAGCTATCAGGTACCGGTCTACAAATATCACGGGCCACTGGTCAGCTTTGCCGCATTCAAGAATCATTGCAGTCTTTATGTGATTAGTAAATCAGTCATGCAGACATTCAGCAGCGAACTCAGGTCCTATGATACTTCCGGGATAACCGTCCATTTTACGGCGGAAAAGCCGCTTCCGGCAGCGCTCGTCAAGAAAATCGTCAAAGCAAGAATTGCAGAGAATGAGTTACGTGTTGAACAGAAACGAAAGGGTAGGAGAGAACTTCTATGAGCACCACTTCCGCAGCACTTTCATTGGAAAAGCCAAAAGCTTATCGGGCAATCCTTTGGGGCGGTTTGATCGCCGGAACATTGGACATCTTGGCGGCTTTTATCAATAGCGGCTTACGAGGCGTAAGTCCAACGCGCGTTCTACAGTCAATTGCCAGCGGGCTGCTTGGCGCAGACTCGTTGATTCTCATGTTCTGCGTCGGGCTGCCCATCGCGCTCGCCGTTCGCCGGTACTCGAAATAACATGAAAATGGAACAAGAGACCAAAAAAATAGCGTCGCGAAAACCCTCTGGCACCGTCACTTTTTTATTCAGCGACATCGAAGGCTCCACGCAACTGTTGCATCGCCTCCGCGATAAATATGCGCAGGCGCTGGAGGAGCAGCGCGTGATTATGCGCGCGGCCTTTCAGCAATTTGAGGGTTATGAGATCGATACCGCCGGTGATGGATTCTTCGTTTCGTTCAGCCGCGCGCAGGATTGACGGCTAGCTTGACAAGCACGATGAAAAATCGTGGCTGCGCAAATTTACGCCACGCCGGCCAAAAAGCGTCTGGTCAAAGGAAAATATAGAACACGTCAACCGCTTTAAAAATTTCTTGACAAAGGCGCCGGAAGTCGTACCATTTTAAATGCTGTTGCTTTGATCGTGGTTAACTGCGGCTGAAATTTCTTTTCAGCCGCCCAATTCACGTTAGAGTGATGCGATAATGAATGAAGTCGAATAAAACAATGGAGGATTCCGTGGATAAGAAGCTCAAGGACGAAAAGTTCTACTTCGAGATTTCCTTAAGTGTGCTCAATCATCTTGGCAGGAAGCTTTATAGGAGTTTTATAACCGTTCTGGGTGAAGCCATTTCAAACGCCTGGGATGCTGATGCACCCAATGTGTATATATACGTCGATAAAGAAAAAAACAATATGTGTATCAAAGACGACGGGCAGGGAATGACAGAAGACGACTTTCAGAACAGGTTTTTAAAGATTGGCTATTCAAAAAGAAAGGAAGGCAAACTCTCGCCTATAAAGAAACGGCCATTCATTGGGAGAAAGGGCATCGGTAAGCTTGCATTGCTGTCTTGTGCAGAAAGAATAACGATCATATCCAAGGTCTCTGGAGGAAAATACATTGGTGGCACAATCGACAATTCAGGGCTTGACCAGGCCATAACCGATGATTTGACGCCAAAGGAGTATCCACTTGAGGATTGGACACTTGAAGAGTTCGGAGCTCACGTCAGCGACCACAAACAAGGAACGATTATTCTATTCGAAAACATCAATGAAGGAATCAAACATAGCCTGGCTTTCCTGAAGAAGACTATCGCATTGTACTTCAGATTTTCTCTGTTAGACAAGAGTTTCAATATCTTCCTCGAGGATGAGCCAATCACCATAAGCTGTCTCGATGATCTCGCAATGAAAACTCAATTTCTCTGGACAATAAACGACATTGCTGATCCATTTGTCAAGCACTTAAAGAGTATCTTCACTCGAGATCGCAACGAATCGAAGCAATTGAAGGCGCCAAGCAATGTGAAAGGCTTCATCGCTTCTGTCGAGAAACCGCGCGATCTCAAGATAACAACCACCGATGAAAGAGTAGGGGTTGACCTTTTCGTGAATGGTAGATTGAGAGAGAAAGACGTTCTCAAGCACATCCCCACTGCCAGGTTAGTCGAAAGTTACATCTACGGGCAAATCCATTGTGATGATTTGGATGACGATATTGATAGATTCACAAGCAGTCGCGAAGGCATTGTAGCCGATGATCCCAAGTTTAAAAAGCTTCTCGAGGTGTTGAAAGATAAAATCATAAGCACGGTTTTAAATGACTGGGACGTCTGGAGAAGAAAACACAGGCAGGAGGGTGACTCGGAAAACCCCAGCATTTCCAAAAAGGAAAGAAAAGCAGAGGAGCTTTACAATGCAGTGTTCGAGGAGTATTCGCTGCCAGAAGACAAAGCGAGTAAAGAAAAAGTCAATTCCTGGGTGAGCGACCTGGGTGAAGATGCAAGATTCAATTTCGCTTCGTATGCGGAATGCTTTATTTCCGAAAATCTCGTTCGAAGATTCATCGAGGACAAGAAAATTTCCTTGTCGAAAGAGGCAAAGGATGAAATCGAGAAATGGCAAAAGAAAGAAGGGGATAACAAGAACAAGGGAAATATCAGTATAGAGTTGAGAAAGAAAAATACAAAATTGAGCTATTTGTCCATGGATGACCTTGCGAATCTTGTCGATAAAAGAGATCCAATGAAGGAGGCTTGCTTGGCAAGGGACGCCAATCAGTATAAACCAATTAGAGATGCACTGGCGCACACGGCCTTGCTCACTGATGAAGCGAAAAACAAATTGACCACGGTATACGCCAATATAAGAGAAAGAATCAAAATTTTGATAGCGAGCGAAAGCACAAGTAAGGGAGCGCAAAAGTGAAGGGCAAGACTCACAAGAGGAGAAAAGTATTTGCTGTAGACCTTTTCTGCGGCGCAGGTGGTCTTACGAAAGGCCTGAGTCAAGCAGGAATAGAAGTCAAATTGGGTGTGGATATCGATCCTGCCTGCGAATACGCATATATTGCAAACAACAGCGCGCTCTTCCTGAGAAAACCAGTGGAAGTTTTGGAAGTGTGGGAATTGGAGGCGGCTTTCCCGAAGAACGGTATTCGCCTTCTTGCAGGTTGCGCACCGTGCCAGACATTTTCTAAATATTATCAAAAGGCCAACTCCGACGATGGAAGATGGTGGCTACTACAGCATTTTTTACGATTGATTTTACAAATCCAGCCGGAATTGGTTACCATGGAAAATGTGCCAGGAATAACGGAGCAGAACGTTTTTCAATCTTTCGTCGATGGTTTAAAGTGCGCCCAATACGAAGTTGACTATAGAATTGTAAATTGTGCCGACTATGGCATTCCCCAGCAACGAAACCGTCTCGTGCTGTTGGCGTCTCGCCTTGGACCGATACGATTATTGACACCCAAAGAACTTGGAGCGCGACCTCGTTCGGTGCGAGATGCAATAGGCCGTCTTCCGTCTATTGGTGCGGGGGAAGTTTGCAAGAATGATCGCATGCATCAAAGCAGTATGCTGTCACCAATCAATCTGCGAAGAATACGTGCTTCAAAACCAGGTAGAACATGGCGTGATTGGGAAAGTGATCTTGTGGCAAACTGTCACAAGAAGTCAACGGGTAAAAGTTATCCTAGCGTGTACGGCAGAATGAGTTGGGATGAGCCAGCACCAACGATGACGACACAATTTTACGGATTCGGTAACGGAAGGTTTGGGCATCCCGAACAAGACAGGGCTATCTCTCTTCGGGAAGGTGCGATACTGCAAAGTTTTCCAAATCACTATATCTTTGCGCCGAAAAGCAAGCCGCTTTTGCGAAAAACGATAGGTAGGCTCATCGGCAATGCGGTACCTGTAAAACTAGGCAAGGCTATCGGAAAGAGTATTCTCCACCACATTATGGATCTTGGACCAAGTGCTCAACGTGAACAGGGTAAGCATTGGTTGTAAAAAAGGAGTGTCTTCAAATGAAGTTGGTCTTGATGGTTTGCACACCGGAGTCTTGCGCTCGATTATATGATCCTGAAACTGCTTATGGATACAGTCGATAAAAAGACACGTTCAAGGATCATGGCTGCTGTTGGCCAAAAAGACACTAAACCAGAGATGATTCTAAGAAGGGAACTTCATCGCATAGGTTTCCGATACATAATCAATGACAAACGCTTACCTGGTTCACCCGATTTGGTATTTCCAAAATACCGTGCGGTAGTTTTTGTTCACGGATGTTTTTGGCACCGCCATGAATGCAAATACTCAACCATGCCAAAAACGAGAAGAAGGTTCTGGGAAGAGAAATTCTTGGTGAACAGAACACGCGACATAAGCAAGATATCCAAACTTCGGAAAAGCGGATGGAGAGTGAAAGTTGTCTGGGAATGTAAGCTAAGAGGGGATAAACGAAAAATTCAAACATGCGTAACAAAGGTATCAAAATGGCTGTTGAGATGAAATGCACCTACGCTCATCCTCCACTCCAACGCAAAATAGATTATCGCATCGAAGAAATACCCACCCATCTTTTGGGCTGCGATCATCATCCCGCCGAGTGACAAATGAATCGACGCGTTGAGTTGAAGGTAATTTAGTGAAAATAAAAACTGCATGAAAATGGAGCAAGAGACTAAAACAATCGCGACAAGCAAACCCGCCGGCACCGTCACTTTTTTATTCAGCGACATCGAAGGCTCCACGCAACTGTTGCATCGTCTCGGCGAGAAATATGCGCAGGCGATGGAAGAGCAGCGCGTGATTATGTGTGCGGCCTTTCAGCAATTTGCGGGTTATGAAATCGATACCGCCGGCGATGGATTCTTCGTTTCGTTCAGCCGCGCGCAGGACGGTGTGTTCGCGGCGATTATGGCGCAGCGTCAAATGGCCGTGCATCAGTGGCCGGAGGGCGAGACGTTGCGCGTGCGCATGGCTTTGCACACCGGCGAGCCTGTTGCAACCGCAACAGGTTACGTGGGTGTGGACGTGCATCGCGCCGCACGTTTGTGCGCCGCCGGATATGGCGGCCAGATTCTCATCTCCGAAACTACGCGCCAATTGGTAGCGGCCAACCTGCCCGTAGACGCAACGATGCGCGATCTTGGCGCGCATCGTCTCAAAGACATGCAGCAGGCGGAACACATTTATCAAATCCTCGTTCCGGATTTGCAAAGCGATTTTCCCTCTCTAAAAACTCTCGAGAGCAAGCCCAACAATTTGCCGGCTCAAATAACGCCGCTCATCGGCCGCGAACCTCAAATCGAATCTATACGGCAACTCCTGCTCAAAGCCGAGGTGCGGCTGGTGACGTTGACCGGCCCCGGCGGCATCGGCAAAACGAGCCTGAGTTTACAAATCGCGATCAGCCTGCTGGATGAGTTTGCGCACGGCGTATTCTTTGTCGGCCTCGCCGCAATCTCCGGCGCGGAATTGGTTCTCCCCACCATTGCGCAAACCCTCGGCATTCGCGAAAATCGCAGCAAGCCTTTGCGCGAAAGCGTCATCGACTATCTGCGCGACAAACGCTTGCTGCTCGTGCTCGATAATTTCGAGCAAGTGGTGGCCGCCGCGCCGGTCGTGGCCGATCTGCTCGCCGCTTGCGCGCAGTTGAAAATTCTCGCGACGAGCCGAATTGTGCTGCGCCTCAAGGGCGAGCGTGAGTATCCGGTCGAGCCGCTGCTGACTCCGGATCCGCAAGAGACCATCTCGAAAGAGGCTTTGTCGCAATATGCGGCGGTCGAGCTTTTTATTCAGCGCGCGCTTGCCATCAAACCGGATTTTGAAGTGAGCAACGAGAATGCGCCCGCCGTCGCCGAAATTTGTTTTCGTCTCGAGGGCTTGCCGCTCGCCATTGAATTGGCGGCGGCGCGTCTCAAGCTCTTCTCTCCGCAAGCACTGCTCGCGCGCCTCGGCAGCCGGCTTGAGATTTTGCGCGGCGGGCCGCGAGATATGCCGGCGCGACATCAAACGTTGCGGCAAGCGATTGCGTGGAGCTACGATTTGCTTTCACCTGTTGAGCAAACGTTCTTTCGACGGCTTGCAGTGTTCGTCGGCGGTTGCTCTTTGGAGGCGGTGGAAGCGGTTTGCAATACGATGGAAGAACTCGCGCTTGATGCTCTCGATGGCGTTACTGCTTTAATCGACCAAAGCCTGCTGCGGCAAGAACCAAAGCAAGAGGGCGAGCCGAGATTTGTGATGTTTGAAACCATTCGCGAATTTGCGCTCGAACGCTTGCAAGCGAGTGAGGATTGGCAAGCCACCCGACGCCGTCACGCGGATTTTTTTCTGGCGTTGGCGGAAAAGGCCGAGCCGGAGCTGACCGGACCAAAGCAAGCTCTCTGGTTGAACATTCTCGAACGCGAGCACGACAATGTGCGCGCGGTTTTTGCGTGGATAGAAGAAACAGCGCAGGCAGATTACGGCTTGCGCTTGGGCGCGGCGATTTGGCGATTTTGGCTCGTGCGCGGACACATGCAAGAAGGCCGTGAGCGGTTGGCAGCGTTGCTCGCTCTGCCCGGCGCTTCCCACCCGACGCGGGAACGCGCCAGGGTTCTCAATGCCGTTGGAACCATCATGCATGAATTGGACGATTATCTCACTGCCCGCCAACGGCTTGAAGAAAGCCTGGAAATATGGCGAAAGATTGGCGACAAAAAAGGCATGGCAACCGTCATCAATAACCTTGGGTGGATAGCAGTTCAGCTCGGTGAGCTGAACTCAGCAAAAGAACTTTCGCAGGAGAGCCTGGCTATGCACACCGAGTTGGGCGATAAACGCGGTCGAGCCGTTGCATTCAACAATCTTACCTTTGTGGCATTCACTCAATCTGAATTCGCCCTGGCGCGTTCGCTCCAGGAAAAAAACCTCGGCCTCCGGCGGGAAATCGGCGATGAACGAGGCGCTGCGTTTGCAACGGCCTGGCTGGGATGGATTGAAGTCGTGCAGGGCAATTATGAAAAAGCCGACGCGCTCCTTGAATCGGCCCGAGGAAAACTCCGGGAATTGGGCGACAACATGATCATGGGATTTTGCGTGTGGGTTCTTGCTCAAATGGCGGTCGATCAAGACGACTTTGATCGCGCGGCAAAGCTTATGGAGGAGGGCGCCGCTATGATCAAAGATAGAGTTCCGCAAATGCTGTGGCAGTTGGCCCTCGTGAAGCAGCACGACGGCGATCAGCAGCAGGCGCAAGAGCTCCTGGAAGAAAGCCTAACGAAGTTTCGCGCCTGGGGGGTCAAATGGGGAATAGCAAATGTGCTCTATCACCTTGGCCGGCAGCCCCGCCTTGCGGGGCATGACGACGAACGCGCGACAGCTTACTTTCACGAAAGCATGATTTTAACTAGAGCTTTAGGAAATAAGCTCGGCATTGCAAAGACGCTGATTGAATTCGGCGGCCTGGCTTTAGCTGAAGGTGATCCCGAGCGCAGCGCCCGCCTCTTTGCCGCTGCCGAAGCGCTGCGCCAAACCATCGGCGCTCCCATGCCGGCAATTGAAAGAACGCGATTCGAACGCGAAGTTGCGCGCATGCATGCTCTTCTTGGAGAAGAAACATTTGCGACCACCTGGAACGCCGGGAAGAATATGACGACCGAACAAGCCGCGATCTATGCGCTGAAAGAAAAGTGCAACTTAGATTTCGCGTGAAAGGAAGCGTTTGAAATAAATTTTGGCAATTATGCACTTAACACACCTATTCAACAGAGGAATATAAAAGTATGAAGAACATTAATAGCAATAAAAAGAAGTTGTCACCAGAACAACGTGAAGAACTACTCAGAGCATTGAAAGCCCGTTTTGAGAAAAACATGAACCGCCATAAAGGTCTTGAATGGGCTAAAGTACAAGCAAAGCTGGAAGCTAATACTGAAAAACTGTGGTCGCTCAATGAAATGGAAAGAACTGGTGGTGAACCGGATGTTGTTGGTCATGATAAAAAGACGGGCGAATATATTTTTTATGATTGTTCAGCGGAAAGTCCTAAAGGCCGCAGAAGTGTTTGTTACGACGGAGAGGCTCTGGAATCGAGGAAAGAAAATAAACCGAAAAATAGCGCTATTGATATGGCTGCTGCCATGGGCATTGAGATTTTAACGGAAGAACAATATCGAGAGCTGCAGAAACTTGGAAATTTCGATACGAAAACATCGAGCTGGGTGATAACACCTTCTGAGATCAGAGAACTCGGCGGCGCTCTCTTTTGTGATCACCGCTACGACAATGTCTTCGTGTATCACAACGGTGCAGAATCTTACTATGGCGCCAGGGCGTTCCGTGGCTCGCTACGGGTCTAAATTTTGAAATAAATGGGGTCAGGTACCATTTTGATCTCAGCCAACAAAAATGGCATGTTCGAGCAGGTGACGAAGTAGGCGCGCGAAGGCACATGAAAAGTTCATAGAGATTTGCGAGAATGTAAAAAGGTCGAGGTATTAAAAATTAATTTAAGGAATGCTTTATGCGTAAAATAATCGTTTCCATACACAGTACATTTAACGGCGTGGTGACTGGGCCAGCCGACGACAAAACCAACTTTATGACCTGGGCGCAAGCCGGCATTGAAGATAGCAGTGAAGGTTTTTTGAAAAACTTCGACACCGTTGACACTATTATGCTTGGCCGCGCTACATATGAAGACTTGGTCAGGAAATGGCCTACCGTAAAAGACTGGCCAGGCGTAACCGAGACTGCCCTACGCCTGGGAGACATAATTAACTCACTGCCAAAGATCATCGTTGCCGGCGAGCACAAAGTCAAAGATCCAAAATGGGGTGACTTTGACGCACCTACACAACTAACGGGCAGCGATATTGAAGACCAGATTAAGGCACTAAAAGAGCAAGACGGCGGAGACATCATTACGTTTGGCAGTCCTACGCTCGTGCAGTCTCTTACAAATGCTAACTTGATTGACGAGTACCGCATACTTGTCCACCCGGTTGTAATTGGCGAAGACGGACGCAAACGCTTGTTTGAAAACATTGTTGGCCGTAAAGACCTTAAGCTGTTAAGCACTCAAACCCTTGAGCATGGCGCAATGCTAGTGTGCTATGAACTCGTTAAGTCGTAGTTAACCTGCATAAATGGGGTCAGGCACCATTTTGATCTCAGCCAACAAAAACGGCATGTTTGAGCAGGTGACGAGATGAGCGGGCCGATGGCTCATGAAAAGTTCAGAGGAATTTGCGAGAATTAAGACATTATGAAAATGAAAACAGAAAAAATTACGAAAATTCTGCTTTGGCTTTTCGTCATCAACCTCGGCATCGCGCTTGGAGCCGGACTCTATGAAAGAGTCATCGTTGTACCGCAATGGCTCGAGTGCTCACCCGACGCTTCCCGTGTATGGAATGCCGAGGCCGCAAAAGAAGCGAATACTGGCTTGCGGTTCTGGGTCTATGTCACGACCGTGCCACTCACTTTTCTCACGCTCGCAAGTTTACTCGTCGCTTGGCGATGGACGAAAGGCGCGCTTCGCAGATGGTGGCTCGGTGCCGCTCTAGCCGAGCTTGCGGCGAGGATCATGACCTTCGGATATTTCATTCCGACGATGATTACCCTCATGAATGGAGGGCTTGCACAGTCAGAAGCGGTCCGCATGGCGACGCAATGGGCGCAACTCGGTTCCTTGCGACATGTCTTGGGAGCTATCGCGCTTCTCGCGGCACTTAAGGCATTCTCACTTTTCTATGTCGAATATAAAGAATTTGCCGCCAAATAAAATGAGCCGAAGGCGTTCCAATAGAGGAGCTAGTGAAATAATTTTATGATTCATATATCATCTTAACGGAGAAATCATGAAAAAGGCAGATTCGAAAGGCGGCATGACTCCATCGCAACTCATCACCAACCAAATCGCAGAACTAACCGGCTGGCGCGGCAAAATGCTCGCCCGACTGCGCAAACTGGTCCTCGAGGCCGACGCCGACATTACCGAGGAATGGAAATGGGGCACCGCGGTGTGGACGCACAAGGGGAATGTTTGTGCCGCTGGCGCTTTCAAGGACCATGTGAAACGCAATTTTTTCAAAGGCG
>Ga0247727_10020049_pt1 | contig 10272 bp, 7 predicted proteins | sample WisWelCaveWW1625_FD_202498 | JGI IMG/M metagenome (GOLD analysis project Ga0247727, IMG submission 202498) | Biofilm microbial communities from Wishing Well Cave, Virginia, United States - WW16-25 | ecosystem: Environmental > Aquatic > Deep subsurface > Groundwater > Cave microbial mat | place... | reverse complement strand
GAAGCCGTTTCCCTCGTGAAAACGAAATGGGAAAACCTCGGCGACAATATGCTGCTGTCCGGGCTGTTGCGCTATCCGAATGCGAAATCATAGCTCACGGAATTGAACTCTCACGAAAAGTTTTTTAAAATTTTAATCCGTGAGCTGTTCCGTTGCCGTGAGCAAATCATTTTGTTATTAAATCAGTTTACCAGAAAATGTTCACCGGACTTGTCGAAGAAATCGGACAAATCGCTGCAGTAGAATCGAGCGGGACTTCGCGTCGATTCATCATTCGCGCGGAAAAAATTTTGGCGGAGGCGAAGAGCGATGACAGCATTTGCGTCAGCGGCGTGTGCCTGACGGTTGTGGCGCACGCGGAAAATAATTTTCAGGTGCAAGCCGTTGACGAAACGCTGCGCAAAACCACGCTCGGAAATCTGCAGCCGGGCCGTCGCGTGAATTTGGAGCGCGCGCTGCGTCCGACCGATCGGCTCGGCGGGCATTTCGTGCAGGGCCACGTCGACGGCACGGCCCAGATCGTCGATATCATTCCGCAAGCCGCCGGCAAGCTGATGGTGGTTGAATTGGGCAAAGAATTATGGCGCGGCGTTATTCCGCACGGCTCGATTGCGCTCGACGGCGTCAGCTTGACCGTAGCGCGTTTGGAAGAACCGCGCCTCACGATTGCGCTCATTCCGCACACGTTGGCGCAAACCACGCTCGGCGAACGCCGGCCCGGCGATTGGTTGAATGTTGAAACCGATCTTTTGGGAAAATATGTCGAGCGTTTGTTAATAACACGCGGCAGCGAGCTAACAGGTGAAAAACTTATCGCGTGGGGTTACGGCAAAAAATGACACCCAATTTGGATATAGCGATGAAATTCAACACCATTGAAGAGGCTATTGCCGATTTTCGCGACGGCAAGCTGTTGATCGTTGTCGATGACGAAGACCGCGAGAACGAAGGCGATTTTTGTCTGGCGGCGGAAAAGGCCACGCCGGAAAAAATCAATTTCATGGCGAAACACGGCCGCGGCTTGATTTGCGTGCCGATGCCGCCCGAGCGTCTCGAGGCGCTGGACTTGCATCCGATGGTTTACGAGAACACGGCGGCGCTCGGAACCTCGTTCACGGTTTCGGTGGATGCGAAGCGCAACACCACCACCGGCATTTCGGCGCACGACCGCGCGGAAACCATTTTGCAATTGATTGCACCCAACACCAAACCCGAAGATTTGGCGCGCCCCGGGCATATTTTCCCATTGCGCGCGCAGCCCGGCGGCGTGTTGACGCGTTCAGGCCACACCGAAGCGGTGGTGGATCTGGCTCGACTCGCCGGGCTTTATCCAGCCGGGGTGTTGTGTGAAATTATGGATGAAGATGGCACGATGGCGCGGGTGCCGCGGCTCATGCAAATCGCCGAGCATTTCAAGATCAAGATCGCCACCATTCGCGATCTCATTGAATATCGCCGGCGCAATGAGAAACTGGTTCGTCGCGTCGTCACCACGCACTTTCCGAGCCGTTACGGCAATTTCGTGTTGCATCTTTATGAAAGCGACATTGACGAGTATCATCATCTCGCCGTCGTTAAAGGCGAGGTCTCGAGCGGCGAGCCGACGCTGGTGCGCGTGCATTCGCAATGTCTCACCGGCGATATTCTCGGCTCGCTGCGCTGCGATTGCGGCGAGCAATTGGCCAAAGCGCTGCAGCAAATCGAGCAGGAGGGCCGCGGCGTTCTCCTTTATATGCGGCAGGAAGGGCGCGGCATCGGACTCGCCAATAAAATTCGCGCTTATCAATTGCAGGACGAAGGCAAAGACACGGTCGAAGCGAACGAAGCACTCGGCTTTAAAGCGGATTTGCGGCACTACGGCATCGGCGCGCAAATTCTTTACGACCTCGGCATTCGCAAAATTCGTCTGCTCACCAACAATCCCAAAAAGATTATCGGATTAGAAGGCTACGGCCTGGAAGTCGTCGAGCGCGTGCCGATTCAAGTGCCGGCCAATACGGCCAATCAGCGCTATTTGGAAACTAAGCGTACCAAGCTGGGACATTTATTGGTGGATGAGTTCAGCACAAGTGAAGTCGGACATGGACAGAAAGAATCTTCAATTTAGAAAAATCCTGTCATCAAGTCCGACTGGCCGCTATAACCAGGAACAAAACACATCATGGAACTCAGCGAACTTAAAAATCTAATCGCGCTCGGCGAAAGCGAAACGCTCGAGTTTAAAAAATCACTGTCGAAACAGGCCAGGGCCCTCGAAACCGCTGCGGCGTTTGCCAATGGCGACGGCGGCTGGATTTTATTCGGCGTGAAACCTGACGGGAACATTATTGGTGTTGATACCGGCGCCAACACGCTGGAAAATTTGGCTGAAGCATTTCATCACCAAACCGATCCAATCATTTATCCATCAATCAACATCGTTGCAGTCGAGGGCCGAACCATAATTGCGGTTCGAGTTCCTGCCGGCTCGGATAAACCTTATACGTATAAGGGAGCCGCCTATAAACGCGTTGGCCGCACCACACAACAATTGAGCCGTAGTGAATATGAACGATTTTTGTTGGACCGTCACACGAATGGTTACGAAACCTTGCCGGCAATTGGCGCAAAATGGGATGAACTGGATCAAAACGCGCTCGAGCGATTTCTTTTGGCCCGCGCGCCGCGCGCCCTTCAAACTGGCGCAAATTTAATTGAGCGCGCAATAACAGAAAAATTCGCGACGCGCACGGCTGAAAATATTGCGCCGACTATTGCCGGCGTGCTGGCTTTTAGCGCCGCGCCGCAAAGTATCAATCCGGCGTGGGGCATTACCGCGCTCGTATTTCGCGGCCGCGAATTCCAACGTGAGGCGCTGCTGCTGCGCCAGGATTTAACCGGCTCAGTTTCCGCCCTCATTGACGCCGCAGTTGCCTTTGTTGCCCGCAGTATGCGCACGTTTCCCGTTTTTCCAGCCGGACAAGTGCAGCGTGTGGATGTGACGGAATACGATCTTGCCGCCGTGCGCGAGGCGGTGGCGAATGCAGTGGCACATCGAGATTTCAGCGCGAATGAGCCGATCCAAATTCGCCTATTTGATGATCGTTTGGAAATTCAAAATCCAGGAGGGTTGCCGAATGATTTGACCATCGAACGAATTTTAACTGGAGGTGTAACGCGCGCCCGCAATCCGATCCTGGCGCAAATTCTTTTGGCGAATGGCTATATGGAACGCGCCGGGTTTGGCATCGTTTTTATTCGACAACAAATGCAAAAGCTCGGCGCGGCAACGCCGGAGTTTGAAAGCGGCCTGGCACATTTTCTTGTGCGTCTCTGGGCGACGCCGAATCCGAATTTAGAAAAAATTACTATCTCAGTGGTGTGAAAAGTGGAGAGCTGTGAGCGGCATATACGTGGTTTTCATTTGTTTTCACCGGGCGAAGATTTGCAATGGTCGTAATCGGCAATAAGCACGCGGCTGATTTCATCTTCAAGCGTGTGGCCATGTTGATGAGCTTGAATCTGGAGGTTTCGGTAAACTAAAAACGGCAGGCGTAAGTTTATTGTAGCCCACTTCTTTTTTTGGCTTTCGAGGCGGCGAATAACTTTGGCATCGTAAACTTGCTCGCCACAAAGGTTGCAAATTTCTACTTCAAAGTTGGGAATATAAGTGATCGTGCCATCGGAGTTGCGCAATTCTTTTGTAATGGTATGAGGATGCATCAAGCCTTTGCCACAAGTTGGGCAAGCCCAGGTTTCAACATTCGTGCGCTTATTCGGCTTCGTGGAAAGTAATGATGAAATACTGCTTCCGTTGACGGTGGACGATTTTGCCGCACGAGTAGATCGCCTCTCCCGAACGGGCAGGGCCAATGATGGTGTATTTGTAACGCGCCTCGCCGGTCTCATCGCGTTCTTTTTTGCGTACATAGCCATTAAGAAGAGAGTGTTTTAAATCTTCAAATGAAAATCGGCCAATTTCAAACAAGTGTTCAGCTTTTTGTGAGAAAAGAACAAAATCATGCTCTACGAGATAGATAATTTCTGCCGGAATTCGCATGTACTGTTACCCCTCACGTTTGGTTGATTTAATATAGACAAAATAAAACAAATTGTAAAGATAATTTTGAAAGGCTTTATGACCATTCCTACTTTTCTCGTCGAACGCTGGATCGGCAAATACGAATGGACCATTCCTTATGATCTTGCCGAGACCGGCGTGTTTCCGCTCAAAGTTGAAGAGCTGTACGCGATGGATTCCACCTTGCCGGAGCGGTGTGCGGCCTGCCAGCTTGATTACGGCGTCAATCCCGGCCGCGCGGAATTGCGCGCGGCGATTGCGGAAATGTATCCTGATAAAACCGCCGATGATATTCTCATCACCCACGGCGCGATTGAAGCGAACTGGCTGCTCATGCACGCGCTGGTGAATGCCGGTGATCGCGTCGTGTGCACGTGGCCGGTTTATCAGCAGCTCTGGCAAATTGCGGCCTATCTCGGCGCCGACATTCGCAAGTGGGATTTTCGCCACGATACGGATTTTACCAACATTCGCAAATTGTTGGAGAAACCCACGAAGCTGCTCATTATCAATTCTCCCAACAATCCGACCGGCGTTGCATTTACTCGCGAACAATTGCAGACATTAGTGGAATTGGGTGAAAAAGCCGGCGCGTGGATTTTGTGTGACGAGGTTTATCGCGGCATTTCTTATGACGATCAAATTGTGGCGCCTGCTCTCACGGCATTATCACGCGAGCGCGCGATAACGGCAATGAGTCTCTCCAAAGTTTTCGGCTTGCCCGGCTTGCGCACGGGTTGGATCGTTGCGCCGCGGGAAGTGCGTGAAGTTTGCCTGAGCTTTCGCGATTACGTGAGCATCAGCCCGCCAAAAATTTCGGATTTGTTGGCCGAAGTGGCGGTGCGAAATCGCCATAAAGTTTTGGAGCGCAATCGAGAGCTGCTCAATCGCAATCATCGCCTGCTCGCGGAATGGGCCGCAGCGCATCGCGACTTCATCAAACTGGAGATACCGCAAGCCGGCACCACTGCTTTTCCAAAATATCTCGCCACCATCGATTCCGAGACGCTGGGACGCCGCCTCGTCGAAGAACAAGGCGTGCTCATCGTCCCGGGTTTTTGCTTCGAAGTGGAAAATCATTTTCGCCTCGGCTTCGGCTGCGCCACGGAAATTTTGCAGGCCGGGCTGGAAAGAATTGCCGGATTTTTAAAGGCGATGCTATAAAATACGCGTTGATAAATTTTAAAGAAAGGTTTCAATTCGAAAGTGCAGATTTAATTACAAGGGCTTAATTATGGCCGTTTCATCCGCAATCTATTCACCTTATCCAAATGACTATCTTCCAGAATCTGGCGAGCAACCCAAAGATAATACAGATGACCATCGCCAGCAGATGATTTCAATATGCCATGCACTTGAAGTATATTTTCGTGAGACTTCGCGCGTCTATATTTCTGGCGGTATTCCACTTTACTATTTTGACAGAGAAAATTATCTTCAGCATATTTCACCTGATATTTTTGTCGTGCGAGGCGTCGAAAGGAGAAATCGACGATTCTACGATTTGAGAGAAGAAAGTAAGGCTCCCGATATCGTTATCGAGTTGACTTCGATAAACACTAAATTCGAGGATCTTTATACCAAACGTGATATTTATGCCTGGCTTGGCATTTGCGAGTATTTTATCTTTGTTCCCGCTGAAATCGTTCCGCCGATCTTGCAAGGCTTCCATCTGGAAGGTGGTGATTATATACCTATGCCTGGCTCACATTTCCAAAGCGAAGTGTTGGGACTCGATTTGGTCGTGGAAGCAGGTCAACTGCGTTTTTATGATCCAAAAACAGGCGAACGATTACTAACTCCGGAAGAAGCGGAGGCTGAACGTCGCGCCGAAAAAGCTGCTCGCCAGGCAGCCGAAGCAGAAAACGCCCGCTTGCGTGAAGAATTGGCGAAATTGCAAGTCAAGAAATCATAAAATAAATTTTCTGATGAAAATACCAAACGCTGCTTGCGAAACAACTGCAAGCGGCGTTTTTCTTTTTCAATAAAAAATGCCGGGAAAAATGCGCATCGCCTGCCATTGCCGGTAATTAACAGAATAGTATCACACCTCGCTCACCTCGACTACCTCTCATTTACTTCATTAATTCCTTCATTTGGAAATGCCGCCGGGGAAGGCGGGTTTGGATTTAACTGTCGAGGAGAGCGCATGGAAATTCGTTTCAGAAATTTGGACCGCCGGCTGGCAATTATTTTTTGCGTAACATTTCTGTTACTAAACGCTACCCATTCATCCGCACAATCCATCCAATTTCACGACGCCACCGATGCCGCGGGAATCGTTCCCAACGATCCTAACGGTTACGGGCACGGGTCTTCATTTGGCGATTTCAATGGCGATGGCCGGCCCGACATTTATATGATGTCGTATGCCTCGGCCAATTTTCTCTTCGTTAATAATGGCGGCAATTTCACCGATATCGCCGCCGCCAGCGGCGTGCAGTATCCGACGCAAAGCGATCGTGGCATGGCCGCGGCGGATTATGACAACGACGGCGATCTCGACATGTACATCGCCGCCGGCTACACCGGCAATGTGTTATACCGCAACGACGGCAATTATTTTTCGGAGGTTACTTCCTCTGCCGGTGTTTATCTCGACGGACAGGGGCAGGGCGTGGCGTGGGGCGATTATAACAATGACGGCCGGCTCGATTTGTTTGTGACGCGCTCTGACGGCGACAATGTTTTGTATCGCCAAAACAGCAATAACAGCTTTACGGATGTCACTTCGTCATCGGGAATCGGCAGTTATAGCGCGAGCCTGCAGCCGATCTTTTTCGATGCGGATGGCGACGGCGACGTTGATTTATTCGTGGCGCGCAATAAGAATGCGCCCAATTTATTCTACATTAATAGCGGCGGCAGCTTCTCCGAGCGCGCGAGCAGTTGGGGCATAAGCTCGAGCGCCTCACATGATCAGGGCGCCGTCGTGGGCGATTACGACCGTGACGGCGATTTTGATATTTACGTGTGCGATTACGATGGTTACAATTTGCTGTTTCGCAATGATGGCAATCGTTTCACCGAAGTCGCCGGCAGCGCCGGAGTGCGCTCGGGATTCAGCGGCAATCGCGGCGCGTTATTTGGAGATTTCAATGACGACGGCTGGCTCGATATTTATGTAACGCGGCGCGGCGACAACAAGATGTATCAGAACAACGGCAACGGCACGTTCAGCGATGTCAGCAGCTCGTCCGGCACGGCCGATACGAACGACGGCTACAGCCCGTCGATGGCGGATTATGACAATGACGGCGATCTCGATATTTTCTTTTCGAACACCGGGCAGAACAGCGTGCTGTATCAAAACGATGGACCTTTCAATAATTGGCTGCAAGTCAAACTCGTTGGCAACGCCAGCAATCGCGACGGCGTTGGCGCGACGTTGACCGGTTGGCTGAACGGCCAGCGGCAGATGCAAGCGATTATCGCCGGACAAGCTTATCTTTGCACCGGCAGCGATTTGACCGCGCATTTTGCGCTCGGCAGCAGCGCCAGGTTGGATAATTTGGATATTCAATGGCCGTCCGGCACGCTCGATCATTTTACGAATCTGAGCGCCAACCAAAAATTAACTTTGCACGAAGGTAGTGGTGACGGCGGCGGGGGTGATACAACGCCGCCATCCATTTCCAGTGTCGCCGCCGGCAATATCACGAACGCTGCCGCAACGATTACGTGGCAAACCGATGAGCAGGCGGACTCGCAAGTGGAATACGGATTGACGACAGGTTACGGCAATTTGACGCCGCTCGATCCGGCGCTCGTCACTTCACATGCGATGGGGCTTGCGGGTTTGCAATCTAACAAAACCTATCACTACCGCGTTAGATCGCAAGATGCCGCCGGCAATCTTGCCATCAGCGGCGATTTTACATTCAAAACTTTAACCTCGGATGGAACGCCGCCGATTATTTCCAATGTCGCCGCCGGCAATCTTACCGGCACAACTGCAAACCTCTCGTGGCAAACCGATGAGCCGGCTGATTCGCAAGTCGAATATGGCTTGACCAGTGGTTATGGCAATTCCACGCCGCTCGATCCGAATCTCGTCACCTTACATAGCGTGGCGCTTTCCGGCTTGCAGAAGAATACCACCTATCATTATCGCGTTAAATCAAAAGATGCCGCGGGCAATCTTGCGGCGAGCGGTGATTTCACGTTTACGACGTTGGCGAATGATCCGATTTTTGCGGATGATTTCAACGCGAGCGCGCTCGATCTGAATAAATGGCGCAAAGGCAGTAATGCCGGTAATCAGTCAGCAGTGATCGGTAACGCGCTCGAGCTGCGCTCAAACGGCGGGGAGAGCGGCTGGGTTCTCACCAAAAATTCTTATGCCGCACTCAACACTATCGTCAGCGTGAAAGTGACGCAGCCCAATAAAGACGGCGACCTCGGCATGAGCCCGACTTACACGTTGCCTTCGCAATTCGGCATTTATAATGAATCGAATTGGTATCGTTTTTATGTTTATCGCAGCGGCAGCAGCGGGCCATATCGTTTGTTCGTGCAATGGAAAAAGAACGGCGTCGATAACGGATTGGATGTCACCGGCAATCTCGTGATCAATGGCGCGGTTTATCTGCGGCTGCGCTTTGACAACGCGAAGATCCATTTCGAAGCCTCGCTGGATAACGTCACGTGGACAAACACCTATAACGAGTCATTTGGCTTGCCGGGCTACACATTGAATTCCACCTTCTATTATGAGCTCGCGGGATATAACACGAGCTCGAATGGCGTGCTCACGGTGGACGATTTTGCGATCAACAGCAGCGGCGGAATTCCGGATACGCAGCCGCCACAGATCAGCGGTGTTGCCGCGCAGAATATCACGACCAGCAGCGCGCAGATTGTCTGGCAAACCGATGAAGCCTCCGACTCGCAGGTGGAATATGGATTGACGACGAGTTACGGCAATACAACGTCATTAAATGCGTCATTGGTCATCAGTCATTCTGTGTCACTATCGGGATTAAGCGCGAATACACTTTATCATTATCGCGTTAAGTCGAAAGACGCCGCCGGCAATCTTGCCACCAGCAATGATTTTACCTTCACAACTTCGACCTCGGATGTGACGCCGCCGATTATCTCTAACGTCGCCGCGACGAACATCACGGCTTCGGCAGCAACGATTAATTGGAACACGAACGAGGCCAGCGACTCGCAAGTGGAATATGGCTTGACGACGAGCTACGGCAATACAACGCCTTTAAATACGTCATTGGTCATCAGTCATTCTGTGTCATTATCGGGATTAAGCGCGAACACGCTTTATCATTATCGCGTGAAATCCAAAGACGCGGCGGGCAATCTTGCCGCCAGCAACGATTTCACTTTCACGACTTCGAATCAATCGATAATTTTTTCCGATAATTTCAACGCGAGCACGCTCGATCTCAATAAATGGAGCAAGGGCACAAATAGCGGCAACCAAACCGCCGTCGTCAATAATGCGCTTGATTTGAAATCGACCGGCGCGAGCAGCGGCTGGGTCATTACCAAAAATTCGTACGCTGCGCTCAACACGATTGTCAGCTTGAAAGTGACGCAGCCCAATAAAGACGGCGACCTCGGCATGAGCCCGACTTACACGTTGCCTTCGCAATTCGGCATTTATAATGAATCGAATTGGTATCGTTTCTATGTTTATCGCAGCGGCAGCAGCGGGCCGTATCGTTTGTACGTGCAATGGAAAAAGAACGGCGTCGATGACGGATTGGATGTCACCGGCAATCTGGTGATCAATGGCGCGGTTTATCTGCGGCTGCGCTTTGACAACGCGAAGATCCATTTCGAAGCCTCGCTGGATAACGTCACGTGGACAAACACCTATAACGAGTCATTTGGTTTGCCGGGCTACACATTGAATTCCACCTTCTATTATGAGCTCGCCGGTTACAACACGAGCTCGAATGGCGTGCTCACGGTGGACGATTTTGCGATCAACAGCAGCGGCGGAATTCCAGATACGCAGCCGCCGCAGATCAGTCAAGTGGCGGCGCAGAATGTCACCACCAACAGCGCGCAGATTGTCTGGCAAACCGATGAAGCCTCCGACTCGCAGGTGGAATATGGATTGACGACGAGTTACGGCAATACAACGTCATTAAATGCGTCATTGGTCATCAGTCATTCTGTGTCACTATCGGGATTAAGCGCGAACACACTTTATCATTATCGCGTGAAATCCAAAGACGCGG
>Ga0247727_10020048_pt1 | contig 10272 bp, 8 predicted proteins | sample WisWelCaveWW1625_FD_202498 | JGI IMG/M metagenome (GOLD analysis project Ga0247727, IMG submission 202498) | Biofilm microbial communities from Wishing Well Cave, Virginia, United States - WW16-25 | ecosystem: Environmental > Aquatic > Deep subsurface > Groundwater > Cave microbial mat | place... | reverse complement strand
TTTTTTTTCTGAAAATACCTTTTGACTATTGGACAACTCATGCGCAAAAAACTTTCGGTGATTTTCGTTGTGCTAACTTTCGCCGCGGCTTTCATTGCGGCGACGCCTCAATTCAAAACTTACTTCTCGCCCGAGCAATTGGAAAAAGGCAAAGCGCAGGGCGTGGCCATTGACGGCCTCGGCCAACTCAAGCTCGCCCCGGCTTTGGAAGAAGCGTATCGCGCGACCGTGCCTTACTTTTGGTGCGCCACGGTCGATGCGCAAGGCGCGATTTACGCGGGCGGCGGCAATCCCGCTTTGGTTGTGCGCCTCAACGGCAAGCGCGGCATTGATACGCTTTATAAGAGCGATGACGTGGCCGTGTTCGCGCTCGCGCATGCGCGGGGCAATTTATATTTTGCCACTGCTCCGCAAGGGCAAGTTTATCAGCTCGACCAAGCCGGCAAAGCCAAGCCGCTCTTCAAACCCGAGGCCAAATATATTTGGGCGCTCGAACCGCTGAAAGACGGCTCCTTGCTCGTCGCCACCGGCGAACCCGCGCGCATCTTTGTTGTGGCTGCTTCGGGACAAGCGCGCACTTTGTTTGAAAGTGAAGAGGCGCACCTCCGCTCTTTATGTTGGGACGAACGCAACGGCCAGCTCTATGCCGGCTCGAGCGGCAACGGTTATCTCTATCGCCTCAAACTCGACGGCGCGGTCGAAGTGATGTTCGATGCGCCGATGGATGAGATTCATCGCATTGCGTTGCAGCAGAACACTATCTATATCGCCGCGGCAAGCGCGGGCTTTTTCATGCCCGGCCTGGCATTGCCCGGAGCCTCTCCCCATGCGGCTGAAATGCCTCCCTCGGAAGAAGAAGAGGGCGCAATCGTCATCTCCGCAGAGGGCGAACCCTCCGATCGAGTAGACGAGCAAGTTGCGCCGCCGGCAAACGCGAGCGGAGGCGTGGGCGCGATTTATAAAATCACCGGCCCCGGTTTGGCGCGAACGATTTGGAATTCACACAACGAACGCGTGCACGCCTTCACGCTGGCGCCGAACTCCGCGTCAACAGAAAGAGCAACGCTCTTGCTCGGCACGGGCGATCAAGGCAAAATCTATCGCGTCGAGCCGGATGAAACGGCGACCCTGCTATTGCAATCGGAGCCGAGCCAAATTACCTCGCTCACGCCGTTGCCTTCGGGCCAAATGATCGTGACCACGGCAAATCCCGGCACGGTGAAAATTTTAAGCGCGGCCGAACGCGCGAGCGGCGAGTATGAATCCGAAGTGCTCGACGCCAGCGTGCCCGCGCAATGGGGCGCGTTGAGTTGGGAAGCCAAAGGCAGCGCACAATTTTTCACGCGCAGCGGCAACACGGGCAAGCCCGATAAAACTTGGAGCAACTGGCTCCAGGTGCAAACGCCTTCCACCAGTGGTGCGATTGCCAGCCCGGCGGCGCGCTTTGTTCAGTGGAAAGTAAAACTCGAAGGCCAGGCTGCGCTCGTCAAACGCGTGCAGCTTTCTTATCTGCAAAAGAACGTTGCGCCGGAGATCGCGCAGATCAAAATCTATGAGCCGAACGAAGCCTTCCCGGAAGCGAAGAACAATGCGGCGAATCATGCGAGCGGCGGCGAGGACGAGAGCATGGAGAGCATGCCCAACCTGCCTGCGCCCGCGGGCAACAAGATTCCTCAAAAAGGCGCGCAGTCGCTCGGCTGGATCGCGCGCGATGACAACAACGACGCGCTGGAATTTCGCGTGGAGATTCGCGCCGCCGGTGAAGAAGCGTGGCGCGAGCTGGCCAAAGAATATCGCGGCCAAGTTTTCACGCTCGATAGCCAGGCTCTGCCCGACGGCGAATATCAATGCCGCGTTTCCGCTACCGACCGTTTGAGCAACCCCGCGGCGCTGGCATTGCAAGCCGAGAAGACGAGCGCGATTTTCGTCATCGACAACTCCGTGCCGGAGATCAGCCCCATTCGTTTTAAAAGTGAAAAGCAAAAACTCGTGGCCGAATTTGACGTGAAAGATGAATACTCGCGGCTAAAGGAAGCGCGTTACGCAGTGAGCGCGGGCGCGTGGGAATTGTTGTACCCCGTGGACGGCGTGGCGGATCAAAAGAATGAAAGCTATCGTTTGGCGCTGCCGGAAAGCAGTCTGCATCAAGTGCTCGCCATCAAAGTTGTCGACGTCAACGGCAACGTCGGTTTTCGCAAAATCAAAGTTACGCAATGAGGGCGTGTTTATGATGATTTCGGAAGCGGCATTCCAGCGCATTCATGCGCAAATTCAAAACGGCAGAAATTTTATTCTCACGACGCACGTCAATCCCGACGGCGACGGGCTCGGGTCTGAAATTGCGCTCGCCACCTACTTGCGCCAGCTCGGCAAGCGCGTGCAGATTTTCAATCACAGCCTCACCCCGCCGAACTATGAGTTTCTCGATCCGCTCGGCGATATTCTGATTTTCGACGCCGGCCGCGACGGTCTCGCGGTCGAACAGAGCGACGCGATTTTCATTCTTGATATCAGCGATTGGAAACGCCTGCGCGAGTTCGGCGAGTTTATCAAACCCTTGGCCATTCCCAAAATTTGCATCGATCATCATCCGCTCGACCGGCCCTTTGTCGATCTTGATGTGATTTATCCGCAAGCCTCTTCCACGGGCGAGATGATTTACGAATTGCTCAGTCGCCTCGGCGCGCGCATTGACGGCCGCATCGCGCAAGCGCTCTACATCGCGGTGATGACCGACACCGGCGGCTTTCGTTTTTCGAACACCACGCCCAACGCGCATCAAGTTGCCGCGGCGCTCATCGACAAAGGCGGCGTGCAACCGCATCTTATTTACCAAAAGATTTTTGAAACGCAACCCGCGCAACGCATGAAGCTGCTCGCGCAGATTCTCGCCGATTTACATTTTGAAGAGAACGGCCAGTTGGTGTGGTTCATCATCACGCGCGCCATGCTCGAGGCCACGGGCACGCAGCCGCACGACACCGAGGGCTTTGCCGATTTCCCGCGCAGCATCGAAGGCGTGCAGCTTTGTTTGATGTTTATTGAAACCAAAGACGGCAAAGTGAAAATCAGCTTTCGCTCCAAAGGCAAGCACGTGATCAACGGCTTAGCCGGCCGCTTCGGCGGCGGCGGGCATCAGTTTGCCGCGGGCGCAGTGGTCGAAGACACGATGCCCAATGTCGTCGCAATGGTGGTGAATGAAGCGCGCATGTTGTTTTCAAGATGAGGGCTAATTTTGATATTCCCCCCTTGAGGGGGGTGTCGCCCGCGCGTCTCATGAGCGAAGGAAAAAGCTGCGTGCTGAATTTTGCGGCGAGGAATGATGAGTTGCACGAATCTTTAGTCGGCAACCACACCCCCCTAGCCCCCCTCAAGGGGGGAATTCTTCAAATGAATTGTAAATCATTTCTCGGCAAAATTTTATTCCCATTCTTTCTCCTCTTCATTTGGAACTGCGCCCGCCAAGCCTCTCCTCCCGGCGGTCCCGAAGATAAAACGCCGCCGCGCATTCTTTCCGTTTCTCCCAAGCCGGATTCCACTCGCGTCGGTCGCGACACGCGTTTGCTCTTCACGTTGAGCGAGAAGGTTGATCGCAAAAGTTTTGAAGACGCGCTTTTCATTTCGCCGAGCCCCAATCTTTCTCATCCCGAGGAAGAAGAGTTTCGTTTCAAATGGCGCGGCCGGCAAGTTGAAGTAAGCTTCCCGGATAGCTTGCGGCCGCAGCGCACTTATGTGGTCACACTCGGCACGGACGTGCGCGACTTGCGCAACAATCGTTTGGCCGGCGCCTTCACGTTTGCCTTTGCCACGGGCGACAGCTTGGATCGCGGCGAAATCGCGGGCCGGGTGTTTGCCGCAAAGCCCTCGGGCATTTTGATCATGGCTTATATTTTAGAAAACGGGCGCGAGCCGAATCCGGCAAAGGACGTTGCCGATTATTTCACGCAAATCGGCGAGACCGGCGAGTTCAAGCTTGCCGCGCTGGCTCCCGGCGAATATCGCGTGTTTGCTCTGGGCGACCGCGACGGCGACCGGCTTTATTTTCGAGGCGAAGAAATGTTCGGCGTGCCCACGCACGACATTGTGCTCACGGCCTCGCAACGCATCGCACCTCGTCCTCTTGGCTTTCGTCTCGCGCTCGAGGATACGTTGAAACCCGCGCTCGCCGCGGTGACGGTGCTCTCGCGCAATCAACTCGAATGGCGTTTTGATGAAGCCGTTGCGGCTCGCGATTCGCTGTGGCTAAAGCATCTGCACGTGCGCTCGGAAAGCGGCGACACGGTGCGCCTCGTGCTCGCGGCGCAGCATCCTTTGAATCGCGTGCTCGTGCAAACGATCATCGCGCCGCTGCAAAACGGCAAGCACGGAGCGTGGGTTGATTCTGTGTTTGACGAAGCCGGCAACGGTTTGGATTCACTCGGTGTTGTCAACGAGTTTATTGGAACGACGCGAGCCGATACCGTGCGGCCGCGCCTCGTCAAAATTTCCATCTCGGACAGCGCGCGCAATGTGGCGCTCACCGCGCCCGTGGATTTATTTTTCTCCGAGCTAATGCGCGGCGACACGGCGCAAACCGGCTTGTCCGTGCGCGACTCCTCACGCACGGAAGTCGGCGGCGTGTTGCAATGGCTGAATCCGTTTCAATTCCGCTTTCAACCCTCGCTGAAATGGAAGAGCCGCGCGCAATACAACGTTGCGATTCAATCCGAAGCGTTGCGCGATTGGAACGGCAACGCGTTGTTCGACACCACGGGCCAAATTACTTTTTGGACCATGAATGCCGACACGTTCGCCTCGATCAGCGGCAAGATTACGGACGCGGATTCAACCGCGCGCAGCGTTGTTCATCTCTCCGCGATACAAGCCGGCGGCAAAGTCGAATATCGCACGCAAACCGAGGCCACGGGCAATTATCTTTTCAAAGACGTGCTGCCCGGCCTTTATCAAATCAACGGCTATCGCGATGCGAATAACAACCGGCGCTTCGACTTTGGCCGCGTGCTGCCTTTTCTGCCCGCGGAACAATATTGGGCTTGGCCCGACACGATCAAAGTGCGCGCGCGCTGGCCGAATGAGGACAATGATTTTGAGATACCGTAACGCGCTCGTAGTTACGCCTTCAGGCGTTGAATGTCCCATCAACACACCATGTTTGATTTTCAAACTCGGCAATCATGTTTGATCGGCCACGGCTTGGCCGTGGCATTAGTTGTTCATCAGAGCAAGCCACGGCCAAGCCGTGGCTGAACATTACCGAACTGGCTCGCCAAAACTCATAAGGCATCTTCACGCACACGCAACTCAAGCTCACAGGTCAACCGCCATGATGCACTATTCGTACTCCAACTCACAACTGCTTTGCGAAGCCGCGGCAATCACAACGATTGCCGCGGCCTTACCCACGCCGTTTTATCTTTATAGCCGAAAAACTTATCTAGAAAACTATGAAAGCATCGCCGCGGCGTTTCGCAATCGGCCACATCGCATTTGCTATGCGTTGAAAGCAAATTCCAACCTCGATATTCTGCGCGATTTTGCCGCGAGAGGCGCGGGCGCAGACGTGGTTTCCGTAGGCGAGTTGAAACTCGCTCTGCGCGCGGGCATTCCGGCTAGCGCCATCGTATTCGCGGGCGTGGGCAAAAGAGACGACGAGATTATTGCGGGCCTCGAGGCAGACATTCGCGGTTTGAACGTTGAATCCGAGGCCGAGTTGGAGGTCATCAACGATCTCGCGCGGCAGCGTGGCGTGATCGCGCGCGTGGCGTTGCGCGTCAATCCGAACATCGACATTCACGGGCATCCCTATATTTCAACCGGACGCTCGGCGGATAAATTCGGCATCGAATTGGAGCGGGTGCGAAGTTTAATGCGCGAAGTGCGCGAGTTTAAACATCTCAAGCTCGCGGGCTTGCACAGCCACATCGGCTCGCTCATCACGGAGCTTGCGCCCTATGCGGAAGTCGGCAAAGTGATGGCCCGGCTCGCACACCAGGCAATCGCGCTCGGGCATGAGCTGGATTATCTCGACGTGGGCGGCGGCCTCGGCGTGATCTATGAAAACGCAATTGCCGTCGCTTCGAATACGGAGCCGGTTGAAGGTCTCGCGCTTTCACCGAACAATGTTGCGGAACAACTCATGCGTCCCATGGCTGATCTGAAATGCGATTTGATTTTCGAGCCGGGGCGCGCGCTGGTGGCAACTTGCGGGGCGCTCGTCACGCGCGTGCTTTACATTAAACACAGCGGCGGCAAGCGCTTCGTGGTGGTCGATGCGAGCATGTCGGATTTGATTCGCCCGAGTTTATACAATGCGCATCATCAAATCGTGCCCGTGCACTTGCAACGGCGCGAGCGTGAGAAATGTGAGATCGTGGGCCCGGTGTGCGAGTCCGGAGATTTTTTTGCGAAGGAAAGAGAGTTGGAGAAAGTGGAGCGCGGCGAGTTGTTGGCGATCATGACCGCGGGCGCATATGGTTATTCTCTCAGCTCGAATTACAACGCGCGCCCTCGTCCGGCAGAAGTTATTGTGGAAGGAAAGAGCTATAAAATTTCTCGCCCACGGCAAGAGGTCGAGCGCGTGTGGGAATGAGGGGGATGACTCGGCTTTGATCCGCCACGGCTTGGCAATGGCTGTTCATGGCGCAAAAAACAAAAGAGCCGTGTGGGCAGAACTGATTCTTCGAATTAAATCAAACCACGGCCAAGCCGTGGTTGAACAATCGAACATTGCGCTAGCGCCCGGGCCCGATGATCACGGCTTGCTCATAGCCTTTATCGCGCACGCGGTTCAAAGTATTTTTCGCGAGGCCGCGCGAGCGATACTGGCCGACACAGACCTCCCATTTGCCGTTAATCTTATCGACAAAGTTGTTGATGCGCAGCATGCGCAGCTCATAAGAAAGCTGGTCGGCCATTTCACGGCGATTGAAGCTGCCGACCACGACCGTGTATTCTTTGTCGCCGAGCTGGCTTCTCTCCGCGGGCGGAATGTATTCCTCGTCGTTACGATCAGGCTCCGGTTCTTGGCCAATTTCGTCATCCTCTCTGCGCGCATCTTTTCTTTCATCCGAGCGTTCTTCTTTTGGCTCTTCTTGCGTGCCGTTGGAAACGCCGTCGCGATTTGAGGGCAGCGGCTCTCTACGTTGATCGCACGCGAGATTGGCGCCGAGCAGAGCATATAACAAAACGAGCAAGAGAGTGGGCTTCATACGTTCACAAATTATTTTTTGGTTTGAGAAGCGACGCCGAGGATAACCAAAACGACGATGACCAATACCGCAAGGATACCTGCGTAATCCGGCGGCGGCGGTGGTGGCGGTGGCGGCGGTTTTGCCGTTTTCGGCTTTGCAACGTAGGCCTCGGAATAGCCGCGCGCTTGAATTGCCGGCAATTTATCTAGCGCTTGTTTCTCGGTAAAATATCTTCCAACGCTGATTGCAATCGAGCCGTCTTCTTGCGGCCAAACCGAATTATGAACCCGTTTCGCGCGCAACTCGGCTGAAACGCCGTAAGCTTCGGCCCAAAGACGTTCGAAGTCACCGGGTTTCTTCGGCATGAATTCTCTTACAATGATGGTATACTCATCTTTTGAAGGAGGCTCGCCCAACGTGTAGGTCGGCATTTGATTGACGCAGCCTGAACTAGGAGAAGGACCCTGCGGCACTGCTTGTGTCACTTCTTGCGGCTTGTTGCCGTCGCCAATCTGAATGGTGCAATTCCATTGGCTGCCAAAGCCGATCACCACCGCGAGGAGGGAGAAAATGAGTTTGAGATGTGACTTCATGTGCTGGTTCATGAGCTTTCCTTAGCCCTAGTGATATAAAATGTGCGGCGAAGTTAATCAAAAAAATTTTGGATGGCAAGTTCAATCTCGGAGGAACTCCGCTATGTTGCAATTTGAGCAAGTCCAACACGCGGCGCAAGCACTGCGCGATTACGCGTTGCTCACGCCGTGCGTGCGCGCCGCCTGGTTGGATGACTTTGCCGGCGGTCCGGTGTATTGCAAGCTCGAACACCTGCAACGCACCGGTTCATTCAAATTTCGCGGCGCGATGAACAGCCTGCTGCAACTCGATGAGGCCACACGCGCGCGAGGGATTGTCACGGCCTCGGCGGGCAATCACGGGCTTGGTGTGGCGGCCGCGGCGGCGTTGCGCAATTGCAAAGCGAAAATCTTCGTGCCGGAAAATGTCGCATCGGCGAAGCGTCATAAGTTGCAAGCGCTGGGTGTCGAGTTGGTAATTACCGGCAAGGATTATGATGAAACCGACGCTGCCGGTCAAGCTTACGCGCGCACGCACAATTTGCGTTTCATTCATGCGTTCGATGATGATGAAGTGATCGCCGGGCAAGGCACGGTTGGTCTCGAAATTTTGGAGCAAATAGCGGAGAGCCTGTCAGAAAATTCCCCCCTAAACCCCCTCAAGGGGGGAATAGTCGGAAGCTCAAGTTTTCAGACACACTCTACAATTGGAACCGTGCTCATACCCGTGGGCGGGGGAGGGCTCCCGGGCGGCGTGAGTTTGGCGGTGAAGTCTTCGCAGCCGAACATTAAAACATTCGGCGTGCAAAGTGAAGCTTCGCCCGCGATGCACGCCGCGCTCGCGCAGGGGCGCGTGGTTGAAACGCCGATTGATGATACGATTGCCGACGGACTCGCCGGCCGCTTGGTGACGGAGAAGACGTTGCGTTTGGCGCAGCGATATTATGACGACATGCTGCTCGTGAGCGAGCACAACATTCGCCGCGCGATGCGCGAGCTTTTTTATCGGCAAGGGTGGCGTGTGGAAGGCTCCGCCGCCGTGGGCGTGGCCGCGATTTTAGAAGGGCAAATTAAGGCTGAAGGACAAGCGTGCGTCATCGTGATTTCGGGCGGGAATATCGCGGAGGACGTTTTTGCAGAGGCGATTCGAACAAGCTTGTAATGATGCCTTATCAAATCTGTCATTCCGAAGGAATCTTTTTAAGTGCTGGAGTCAGTTGCCAGTGCTAAAAAGGATTCCTGCGGAATGACAAGTCGATGAACACGCTCAAACAATAATAAGCCACGGCCAAGCCGTGGCTGAACTTTAGAACTCCACGCCGAGCGAGAAGCGCTGCACGTTTTCGAGCAAGCCGAAATCGGCATACGCATAATCGATGCGCAGCTTCGTGCTCGTGCCCCAAATGCGATATTGCAAGCCCGCGCCCAGAGACAAGCCTTCCTCCGTGTCTTTGCGGAACAGAGTTCCGTATCCGCCGCGCAAGAACAACGTTTCATTAAACGCGAGTTCCGCCCCGCCATTCAAGCTCTCCGTATTGTCGTTCGGATGTAAAGCGTCCAGTCCCACACTCACGCGCAGGTTTTCGGTTTTATACAGCTCCGTCGCGAGGCCCACGCGAAACGCGAGCGGCAAAGGAAAGCCGTCGGTTTCATAAAGCGCATTCACGAACTCGACATTGCCTTGATTGAACGGATCGGGATCGTTGCTGAATTGAATGTCGCGGCCGTCGAGGCGCATGTCGGAGCCGAAGTTGACGATGCTCGCGCCGAGCCGGACGTTTTTAAACGGCGTGGTGAAGAGCGCGCCGATATCAAGCGCCACCGCGCCGGCGCTCATGTGCCAAATGTTTTGGCGAATGAATTTCACCGAGCCGCCGATGGAGAAACGATCCGTTAATTGCCGCGCGAAGGTCAAACCAATGGCGAGGTCGTTTGAATTGAAAAACTCGCCGGTGCCCTCGGGGCGCTCGACCGTGCGCACCGGCTCATCGGGCGCGCTCAAGCTCACCACATTCAAACCCATGACGCCGACTTCACCGAGATTGAACGCTACGGCCGCATAATTGAAATTCAAATCCGCGAGCCATTCGCTATGCACGAACATCGCGCCCACGCCGCGATGATGTCCCAAACCGGCAGGATTCCAGTGCATCGCGCTGAGATCACCTTCCATCGCGGCGAATGCGCCGCCCATGGCCGCGCCGCGCGCATCCACGCCGATCTTCAAAAACTGCGCGACCGTCGTGCCGGTTTTGGTGATGGTCTGCGAGTTATCGACTTGCGCACGAAGCGGCGCAGTGATGAGCACAGCGAGAACCCAAATTCTTTTGTGCATTTTAGCGCTCTCTTTTCGTTTGATATTCGCTCGTCATGACATTTGTAGTAGCTCCTTTAGGAGTCTGAAGTTGAGAACTACTTGCGCCTGAAGGCGCTACTACGAACTTTCATTTAATCACTGCGAAGCGCCCAATCTTCTGCCCGAGCGCGCCAGCGTCGACGTGATAGATATA
>Ga0247727_10020047_pt1 | contig 10273 bp, 3 predicted proteins | sample WisWelCaveWW1625_FD_202498 | JGI IMG/M metagenome (GOLD analysis project Ga0247727, IMG submission 202498) | Biofilm microbial communities from Wishing Well Cave, Virginia, United States - WW16-25 | ecosystem: Environmental > Aquatic > Deep subsurface > Groundwater > Cave microbial mat | place... | reverse complement strand
TGACTTACACCGCAAATTCAAATGCCACGAACATCGCAACGGCGAGTATCTCCGGCAGCACGCTGACGGTTTCAGCGGTGGCGGCGGGAAATGCGACGATCACCGTCACCGCGAATGACAACAAAGGCGGAACCGTTTCCACGACTTTCAATGTAAATGTTGTTATCGGCAATCGCCCGCCCGTCGTTGCCAATCCCATTCCCAACCAAACATTGACCGTCGGCGGCGCGTCTTTCACGCGCAATTTAAATACGGCGCCGGTGGTTTTCACGGATCCCGATCAGGATGCATTGACTTACACCGCAAATTCAAATGCCACGAACATCGCAACGGCGAGTATCTCCGGCAGCACGCTGACGGTTTCAGCGGTGGCGGCGGGAAATGCGACGATCACCGTCACTGCGAACGACAACAGAGGCGGAACGATTTCCACGACTTTCAATGTAAATGTTGTCATCGGCAATCGCGCGCCCGTCGTTGCCAATCCTATTCCCAACCAAAACGTGACGTTGGGCGGCGCGTCTTTCTCGCGCGATTTGAATGCGGCGCCGGCAGTTTTCACGGATCCCGATCAGGATGCATTGACTTACACCGCAAGCTCAAGCGCCACGAACATCGCGACGGCGAGTATTTCCGGCAGCGTGCTGACGGTTTCAGCGGTGGCAGTGGGAAATACCACGATCACCGTCACGGCGAATGACAACAGAGGCGGAACGATTTCCACGACATTTGCCGTGGCCGTGAATCGGCCGCCGGTGGTGAGCAATCCCATTTCAAACCAAACAATGACATTGGGTGGCGCGTCATTTACGCGCAATTTGAATACGGCGCCGGCAGTTTTTACTGATCCCGATCAGGACCCATTAACCTACACGGCGAGTTCAAGCGCCACGAATATCGCGACGGCGAGTATTTCCGGCACTACGCTGACGGTTGCATCGGTGGCGGCGGGAAATGCCGCCATCACGATCACCGCAAATGACGACAGAGGCGGAATCGTTTCCACGACTTTCACGGCGACCATCACCCCAACGCCTGTCATTCCGCAGGCGCCGTCGAACCTCATCGTGGAAGCGGTGAGCACACGCCAGATCAATTTACAATGGCAGGATAACTCCGCCAATGAAGACGGATTTCGCCTCGAACGGCGAGTTGGCGCCATAGATACGGTGATCACCGTCGACGCGAATGTGACGCGCTATCAGGACACGAGTTTGCGCCCGGGCGTACCGGCCTCGTATCAGATTCGCGCGTTTAACGCGGGCGGAAACTCTTCGGCCACGAATGTGGCTTTGGCAATCACGGCCACGGGACTGCGCGGCGACGTGATTCCGGATTTTCGCCTCGACGCGCAGGACGTCAGCCGCGTCGTTAATATTATTTTTCAAACCGCCGCGAACGTGACGCACCTCGACAGCGCCGTCGCCGATTGCGAGGCCGAATTTCCTGACGGCAGGATCGATGTGATTGACGTGGTTTATATCGTGAATGGAGCGGCGGGAGGTTTATTGACCGCAGTCAACGAAGCATCACGCAGCATGACCGCAGCCGCGGCGGGCGCTGAGTTGATCGTGGGGTCAGGCACGGTCATCGCCGGCGGAACGGTGGATTTGCCCGTTATGATTGCCGCGGCAGAACCGGTGGCCGCGGTGCAATTCAAATTTCGCTATGACCGTCGAAAAATAACTTTGGGCGAGCCGGAACTGGCGGCCCAAAATTCTTCGCTTAAAATGGCGACGGCGCGCGCCGCGGATCAACTGGCGGTGATGGTTTACAACCTGTCAGCGCATCTTCTTCCCGCCGGCCGACAGGAGTTGTTGCAAATTCCGCTGCGCCTCGAGGCCGGCAACTTTTCTGCGACCGATTTACAAATCGAAAGCGCGCTCGTGGTCGGCGAGCAGGGGCGCGTGATTCCCGTGCTGGTCCGCCATGAGGCCGTCGTGTCACCGGCGGCTTTGCCGGAGCGATTTGATTTGGGTCAAAACTATCCGAACCCCTTCTCGCGGCACGCGGCTTCCGGAAATTCCGCCACCGAAATTGCGTACACTTTGCCGGCGGCGGCGCCAGTCCGGTTGTCGATCTATAATTTAGTTGGACAGGAAATCGCCGTCCTCGTTGAGGCGGCGCAAACTGCAGGAATCAGGAAAGTGAGGTGGGACGGCCGTGACCAAAACGGCGCGGCGGTGATCAGCGGCGTTTATTTTTATCGGCTGCACGCCGGGAATTTTGTTGCAACCAAAAAGATGCTGATCGTGCCGTAAAGCCGCTTTAAAGCAAAAGCTTTGAACGATGGCCTTTCGAGTTTGTCTGGCTTGTGTTGTGAAGGAGGCGTTTAATTTACTCTCCCCTCTTTGATGCGGCGCGACGTGTCAGAGGTTCAAATCAACGAAGTGTTTAACAGCGCCGGTGAAATCACCTCGCCACCGGAAGGAGATTTTATGATGCAGCCGAAATCCGTGTTTAGTCGCGCCCTTCTGCTTATTCTGGTTATCGTTGCTTCTTCACAGGCGCAGGCGCCGCGCCTGCTCAACTATCAGGGTAGATTGGAGATCGGCGGCACTGCCGCCGCGGGCGCGTTCTCCATGCGATTTTGTCTCTATCCCGCCGCCGTTGGCGGGATCGCGTTATGGTGTGAACAACGCACGGTCACCGTCGACAGCAACGGCGTGTTCAGCGTGCTGCTGGGAAGCATCACGCCTTTTCCGGCCACTTTGTTTTCCGATAGTGGCGACCGCTATCTGGGAATCACCATCAACAACAATCCGGAGTTCCCCGACCGTTTTCTGCTGACGAGCGTGGCGTATGCGATTCGCGCCGGGGAAGCGGACGCGGTGGCGGCCAATGGCATCAACACGACGGGCCTGGCGGATAACGCCGTCACGGCGCAGAAAATTGCCGCCGGGCAAGTCGTTAAAAGCCTGAATGGCTTGAAAGACGATGTTACACTCGCCGAAGGCAGGAACGTCAAGCTCACCACGCAGGGCAGCACGCTCACTATTGAGTCGACCGCCAGCGGCGTGGCGAGCCTCAATACCATCAGCGGTCCGGTGACGATCACCGGCGCCGGCGGCGCCACGGTGACGACGCGCCGGGATTCGATTATCGTCAGCGCTAACTCCGTGGGAGAGCCCGGAATTTTTGGCATCCAAAACAACGATAATTCGTTGACCATCCTGAGTCCCAATGGGCCGACCGCAACCATCAGTGTTAAAGATGGCGGCGTGACCACGGCCAAGCTCGCCGACAGCGCGGTGGATTCCAACAGACTGGCAAATAACGCCGTGACGAGCGCGAAAATCGCTGATGGCGCGATTAACAACAGCGATCTCGCCGATAACGCGGTCACCGCGCAGAAAATATTGCCGCTGATTGTTTCCAGAGTCGATGGCGTTGATAGCGACGGCGGCAACATCGATTTGGTTGCCAGCGGCAACCTCATCATCACGCCGAATAACACGGCGAAGACGATTACCTTTGCCGTAAGCGGCGGCGGAATTACTCAAATCACCGAAGGCAACGCGATCGATGTCGCCAATCCGACCGGGCCGACGAGCACAGTCAGTGTTGAGAGCAATTCGATCGACGACGCTGAAGTCGGGGACGAGGCGCTGACCGCAGCGAGTCTCGCGCCGAACTCCGTCACAGCCTCGGAGATTGCGACCGATGCGGTGGACCGCGCGGAAATCGCCGCCAATGCGGTGGGAAATGTCGAGTTGGCAGACACTGCCGTCGATTCCAACAAAATTGCAAACGGCATGGTGACGAGCGTGAAAATCGCGGCCGGCGCGATTAACAACAGCGATCTCGCGAATAACGCGGTCACCGCGCCCAAAATCGCGGCCGGACAAGTGATCAAAAGCCTGAATGGAATGAGGGATGTAATCACTATCTCCGGCAGAGGCGGCGCCACGGTGACTTCGAGCAACGACACGATTTATGTCGGTGCCAGCGACGGCGTTGGACGCGGCATTGAGGGCGTTCAAAACACGGACAACTCGCTCACAATCTTGAATCCGAATGGGCCCACGGCGACGATCAATATCAAAGATGGCGGCGTTACCAGCGCCAGGATCGCTGATAACAACATTGCCAATATTGATATTGCTGCCAATGCCGCCATTGCGGAAAGCAAGCTCGCGCTCAATTTCCCGACACATTCCAATGCCAATGATCCGACGGCTGGCGAAAAGGCGGCGCTGGCTGGAACCATTAACCCGCCGTCGAACACGAATAGATACGTGACAGATAGCGACCCTCGCAATACCAACGCGCGGACGCCGAGTGGAGCCGCGAGCGGTGATTTGACCGGCAATTACCCAGGCCCGGTCATTGCGCCGGGGAAGATCGATTCGTTTAAAATTGCGACCGGCGCGGTGAACAGCACGAAGATTTTGGATGGGGCGATTGCCACGAGCGACCTCGCCGATAACGCGGTGACCGCGCAGAAAATATTGCCGCTGATTGTTTCCAGAGTCGATGGCGTTGATAGCGACGGCGGCAACATCGATTTGGTTGCCAGCGGCAACCTCATCATCACGCCGAATAACACGGCGAAGACGATTACCTTTGCTGTAAGCGGTGGTGGAATCACCCAGATTGCCGCCGGCAACGCCATTGACGTCGCCAATCCGACCGGGCCAACGAGCACGATCAGCGTGGCAAGCAATTCGATTGATGACGTTGAAGTTGGAGACGATGCACTGACCGCGGCGAGCTTGGCGCCGAACTCCGTCACCGCTTCGGAGATCGCGACCGACGCGGTGAACAGCACGAAAATTTTGAATGGAACGATTGCCACGAGCGACCTCGCCGATAACGCGGTGACGGTGCAGAAAATATTGCCGCCGATCGTTTCCACAGTCGATGGCGTCGATAGCGATGGCGGCGACATTGATTTGATTGCCAGCGGCAACCTCATCATCACGCCGAATAACACAACGAAGACGATTACATTTGCCGTAAGCGGTGGTGGAATTACGCAGATTTCCGCCGGCAACGGTTTATCCGGCGGCGGTTCTGCCGGGAATGTGACCCTGGATGTTCGCACCGGAACCGGCATCAGCATTTCCGCTGACTCCGTCGTCATCAACACCGGTTTTACCGATAGCCGTTACGTGAATGCCGGCGAAGCGAACTCGATTACGAGCAGCATGATAGTAAATGAAACGGTGACTGGCACCGACATTGCCAACGGCACAATCGTGGGCGCTGATCTTGCCAAAGATGCGGTTGATTCCACCAAAATCTTTGACGGCACCATCGGCGCTACTGAATTGAGCAGCAACGCCGTGCTCACCGCGAAGCTCGCCAATAGCGCCGTCACCACGGCCAAGATCAGCTCATCGGGTGCTCAAACCGGGAATGCGATTATTTATGACGGGCAAATTGTCAGATGGGGCACACCACCCGGAGGTGGGGGGTTGACCCTGCCGTTTAGTGGAAGCACGGTCAGCACGCCGGCATTTCAAGTGACAACGAGCAGCGCGGCAAGCAACGCTTCGGCGCTGCGCGGAATTATCTCAAGCGCTTCGGCTGGCACTTTATCTGCAGGTGTGCGCGGTGAAACAAATTCGACCGCCGCCAGAGCGGTTGGCGTCTATGGAATTGTAAACTCCACCAATGCGGGTGATTCCTCGGCCGCGGTTCGCGGGATCAATAATGCCACGCCGCCGCCTGGCAACGAATTTCCATTGCCCCGCTTTGGCATTTGGGGCACGGCCAATGGTGGCTTCAATGTTTATGGCGTGCTTGGCACGAGTACCAGGGGCACTGGAGTGTATGGCGCCAGCCCCGATGGTATTGGCGTTTTTGGCACAAGCACCACTGGCACTGGCGTAAGCGGCGAGTACCTTGGCACTACGGGTGTTCGTTATGGGATTCGCGGCGCTACAGCTTCAACAACCCTCAACGCGGCCGGGGTTTATGGGACAACGCTCGCTACCTCAGGCCAGGTTATTGGGGTCGAAGGCAATGGCAGAAGCTCTTCGAGCGGGACGGGCGTTGTTGGCCGCGGCAGCGCAACAGGCGGTTATTTTGAAATCAACGGCAGTAATGGAAATCCTCTCGTCGCCAACAACATCAATGTCGGCGCGGGCGGCAATATCGCCGTTTTTCAAAGTGGCAGTGTGAATCGAGCGCGCATTGACAGAACCGGCAGAGGCTTTTTTAACAACGGCACACAGACCGGTGGCGCGGACATGGCCGAAGCATTTGAAGTGGAAAATGAAATCAGCGCTTACCACCCCGGCGACGTGCTGGTCATTTCGACAAAGAACGACCGCCGCGTGGAGAAATGTCGTGAGCCGTATTCGACCCTGGTCATCGGTGTTTACGCCACGAGGCCAGGAGTTTTGCTCACCGAACGCGATATCGATGCCTCGCTTGATGACACCATTCCGGTCGGCGTGGTCGGCGTTGTTCCAACCAAAGTCAGCGGTGAGAATGGGCCCATCCGTCGCGGCGATATGTTGGTTGCTTCCGGCACACCCGGCCATGCGATGAAAGGCACGGCGCGCGATCGCATGCTCGGCGCCATCATCGGCAAAGCTCTCGAAAATTTTGACGGCAACGGCACGGGCATCATCAAAGTGATGGTCAGTGTGAAATGAGGTCCGAAGTCCAGGGTCCAATGTCTAAAATTTTCCAACGAAGGTTTAAATGCCATGAAATTTAAATTCTCACAAGTGCTTTGTCGCGCCGGTTTGATCGCAGGCATTTTCTGCGCCAACGCGTTCGCGCAGCCGCAAATAAAATCTTCGGTGCAGAGCACGGCCGGCGGCGTGACGCGCGCCGGCGTCATCAAGCTCACGGCCACCGCCGGGCAGGCGTCACCGCTCGGCAAAACGAGCCAGGGAAACCTCACGCTTTCCAGCGGGTTTGTTTACACGCTCGACCGCAAAACCAAAGCGCCCTCGACCGCTGCTCCAGCAAGCGCCTCAAACCTGCTCGCTGAGGCTTTGAACGAAAACAAAATTTTATTGCGCTGGGTCGATAACGCGAATAATGAAGACGGATTTCGGATCGAGCAGCGTGTTGGCGCTGCCGAGCCATTCTTTTTCAGAACCAGGCCAGACGTGACGAGCTACGTTGATGATGAGCTCGATCCCGGCGCGCGGGTTTCATATCGGGTGATTGCCTTCAACGCCGTTGGCGAGGCGCCGCCTTCAAACGCCGCGATCGAGATCACCGCCACCGGCGTGCGCGGCGACGTCACCCGCGACGCTAAAGTCGATGCAAGCGACGTCGCGCTCACGGTTGATATCATCTTTCAGCGCGCCGCCCAGCGCATTACCCGCCTCGACAGCTTGACCGCCGACACCACCGATGATGACACGATCAATGTCATCGACGTCGTCGACATAGTGAATATCAGCCTGGAGAGGCTTTTAGCTTCGACCGGCTCGCCCGCGGGTTCCGCCGGCGATAGCGTGGCGTTCGGTGAGCTGCGCCTCGGTGCGGCTGAATTAACCGCACTGGCGCCGGTTCGCCTGCCGTTGACCATTTCCAGTGTTGCGCGCGTGACGGCGTTGCAATTCAAATTTCGTTATGACCACCGCCAACTCGTTTTGGGCGAGCCGATTTTATCAGCAGCGGCCGAGAATATGACGCTGGCGACGGCGCGAGAAAAAGATCAGCTCGCGATTATCATTTATAGCTTGTCGGGCCATTCGCTTCCCGCCGGCGCGCGCGAGCTGTTCCAGCTTCCGTTGCGCGCCGGCGCCGGTGATTTTTCCGCGGCCGGCCTGCAAATCGAAAGCGTGCTCGTTCTTGGCGAGAACCGGCGGGCGCTCACTCTGCGTGTTATCAATGACGCGGCCAATTTAAAAACGGCCCTGCCAGGCCAATTTGCTTTGCACCAAAATTTTCCGAATCCATTTTCCCCGCTGGGGCGGGGAATCTTCGATAACCCGGAAACGGAAATTGTATATGATCTGCCCAGGGCGGCGCAGGCGCGGCTGTCGATTTATGATCTCAACGGCCGCGAAATCGCCGTGCTGGTCGATGCGCCGCAAACCGCGGGCGTGAAAAAAGCGCGCTGGGATGGCCGCGGCCAAAAAGGCGAGCGCATGGCGAGCGGACTTTATTTTTACCGTTTGCAGATCTCAGATCCCGCCCGGGGCGGAGCGAACGATTTTGCCGCCACCCGCAAACTGATTATCGCCAAATGAATGTAAAACGTAATGCCGTAATCCGTAAATTAATTATGAGGTAATCGCAAAATGAAACGGCAATGGATGATCAAATGGACCGGGCTTTTGCTCGCGGCTGGCGTCATCACCGGCTGCGGCAACTCGACCTATCGCCAGGGACGGGGATTTTTAAAAGATAAAGATTATCCCGCGGCGATACGTTTGCTCGAAGCGGCGGAAAGCGAGAAATCCGCCGACTGGAAAATCAAGCGCGATCTGGGGATTGCCTACTATCAGAATCGCCAGTATCTGCGCGCCATCCCCAGGTTGGTGCAGGCGCAGAAGCTCCGGCGCAATGATGGCCGAACCCTGCTCTATATCGGTTTGAGTCTGGAACAGGCCGGCAAATTCGTCGAGGCCATCTCGGTGTACCGGTTATATACCAGGGTGAGCCGGCTGGATCCGATGAAAAAAGAGCTGCAGGCGCGCATTCGCGAGATTCAACTGCGCGAATTGCAGCGGCAAGTCCGGCAAAATCTGGCGATGATCGACCAGTTGCCGCCCGGCGATCCCAATACGGTGGCGATTCTCTATTTTCGCAATATTTCCCAATCGGATGAGATGGCGCCGCTGTTGAAAGGCCTCGCCGACATTTTGACCACGGATCTCGGCAAAGTGAAACGCCTGCGTTTGGTCGAGCGCATCAAGCTGCAGGTGCTGCTGGACGAAATCAAGCTGGCGGCAGCAGAAAAGTTCGACCAGGCGCAGGCGCCGCAAACCGGCAAACTGCTGGGCGCGAGCCAGTTGATTTCCGGCGGCATCACGCGCCTGAGCGAGTCGCAACTGCAAATCAATGCCGGCGTGGTGACGGCTAATACCGGCCTGATGCGCGGCGACGGCGCGCAGGCCGTGGGTCAGGTTTCGGATCTGCTCAATCTGGAAAAGGTGCTGGTGTTCGATTTGATCCAGGATCTCGGCATCACCCTGACCGACGCGGAAAGCGAAGCCATCAAGCCGCTGCCGACCAAAAACATTTTAGCGTTTATTGCCTACAGCAAAGGTCTGGACTTCGAGGATCGCGGACAATATGAGCAGGCGCGCGAGCAATATGCCCAGGCCGTGAAACTGGATCCGAACTTTGCGCCGGCCAGACAGAAAAAGGAACAACTGGCGATCGAACGCTTATCGCTGGCGACCATCGAAAAGCTCGCGGCGTTTGAAGAAAGACTGACCGGCACCGAGCCGGCGCTGCTGGATACCGGCACGCGGCTCGGCCTGAAATTCGGCCTCGACCTGCGCGACGGCTCGATCCTCGATCCGGATTTATTGTCCGGCGCCGGCGTGATTACGATCACGGGAGAAATACCGGCCGGCAAATAACCGGGATCAATGTAACGCAACCAAAAAGATAAAGTAATGGATGACAAAACAATTAAATCATTTTGTCGTCCATTATTTTGTCTTTAAAAAATTTTCGTTTTTTGTACAGATTTAACTTCAGTTTTCATGCCTAAACGGACTTTTTTGATTTTAGCGCTGGGCTGTCTGAGCGGCAACTATGCCGGCAGCTCGGCGCAACCGCGATTTCAATATCCGGCCGAAAAATTATCTTTGGGGCCGGCCTTTTACGCTCAAACCTGGCGCATCAAAGACAGCACCGGCGCCAATCGCGTCAGCGCGATTTTTACGCCGTTGCGCCTTTCCATCCCGGTGACGGCGAATTTCGATCTCGATTTTTACGGCGCCTCGGCCTTTGCCAGCCTGGATCAGGGGGCGAGCCAGACGCTCAACGGTTTGGTTGATAGCAAAATTCGCGGGACGATTCGCTTGAACGACTACCATTGGCTCGTGCAGGCGGGAGTAAATTTGCCGACCGGCAAAAATGTTCTGGCGGCCGACGAAGCTCAGGTGAATAACCTGCTGGCGGAAACGGTTTTGGGATTTCTGTTCAAACGTTATGGCCGCGGGCTTGATTTTGACGCCGGCGTCGCCTACGCCTGGTCCCTGAGCGAAAAAACGAAGACCGCGCTCGGGGTGGCTTATTTGCGCAAAGGCGGCTATCTTTTTCGTCAGGACGACGGCCGGCGATTTCAACCCGGCGATGAAATAACGTTGACCACCGGCGTCGAGACTCAGGCGGAACG
>Ga0247727_10020046_pt1 | contig 10274 bp, 6 predicted proteins | sample WisWelCaveWW1625_FD_202498 | JGI IMG/M metagenome (GOLD analysis project Ga0247727, IMG submission 202498) | Biofilm microbial communities from Wishing Well Cave, Virginia, United States - WW16-25 | ecosystem: Environmental > Aquatic > Deep subsurface > Groundwater > Cave microbial mat | place... | reverse complement strand
GCCGGCGCTCGAGGCTTTCCCCGCCTGATCCGCCACCGTCACGCTCCACGAATGTTGTCCGTCCGCAAGATCAGTCGTGGGCGTAAAACTCGCCCCCTGCGGCAATCGGATAAAATCCGTCGTCTTGTCCACACCGTCCATCTTGATGCAAAGCGTGGAAAGTGTCACCGCGCAACCTGCGTCCGAAAAATTGGCGACAAACTGCGGCCGTTTGCTGTTGACGAAAGTTTCTTGAGCCGGATTCAGGGTGATCACCGGCCCTGTGCGATCCACGCGAAACCGCACCACCGAGGATTTCCGAGACAAGCCTGCCTGAACAGCCCCCTGCCAGACTTCGGCCTGAAGCTCGTGTGTTCCCTCGGCGACCGACCCCAGCTGAATCGTGAACTGAACCTCTCCCACTTTCGTCTGACGCGGATTTTTTACCACTCCGCTCTCTTTTTCATCGAGGAAGAGAGTGATCTGCGAAATATTTCCCTGTCCGGCGTCTTTCGCCGAATACGCCACGCGAACGGTCAGCGTGGATTTGTTGCTGCAGAATGGAGGATCGGTTATTTCCGGAAAAACCACACTGACGTCCGGCGCAACCCGCGTCGCAGCCGGACTGCTCGGGGGAAGCCCGCCTCCGTGCCCTTCGCCCCCGCCTCCTCCACCCCCCTTGGACTCGCCGCCTTCCGCGCCGCCGCCTTCACCGGCCCAAGCCGCGCCACCCGCCAGCGCGAAAAGAAAAATCACCAACCAACTTTGTCTTAAAAGACGCGTTTGTCGCAGCAGCGGAAAAATTAAAGGCGAAAACTCTCTTGTGGACGATTTCATATTTTCCTCCTTGGGGATAAGTTTCCTATTCTGGACCCATCTTCCAAGAGAGCGCAAGCATTTTTTACAAAAAATCAAAAAAGTTATTCACAGCCATGTCAGTGGGAAAAGGGGGCATCCCTGGGCTTGTAACCGAGGGCGATTTTCGTTCTCTCCGATACGCATCGGGTGTCATTTGCCTGCACCGGCCGATTTTTTGCCGCGAAGACTCACGTCCAGGTCCCGCAAATACCAGCTTTGGCTCAGGGAATCCGCGCCTTCCGCGCTCGCCGCGCGCGCGTTCTCGCGGCGTCGGATGTCAACCTTCACCCAGATCCGGTCCGCGCCCTCCTTCAAAACAAACGGGGAACCGGGAACGCGCATCGCGCGCGACCACGGCATGGCGATCCATTGACGGGGTTCCGCCGTCGGAGAACCGATTCCCACCTGAATCGCAGGCTCAAAATGCAGGGACCCAAAATCCGCGTGAACAACGATTTCGCCGGCTTCAATCTCCCGCAGGCAAGAGGGAAGGACAAATGCCGCGGGGATCTGGTCTTCGTGTGTTCCGCCAAAGTTGCTGTCGCCCAGATAAGAGATTCGTTTTTCTTTGCCTTGAAGCTCGAAGCCGGCGATTCCCGGCGGCATGGAAAATTCCGGGGCCGCCGACAGCAGGTTTTCATTTCCCAGGACCATCCACAACCCCATGGTTGCCTCGGTTCCTTTTGCGTCGCTTTGGCTCCAAAACAGGGGATCTTCCGAGGTGAACCCTCCCAGCGCCATCTGTCGCGTGTGTTTGCCATGAATCCTTTGAAGGGTCCGCTGGACATCCATTCCTTCCGGCCAGCCGCGAAGCGCGTCCGGCAGAATAACCTGTCGGAGCAGGTTGCGTCCCGCCGATTGCCCGCTTTGGATCATGCCCGATTGATACCGGCCCCAATCCGCCGAATGTTTCCATGTCTCAATGCGCGCGGTTTGTCCGGCGGCGATGTCCGGCAGGGGCAGCGCGAACCGGTTCCATTTGAAAAACGGCTGCTCCAATTTCCATGGAAAATGCGATTGCACTTCCAGCAGCAGACCTTCGGGCGTCAATCGCGCCGTGTAACGGGCGCCATGATGGGCGGATTGAAGCAGCGACTGGATGCTCACGATCCGAAGAGTGTTGGGCGTCAGTTGCCATGAACCGATGCCTGCCCGATCATGGCTTTGAATCTCGATCCTCTCGGCCCGATCGGCCCCCAAACCCGCGATTGGAAAAACAGTGGCGTCGAAAGTGGAAAGCCCGGCGGTTGCGGCGTTCAGTTGGCGGGGAGAGGACGGGAAAAATCCCTCCACACCGGTGAAAAGCGTGAAAGGGTCGCCTTCCCGCGATTCGGCCAGATAGGCGCGGACCCGTTCGATCTGGCCTGCCGACGACTTGCGTTCCCGCCGGCTCCACTGCTGCATCATGAAAAACCATGCCGCCGCCAGAATGGCCACCCCGGCGTAACTCCATTCCGGCCGTCTGGTCAGACGCCCGATGACAAGCAGGAGGACGATCAGGAGACCATAGGCACCCAGCCATGTCATCATCCGTTCGCGGGGGATAATCCTGACCGCAACCAGTTGTTCAAGCGCCTGGCGCGCGAAAGATTCGGAAAAGGCCGCGGGCAGTCCTGGTGATTCACCGACAAAATTCAGTGCTTTCAGCATAAAACGGGTCATGCCCTTGGCCGGTTTACCATTGTGCCGATCCACGTCGAGCGTCAGAAAGAAAATGAATCCAAGGCCCAGCGGACGGCGCATCAAAAGGGGTTGATCTTCGTTTCCCATCAAAATCTCCGCCGGCGCGCGCGGGCCGTCCATCACGGAAACGCCATCGGCGATTCCCAGATCGCCCGCCCACGCCTCGACTTCCGGCAGGACGCTGGTCTGGTAGCTTTCGACCGGCCACAGGGGGAGTTTTTCCGCCAGGAAGCGGTTGGGACGGGCCAGCCAGTGCGGTCCCGCGATCACCAGCAATTTGCCCCCCCGTCTCACCCAGTTCAACAAGGACTCGTTTTGCAACGGATCCATCATCTTTTGTTCCCAGTCCGAAAGGATAACCATGTCGAACGAATCATAACCCATGGCGTGATGGGGAAGATTCTCGATCCGGGATGCCACCAGCGAAAAATCTCGCAGCCCCTTGAAGTCGCCTTCACGCGGACTTTTTTTCAGGTGATAAGCCAGGGAAGCATCCCCGTCTCCGCACCAGAGCAAAAATAATCCGGCGTCGGAGGCGGGCACGCTGTGAAAAATCTCCTGTGAAAGCGTGGAGGTTTCCCTCATTAACCGGACCTGGACGGGAAAACCCTTGGCGCCCCCGGAAGGCATGGCGAACGAGGAAGGAAACCGGACCATGAACTTGATTTCCTGCTGCGATCGCGGAGGCAGGGTTACCGGACGGCTGAACACCGCGCGGAAATTGTCCTTCACGCTCGGAAAGTCCACCACGATCCGGGCTTGTTGCGCGACGGCGCCCTCATTTTTCACGCGGACTTCCGCCTCGGCCCAGCGTTCCCATCGAAATATGTTGTTGGGTTTCACCCGGAAGAGGACGATGGCGAGATCGGATTTCGCCTCTGGAGCCGCCATCAGGGTGATCGAAGACGGAAAAATGGCGATGCCCAGCGCAAGAACCCGCGCCAACAAGTTGGATGAAAAACGTTTCACGATTGAAGAATGTTATTCTGAGCGAAGCGAAGGACTCCCTTTTCGCGCGGAGAGGGATTCTTCGCCGCGCTCAGAATGACAACCCCTGAAACCCGTTGAATGTGATGGAGCGGCCATTAATTTCTCGGCGGCCTTGGCCCTAAGGAGCCGTTAAACAATAAACGATACAATCTCGGGAATGTGGCACAGCCGCCCCCGGCTGTGTACCGAGGGAAACCACAGCCGGGGGCGGCTGTGCCACACATCAAACTTGTAAATGTTATTTATTTCCAAGCCCTAATGTTGAGTGGAGTTTCCGCCTGATTTTAAGGACAGCTCAATCATGTCTGAAAGAATTCTCAATCCCTCGTCAAAAACGGGATCGCTCACCGGTTCGGTCGGATCGGGAACCTCGGGCGGATCATCCATGTGAGTCGCCGCCTCCTCCATGACCTTCCGCGTAAAAGCCGGCGCGTGGGGCTTGCCGCCCTCCAGCTGTTGCAGGGTGATTTCCGTTGTTTTGAACTCTCCGTTTTTCCGCGCTTTTCGCTCCTTCTTCCGCGATTCCTCCCTTTTGGTTTCGGCCTTTTTGTCTTTCAACCGCTGGTCTTCGTTAAGCGAAATGGTTTTTTCCTCCAGAAGCGTCTTCAGCCGGTCCATTTCCTCCCGGAGATATCCGAATTCCGGATCGCGCGCCACGCGTTCCGACGAACGTTTGCGCAACTCTCCGAGATGGGTGGCCACGCGATTCACCGGAAGGTAATCCGCGGGAGTCACCTCGTCATAAGGAAGCGCGTTTTTCAGGGATGCCTCGCCAATTTTGGGATGATCCAGAAGGGAAGGGAGTTGAATGTCCGGCGCAACCCCGTGGGACTGGGTCGATCTTCCCGAAACGCGATAGAACTGTTGAATGGTGAATTTCAACACGCCGCCTTTGGTTTTCCTTTCCTGACCGGGGGAAGGGTTTGAAGTCAGCTCCTCCACCCGCTGGACCGTTCCTTTTCCGTAGGTGCTCCGGCTTCCCATGATCACGGCGCGCCCGTAATCCTGCAGCGCCGCGGCGAAAATCTCCGATGCCGACGCGCTGACGCGGTCCACAATGACCACCAGCTCCCCGTCATAAACCATGGAAGCGCGATCATCCTTACCGATCTGGATCCGTCCCTGGGCATCCTTCACCTGGACAATCGGTCCCCTACCGATGAAAAGCCCGGTCAACCGGATGACTTCCGCAAGAGATCCGCCTCCATTCCGGCGGAGATCCAGGACCAGGCCGTCCATCCGGCGGGATTGCAGTTCCTGAATCAACCTTGCCACGTCGTGCGTGGTGCTTTTGGACTGCGGGCCGCCCCGCATATCCGCGTAAAACAAGGGCAGATCAATGTATCCCAACCGCTGAAGTTTGCCATCCGCGTTTTTCCTTTCAACTAGTTTTGCCTTGGCTTCCTGTTGGGGCAGCGAGATCTCGTCGCGGATCAAACGAATTTCCGCGCGCGCGGAAGGATCCGGCGCGTTTGCCGGAATAACCTGCAGACGAACCGCGACGCCCTTGGGTCCGCGGATCAATTCCACGGCCTTCCTCAATTTCATGTCCACCACATCCACCATTTCTCCATCGCCCTGCGCAACCGCGGCAATCCGATCGTTTACCTTCAGGCGCTGATCGAGGTCGGCCGGTCCTCCCGGCACGATCGCGCTCACCGTGGCGTAGCCGTCCTCCGAACGCAGGACGGCGCCGATGCCGAACAGGGAGAGTTTCATATTAACCTCGAATTGATCGCGCTCCACAGGCGGCAGATATTCCGAGTGAGGATCGTAGGCCAGGGCCAGGGAAGTCAGATAAATCTCCAGCACGGTTTCGGCGTCGTCCTCCCGCGCGCTACGCAGCAGACGGTCATACCGGCGAGACACCAGGTTCAGCGTCTCGGACGGTTTTTTGTTGTTGAGGCGTTCCTGCAAAAGCTCGAATTTCACGCGCTGACGCCAGAGGCGGCGCGCTTCGGCTTCATCGGCCGGCCATGGAGCTTCGTGGCGGTCTTTCAGGATGCTTTCATCCATGTCAAATGAGAATTTTTCCTTTAGCAGATCCTTCACCAGAGCCACGCGCTGTTCCACGCGCTGGAGACGCCGCCCAAAGATCTCGAAGGCCGGCTGGACATCCCCGCCCAGGGTCCGGTCGTCCAGAAGCGCGGCGTATTTTTCCTGGAATTCCCGGATATCGGACTGCAAAAAGAAAAGGTGATTGTAATCCAGCGCATCCAGATACATCCGCAGAAACTGGCGCGAGATTGAATCGTCCAGCGGCTGGCGGCGGTAGTGTTCGCGGCTCAGAATTTTTCCGACCTGGGATCCGATCTGGCCGGCTTCCGGCGTCGGAACCGGCATTCCCTGCCCGCCGGTGAGAAACAGAAAAAACAGCAGGCCCGCCAGGCCTTCGCGAATCGTGTGGCGCCAAGGCCTTGTCATCTTAGGACCACTTCACTTTCAACATGCCCGGCAGGGAACGCAACCGGCTCATCACCTTTTGGGAAATTTCGAATTCATCCAGACGCCTGAACTTGATCTGGCAACAGATCACCTTTTGTTTTTGTTCGAGATCATGTTCGATGTCCATTTTCTTCACCCGCGCTCCCAGAGACTCGATCTCCCGACGGACCTCGCTATCCAAAAACGCGTCGGAAACGGCTGTCACAACAATCGTGCCATACCAGTCGTTGTTGATGAGGCCTTCCACCGAGGGCAGAAGAAACAGCGCGATCAGCACAATGGCCATCCCGATCAGACCCAACTGGATATACCCGCTTCCAAAGGCCAGTCCCAGGATGGTGACATACCACAGGGCCGCCGCCGTGGTAACCCCCCGCACCAGATTTCCCTGACGAATGATGGTCCCCGCCCCGAGAAAACCCATGCCGGTTAGAATCCCCGCCGCCAGCCGCGCCGGGTCCGGCCGCCAGCCGCTGCCGTTGTCAATGGAAGAGGCGAAGAGATATTCCGAAAGAATCATGGCGATCGCGGAGGAAACACACGCCAGCATCGTGGTTCGAAGCCCGGCGGCGCGTCCATGCCTCTCCCGCTCAAATCCCACAACCAGACCGGCAATCAACGCGAGGCCGATTCTCAGGAAAACGTCGGTGATGGACGGGGGAGGAAGGGGCGATGTCATCCGTCAATTCTTGGTTTATCAATGCCTACAGCCGATCAACCTGAGCGGTTACCGCAAACATACCTTGACGGCCCCCCGTTCATCGAGCCAAAAAATGCGGATGCATGCGCGCATAATGAAACAGATACTGCTGCGCCAGGCCTCCATGAGGACCGAAATGACCGGCGGCGAATGACCGGAGCCGGGCGGGTCTGACCCTCCGCTTGTTGCGAAAATAAACCCGCCGCAACACTCTTAAAATCCAGGTATCGACCGGAAAAGCTTCGTTTTTCCCCAGGCTAAAGAGAAGCGCGCAATCGGCGATTTTTTGTCCCACGCCCCGGAGACGCATCAATTTCTCTCGCGCTTTCTCCACCGGTAAATTCCTCAGCGACGCCAGGTCCGGTTCCCCGCCGGCAATCTGTTGTGCCGCATGGAGCAGATAAGGCGCGCGAAATCCCATTCCACATGATCGCAAGTCCGCCTCGGAAAGGACGGCCATTTTATCGGGATCGGGAAAAGAGTAGACCGGAAGCCATGTGGCACAGCCGCCCCCGGCTGTGTTCTTTTTCACAGCCGGGGGCGGCTGTGCTACACCCTCTCCTTCCCCACGTAATTCCAATGGCATTCCCCATCGCCTTGCCACCTCCTGCCAGATTTGCCGGATGTGAACGATCTGTTTGGCGGAGGACAGAATGAAGCCGGCCAGACATTCCCACGGGTCCTGACGCAAAATACGGAGTCCCGCGCCGAACCGCATGGCCGATCGCAGAAAAGGATCCCGGGGCAGACGCCGCCGGATTTTTTCGTAATCGTCATCCAGGGCAAAATAATGCCGCAACAGGGCGTCGCTCTCCGGAAAAGAGGGCGCGCTGGTATGATAAAACAAGCGATCCTTTTCCTGCCTGAGCGCAAAAGCCGTTTGGCGAATAGCGCCGAGCCAGGCGTTTTCACGTTGGAACCAAGCGAACGCCTGCCCGGAATTCAGGCAGACATCCAGATCAAAGGGTTGCGAGACGGCGATTGATCCTTCCAGAAGTTTTGGATCAGAACTCATTCCGGGTGCGCCGGAGAAACCGCGCGCAGTTTTTGGATGATGCCCGGTAATGCCTTCAGGGTCTTGTTGATGTCCGATTCACTGTTATAGACGGAGAGACTCAGACGAAGCGCGCCTCGGGCGCGGGACGAGGTCAGCCCCATGGCTTTCAGAACGTGGGAAGGATCGAGCGATCCGGTGGCGCAGGCCGATCCGGACGATGCGCAGATGTTCTGCTGATCCAGAAGCAGAAGCGCCGCCTCCGCCTCCACGGAATCAAAAGCGACATTGAGGGTGTTGGGAAGACGCTGTTCCTTGTGGCCGTTGAGATGCACGTGGGGAATGGCCGAAAGAATGCCGTTCTCCAGTTTGTCGCGCAACGCCTTGACCCGCGTATTTTCGTCTTTCATCCGCTCGGCCGCCAGTTCACACGCCCGGCCGAGACCGACCATGAAAGCCACATTCTCCGTGCCGGCGCGCTTGCCGCTTTCCTGCGAGCCACCGAGCAGCAGGGGCGCGAACCGGGTGCGCCGTCGGATGTAAAGCGCGCCGATCCCCTTGGGCGCGTGCAGCTTGTGCCCGCCGATGGAAAGCATGTCGATTTTGTTCTTTTTGAGGTTGACCGGTATTTTGCCGACCGCCTGAACAGCGTCGGTGTGGAAGAGGACCCCCTTGAGCTTGCAGAACTCGGCGATTTCCTCGACCGGAAAAAGGACGCCGGTTTCGTTGTTGGCCCACATCACGGTGCAAATTGCCGTGTCCTCGTCCACCGCCTTTTCCACCTCGCGGAAATCAAGGGTCCCATCAGGACGGACCGGCATCCAGACAACTTCGACGTCCTTTTTCCGGAGTTTTTCGCATTCCTTGACGATAGCGGAATGTTCGACGGCGGTGGTGACGATCTTCTTTTTGCCGGTGGTTTCCAGCGCCGACCGGAGGGCGGCGTTGTCGCTTTCCGTCGCGCAAGAGGTGAAAAAAATCTCCTTGGGCTCCGCCCCGATGAGCTGCGCGACTTGAGCGCGGGACTTTTCAATCTTCGCGCGAATCTGACTGCCGAAACGGTAGGCGCTCGATGGGTTGCCCCATGCCTCGGTGAAAAAGGGCGTGATTTCCTCGAAAACCTCGGGCGCCACGCGCGTCGTGGCGTTGTTATCGAGATAAACGATGTCTTGGGATGAAATCACCATGAAAAAAATCCCTTCTTTCCAAGAATAACCGAATGCCCGTCATTTGCAAGATCAGTCTCTGATGGAAATCTTTTTCATGAGTTCACTCCCTTTTCACCCTGGAATTTTCAGGGCGCACATACCAGAAGGCGCAGTTGCTTCTCTCCATGGTCGCGCGCGGCCAGGCGAGGAACAGCAGCTGACGGATGCCCTGCCACGGCGTATACCATTTCAATTTGCGGGCGGAGGTGACCATGGGCGCTTTCGTGATGATCTGGAATTTCAATCTCTTCTTTCGGCACCACGCCTTCAGCTTTATCGAAAACCAGATTTCTTCCGAGACATAAACCCTTTCGTCGAACCCCCCGGTTTCCGACCAAGCCTCGCGATGACAATAGATGTATGACCCGGCCGCCAGCTTGAAGACGACGGAAATCCCATTCCATATCACGAGCAAAACCCGAAGGAACCGCGGAAAATCCTCCGAATCCATCCGGACGACCGCTCCTCCCGCGCCGACGGCACCGGATCCCAGGCCTTTGATCGTTTCGCCGAGCGTCCCGGCGTTCAACAAAGTGTCCGCATCCATGAAGATGAGCCATTTCCCTTTTGCCGCGCGCGCGGCGGCGTTGCGCGCGCGGGCAATCTGGTTGTGCGGCTCGAAAACGACTTGCGCGCCCCCGGCCCGGGCAATTTCAGCGGTGGCATCGCTGGAATGGTTGTCGCAGACAATGATTTCGTAGGACAGATCGGAGAGGGCGGCAAAACTGCGATGAACCGACCCGATCGCGTTGGCGATCCATTCTTCTTCGTTGTAGGCGGGAATGAGAACGCTGATATGGGGATCGGATGTCATCGGATCGATTCGCTGGTCAGCCGGGAACAATCTGCCTGATGGGAACCCAAATTGCAAAAGAGTTGTTCGCCGCGGCCTTTGCGGCTATCCTCAACCGCTTGAAAATTGTCTTTCTGGGGACCGGCACGTCAACGGGCGTGCCCGCCATCGGGTGCGACTGCGCGGTGTGCCTTTCCGCGGACCCGCTGAACAAGCGGTATCGGTCCTCCATTTTTGTGGAGAGCGACGACTTGTCTCTCGTGGTGGACACCACCCCGGATTTCCGGTCCCAATGCCTGCGCGCGAACATCAACAAACTCGACGGTGTCATTTATACACACGAACATTCGGATCATCTTCTCGGTCTCGATGATCTGCGGCGATTTTGCCTGATGCACAACAAACGCATTCCCGTCTACGGATCGTCGCGCGTCAACGAATACATCCGCCGAATTTTCCCCTACGCGGTCCGTCAACCGGCGCCTTACAAAGGATTGCCGGAGGTCGAACTGCACGAAATTAACGGCCCCTTCCAGGTCGGCCATCTGCGCGTGATTCCCTATTCCATGCCCCATGGCTCGACCACGGCTCTGGGTTTCCGGTTCGACGACGCGCGCGGACCCC
>Ga0247727_10020045_pt1 | contig 10274 bp, 11 predicted proteins | sample WisWelCaveWW1625_FD_202498 | JGI IMG/M metagenome (GOLD analysis project Ga0247727, IMG submission 202498) | Biofilm microbial communities from Wishing Well Cave, Virginia, United States - WW16-25 | ecosystem: Environmental > Aquatic > Deep subsurface > Groundwater > Cave microbial mat | place... | reverse complement strand
ACCGTATTGATATTCTGGCTTGTCTGTCTGAATTGAAAGTGAAATAGCTGACACAACATTAATTTCACTTATAAAAATTAGAGCCACAAAAATTAGTACAATATTTTTACTAGACAATTTATTCTCGATAGTAACTATTTCATAATATGCGTTTATCCATTTACAAAATGGCTCATTTCTTTATAGAAAAGATGGTACAGATATTAAGGGGAATTTGATAGAGCCGAATATGCTTAGCCATCAAGATCAAACTTGGCTCAAAATGTGGAAGGAAAATTCTCCAGAATTAAGAGCAAAGGCTATTGAATGGAGAAAACAAAATGCCCTTACAAGAATAGAAAGGCCAAGTAGGATTCAAAAGGCTAGAAGGCTAGGGTATAAAGCAAAAGAGGGAATAGTTGTAATTCGAATGCGTGTAGGCAAAGGCAACATGCGTAAGAAAAGACCAGTTGCTGGAAGAAGACCAAAACACCTCGGTGTAACAAGAATAAAGCCAGATGTTGGTATGCAACAAGTAGCAGAACGCAGAGTTCTTGAAAGACATCCAAACATGAAACTTCTCGGTTCATACTATCTCTATCAAGATGGAATGTACTTGTGGTGTGAAGTAATCTTGGTAGATCCCTCTCATCCTAGGATCTTTAAAGACAGAGAAATGCGCGGCAAGATTGCCGGTCTTAAGAACTAAGAATTGAAAATATTAGGATTTTTGGTATTGGTAGCTGTAACTGCTACGTTTTTACCTCCTGCATTTGGAGCTATATCTGATAAGACTGGTCTGAAAAAAGACTTTACAATTGAAACTAGTGGATATGATTTTGAAGTAGAAACTGTTTCAAATTTTGAAATCAACAATGTGGAATTCAGTCGCGATGACAAAAAACTTACGTTTGACATAACTAGTAGTCTTGAAAACAACTTTGCTGAAATATTGATTCCAATAAATCTGATAAATGGGAACCTTACTGTATTTGTAAATGGAGAAGAAATATTTCCGCAGATTAGAAAAAATGACAAGATATCGTTTGTTGTTCTAGAATTTAACGGTACGGGACATAATACTATGGAAATAATTGGTACAACTTATCTGCCAGAATTTTCTGGTGTTATCTTACTTGTTATAGGCACAGCATTTTCTGCTATGTTTGTGTTTAGAAAATTTAAAAAATTCTAGTAGCCATTTGCAAAGTCTTCCCACATGTTAGCACGTGAGGTAAGCTTGTTCATTTGATAAAATATGCCTCCAATTATTCCTGCTTGATAGAATGCATATAGGTATACTTGAGAATGAGTGGGGTCTGTACGTGATAGACTTAGGGTTATCATAGAAAAAAAGATGAACGTACCAACAAAAGTGAAAACTTTACTGAAAAACCCTTCTATGCCGACAATTCGTTTCGTAGCAGCTGCCATTATTGTGATGCTTGATACAATTAGAAACGTCAGACCTCCGTTTGCTTGTACGAACTCGCTTGCCCAAGGGATTAGGCCATCCTTAAAAATTGATTTTTCTGGCGCATTTATTCCACCATGTAACGCAAAAGTAACAGAGCTAAAAATTGCACCCATCATAAATAAGAACAGAAATATCTTTACCAATGATCTTTTTAATGGGCTTCTTGTTTCTGAAGGTCTCATTACACCATCAGTCAGCTTTATGCCATACAGTAGGCCTATGGCAAATGCGGGACCAAACATGATGTTTATTATTATTGGTGATTCTCTTGTGGTTCTTTCAATGTCTGGACCATATATCATGTACAGGATTATTGCAAACGCTGCGGCTCCAGCAAATATGCTAAGATCTGTCCAATTTCTATTGTGCCTAAGTTCGTATAGGTCTGTTCCCCACTCATCCAATCTGAAGTTGATTTTTGAAAAAGGCATTAAAGAGACAACTAAAAAATGATTTGCTTAATCTATCAATTCTCTTTACCTTTTATGGCTCTCTCACGTTTGATGATCTGTGAATGCTGGAAAGCCGATAATAGTACTAGGAATAATTGTTATAGTGTTAGGAATAGTGTTTTATCTTCAGGGTCAATCTATACTAGGACCAGAATCATCTTTTATGTATTCCAATCCTGAATGGATAACGAACGGTCAGTGGATTGCAATTATTGGAATTATAATTTTAGCGAGTGGAATTGTAATTTCAAAAGTTAACTTACGACACCCAAAGTGGTTGTAGTTCGTATCTTGTCTAACTTGCGGATTTTTTTTGTTATGAGGTTATCCATCTGTCTTTCCGTATCTGTTTCTACTTCTACCACAATATCATAATCTCCATATGTTACGTGAGCATCTTTGACTTTGTCCATGTCTAAGAGTTTTTTCACAAGTTCGTTTTCTGAACCAAGTTCACACCCGATCAAAACGTATGCTTTTTCCATATTTTACTAATGTTGTACGATCTTAAATCCTATTATATTATTCGAAAGATTTCAAGAACATTTGGCTTGAGGTAGCGTTTTAATGTGACATCTTGGCAACACAAATTATGAAAGCCACTTTTGGAGCAGGATGTTTCTGGTGTATAGAACCTGCATTCCAAAAAATAAATGGCGTTTTATCAACATCGGTAGGATACGCTGGTGGTTCATTTAAAGATCCAACCTATGAAAATGTATGCACAGGACAAACTGGACATGCTGAAGTTATACAAGTAGAATATGATCCATCAAAAATTTCATACGATGAACTTTTGAATGTGTTTTGGAACAATCATGACCCAACCACACTAAACAGACAAGGACCTGACATAGGAGAACAATACCGTTCTGTAATTTTTTTCCATATTCCAGAGCAAGAAATTGCTGCAAAAACATCAAAAGAAAAACTCCAGAATTCTGGAAAATATGGGAAAAAAATTGTCACAGAAATTGTTCCGGCATCACAGTTCTATAAAGCAGAAGATTATCATCAGCGTTATTATGAAAAATGTGGCTTGGTATAATCAGATTATTACATGAAAATTTACAGGCATGACGCAAACACAGTTTTAATAATTGAATTAATGACAAAATAGAAAATTTAAGGTCTTAAAATCCTGCCTTTATGGGATCTTGCGGTTTCATTATTTCTCTTAAAAGTATTGTAGCATATGATCCTCTTGACAGTGTAAAACTAACTGTTGGTTCTGATATGGAGAAATTATCACATTTAATAGAGGCTTGTCTGAATCCGCCTTCGTCACTTACCTCTTGCATGGTTTTTGAAAAAAAATCCTTTGCATGAACTTGCTCAGTTTCAAGAATTTTTGAAATATGGTAATCAAATCTATTTTTTTTAGAATATGAATACCCAACAAATGGTATTGCAAGTCTCTGACTAGGATCATTTTCAAATCGTCCCAATATGCTTTTTTTGTCATAACACACATCTCCAGATTTTGGTAAAAACAACTCTTCACCGTGTTCAAAGGCTGCACTTATTGTACAATTGAAGACATAGGACTGGAATGCTTGAACAAAAAACCTTCTGATGGTAAGAGGTATGCTTCTAATTGCTCTGAGAGGATCACCATGCTCCACCATCTCAGACAACACGACTCGTTCAATATCCATCTGTAGGGGAACTTCATTTAATGCCTCTGCATAGTTTGATTTGTCTTCAAGCATTTTTCTAATCTTTGTATTCTCAGGTAAATCATATTCTGAGCTAAATGAAAGAAGGAGACTAACTGCACGCTCGAAGTTATTCTGTATGATTGCTTTTCCTATTAGGTGCGATACCGGTCTTTTACTTCCAAACCTCTGATAACCAAAAAAGTTCAACACTTTTTCATACTCATTAAATTTTGAAATCTCTGAAAATGATACATCTTCTATTTTTATTTTAAAATTATTTCCAATCATGTCTTTTTTTGTGAGCGGTTTAGGAACATAGCCGAGTGATTCCACGTTGTATCTGTTTGTAGAAAAATTCACTGCATTCTTTGATATGTTCATTGAACAAACAAATTGTTCTGTAGTTGCATTTGCATCTTTTAGTCCAAGTGCTTTCAATCTTATTCCATGTATTTTAAAAATTTCAGACAGAGCATGATTAGTATCTATTCCATGTTTTTTTAATTTGTATACTGCATATCCATCTGTCTCGGAAAGTTTTGATAATGCTTTCTCATCTAAAATTTCAGAGACAAAAAAATCTTCAGGAGATGATTTTATTTTTCCACTTACTCCTTTAAACTTGGTACTATATACAAAAATACCAATATCAGAGTCTAGTTTTGGAACCACTTCTTACTTTACTGTAACTGTTACATATTGTGATACCGTTACTTCTTGATATCTTGCTCCAAGCAAAATCTTGTAAGTGCCAGATAATGCAAAATTATCTACAGAAACAGCAAATGGAACAGTCTCAGATTCATTGCCAAGAGCAATTTGGTCCTCACCTGTAACTTTGATGTCATTTAGAGTCGCAGTATTTACAGTTGTTAATGTAATTGGTTCAGCAAGTTGCTCTTTTGGTGTGATTGGTTCAGCAAGTTGCTCTTTTGGTGTGATTGTAAACAATATCGTGGAACTATCTCCACGACCCAAAGTTAGATTCTTTTTATCAACATTTACTTCAATTGGAAGTGGAATACTGGAATCAAGAACGGCAATATTATTTTCTACCCACTCTGTAAACCAAATCATGTCATCATATATGGTAAAGTCTAACACTTGTGCAATTCCACAATCTTCAATACCACTACAGTCAGACCAATTGGGATTTTGTGAAGGTACAAAATATTCCACAAGTGTTTCTTTTGTAGGATCAAATACTGCTATACTATTTCCAGTTTGTTCATTAAACCATAGTCTTCCAGTATTATCAAATTGATTCCAATATGGTCTGGATATAGGAGTTTTGATTAATCCAGAAGAATTTCCATATGTACTTTCACGTGGTATTGATGTGATGAATTTGGTGAACTGCTGTGATGATTTGTCAAAACTGAAAAAGAAACTACTTGCTGCATCAGTAATCCAGATTTTATCTTCTGGACTTGATGAAATGCCATTAGGTGCTAACATTCCATATGGTAACTTAAACACAGTTTCATTGGAGGTTTGTGGATCGTATCGTACAAGATTTCCTCCTTCTTGAAACTTCCAAACAGTATACCATACTTTTTTGTCAGAATCAATGGTTAGAGAAGCTGTAAGGGTATCAGTCGTTGGTGAATTACGTATAGTATAGTTTATTTTTTGTCCTGTTTGAGAAGAATCAAAAAACGTAATCTTATTTCCCGTAAAGTCATTTACAAGAATCTTCTGACCGTCTATGACAATTCTCTGAGGGAAAGTTTCTCCGTTATCAGAGGGGGGGTATTTAAAACTGGTAAAGTTATTCTTATCAAATTTCCATATGACATCATGAGATTCGTCTGTAAACCAAACGTTTCCATCTGGTGCATAAGATATCCCCCACATCATAGATTGGTCGCCTTTTGGCCACCTATCATTTTGATACTCTGTGAAAATTCTGGAAAAAGGATCAAACTTCACTATATTGCCCGTGTTTGATTCCGTAAACCAAACATTTCCAGATGAATCTGTTGTTATAGCTAGAGGTTGTGCACAGAAAGTTGGAACATTGAATTCAGTTATGTATCTGTTAGATTTTGTAGAATTTGTTCCACAAAATGTTTGACGTTTATCTATAGGATAGTTGTCTGCCGGTGTGCCAGTAACTATTGTATCTGTTGTATCTGTATTGGGGGTAGTACCGGTGTTTAGTGCAAGTGCTAATGTAGAAGTTGCAAGTATTATTCCAAAAAAAGCAGCCATTAAGAGTTGTTTTGATTTTTTCTTCACAAAAGGCAGACAAGTTTTCCTTGTTATATCTTATTCTAAAAGTTGTAACAATGTATACCGTGTGTTCATTCTTGATACATACTAAGGATTACTAACAACACTTGACAACTAGTACTAATGAGAAAAACTACAACAATACTTGTTTGTTCAGTTGTCTTGTTAGGGTCTGTCTTAGTTTATCCTGTATTCAGTAATTCATTGTCTGGTAACTCAGTGACGGATAGTGCTATGGCACTTCCGGAGAAAATGATTGGAGATGGATTTGGAATCTCAAATAATGAACATCTAAAGAAATGGGCTGATGGTGTTATCAATAACGTGGGAAATCAAGTGGAAACTCAAGTGAAACAACAATTATCAGAACAATCTAGTCCTTAACCAAGAAAGAATAGTAATATTAGATTCTACAGCAATTTCAAATCTTTTGTAACTTTATCTATCATTGTTTCTGGCGCAGGTCCTATAGAAATACAAGTAACTGCTCCAGGAGAAATTTGCGTATGGCCTGCGTCTGTTACTTCAGACCAAGGAAGATCTAAAGATATTACATGTTTTTTCACTTGTTCTAGTTGTTCAAGACTTGTCACTCTGACAACCACTTTTTCCTGACCTGACATGACCCATTCTTTGTACCATTCTGGATATGATTTGCGTACATGCTCTGCTCCTAAAACGCAAGCATGTCCTACTTGAGCCGCAATTTTACCTGTGCCCATTTCAAGATCCTTTCTTACTACAATTACTTGTTTAATTGAACCCATTATTGCTTTACAAAGTAATTAGAGTATGTTAAACTTTTGAATTGAAATAAATAATTGCACCAAAAATGAGAAGTCATGGATTATGAAGTTATAGTTGCAGGTGGGAGCGTCTCTGGACTGTTATGTGCAAGAGAAATTGCACGATTAGGTCACAGTGTTTTGGTTATAGAAGAAGATTATGAAATTGGTACTCCAGAGCATTGCGGTGGAGTTGTAAGTGTCTCAGGAATTGAAGAACTTGGCGTGGTTCCAACCAGGGGAACACTTGATAACAAGATAAGATCTGCATCCATAATTTCGCCAGCTAGAAAAAGTTTCACACTTGATGCTAGAGCACAAAAAGTTGTAGTATTAGATAGACGAGATTTTGATAAACAAATAGCACATCAAGCAAAAAATAATGGTGCAGAAATACGTGTTAGAACTTCTCTAAAAGAAATCAACGATGAAGAAGTAAAGACTTCGGAAGGCATACTGAAATGTAAAATTATAGTTGACGCACGAGGAGTATCCTCCTTAATCCACAAAGATCGAGAAGGAATATTGCAATCTGCACAGTATGAAGTGTATGCAGACTGGATTGAAAAAGATAGGATCGAAGTATATTTTGATCAAGAAAAATACCCTGGTTTCTTTGCTTGGATTATTCCTACACACACCGATATTGCTAAAGTCGGTGTTGCAGGGAAGGGAATAAACGCTGCTGTAGGACTTGAAAACTTTCTTTCACAAAAAGGAAAGTATTCCGTAGTGCGAAAGATCTTTGCACCAATATGGATAAAAGGACCAATTAAAAACTTTGTTACAAAAAATATTGTTACAATAGGAGATGCTGCTGGCCAGTCAAAGCCTACAACTGCGGGAGGCATATATTCATGCGGTCTTGGCGGCATATTTGCAGGCAGAACGATATCAAAATATTTGAAATCAGGAAATCAATCCGATCTATTAGAATATCAAAAGGCTTGGTCTGAAAAATTTGGTCATGAATTTCAAAACATGCTTCTTGCACGAAAATTCTTGGAAAGATTTGACAACAAAGCCATAGACAAGATGTTTGAATCTATCACACCTGAAATCTTAGAAGAGATCTCAAAAGAAGGCACCTTTGATTTTCATACAGTTTCTCTTGCTAAACTTCTTGGTGTAAAAGGATCTGTAAAGGCAGTACAGGCAATTTTAGGTAGTGAGTTTAGACGACTATTAACATGAGATAAAGTGTAATTGATAAGCAAGATATAAATTCGGTTTTTGTTCAGGTTTGAACATGTCATCATCCATTGTACTACCAGTGTGTAGTTCGTGTCACAGAACTATCATGCCTAATGATAAATGTGTGAAATTCAACTGCCCAAACTGCGGTTCTGTATTACTATGGAGATGCGAGAGCTGCAGGGAGGCTGCAAGAGCTTACAAATGCAATTCTTGTAAATTTGATGGACCATAAAAAATGGCACGACTTTTACTTAAAGCAAAAATTCTTCCTACCGGCACAGAAGTAGATCTAGACAGTATAGCAAAAAAGATCGACACCGTACTAAAGGATGGGATCAAGCTTTCAAAATACACAAAAGAGCCACTAGCTTTTGGTCTCTACTTTATTAACGCAGAGTTTTCTCTAGACGACAAGGAAGGACAGATGGACTCGCTTGAAAATGCAGTCAGATCTATTGAAGGCGTAGGAGAGTTTGAGGTCTTGGGCATGAGCAGAGCATCTGTTGATGTAAAGTAGGTGTTTTCTTGGTACGAAAAGACGAACCGCTGCAAATGCGTGTCGGTGAAGCAAAACAGAGAGATGTAGGAAAAAGACGTGCTAGAATAGAACCTGAAGCTATGGAATATCTTCATGTGGAGCCTGGCGACATGGTAGAAATTATTGGAAAAAGATCTAGCTGTGCAATAGTGTGGCCTACAGACGATGATGATAAAGAACCTGACATGATACGAATTGATGGTCAAACAAGAAAGAATGTTGGTGTTTCAGTAAATGATCCTGTTACTGTACGAAAGATTGTAGCAAAACCTGCAAAAAGTGTTGTATTAATGCCAGTAAATGGCAATGTTACAGTAGACAAAGAGTTTACTGATTTTGTTAAAAACAGACTCAAGGGATTGCCACTATCAGAAGGTGATGAAATCTCAGTAATGATTCTTGGAAATTCAATGGACTTTAAAATTCACAAAATTTCACCAAAGAGTGTTGTTAAGATTGAACGAGGAACTACTCTTACAATTCTAACTGAAACATCAATTGATAAAAAAATTCGTGTAACATATGAAGAGATTGGAGGACTACAAGCACAAACAAAAAGAATGCGAGAAATTGTAGAACTCCCACTTCGACATCCAGAAGTTTTCACCAGCTTTGGAATAGAACCACACAGCGGAATTTTGCTTTATGGTCCACCAGGGTGTGGAAAAACTTTGATTGCCAAAGTTCTTGCAAGTGAATCTGAAGCAAACTTTTACTCTATCAATGGACCAGAAATTATGAACAAGTATTATGGAGAAACAGAAGCAAGACTTCGTGATATATTTAAAGAAGCAAAAGAAAATTCTCCAAGTGTAATATTCATTGATGAAATCGATGCCATTGCTCCAAAAAGAGAAGAAGCATACGGTGATGTAGAAAAAAGAGTAGTGGCACAACTCTTGGCTTTGATGGATGGTCTAACTGAAAGAGGACATGTTATTGTCCTGGGTGCAACAAACAGACCAGAAAGTGTGGATCCAGCTTTGAGACGACCAGGAAGATTTGATAGGGAAATAGAGATTTCTGTACCAAACGCAGATGGAAGATTGGAGATACTACATATCCATACAAGAGGAATGCCACTTGACGATGATGTAGATCTCAAAACACTTGCTTCAGAACTTCATGGATACACTGGTGCGGACATTAAATCACTTTGTAGAGAAGCTGCTATGAAAGCACTCAGAAACTATCTTCCTGAGATTGATATGGAAACTGAAAAGATATCGCCTGAAATTTTACAATCTATGAGAGTTAACTTGCAGGATTTCTATGATGCAATGCATGAGATAGTTCCAACTGCTATGAGAGAATTTTATGTTGAAAGTCCAAAAGTGTGGTGGAAAGATGTTGGAGGATTAGATGATGCAAAAAGAACATTACGCGACAACCTGATCACTGCAATAAAAGAACCCACAAAATTCCAAAAGATGGGCATCAAACCACCAAAGGGTGCATTATTGTATGGCCCACCAGGATGTGGAAAGACGCTGCTTGGAAGAGCACTTGCAACAGAAAGTGGTGCTAATATGATTCTTGTACGAGGTCCTGAAGTCTTGTCTAAATGGGTTGGAGAATCAGAAAAAGCAATAAGAGAAATTTTCAGAAAAGCAAAAGCATCGTCTCCATGTATTGTAATATTTGATGAGCTTGATTCGTTTGCCAGAACAAAATCAGGAGAAGACAGTGGAGTAGGTGAGAGACTTTTGAGTCAACTCTTGACGGAGATGGAAGATGGAGGAGCTTCACGAGTTATAGTAATTGGAATTTCAAACAGACCAGACTTGATAGAAACATCGCTACTACGACCTGGTAGATTAGACTTGATATTGTATATTCCACCACCTGATGAAAAGGGGAGGCTGGAAATAATTAAGATCCTTACACGCCCGATGCCTCTTTCAGGTGATGTAGACTTGAAGGAAATTGCGGTGGCAACAAAAAGTTACA
>Ga0247727_10020044_pt1 | contig 10274 bp, 9 predicted proteins | sample WisWelCaveWW1625_FD_202498 | JGI IMG/M metagenome (GOLD analysis project Ga0247727, IMG submission 202498) | Biofilm microbial communities from Wishing Well Cave, Virginia, United States - WW16-25 | ecosystem: Environmental > Aquatic > Deep subsurface > Groundwater > Cave microbial mat | place... | reverse complement strand
TTTAATATTGAGGCGAAAGGCCCCGTGCTGTAGTTGTTGGTGTATACAGTTCCTTGCCATTGTAAAAGCAATGATCATAAATAGATAAAACAAACTTTCTTGCCGAAAGTAGGAAACTCACGCTAGATGTTCAGGGCCGATGGCACTCTCCTTTATCGACACCGCCCGCTCGGCGAGCTCGCGCGACCCAGGCGCTGTTGGCTTGCTGCCACGATACAGCGCCTCGACGAGGACATCCAGTACCTCGGCAACTTTGAGCGAGTCGGGGCCGGACGAGGCCTCGACTTGCTTGAGCAGTTCACGCGCCAGAGTCTCGGCCTCGGCGTATTTGCCGTCCTTGATCAGATCGCGAACCTTGTCGAGATTTTGTGTTTGTTGAACCGGGGGTTCTTGCGCCGCGCTTGCGGTAGCCGTTCCTGCCAGTTCGCTTCCAAAGCAAAAGGCTAACGCCGCGACAATTGAGAGTATCCATCTTTGAGAAACTTTTGGCCTCATGGCTTCACCTCATTTTTATAAATCGCGTCGAAATAGAGGGTGGTTGCTCATCATCTTGAAAAAACAGGCCGAAAAACCAGATCAAAGACATGTTCTAATGTTTAGCAGAGTTCGTGATCAAAGCGAGAAATGCAAATCAGAAATGGTCCTGCGCGCCACAATATATACAAGTCTCTGGGCAAAGTCAAGCCTACTTCCCTTGAAGAATAGCATTTGCATTATTCAGATTTTATGCTATATTTAAAACAACTGGGAATTTTTGTTTTATATGACAAATCGCCATTCAAAACTTAAATCACGGAGTAGATTATGATCGCAATTCGGCAAATCCAAGAAGTAAAATCCGGTGCAGTTACCGTTGCTCTGCCTGGCGATTTTCACGCTAAAAGAGTCGAAATTATTATTTTGCCGATAGAAGAAGCCAATGAAAATGCACAAAATTTACAAAATTTGCTTCTTGTTGCACCGACGCTGACTGATGATGAGGTGAAAGAATATGAAAAAATTAGGGAGTGGATGAGCCAATGGAACGTGAACGGCTTCTGATTGACACGTCAATTTTGATCGATCATCTTCGCAAAACGCAAAAAGACAAAACGATCTTTTACCAGCTTGCCTCCCAATACGATTACTTGATTTCTACCATTACAGAGTTCGAGTTTTCGATTGGCTCCACTCCCCAAAATCGCCAATTTACTGAAGAGTTGCTGGCAAGGCTTCCAATCCTGCCTTTCGATTCCACTTGTGTAAAAACGGCTTCAGAAATTTATCGTGACTTGAAAGCGAAGAACCAACTCATCTCGCTACCGGATATTTTTATTGTCGCAACGGCAATCACGCACGACATTCAACTTTTAACCCTAAATCGAAAACACTTCGAACGGGTGGAAAATTTAAAGCTTTACACATAAAACTCGGTGGTGAAAGCCAACTGCCTAGCCTAACGTAGACTACTTGCCCCACCTCACCTCCAATCCCCGGCCGCAACAAACGCCGCCCAATAGAAAGGATGCGTGTTCTGGCCCTTCTCTCTGCGGCTGCGGTGCACCTCTAAGCTTGCTGCGCGAACCGACTCGGCGGTGCTCAACCCTTTCAAAAGCCGTCCTTCGTAAAGCGCTCGCATCCATTGCCGCGCCGCTTCGTCCTCCACCGACCACAGGCTCATGATCAACGTGCGTGCACCGGCTACTTGAAACGCCCGGCGCAAACCGAACACGCCTTCGCCGGCTTCGACTTTTCCCACGCCGGTTTCACAAGCTGAGAGCACCGCCCATTCGACGCCCGAAAGATCCATCGCCGCGATCTCTTCTGCGGTCAAGATGCCATCCTCCTCTTCGGGCCCGGCCTGCGCGCGATGATTGGCTCCGGCCAGAACCAGCCCGGAAAGCAGCAGGGGGTTATCACCGGCAACTGGCGGAGGCTGATCTGGCTCTACTTTTTTAACTCCTCCGACGCCGCGCGAGGACGCCAGCGCCGATGAACAACTTCCTCCCAAGAAAAAACCATGCGTTGCCAAATGCAGGACGCGCCGTCCCGGGGCGCGATCTTTGAACGCGGTCTCGTTAGCTGCCGCTCGCGTGAGATTGACGACGTCTCCGGTTTTTCTCTCAGAAGCGCGGTCATTCATCCAAAGCGAGATAATTTCTTTGACCTCTCGTTCTGAAGCGGGAAGGGGCTCAAAACGCATCGACTGAAAATCACCACAGCTCGAGCGCGGGCCGCGATACGTTTGGGAAGTTCTGGTTTGCGCCTGGCTGCTTGCTGCAGATTTTCGGCCTTGACGAGCCAAAGCGGCAAACAGCGACGTCTCGTCAAAAGCCGGACCGCCCAGCGCGAGCAACCCTGCGCCTTTGATCGCGGTTGATTCGGAGGGCACAAGATCACGTTCCGCAGAAAAGTAATGAATCAGAGGGCCGGTTTCCATCAGATAATCAGATTGCCCGGCAGGTAATGCGGCCAGACTCACCAGGTTGATGGCGCCATCCGGGACCACGAAAATGTGGCTCGCCCCCTGCAAGTGGGTGGCAATTAGGTCCCAAATCTTTTGCCGTAGCAACTCACCCGCTGTGCGATAAGCAGCCTCAGCCTGTTTCTGCGAGCGTCTTTGGTTCATAATCCCTCGCGCCGCTTCTTCGCGCCAACGGGAAATAAGCGCCTCAATTTTCTGGGCGTTCCCGAGCGGCGCCACGGTTGGTTCGCTTTCGCCGCCGTGCAGGACAAAGGCCAGATAAGAGGAGACAGATTCGGATTTTCCGGTTGCGTCCATCCCAGCGTTTGGAGGCGTCGATGCTGATTCTTTCCTCGTCGACTTATAATAGTCGTAACGGACGAAAGCCACCATGGCGCTGCCGGGAGAAAGAGCCGCAGCGACCTCGGTTAAGCCTAACCGACTCCTCGCTTGCTCCTGTCGGAAGGCGACGCTTCTTTCGGCCAAGGCCTGTTCAGCGCGCTCTTTTTCTTGGTGAGCTTCATTGAGCAGACGAAGATAGCGCTCGGGCTTGTCGTCGCTTGCACCACGTATTGTGAGATTGGCAAGTCGTTGACGAGCTGAGACGAGCGCTTGGGAAAGGCGAACGAGGTCAGAATCATTTGCGCTACTAACGGTACGGTGACGACTGGCCATTTCATCAAGCACGAGAGAGCGGGTTCGGATCAGCGCATCGATAGCCCGTTGCGTTGAGTCAATGAAAACCCCCTCAGAAACTATTGAGAGCGCCAAGTCGAGTCCTGAAGTTCGCACCGAAGCGTAGCGCAACGCTTGTCGTTCCGCGAGCGTGCGGGCGGTGAGACGCAAATGTTCTCTTGCAATTTGCTCGGCGCGAAGGGCAGCATCGAACGCTTTCGCAGTATCGCCGGTTTTATAGAACAGGCGCGCCAAGTTGTACAGACTCGCTGCTGCCTGATGGTAGTTGGGACCAAAGGTTTTCTCCCAGATCCTCAGAGCGCGTTCGAAGAGCGGCCTGGCATTGGCATAGTCGCCTATAGCAAAAAACAAGCTCGCGAGATTGTACAGGCTTGTCGCCACGTGCCAGTGGTCTGGGCCAAGGACTTTTTCTCGAATCGTCAGGGCGCGTTCGAAAAGTGGCCTCGCCTCCACGTAGTCACCTGTAGCTCGGAGCAGGTTGGCAAGGTCGTCCAAGTGAGTTGCTACGAGAGGGTGGTTTGGGCCAAAAGCTTTCTCCATGATCACCAGGGAACGTTCGTAAAGCGGCCTTGCCCCAGCATAGTCGCCTGTGTACAAGAGCAGGATCGCGAAGTTTTCTATGGTCATCGCTACATCAGGGTGTTCGTAGCCAACGGCCTTCTCTTGTATTTCAATGGCGCGCTGGTAGAGCGGCGTTGCCTCAGCATAGTCACCTAGGTTGCGAAATAGATTCGCAAGGTTCAGCAAACTCGTTCCCACTGCGGGATGAGTAGGACCCTGGGACTTTTCTTGAATCGTCAAGGCACGCTGGTGAAGCAGCCTCGCCCCAACATAATCACCTGATTCCATGAGTAGGTTCGCGAGATTATTCAAGGCCCTTGCGACCTCAGGATGGTCCGGGCCGAGGGTTTTCTCGCGGATGGTTAGGGTGCGCTCATAGAGAAGTCGTGCCCCGGCATAGTCACCCATATCTTTGAGCAGGATCGCGAGGTTATTGAGGCTCACCGCCGCCTCAGGGTGGTTGGGGCCGAGAATATTTTTTTTAATTTCAACCGCCCGTTCGGCAAACTCGCGCGACCCAGGTTGTTTGGCTTTTCCCCCACGATACAGAGCCTCAACGAGGACGTCCAGTACCTCGGCGATTTTAAGTGAATCGCTGCCAGCGGTAGCCTCAATCTCTGCCAGAAGTCTCCGCGCCAAGGTCTCCGCTTGGGCATACTTGCCATCCTTGATCAGATCGCGAACCTTGTCGAGATTTTCTGACGCCTGCGTCTGCTGCGCTGGGGTTTCTTGCGCCGCTCTTGCGATAGCCGTTCTTGCGATAGCCGTTCTTGCCATCTCGCTGCCAAAGCAAAAGGCTAACGCTGCGATAATGGAGAGTATCCATCTTTGAGAAACTTTTGGCCTCATGGCTTCACCTCTCTTGTTTACACACTGCGCTGAAGCAACCGCACCTCACCGCCAATCCCCCGGCGGCGACAAAGGTGGCCCAGAGGAATTTGGTTTTTGCCATCCCACGTGAAAGACTAGAAAATCCGGATCAGAAACACAGGCTATGAGCAATTGGGCAGATGTCGAAAACGAACTAGGGGTGCTAAATCGAGGGATGGCGTTGTGACACCAATATATACTAATCTTTTTGTAAAGTCAAGTGCCGCGCACTTTCTTAAAGAAATACAAACGTATCCATAAAAGTTTGTAAAGAATGGCTTGTGTCAATTTGACTTGTTGCGCGCAGGGCGAAGAGCGAAAGGCGTTTTGCGCCCTTCGCCTTTCTCCCCCACCCTTCACTTCAATCCCAGCAAATAATCCCCAATCACATACGTCGCGTCTTCCCAGGCTTTTTGCGGCGAGGGCCAGTTGCGATCTTGCGCGCGGCGGAGGTAGATGAGCTGCGCGAGGTGATAAAGATAATGCTGCGCGAGGTGAATGACGGCGACGCCGAGTCTCTCTTTCTCCTTGCCATCGAGGGACTTGCGTTCGACGAGCAAATCATCGTCGCCCGCGCAAATTTCAACGACGCCGGCAATTTGCTGTTGAATTTTTTGCATGTCGGCCGCAAGCTCATCGCGCGTGCCGGATTTGGCGTCGCTGATGACGGGCTCGATGCCGAGGCGCTTCAAATACCACGCGTCGACGCGAATGAGATGGCGGCAGATTTCGCCGATGCTGCGCGACTCGCCGGCGGCTTTCCAAGTGAGTTGCTCGGGCGAGATGCCGTCCAATACCGCATGCAACGGCTTGCGACAGGCTTCAAAAACTTCCAGGGTCATAAAAACTTTTTGGCGATTCATGGGTTCTCCGAAGAGGTTGAGTCCGTTTGCTATTTTAAAATGTCATTGCAAGCAAGTTTTACACGCGGATCAAAAACTTGTATAGATGATAATCCGTGTGTGTTTTTGATCGGCGTGGAGCCTAAATTTGATCAGCGTAAGCAATAGCCGCCTGAATATCCTCCTGCTCCAGTTCCGGATAATCTTGGAGAAGATCATCGGCTGGAACGCCGGCCGCCAATGCTTTCAAAATCTGTTCAACACTGATGCGCAAGCCTCGAATCGTTGGTTTGCCAATTAAGACTTTGGGATTGACGGTGATTCGACTTAACAAAGCTTCACTCTTCATTTTTTCAACGCATCAGAATTTATGAGCTTAAAACTATTCTCAAACCCGGATAGTTTTTTTTATGACGCTTACGCCATTAAACCTGCTTGTTGCAAAATGAGCCGAATCTCATCTCGCACTTTTTCAGTTACCGGCAACAACGGCGGGCGCGGATCGCCGCCGAAGTAGCCGAGTTCGTCGAGCGCAGCTTTCAAGCCCGGCACGCCGAAGCGGCTGGAGACGGCGCGGCCAACCGGGGCGATGCGATTGGCCAATGCCTGCGCGACATCCCATTTCTCATCTTCGACGGCGTTGAACAGTTCGACACATTCGCGCGGGGCGACATTTGAAAGCGCTAAAATGGCGCCACGCAAACCATGCGCTAATCCACCGAGAAAAACGGAATCCGTGCCGATCAACAGTTGAAAATGCGCCGGCGCTTTTTCGCGCAACTCGATAAGTTGGCCGAGATTGCCGCTGCTGTCTTTCATGCCGATGATGTTCGGATGTTGCGCGAGATTGACGACGACGTCAATCGATAAATTGACGCCGGTGGATTTCGGCACGTTATAAAGTAGAATTGGAATCGGCGAAGCTTCGGCAACTGTTTCAAAATGCCGGCGCAGGGCTTCGGGAGTAAAAAGGTCGCGGTAGTAACCCGGTGTGATCACCAACGCGGCATCGGCGCCGAGATCGGCCAGACGATACGTTAAAACCGAGGTAGCGTCGGTGGCTTCGAGGCCACTGCCGACGAGCAAAATTTTTCCGGCGGGAATCGCCTGCCGGGCGACGCGCACCAGCTCTAATTTTTCGGCTTCACTGAGCAGCGGCGCTTCGCCGTTGGAGCCGAGCACGAGATAACCGGACAGGCCGGTATCGTTCCAGCGCGCGAGATTTTCTTCGAGCCGATGCGGCGCGCAATGGCCATTCTCAAAGGGCGTTGGAATGGGCGGAAAGACGCCCTGCAAATCAAGTTTCATATAGCATTACTCTGAAAAAATATTATGCCCGCGAAGCCTGCCCTGCCGCAGGCCAGGGATTTTTTTGCACCACAAAGGCGCAAAGTTCACAAAGAAAAAACAAAAAACGAAGTTTTGCATGCCATAAAATACATCATCAAGTCGAGGGCTGCAAGGGAAAAATATTTCCTTATAAAAGAATTGCCAGCGCTGCTAGCAAAATCCCGCTCATGCTGCACACGATATTGACCATGTCGTTATCCAACCAACGCCAGCCGGAAAAATATTGCGCCAATTCTCCGCAATGCTCGTCGCGTTCAGTGAGTTTTTTGCAAACAACGCATTGATTGCGGCGTTGCAACGTCGCGCCGAGGAGGCTGTCAATGAAATTTGCGAGGACGCCGGCAATGGCAACGCCGATCAAATCGCGCCGGGAAATTTCGCCGGCGGCAAATAGGCTCAAACTCCACCCGCCGGCCAACGCCATAATTGTCGCGCCGAGGATTGCGCCCATCACACCCGCGAAAGTTATTCCACCCGAAGTGCCGGGCGTCACCGCTTTTCCATTTAAAATCAAACGCGGTTGTTTGCCAAATAGCAAACCGATTTCCGTCGCCCAGGTATCGGCTGTTGCCGCGGCCACGCCGCCGAGATAAAGTAAAAAAGCCGTTTCCCGGTTAAGAAATAAACTCGCCATCACAACGAGCGCCTGTGGCAGGCCATTGGCAAAAACCTGTCCGGCGTCACGGCGGCTGCCTTTGGCAATCATTTCGTTTGCCGCTTTTGCGGCACGCTGCGGCAGGCGCGCGAGCAGGCTGGAGAGAATAAAAAATGTCAGCAGTGGAATCGTGAACAACCAACCACCGATACCGAAAACTACCGTGCCGATCAAAAACGCGGCAATGGCGCCGCTCAAATCCAATGCGCGTACTTTGAACGCTGTGACCGTGACGGCAATCGCCAGCGTTTCACCAAAAAGAAATTGTTGTTGCGTTTCCGGTTTGAGAACAACGAACAACCCCAGCGCGGCGAGCAGCGGCACGGTGAGGTTATCCGAGCCGCGATAGGAGAGGGCTTCCGCCGCGGTCGCAAGCAGGCTGATGGCGAGGGCGATGATGAGGCCGCTTTCAACCGATAATTGATGTTGAGGGCGAAAGAGAATGAATCCGATTCCACTGATCAGCGTCGAGCTGACAAACATCGCGACGCAGCCCGGCAAAGATTTTTGATCCCACGGCAATGGCAAGACTTTTCGGTTGGCAAAGCGGCGCGCGACGAGCCCGGCCGCGGCGTCGCCGAAGGCCATCAGCGCAAATGAAACTGAAAGAATCATCAAATTCCGCTCCCAAAACAACACGAGCAAAAGCGCAAACGACAAAGGATAATAAAACGTGCCGTATGAGGCGCGCGACACGGCGTGAATGGATTGCAACCGGCGGCGGCGAATCGACCACAAATTGGCGGCGGCAAAAAAAACGGTGATGAGAGAAATCGGCCATGGTGAATGGAACAATAGCGGCGCCGGCAGAACCGCAAAGCCGGTGGCGATGTGAATGAATTTGCGCAACGCCTCGGCGCGCCGGGAATCGCGCCGATAAAAATATTCGATCAACACCAGAAGAACGATCATGCCGGCAAAAAGCGCGGCGCTGAGAAGCCAATCGGAAATGGGAACGGAGTTTAATGCTGGCATCGAATTGCAAATTGACATGAAAAAGGTCGGGCCTGCAAAATCGCAAGCCCGACCTTGTCTTTTAACTTCGGACCTCGAACCCTCGACTTCGGACTTCTACTGAAACGTAAAACGCGGGTCGGTTTGCGGCTTCGGCATTTGCTCACGCGGCAGTTTTTCCTCGCGCATCGCGGTGTGATAAACGAATGACGCCATGATCACCGAGGCCTGCATTAAATCGCCTTTGAGGGCGTGATCGAACACATCCATATTGGTGTGATGCGTGCGCGTGTCGTAATCGATTTCATCCTGGATGAATTGAAAGCCGGGCAATCCGACCTCATCATAGGAGAGATGGTCGGTGCCGCCGGTGTTGCGAATCGTCAGCGTGTTGGCGCCGAGATCGTTGAATGGTTTCAGCCACGCCTCAAAAATCGGACGCACCATGTCGTTGCCCTGCAAATAAATGCCGCGAATTTTGCCGGTGCCGTTATCGAGATTGAAATAGCCGGCGAATTTTTCATGTTCCGCGGTGGGTTGCATGACCGCTGGATCGGCAAAATGTTTTTTGACATACCCGCGCGAGCCGAGCAAGTTCTGCTCTTCGCCACTCCACAGCGCGACACGAATCGTGCGCCGCGGTTGCACGCCGAGCGCTTTGAGAATGCGCACCGCCTCCATCGCCACCGCGCAACCGGCGGCGTTATCCGTCGAGCCGGTGCCGGAATGCCACGAGTCGAGATGGCCGCCGAGCATGACGACTTCGTCTTTCAACTTTTTGTCGGTGCCGGGAATTTCGGCGATGACGTTGTAACCGAGTGAATCTTCCTCGTAGAAACGATTTTTGATGTTGACTTCCAATTTAACCGAAATGCCTTTTTCCGTTAAACGCCACACGCGCGAATAATGCTCGATCGCCACGACCATTGTGGGAAAACCAGGCGCAGCGCCGATAGTCCTGGAACCTGCACCGCCGGTGAAGATGGTGCCGTGCTCGCCGCGACTCGGCTGCAAAACCACGGCGACGCCTTCTTCGCGCATGAATTTGTCCATCTTTTCACGCAGGGCGCGTTGGGCGCGAAACTCTTGTATGCGGGCCGCAAACGGATTGGCCGCGCCCAACTCCGGCGCTTGCGACAATTCCTCGAGTTTTTTCTCATCGTGACGCTGCGCATCGGCTTCAAAATGGGTGTCAGCCTCACGCGGTTTTTGCGCCAACACAATCGCGCCGCGCAGCTTGCCTTTGTATTTCGCGAAATCTTCTGCGGTTTTTACATCCATGATCACCGCCGTTCCCGCAATCGCGCCGTCCGTGCCAGCGGTCCAAGCCTGCGGCCACGCGATGATCGGTTGATATTGCGGCTCCAACATTTCGATGGAAAAACGGTCGGTGGTCCAGCCGCGACCGAATGTGCCCCACGATTCCAGTTTCGTATTTTCGAGGCCCCACTTGGCCATTTGATCGCGCGCCCACGCGCTCGACGCTTTCATATTCGGCGAACCGGTCAAACGCGGCCCGTGCCGATCCGTGAGCCAGAACAGCGTTTCCATCACCTGCGAATTTTGAAAGCCTTCGGCACGAATCCGCGAAACCATTTGCAAATTCACCGGCTCTTGCGCCCACGCTAATTGCATGAGCGTCAGCGCCAACAGCACGACCAACATAGAACGACGTTGCATGGTACTCCTCCTGCGCTTAAAAGTGAATAGAAAGGATTTGACGACGGGCATTGCGTGACAATTTAATAAAAGAAAGACGTTTTGTAAAGGGTTTTGTTTAACACCGATTTTCATTCCAAGAATTAGGGTAAATTTTATGTACTGAATTTTCTGTTTGTTTATTCGGTAACATTCACAAAACCCTTGCTGTTCTTTGAAATTTTCATCTGACGGCCGCAGTCTT
>Ga0247727_10020043_pt1 | contig 10275 bp, 4 predicted proteins | sample WisWelCaveWW1625_FD_202498 | JGI IMG/M metagenome (GOLD analysis project Ga0247727, IMG submission 202498) | Biofilm microbial communities from Wishing Well Cave, Virginia, United States - WW16-25 | ecosystem: Environmental > Aquatic > Deep subsurface > Groundwater > Cave microbial mat | place... | reverse complement strand
CGCCAGCGCAAACGCAACGCGTCTTGCTCCAACGGCGCGGCGACGCCGGGCGCGCGCGAACACTCGGCGCAATTCTGCTCTTCGCCCGCGCGCACAATGGTGAGGTACGCGATTTTCTGGCTGTCGGGCGACCAAAAAAATGCGAGCGCGTCTTCGGCGACGATGCGCGCAGGGTTCGAGCCATCTTTGGCGCTCAAATCTACGGCGCCGAAATGCGGAAGGCGAATAGACGCCGGCGTAACGATCCACGCGAGCGCATTGCCATCCGGCGCCCACGCAAACGCGATGCGCCCGCGATAATTCGAAATCAAGCGCGGGCGCGAGCCGTGCGCGTCGGCGGCGTACAAGCCGTCCTGCCCGCGCGCATCGCTCGCGGCGTACAAAATCGCGGCGCCGTCCGGCGAAAATTGCGGCGCTTGAAACCCCGCGGGGCCAGGATCGAGCGTTTGCGCGTTGTCGCCGCGCAAAAATGCCAAGCGCGCGCGCGGCGAATCGCGCCGACTGCCGCCGGCGTGCAGGAAAAGAGCTTGGCTGTCCGGCGACCACGCCCAATAGAGCGGCGCGCCGGTTTCAAGTGTGCGCGCAGTTTGTTTGCCGTCGGCGTAGCCCACCATCAGCGCCATTTCTTTTTCGGATTGCGTCAGAAAGGTAATGCGCTGATTATCCGGCGCCCAATATAAATAAAAAGGAAAGTCCGTCGCGCTTTTGAAAACAATTGTCGCCGCGCCGCCGGCAATCGGCGCGGCGTACAGCGCGCCTTCGCGCTGCGTGGGCGCGCCGGCAATGCCCATGAATGCGATGCTTTGGCTATTCGGCGCGAAAGTCGGAAAGGTATAGAGCCGGGCACTCGAGGCATCGCGCGTGATCGCGACGGGATTTTCGCCGCGCGCATCAACGAGGCGAATATTATTTTCGTTGTCCAAATACGCGATGCGATTGACAACTGGGAATGAAAAGGACAGGGCGGGCGCGACAAACAATGCCGCAACGATAAGCATCCCGACACAGAACAGCATCACCAAACAACCGATCGCTCCGCCGATGGCAAGCAAAGAGTTACGCGCAGACATAGAGAATCCTTTCCGGAATGATAACTGATGCTACGCAGTCCCAATTGTCACCCCGAGCACATTCGCTATGCTCAGTGTAAACTCCGCGAGGGGTCGCGTTATTGGAACAACGAGACGCTCCGCGTCGCTTCGCTCGAAAACCTGTCCTGAGCGAAGCCGAAGGATGACACTGCGTAACATGAGTTGATAAGGGTAAACAGAGCGGGTCAACCTAAACAATGAGACGGATCAGAACGATATCTTGACTTGTAATCCATTCGTAACGCGCAAAAAGCGATTATGCTGGTATAATCCGCCTGCGTTCACGATTATACCGCCGAAAAGAGTGGCGGAGCAAATGCAATTCAGTCTCGAGATTCTCAAAGCGCATTCGATAAGTTCAAGGAATAGATTCGAGTACCCCAGTCCTATTGACCCATTCGTACGCGCGTGCTAATATCGGGGCAGTTCGAAAACAAAACAGGTCACTTTTGAGTTCGACAAGCGAACCCGAAAGTAAATTAGGGGGCAAAATGAAAAAGCTCGTGTTGGTTCTTATGCTCGTTGCGATGTTGATGTCGCTGACGATGACGATTGCGTGGGCAGAAGGATGGGATGGCGATCCGCCACCGGGTTACTTTAAGGCCAATGAGAATGGAAAGGTTCCGGTCTTTGCGTTCCCAGGAGGCGGCAACTCGACCAGCAACCCCGGCAAAGCTAGTGATAACTGGTACCCGCCTGGTCCTGGTAAGTGAATTACGCACGATTCAGAAACAAATTATTGTGCGGCAAGCGCAGGTTGAATAAACCTGCAGTCAGCAACGGGCTTGACCAGTCGTGTTGCCTCCAAATTAAGGCAACTCGTTTCAAAAACGAGTTGCCTTTTGTATTTGGATCGTAATGGATTTTCATTGCATTGCCTTTGCCCCTGTAGTATAATGCTTCTGAACGGGAGCAAAAGTCTCCGCCCCCTCACAAGCAATGTCCACCAAATGTTTCAAGTGCGGTTTCGAGAATCCACTCGGCATAAGTGTCTGCGGCCAGTGCGCGACGCCCCTCGCGCGCGCCTGTCCGAATTGCGCGTTTGAAAGTCCCGGCAATTTCAAATTCTGCGGCAACTGCGGCGCGAATCTTTTGGGCTCGTTCCTCTCGCGCGGCGCCAGCGCGGATTCACGCGCGCGCCTTCCGAGCGCGATTCCGGCGGCTTTGGCAGAAAAAATAACCACCGTTGGAAAAAAGATTGAAGGTGAACGCCGGACGGTAACGGTTCTGTTTGCCGATATTACCGGCTTTACTACCATCTCGGAAAAACTCGATCCCGAAGAAGTTTACAATCTCATAGACAGCACGCTCAAAGCCTTCATCGAAGAAATCTACAAGCACGAAGGCACGCTGGATAAAATCATCGGCGACGGCTTAATGGCATTGTTTGGCGCGCCGGTCGCGCACGAAGATGATCCGGCGCGCGCCGCGCGCGCCGCGCTCGGAATGCAGGCGGCTTTGCGTCGCGTCAACGAAGAATTGGAACTGCGACTTGGAATTTCGCTCAAGATTCGCATTGGTTTGAATTCAGGACTTGTGGTCGTCGGGAATATTGGATCAGATTTGCGAATGGATTATACCGCGCTCGGCGATACGGTGAATGTCGCGTCGCGCTTGCAAAACGTGGCTGAACCCGGCACCGTTCTCGTGAGCCGTCCGGTGTACGAACAAACCAACCCGTTGTTTGAGTACCGTGAACTCGGTTCGATTCGCGTCAAAGGACGCGTCGAGCCGGTCGAAATCTTTGAATTGACTTCGGTCAAACAAAAAGCGGGCAGAGTGCGCGGCATTGCCGGCTTGAACGCGCCGATGGTCGGACGCGATGAGGAAATGACGCGCCTGCGTCAAGTCGTGGACAAGTTGATGCAGGAAGGCAAGGGGCGTCTCGTCTTGGTGACCGGCGATGCGGGTTTAGGCAAATCCCGCTTGACCGCAGAATTCAAAGGATTTGTCGCGGATAAACGCGTAACCGTTTTGGAGGGCGCATGCCTTTCGTATGGAGAGTCGGCGTACGGAGTGTTCCTGCGAATCCTGCGCGCGTATTTTGAAATCGCGGAAGACGATACCGAAGAAATAATCCGGGACAAGATTGAACTAAGTGTGCGGGATCTATTTCATGACGGTTTCGCGGTCGCACAAGTGTTGCCGTATTTGGAAAATTTATTTTCCGTCAAAATAGTGGAAAAGGATTTCACAGAACGCGTCCGCCATCTGGAACCGGCTCAATTACAACAGCAAACTTTCCTGGCGATGCGCGAATTGTTGCAAGCCGAAGCTCAGAACCGTCCACTCATTCTGGTCTTTGAGGATGTCCATTGGATTGACAAGCTTTCCCTTGATCTGCTCTCGTTTCTTCTGAGTTCCATCGAGCAATATCCGATCATTATTTACTGCAATTCACGTCCGGCGGAGGGCGCCGCCGCCCCTGCTCTTCGCCGCCTCGGGGATGAATCCTTCCTAACTTCTTTTGTGCATCTGCCTCTGACTCCTCTGTCGCGCGCGGACAGTGTCGCCCTGATTGATCTGCTGTTGACAATTGCCGATCTTCCCGAAAATCTCAAGCAGATGATCCCGGAACGCGCGGAAGGAAATCCGTTTTATTTGGAGGAGATGATCCGCGTTTTGATTGATCGCGGTATTATCCGGCGGAGCGAGGGACACTGGCAAATGGCTCCGGATGCCGATCTTGCCAACCTCGAAGTGCCACGGACACTTCAGGGCTTGATTATGACCCGCGTGGATCACCTGGGAGAATCCACCCGTCAAGCGGTCCAGTCCGCCGCCGTCATCGGACGCGAGTTTCCTTATAAATTGCTCAAGACCGTGTTGGACGGAATGCGGAGTTTGCAAGACGATGTGAATGAGTTGGAAGAACGGGAAATTGTTAATCGGATTATCGAGGTCAATGAAACCGAATATCGTTTTCATCACGTTCTGATTCAAGAAACTGTATACAACAGCTTGCTGGTTCGGCGTCGCGAACGCTTGCATCAGAAGATTGCCGAAGGGATTGAACTCCTTTATAACGACCGCCTTGAAGATCAGGTCGAAAAGCTCGCATTCCATTTCAGCGAAAGCAAAGACCATGCCCGCGCGCTGACTTATCTGATTCGCGCCGGTAATCGCGCGGCAAGCCGCTTTGCCAATGACGAAGCGTTGCATCATTACCGCGTGGCGGCGGACTTTTTGACCAAGACCAACCCAACCGTCCAGCAACGGATTGAGGTTTATCAAGGGCTTGGGAATGTCCAAGATTTCGTCGGCGATTATCAAGGTTCGATCAATTCATATCTCGTTGCCCTTGAACTCTTGCGAACTGCCGCTGAGCAACGCCTACGTTTGACCGCGGAAATCATGCGTCGCATTGGCCGCGTGTACGAAAGACGCGGAGACTATGCAGAGGCATTACGCTGGTTGGATAGTTCCTTGAAAGAACTTGATCGAGATGCCGGTTCGGATCGCGCCGTCGAGCGCGTGCGCGTGTACAACGACATCGGCTGGGTGCATCATCGGCGCGGCCAATTTGAGGAAGCGTATCAGTGGCGAATGCGCAGTTTGCAGATTAGTGAAGGCACCGACAATTATAGTGAAATGGCTTCCGCGTATAACGGATTGGCGGCGTTGTTTAGACGCCAAGGAGATCTCGAACGCGCGACTGCTTATGCTGAAAAAGGCCTGCGTCTGCGGGAAACCATTGGTGACTCCCACGGAGTTTCTTTGTCTTTTAATAATTTGGGAATGGTGGCAATTACGCAATGTGATTGGGACAAAGCAATTCGGCTCTTTGGGCAATTTCTCGAGCTGAGCAAGAAAAATGGAGATGCCGAAGGGTTTGCGGCAGCGAACAATAACCTCGGCCTCCCATTCAGAGAAAAGGGTGATTATGCGCGTGCAATCGAACATTTTCAGATGTCCCTTCGTCTCGCTAGAAAAATAAAGAACGGAAATCTAATCTGCCTTGCCCTGAACAATCTAGCGCATGTAAATATCTTACAGGGTCAATTCGAGGAAGCGATTGCAACTCTGAACCAGAGCCTTCCCATTGCTACTGAGATGGGGCAGAAGGAAAATCTAGCCGAAGCCCAATGGTTGCTGGCTGAAGTTTACTTTTCACTCAATCGCCTCGGAGAAGCGAAACAATCTGCGGATCAATCTTTGGCAGTTTTTTCTCAAATGGGTCGCCGCATGATCGAAGCGCAGATTTTGAGGACGCAGTCCAAGATCTCACTGGCGCAACAAAGGTTGGAAGACGCCGATACGTGTCTCCAAAAAAGCCTGGAGATACTGTCCCAACTCAAGCACCCCTTTGAACTCGCCAAGACCCAATTTCAACTCGCGCTCCTCCAACGCGAGCGCGGGCAGATCGCCGACGCGCGCGCGACGCTCGAAACCGCGTACGCCACGTTCGCGCGGCTCGGCGCGGAAGGCGAACGCCAACGCGCACAAACGGAATTGGATCGCCTGACCACCAACCTCGCGCGGTAATTTTTTCTTATGCCTGCCAAAAGCAATCTCCGCAGTATTCCATTTTTCAGCGACCTGCCGGACGACGCGCTCGATGCAATCGCGCAACGGCTTTTGCGCGAGCATTACCACAAAGACGCGACCGTCGTGCAAGAAGACGATCCCGGCGATTCGATGTACATCATCGAATCGGGGCAGGTCAAAGTCATCACCGAAAAATCCGGGAAAGAAAAAATTCACGCGTATTTGGGTCCGGGAAATTTTTTCGGCGAGGGCTCGGTGCTCTCCGGCGAAAAACGCTCCGCGACCGTCAAGGTCGTCATTGACGTTGAATTGCTTTCGCTCCGCAAAGATGACCTGCAAGATTTGCTGACGCAACATCCCGCGATCGCGCTGACGCTCACGCGCGAATTAAGCCGGCGATTAGGGCGGACTTTGCAAACGCCGGTGCAGACGGAAGAATTCAATATCGTCGCGTGCATCGGCAACGCCGCGCCGCGCTTGGCGCGTTTTCTGGCTGAGTTGACCGGCGAAGCAGTGCTTTTGCTCGACATCGGCGGCTTGGCAAATGTCACGCTCGATCCCGCGTGGCTGCGCGAAGCGCGCGTCGAATTTTTGCGCGGCGCGAATTTAATTGACGCGGAAAATTTGCCGAGCCGCTTGAGTCAACTCGTCGAGCGCTATTATTGGATTCTGCTCGTCGTCGCGCCGTACGAAGCGCCGGTGACGATCAAGGCGATGGAGCTCGCGGACATTACGATTCATCTCGGCGCGGGGGATGACGCATGGATACGCAATCTGGCGCCGAAAGGACATTGGCACGCGCCGGATAATGAAAAATCGTTGCGGCGCATGGCGCGCAAAATCGCGAAACGCTTGGTCGGGATCGCGTTGTCGTCCGGCAATGCGCGCGGGTTCGCGCACATCGGCGTGCTAAAAGTTTTAGAAGAGAACAGCATCCCGGTCGATATGATCGCCGGCACGAGCGCGGGCGCGGTCTTTGGATCGCTGTACGCGGCGGGACGCACGGTCAAAGAGCTCCATGTTTTCGCGGAAAATATTCAGCGGCAATATAATTTTCTCACCGGCTTTCGCTATTGGGATTTCCGGATTCCACCGCGCTCGGGCATTATCAAAGGCAATATGGTGCTGAATTATTTTCAGCAATGGCTGGTCAACAAGACGTTTGACGATTTGGAAATCCCGTTATATATTATCGCCACCGACGTCATCTCCGGCGAAGAAGTCGTATTCGATCGCGGACCGGTTGCCGAAGCCGTGCGCGCGAGCATGAGCGTGATTGGCGTGCTCGAACCGGCGTACGTCGCCGGGCGTTTTTTGATTGACGGCGGCGCGGTCAATCCGGTACCGTCGCAGTTGCTTGCCGATAAAGGGATTGATATTATTCTCGCCTCGAGCGTCATTCCCAGTTTGGAAGATCGCTTGCATCGCCGCGAATTAAAACGCGAAGGGCGCGCGCCGAATGTAATCGGTATCGTGATGGGCGCGATGGAAATCATGGAAAGCGAAATCATCAAAACGCGCATGGGTCCGGTGGATGTGCTCATCGAACCGGATATCGGCCGCTACGGCACGCTCGAATACGACAAGGTGCACGAAATCATTCAGCGCGGCGAAGACGGCGCGCGTCTCAAAATTCCGTTCATCAAGCAATTGCTTGCCCCGCGTCCGCGTCCACCTCTGTCGCCGCGCGGCTAACGGGTTGGCGGCGTCATGGCAAAGGCAATTCGCATTTCCAAAACACCGACTCAAAAATCTTTCCTCGATTTGCAGACGCGCGTCGCGCAATTGCAAGAGCGTGTTACCGCGTTGTACGCTTTGCAAGAAGGCGCGCGCAGTCTCACCTCCGAACTCGTCCTCGATCAACTCCTCGCCAAAATTATGCAAAACGCGGTGAACGTGATGCGCGCGAGCGCCGGCTCGCTCTTGCTCCACGACGCGCCGACCGACGAACTGGTTTTTTCCGTCGTGCAGGGCGGCGGCGGCGAAGCGTTGAAAAATACGCGCATCTCGAGCCGCCAAGGCATTGCCGGCGCGGTCTTTACTTCGCGCCAACCGACGATCGTGCAAGATGTGCAGACCGACAAACGATTTTTGCGCGGCATTGACAGCAAGTACGGTTTTCAAACGACCTCGATGATCGCCGTGCCGATGGTGGTGCAAAACAATCCCATCGGCGTCATCGAAGTGATGAACAAAGAATCCGGCGAGGGTTTTAACGCCGACGACCAAGACCTCTTGCTCGCGTTCGCCGCGCAATCCGCGATCGCGATTCAAAACGCGCGGCTCTATCAGCAAGTCGTCGCCGACCGCGACCGTATTCTCAGCATCGAAGAGCAAGTCCGCCGCGGGCTTGCGCGCGATCTGCACGACGGACCCTCGCAACTCATCGCCGCGATCATCATGGAATTCCGCTTTTTGCGCGAAGTGATCGCGCGCAAGCCGGAGCGCGTGCCGGAAGAATTGAATCACCTCGAAGAACTCGCGACGCACGCCTTGAATCAAGTTCGCACGATGGTGTTCGATTTGCGACCGCTCATTTTGGAAACGCAAGGGCTTGCCCCCGCGCTCGAATTGTACGTGCAAAAGCAACGCGACGCGGAAAAATTCAATTTGCAGCTCGACACGGATGGTTTCACCACGCGCCTCGCGCCGCCATCCGAAGGCGCGATTTTTTCGATCGTGCAAGAAGCGGTGAATAACGCGCGCAAGCACGCCGAAGCGAAAAATGTTTGGATCGTCACGCAAGAAAAAAATGGCTTTCTCACGATCACCGTACAGGATGACGGGCGCGGCTTTGACCTCGCTAGCGTCGAGGGCAATTATAGTGAGCGCGGCTCGCTCGGCTTGTTGAATATGAAAGAGCGTGGCGAGATCGCAAAAGCGAAATTGACGATTACCTCCCATGTCGGCAAAGGCACGCTCGTCTCATTGGTTCTGCCGATTGAAGAAAAATAAAAATGCTTTTCGATATTAATTTCGTGCGCCGACCAAAGGGGGTTTTGGCTTCTTCAAAGACCAAAGCCCCTTTTTGTTTTTTAGAACCGTCATCCCGTCATGGCGAGGGCGCACTGTGCCCGAAGCAATCCTCCAAACGCTTTTGGACTTTGGCGAGCAATGGGCAGCGCGGCTGCCCTCCCACCCAGTTATTACTTTTCGTTGTGATGACCGCGCTCGCGTTCGCATTCTTTCTCGCGCAACCCGCCCACTCTCAAACTCCCACGCTCTACGTTCCCGTCGCGCTCGCGCCGCTTTCACGCGACGCGCCGATTGCGCTGATCGCGCTGACGCTCGACGCGGAAATTCGCGAAATCAATAACCGGACGATCATCGCCGGCAATTCCACATTCAAACTGCATAATCCCGATCGGCTCAACGATCTCTCGGTCTCGCTGGGTTTTCCGGCGTGGGCAGGCGATCCGTACGCGTTCGATCCGGCGCGACTCGAAAATTTTTCCGTGACGCTCGACAATCGTAAAATCAAACTTGAACCAACACGCGCGGAATTGAAAATCTTGAAAGAGATTCGCGCGGTAGACTGGTTTTCCTTCACCGTGCCGATTGCCGGCGATGAAAAGCGGACGATTCGATTTGATTTCGAACAAGATTTGGGCGACGGCGCACTGCCGCGCTTCACGTACGGGCTAATTCCCGGCGCGACCTGGAAAGGCGCGATTGGGAGCGCGCGGCTGACGATCAAATTTCCGGAGACGACGACGCTCGATCAAATCATCGCGTACGATCCGCCCGATCCGAATTTTGACAGCGCGGCGATCACGTGGCTTTTCCAAAATTACGAGCCGCCGGCGAATCCATACCTGCAATTCATCAAGCCGTCGCTGTGGAGCGATTACACCGCGCGCCGCCGCGCGGTTCAGCAAAATCCGAACGACGCGAACGCGCGCGCCGCGCTCGGCGCGATCCTGCGCCAACTCGCGCTTTTCGATTCACCGCGCCGCGATAGTTTTTTCGCGCAAGCCGTCGCGGAAAATGAAACGGCGGTGCGGCTCGACGCGAATCAGCGCGGCGCGCGGCAAGCGCTCGCGCAGTTGTACGAAGCGCGCGCCGGCGCGGCGGCGGGACCCCGCCACGCCGGCTATGTCTTGCTCGCGGTCGAGCAATGGGAATTTTTGGCGCGCACGGACGCGAGCGTTCGGCGGCAACTTGCGGAAGATTATTTTTATCTCGGACTCGACGCGCAAACGCGCGGCGCGTATGCCGACGCGCAAAATTATTTTGATCAAGCCGCCGCGCGCGCGCCCAATGGCGCGGGACCGCTCTACACGCCGGAGCGAATGACCGCGCAACGCCGCGCGCTCAATTTGTTTTGGGCGCGCGATCTGATCGCGCGGAATGACGCCGCGCGCGCGGCAGAAAAATCGCGCGCCGTCGTCGGCGACGCGTTTCTCGCGCAGTTCAAGCCGCCGGCGTTTTACATTGCGCGCGGCGACGTTGAAATGACGGCGAGCGCGCGGCGAATGACCTTCACGCTCGTGCCGTACGCCGCGGCACCGGACGAAATGCAAAATGAATTGAGCGGAATTACGGCGCTGGCGCGCGCCGCCGGCATTGAAGCGAATTATTCAGTGGATGCTGAGACGATGATTGTTTTCGTCGTGCCGTTCAGCGCCGCCGCGGACTTGAACAGCCGCTTGCGCGCGTTTGCCGACCAGATCGGTACGCGCGCGGAATGGTCGCT
>Ga0247727_10020042_pt1 | contig 10275 bp, 3 predicted proteins | sample WisWelCaveWW1625_FD_202498 | JGI IMG/M metagenome (GOLD analysis project Ga0247727, IMG submission 202498) | Biofilm microbial communities from Wishing Well Cave, Virginia, United States - WW16-25 | ecosystem: Environmental > Aquatic > Deep subsurface > Groundwater > Cave microbial mat | place... | reverse complement strand
TGCACGCCATCCGCAAGACGAAAAACTTTGAGCCGCTGGCGGCAGCCTTCAAGCGCATACGGAAGATCCTGGAAAAAGCCGGGGCAGCCAGCGACTGGAAATATCCCGCTGTCCGGCCGGAACTGCTGGTCGAGGACGCCGAGAAAGACCTGCACACGGCAGCTTGCAAGGTGGCCCACGACGCGGGGGAGAAGAAGCGCGCGGGCCAGTACCGAGAGGCCCTGCTGGCCATTTCCGCGCTGCGCCCGGCAGTGGACCGCTTTTTCGATGACGTGCTGGTGATGGCGGAGCAGGAAGAGGCGCGGCGCAACCGGCTGACACTGCTCTATGAGTTGCTGCGAGAATTTTCGGTGATCGCGGACTTTTCCGAGCTGGGTGCGCGGGAAAGTCGGGCGTAAAAATTCTAAAGTAATACTTTAAGTATCGAGGGTCGTCGGCGCGCCGACAGGGGACCTCTCCTGGCGGCGCTACGGAAAGGTCCACTTGCGATACGTCTATTTCTTCGGCGCGGGGCGCGCGGACGGCGCTGCGGAAATGAAAGAGTTGCTCGGCGGTAAGGGCGCGGGGCTGGCCGAGATGACCCGCGTGGGGCTTCCGGTTCCCGCCGGGTTCACCATTTCCACCGAAGCCTGCGCCTACTACTACAAGAACGGGCGCAAGTTTCCCCCGGGGCTGTCGGACCAGGTTCGCAGGGCGGTGCGCAAGCTGGAGCGCGTCGCCGGCAAGCGGCTCGGTGACCCGCGCGACCCGCTGCTGGTGAGCGCACGCTCCGGCGCCGCGCGCTCCATGCCCGGGATGATGGAGACCATCCTAAACCTGGGACTGAATGACAAATCCATTCAGGGCCTGGCGCGCACCACCGGCAACGACCGCTTTGCCTGGGATACCTATCGTCGTTTCATTCAGATGTATTCGAGCGTGGTCACCGGCCTGTCCAAGGATGAGCTGGAAGAAAAGTTGCGCTCGCTGAAGCGGCGTTTGCACGTCACGCAGGACACGGAAGTGCCCGCGGAAGGCTGGCGGCAATTGGTGGCCGAGTTCAAGGCCTTCTTTCGCGACAACACAGGCAATCCCTTCCCGGAGTCGCCCGAGGAGCAGTTATGGGGAGCCATCCAGGCCGTCTTCGGCTCCTGGATGGCGGAGAAGGCGGTCACCTATCGCCGCCTGGAGCACATCAACGGGCTGCTGGGCACTGCCGTGAACGTCGTGCAGATGGTCTATGGGAACAAGGGTGACAATTCCGGCACGGGAGTTTGTTTCACGCGCGACCCTTCCTCGGGTGCGCCCAGCTTTTACGGCGACTTCCTGATCAATGCGCAGGGCGAAGACGTCGTGGCCGGCATCCGTACGCCGATGCATCTGGACGAATTGGCCCGGCGGATGCCGCGCGTCTATGGCCAGTTGAAGCAGGTCCGGCACAAGCTCGAACGGCATTACCGCGATATGCAGGACATCGAGTTCACCGTCGAAGAAGGCCATCTGTATGTGCTCCAGACGCGCGCCGGCAAGCGCACACCCGCCGCCACATTCAAAATCGCTGTGGACTTGGCCAACGAGGGCCGCATCACCCGGCAGGAGGCTGTCCGGCGGGTCAAGCCGGAAGACATCGAGCGGCTCTTCTATCCGGTGATTGACTCGACGGTGCCGCGCGAGGAATTGAGCCGCCGCAAGCTGGCGGGCGGTGTGAACGCCGTGCCCGGGGCAGCCGCGGGTCGCGTCGTTTTTACCGCGCACGAAGCTGAGGAGTGGGCCGCGCGGGGAGAGAAGGTCATCCTGGTACGGCGGGAAACCAGCCCGGAGGACGTGGGCGGTATGTACGCCGCACAGGGGATCCTCACCGCCTCCGGCGGCAAGACCAGTCACGCTGCGGTGGTCGCCCGCGGCTGGGGGAAGTGCTGCGTGGTGGGCTGCGAAATCCTGGACATTGATTACGCCGGGAAGCGCTTCCGCGTGGAGGGCCGCACCATCGAGCAAGGCGACTGGATTACGCTGGACGGCAGCGAGGGGCTCGTCTATCACGGCGAAGTCCCACTGGCCAAGCCGGAACTGCCGGAGGCCTACTACACGCTGATGAAATGGGCTGACGGCTTCCGCCGGCTGGGCATTCGCACCAACGCAGACACCCCGCAGGACTCACGAAAAGCCATCGAAATGGGCGCGGAAGGTATAGGGCTGTGCCGCACCGAGCATATGTTTTTCAAAGACTTCGAGCAGCCGGAGCGCAGCGGAGAGAGGCAACGGGCCATCCAGGAAATGATCCTGGCGGACTCGCGCGGCGCGCGGCTGGTGGCTCTGGACAAACTCCTGCCGCTGCAGCGGCGCGACTTCATCGGCATCTTCCGGGCCATGGACGGCTATCCGGTGACCATCCGACTGGTGGATCCGCCGCTGCATGAGTTTGTGCCCCACGACCGCGCCAAGCAGGAGGAACTGGCCGCGGCCATCGGCGTGAAACCGGAGGTGGTGGCACGTCGGGTGGAGCAGCTCCGCGAAGCCAACCCGATGCTCGGGCATCGCGGCTGTCGCCTGGCCATCACCTACCCGGAGATTCTGGAGATGCAGGTACGCGCGATTATCGAGGCGGCCATTGAATGCCGGCGCGAGGGAATTAAAGTGTTACCTGAGATCATGCATCCCCTCACCCTCGATCGAAAGGAGTTAGCAATCCTGGACCAGGGCACGCGCAAAGTGGCGGATGAGATCATCACCAAGGCTGGCATCAAGCTCGACTACCTGGTGGGCACCATGATTGAGCTGCCCCGCGCGGCCCTGCTGGCGGACCAGATTGCAGAGGTCGCAGAATTTTTCTCGTTTGGCACCAACGACCTGACGCAGACCGTGATGGGACTCTCCCGCGACGACGCCGGGCGCTTCCTACCCGATTACGTGGACGTGGACAAAGCCGGCATCTTCCCCCACGACCCGTTCCAGTCTCTGGACATCGAGGGCGTGGGGCTGCTGATGAAATGGGCTATCGAGCGAGGCCGGGCCACCCGTCCGGGTCTGAAAATCGGCATCTGCGGAGAGCATGGAGGCGAAGCCGCCAGCGTCCATTTCTGCCACCGCGCGGGGATGGACTATGTCAGCGCGTCACCGTACAGGGTGCCCATCGCGCGGCTGGCGGCGGCGCAGGCAGCGCTGGAGGAGAAGGCGGAAAAGGCGCGACGGCGAAAGGCCTGAAGTCGCGCGCAGCAGCGTCCTTACGGCCGTGTCCATCCGTCACCAGCAGCAACCGTTGCATCCGCCAGCGGCGCCGGGCACAAAGCGTCCTGCACAGTCGCATACGAAGGAATGAATCGGGGAGCGGATTCCTTCGCCCCCTTCGATTCTCTGCGTGCTTCGCGTTTCTTCCGTGAATTCACTTCGTTTCGGGTCGCTGGTTACCAGCCACGGATTACTGGTTCCTTCACGTGGGCATTTTCAGGAAGAAGTAAAGGCCGGCGAAGGCGAAGATGACGTCGGGGGCCCAGGCCGCGAGTGCGGGGGGAAGCTGACCAACGGCGCCAAAGGCCTCGAAGAGGGCCGAGAGCGCCCAATAGACAATGCCGATGGTGATAGCCAGTGCCATCCCGCTGAGGGCGCCGCGTGTGCCCACCAGCACGGCGAACGGCACACAGAGCAGAATGATGACCGGCGCGATCAGCGGAAATGTGAATTTGCGGTGCCATTGCACGGAGAGCCGCGCGACGTCGAAGCCGGCCTGCTCCAGCTCGGCGATATAGCGCGCCAGCTCGCGCCAGTCCATCTGGTAATGCGGACGGACTTCGCGGCGGAAGTAGGGTGGGGGCTCGGCCAGCTCGGGCAAGGTGTGAACCGAAAAGGGCTGGAAGCCGGCCACCGTGCCGCTGGAGAAGTCGCGCACCCAACCATCTTCCAACACCCACGTGTTCAGCCGGGGCTCCCAGTGGGCGCTGGCGGCAAACACGCGGCGGCGAAGCTGAAAAGTCCGCGGGTCGAGCAGGAAGACGCTGAGCCCGCCGAAGTGGTTGCTGTCGGGGTCGAAGACATCGTAGTTGTAGAGGCGCCCGCCATTGCCGAAAATCCAGGAACGGCGCGGCTGGTAGAAGGTCTGGGCAGGCCGGCCCTTAATCTGGTTGCGCTGTGCGTCCTGGCGCTGGTTGGCGTAGGGCAGAACGGTGTCGTCCACCACCAGCATTCCCGCGGCCAGGGCCGTGCCGGCCAGCAACAAAGGGAGAGCCAGGCGGTAGAGGCTTACGCCGCCGGCATGAAAGGCCATAATCTCGTTGCTTTTGGTCAGGCCGCCAATGGTGACGAGTGCCGCCACCAGGGCAGCCAGCGGGGTCAGTTGATACAGCAGGTGGGGCGTCAGGAAGAAGAAATAGCGCGCCACCACTCCACCAGCGATGCGGTTGCGGGCCATGTCGTCCAGCAGCTCGAAGAAGGTGAAGGAATCGAACAGCACCAGGAAACCCAGCAGCACGAGGACAAACGTGTAAGTGAACTTCCGTAGCAGATACAAATCCAGAAGCAGAGGGAAGCCGGGAATGGGCGACCACCGCAGCCGGCGTCTGCGGCTGCCCGGCCCGGCTGGCGCGGGCTCCGTGGCGGCAAACGGAATGGCCGGGTCGCCGGGAGGCCGTGTCTCCAGCGCACTGCGGGAGGATGGCGTCTCGCCGGAAAAACGCTGGCGGCGCCAGCGGGCAAACCAGCTATCCCTTCGGGAGCGCTCCATCCTGGGGAGGAGGAGAGTTCCGGCCAGGGCGGTCACAGCGTTGGCTAGCCACAAGCCGACGAACGGAGACAGCGTGCCCTGGCGAGCCAGCCCCGCTCCGGTCACAAACACCAGGTAATAAGCGCAGACCAGAAGGAGCGTGAGCACGAATCCGCCGGCGCGACCGCCGCGGCGCGGGCGGGCGCCGATGGGGACCGCAATCAAGACAAGCGCCAGGCAGGCCGCCGGCATGGCCAGGCGGCGATGCAGCTCGACGCGAGCCTCGCGTTGCGCCGGACCTTGCAGGGCCAGCAGTTCTGCGGCGGGTAGCTCCGCCGGAGCTGGCTTGCGCGTGCGCGCTCCCCCGATGCCGGAGACGGAAACGGGGATGTCGCTCTGGGTAAATGTGGAGACCGAGTAGCGGTCCGGCTCGCGGCGGGAATATTCGTGCGTGCTGCCGTTGAGCAGATGGAGCTGCAGCTTGCCCTGCTCCGGGTCGGCAATTACAATGGCGCCCTCCGCGAGGGTCAGTCGCGATACGTTCTGCGGGTCGGCTTCGGCGAGAAAAATGCCACGCCAGCGTGTGGCGGCGGCTTCGACGTCGTGCACGTAAAGCACCAGGCGGGGGAAGCGCTCGTCGAACACGCGGGGCTGAATCTGAAACGAGGCCTGGGTGGCCCGCAGACGCTCTTCGAGAGAGCGGAAGGTGCGCAGGGCGGCCGGACCCAGAAGAAACGTGAACGCGGCGGTCAGCAGAGCGGATAATAGGGCCAGCACGCCCAGCGGAAGCAGCACGCGGCGCAGACCAAAGCCCAGGGCATGCAAGGCAATGACTTCGCTGTCTGCGGACATACGTCCCAGGCCGATGAGGGTGCCCAGCAGGATGGCCATGGGCACAGTGAAAGTCAGCACGGCGGGCAGGGTGCAGAGGACCAGCAGGGCGATAGTGCCGGGGTCGGCAGAATGGCGCACCAGCAGCTCCATCAGCCGCACCAGTTGCGGGACGAACAAGACGAAGGTAAAAACCGCGAGGCCGAGCAGGGAGTGGGAAAACACCTCGCGGCAGATGTAGCGGTCAATGATTCGCATTGGCGGCGGCCATTTTAGCACGCAGGAAACGGCGGCCGGGGAGAACTCCCTCCGTTGAACCGCATCCACCTGGTCCTGGTGTGGCACATGCACCAGCCGCAGTACCGCGACCCGGCCACCGGGCACTACGGGATGCCCTGGACGCGCCTGCACGCGCTGAAAGACTACTGGGGGATGGTGCGCATCCTGGAAGAGTTTCCGGGGTTCCACGCCACGGTGAATGTGGTCCCCTCGCTGGGGATGCAGCTGGAGGAATACGCCAGCGGGGATTTCGATGAGCCGTGGTTCCGGCTGGCCTTCCTTCCCGCGGAGAAGCTCGAGCAGGCGGGGAAGGCCGAGCTGCTGGAGCGCGGCTTCCAGTTGAACAAGGACACACTGCTGCGGCGCTGGCCGCGCTACGTGGAGTTGTTCGAGCGGGTGCAACAATCCGGGGCGCAAAGCTGCGCCGGCCAGTTCGGGCCACGGGACTGGCGCGACCTCCAGCTCCTTTCCCAGCTGGCCTGGATGGACGAAGAATACCTGGGAAAGGACGACCTGGTGGCCGCCCTTGCGCACAAGGGCGCGAACTTCACCGAGCTGGACAAGGAGCAGCTCCGGCGGAAACAACTGGAGCTGCTGGGGCGGGTCCTGCCGGAGTACCGTGCCGCCGCGGACCGCGGACAGGTAGAACTCTCCACTACCCCGTTCTATCACCCCATCCTTCCTCTGCTGTGCGACAGCGACGTGGCGCGCGTGGCCAACGCGCACACCCCACTACCGCAACCGGCCTTTCGGTATCCGCAGGACGCGCGCGCGCAACTGGAACGGGCGCGGAGCTATCACCAGCGCGTGTTCGGCAGCCCCCCCGCCGGTTTGTGGCCGTCCGAGGGTTCGGTCTCCGACCAGGCGCTGGAGATGGCGGCAGAAATGGGCTTCCGCTGGTTCGGCGCCGACGAGGGAGTGCTGGGCCGCACACTCCGTGTGAGCTTCGGCCGCGACGCCGCCGGTGTGCCCGACAACGCCGCGCGGATGTATTCGCCGCTGCGGCTGCGCCGAGGCGGGCGCGAGATTTGCGGTTTCTTCCGTGACCACCACATCTCCGACCTAGTGGGGTTTGTGTACAGCCGGATGTCTGCCAGCGCCGCAGCCGAAGACCTGCACCGCCGCATCCGGGCGATTGGCGAGCGCGTGGGCCCGGAAGCCACCGGGGGACGGCCGTTGACCGTCCCCATCATTTTGGACGGAGAGAATGCCTGGGAGTACTTTCCAGGAGCGGGCCGCGACTTTCTCAGGCAATTCTACCGGCGCATCGAGTCCGACCTGGACATCCGCGCGCTGACGGCCAGCGAGGCCCTGGCCGCAGCCGGGGAGGTTCCCACGGTGGAGGCCATCGCGCCGGGATCCTGGATCAACGCGAATTTCGACGTGTGGATCGGCCACGCCGAAGACGTGCGCGCGTGGAACCTGCTGCGCGAGGCGCGGGACCACTACACGGCGGCAGAGAAGCGCGCCGCGGCCGGGGAGCGCGGCGCTCCCACACCAGAGCAACTGGCCGCGGCTTACGAATCGCTGCTGGCGGCGGAAGGGAGCGACTGGTGCTGGTGGTACGGCCCGGAGCACAGCTCGGCGCACGACGCGGAATTCGATGCGCTCTACAGGAAGCACTTGACCCAGATTTACGTGGCCCTGGGGTCGGAAGCGCCGGAGCCACTGGCCCAGCCGATCAAGCGACAGCGGGAACGCGCCATGACCCTGGCCCCCACGGCCGCGCTCGCCGTGCAAGTGGACGGGCGGGAGAGCTCCTACTTCGAGTGGATGGGCGCCGGGGTCTATTCCGCGCAGCGTCAAAGCGGCGCGATGCACGGGAGGTCTTACGTGCTGCACGAAATCCAATATGGCTTTGATGAGAGCAATCTTTATGTGCGGGTGAACCCGTTCCGCCAGGCCGTAACAGCGCGGAACCTGTTCGAATTCCGGGTCGCACTTCGAGGCAAGGAAGAGTTGCGCGTGCGCGCGGTGATTGCCGAGGGCACGTTGTGTCTGGTGGAAACGGAGCGCGGCAGCGAGGTGCTCTTCGGCGTTCAGGAGAAAGTAAAAGTGGCCTACGGGAGTTTGCTGGAGATGAAAATCGCCCGGGAGCTGATCTGGCAGCAGGGGATGACCAGCCTGGGCATCAGCGTGGCACTGTGGGAAGGAGGGCTGCCGGTGGATCTACTGCCCGCGGAGGGATGGGTGGAAGCACGCCTGGACAGGGAAACATTCGGGTGGGCGAGTTAGAAGCGGAACAGGTAAGAAGCCTTCACGAAGAGCTGTCGGCCGTCGTTGAGGAAACGGTCGCGGGTGCGCAGCAGCCCGGAAGAAGTGGTGGCGAGAGAGGGGTCCAGATTCTGGAGATTGCTGTTGTAGCCGACATAGACAGCCGTGCCGGGGCGAAGCAGCCAGGTGATGAGGAAATCGAAGTTCAGGTTCTTGGTGGAGGACAGCGAACTGAACTGGGAATTGGCCAACGTGGGGTTGTATTGCACGATGAACCGCAGGGAGAGTTCCCGGCTAATCTGATAATTCCACTTGGAACGGAAGATGTGATTGTTGAAGATGGCGGAATCCGCGCCCACGACGCGCAGGCGCGAAAGAATGTAGCGGTTTTCGATGGCCAGTGGGGAGATGGGCCGCAGGGTCAGCCCGGTCTCTGCAAACTGGGAGCGCGCGGAAACGGGCGGGCCAGTGGCCGGGCCGAAGTTGATGTCGCGCCCCCAGCCCACCTCGCCGAACATCGAGAGCTGAGGGAAGAAAGCCGAGTGGAAGAAGAAGCCGCGATGGCCGGAGCCGTAGTCGCGGTCCGCCGGCAGGGCGGAGAACTCAGCCGGTCGCAGACGGACGCGACCCACGTTCCCGAAGGCGCCGAAGTTGGTCTGCCGGGCGAACTCGAAGGAGTAGTTGACGTTGTAGAACTGCTCGAGCGGTGTTCCGTCGTGGGCCCAAAGAGCAAGCTGAAACACCGCCGGGCCGTGGCTGATGAGGCGTTTGCCCTCCGGACGGAAGCGGTAGCGCGCGAAATTGCTGAACCGGCGGACGTCAGGCCGGCGGAAAAACCCGGTCTGGGTAAGGAAGCCGCGGCTTGTGTCCAAGTACAGTGTATTGAAGATGACTTTGCGGCTGACGTGCTGCGCCCAGACCTCATAGGCCGGGCCAGCCTGCGTAGTGCCATCCAGAAAACGCGTGGACGAGGTGACGGCCTGGGCGTTGCCAACCCAGTTCTTGCCAAACCGGAAGCGAATGTCAGCCCCGCCAACGCGATTGTAGCTACCGAGCAGGCGCCGCTCCGCGTAAATCACCCCAATGCTCTGATGCTGGCCAATGTCCCGGTTCACGCGCAGGATGCCGAAATAGGCGCGTTTGCCGGCCAGGGGGTCGGCGGCCGGAACGCTACGGCCCGGCGACTGATCGTCGGCAAAGAGCAATCCCAGGGCGTAGGGCCCGAGTTTGCCGGTGGCCCGGACGCCGAGCTGGGGATCGGCGATGCGGCGAGTGAACAGCAGATTGATGGGAGTTTCAAAAAAACTGGAGTTCTCCTGGAAGAACGGACGCTTTTCCGGGAAGAAGACTTCAAACCGCTGGTTGACTGTGTTCTGCGGCTCATCGGACTCGACCTGGCTGAAGTCCGGGTTGAGAGTGAAGTCCAGCACCAGGCGATCCTTGAGCACGAACTTGGCATCGAGGCCCAGGTCGCCCTCGAAGGAGTCGGAGCGGAAACGCGGGGCAGCCGGGTCGCGCAAATCCAGCGCGCGGAAGGAGCGGAAGGCCGCGTACGGGATAAGCTGAATGTTGCGGCCGGGAGAGATATTCCGCAGGCCCGAGGCGGTGCCTTCCTGCGTCAAGCGGCCTTCGATGCGGCTGCTGATGCGCGGCCAGAAAACGGTCTCATTCAGGCGCGGGATGATGCGCTGAAGGACGATGCCCCAGCGCACGCTCTCTCCGGACGGAGGAAAACGAAGGCTGCGGAAGGGAATGGCCATCCAGACAACATAGCCGCGATCGGTAAGGCGGCCGTGGGAGTGCCATACGGTATCGAAAGCGTCGTCGAAGCCGGCGCCCTCGGTATAGAGGCGGTCGAGCTGGATACCCAGGGGATTGGTGACAAAGGAATAGGCGCGGCGGCGGTCGTGAAAGGTGTCCAGCATGATCTGGACCAGGTCGTCGTCGTAGATATTCTCGCGGCGGGTCAGCCGGGCGCGAATCTTGGAGGGTTCGGTATCGAAGGCAACGAAGACCACATAGAGCTGCTTATCGTCGTACCCGAGATAGGTAACGGTGCGCTGCGAGGCTGGCTGGCCATCGCGCGGGTCGCGCTGGATGAAGTCTTCGACTTTGGCCATCTTGCCTTCCAGGCCACTAGCCGGCGCCATTTCCAGAAAATCCTCGAGCGTGGGCGGGCGGTCTATCCGTGGAATGGTGATCTCCGAATTGGCAGCAGCCAGGGGTGCGGACCGTTCGCTGGCGGGATTTTGCGGCGCGGCAGCGAGAGTCATCGGCCC
>Ga0247727_10020041_pt1 | contig 10276 bp, 5 predicted proteins | sample WisWelCaveWW1625_FD_202498 | JGI IMG/M metagenome (GOLD analysis project Ga0247727, IMG submission 202498) | Biofilm microbial communities from Wishing Well Cave, Virginia, United States - WW16-25 | ecosystem: Environmental > Aquatic > Deep subsurface > Groundwater > Cave microbial mat | place... | reverse complement strand
CCTTAATGGTTGTGCTTGGGTTAAATGGATTGGGATAGTTTGCATTAAGAGCATGCTCAACGGGGAGCAGGGTTCCCGAAACCGAAGATTCTTGTTCTCCCGCTCTTAATGAATGCTCATCTCCCGCGCTCAAAGGAGTGAGACTGCCGTCTGAACCGTAAAGAACATTGACCGCACCGGCACCTAAAATGGTGCCGATGGCTTCATTCGCAACTCCGACTGCCAGGTCATCGTAGCCATCCCCATCAAAGTCCCCAGCAGCCAGCGCCCATCCAAAATGGTCGATGTCTTCTGCCTGATCAAGAATTCCAGGGCTATTCTGGTGCCAGAGTTGGTAGCCGGCGGAAGAGAGACCAGTGCCACTGACGCCATAGATTACACTGACCGCTCCTGCATTAACAACACTTGAGTCTTCGTCTGGAGCACCTATGGCCAGGTCGTCGTAGCCGTCGCCGTCAAAGTCGCCCACCGTGAGGCTTTGTCCGAAATGGTCACTCTCCTCTGCGACATCCCGGGCACCCGGGCTGTCCTGGTGCCAAAACTGGTTGCCGTAAGTACTGAGGCCAACCTCACGTAACCCATAGAGTATGTTCACCGCTCCCGCAGCTGAAATGGTGCCGATATCTTCACGAACTCCTATAGCCAGGTCATCATAGCCATCGCCGTCAAAGTCGCCCGCGGCCAGGGCCAATCCGAAATAGTCAAATTCCTCTGGGTCATCCAACACACCCAAGCTGTTCTGGCTCCAGAACTGGTTTCCGGTGAAGGTGAGCCCTACGCCAAGTGAGCCGTAGAGAACATTCACCGCTCCTGCGCCAGAAATAACGCCTCCTCCCCGCACCAAGAGATCTTCATGTGAGACCCCAATGGCCAGGTCATCGTAACCATCCCCGTCAAAGTCGCCTGCAGTCAAGCTCCCTCCGAAGTATTCTCCTTCCCCAGCGACATCCAGAACTCCTGTGCTGTTCTGGTGCCAGAACTGGTTTCCGGTGGAGGTGAGCCCTACGTCAAGTGAGCCATAGAGAACATTCACCGCTCCTGCGTCAGAAATAGCGCCTCCTCCCCGCACCAAGAGACCCTCACCAGTAACCCCTATGGCCAGGTCGTCATAGCCATCACCATCGAAATCACCGGAAGCAAGAAGACCTCCAAAACCATCGGCAATCTCCGCGTTGTCGATGATATTGGGAGTGGCCTGACTCCAGATCTGGGCTCCAGTTGTGGAAAGGCGATTGGCGGAGCCAAAGAGGACATGCACTACACCTGCGCCCACATCTTTGCCAGGGGCGCCGATCGCCAGGTCGTCGTAGCCGTCGCCATTGAAGTCTCCAGCAGCCAGGGCAGCTCCGAAGTGTTCCTCTCCCTCACTCACCCCTAAGAGGTCCAGGTGCCACAACTGATTGCCAAGAGAATCGAGACCATCAGAGCTCTGACCATAGATCACATTGACAGCACCCGCGTCAGCAATTCCGGATATGATCGCTTCTTCACCCGTGACTCCGACAGCCAGGTCATCATAGCCATCGCCGTCAAAATCGCCTACGGCGAGGTCCCCTCCAAAAAAGTCATCGAAGTCGGGCTCCTGTTCAATTCCCGGGGTTCCCTGGTGCCAGAATTGGTTGCCAGCGCTAGCGAGTTGCGCTTGTGCGGAAACCACAACCATGAACTGAATCAAAAGAATAAGAGCAATCCACATTGTTTTCATATGGTCTCCTACAGAATGGTGTGAGATTGTTTGATGTGTGCACCAACCCTGCCATAACATCCCCTCCTCGGTGAGGAGGGGAGCAAGGTCTACGACTCAACGGGTCGTAGACTCGTTGAGGGTGGTGGAAGATCACTTCGTCAGCACCATCTTCTCCGATTTCACAAACTTTCCTGAAGTCACCCGGTATATGTACGTCCCACTGGCAACCGGACTGCCCCCATGGTTTTTCCCATCCCATACAACCGACTTGTACCCCGCTTGTTGAAAGTCGTCCACAAGCGTGCGCACTTCCTGACCGAGACTGTTATAGACTTTGATCGTCACCTGGCCCGCAGCGGGAAGCGCGTATTCTATTGTGGTACTTGGGTTAAACGGATTGGGATAATTGTTTGAGAGGTCGAAGTTCTGAGGGATTTCGTCCCCGACCGACTTTTCCAATGCAGGGGTCTCAGCGCCCGGAGCAGACTTCTTTATCGGAGTGGGAGTGCTCTTCCCGTTCGCTTTCTTGCCCGGCAACGTGACATTTACTTCAATCCCGTTTTGTTCAAGCGCCGCAACAAGCTGCTCGATGATGCCCTGCTGTTCTTGGATCGCGGCCGTAAGCACTGGAATGAGAGAAACGTAATCCACTGCGGTAAACTCCAAGGATTCAGGTCTTGTCTTTCCTGCACGCCTCTCTTCAGGTGTGTCCATGGGTTGGACGGCTTTCTTGGTAAGTTCAGGGAACACCTGGGCAAATTCCTGGGCCACAAAGCCATGGCGCGCACCTTGGGGAAGTCCCATGACCTTGTATCTTTCAGTATCATACTCGTACGTCTTAGAATTCAACAAAATAATTTTCTCCAGTGCGCCGGTCATAGGCTGAATGTTACGCTTCAACTTTTCATCCGAGGGCGATAAGTAGTTCGTAGCGTACACAATACCGGCAAAGTACCCGGCATAGTTGACAATTCCATTGTAACCCTGATTGGCATATACACTGTAATTTTCTGCGGGGCCTTCAGCAGTACCCCAGACCCCGTGAGTACCAGTTGTGCCCACCGCTTGTCCTATGACTCCAACAGTCCAAAAAACGTCTCCTGTCCCAGTAGCAAGTCCTGTGACTGCCGCAGTGGAATTGAAGTTCGACGAGCTGACAAATTTTCCGCCATTCGTATTTTGTCCATTCCCTCCAACATTCTCCACTATGAATCTTGTCTGTAGATCATAACTTGGAGAACTCGTAGCCAGCCCAATCAGAGTTTGGCCGTTTCCCAGCACAGATAGCCCGCTTACATTACTCGTAGCCTGGAATATCGTTTGTGCACTCGAGGTGGTATTTACATAGGCCAGGATTCCACTCCCGCTACCGGACTGTTCCACTCTCAAGGCAGAACCAGCTGAGTTACCAAGAATTTTCAAGCGGTCAGCAGAACTCGGGGAGGCACCGATACCGACGTTGGCGAAATTTGCACCGCCAACATCAATCGTCATGACCGGCGTCCCGTTGCCTTTGAATATCATCTGATCTTCGATGTCATTGTAAGCAAGGCCATGCGTAGGAAACGCGGGAGAATGTGCAAGAACAAACCTCTCCGCGTTACCGATCCCGCTTTGATATATGTAGCTCATCGGCGTGCTCCCATTCGTAAAGCCAAGGGGGCCGGCAAGTGTCAGCTTCGTGTATGGCGCGGCAGTTCCGATGCCTACGTTATCCGTGCTGGTGGTCAACCGCACGACGGTACCATCATCCGTCCAGCCCTGTCCGAAGAGCAACCTGTTGCTCAGAATGGATAGCAAAACAACGGATAGCGTGATGCGAGATGGTTTCAAAGTTTCCTCCTTTATGCCTTTGGGACAGTTGACCGCCTATGAATTGCGGGGGATTACTGAATCCGCCAACGTGAAGCAAACCGAAGCACGAGGACGATGCCATCAAGATACGGGCTGGCACAGAGGAAGAGAATAGAACAGATGTGCTAAATTTGTGGGAATGAAGAAGGAGGAAACGAGAGTTACCGACCGATGACGCGTTCCTTCAGCGCTTTCGCTACGGCTTCAGATTTCGAGTGGACGTGCAGCTTGTCGTAGATGTTGCGGATGTGCGCACGCACAGTATAGGGACTCAGGAAGAGTTTTTCAGCGATGGTTTTGTAATCACTGCCATCACTAAGCTGTATGAGAACCTCAAGCTCACGGCTTGTGAGATTGTAGTCGGCCCTTGGCGGAGGCACATGTTCCTTGAACATCTCCAACATCCGTCGTGCAATATGCGGCGAGATGGGCGTTCCGCCGGCAAACGCATGCTCAACCGCATCGAGCAGTTGGGCAGGCATGACGGGCTTTGCCACATATCCGCTTGCCCCCGCGCAGATGGCATGGAAGACGTTGTCATCGTCGGCAAAAACGGACAGCATCACGACCTGAATCTTCGGGTATGTTCGTTTCAGCAGCGCAGTTGCCTCGATACCCGACATTCCGGGAAGTTCAATATCCATGAACACAACGTCAGGTGGAGACCCATTGATGCTTTCGAGGAGATCCTCTGCGGTTTCGTACTCCCCAAACAACTGACAAGCGGGAGCATTCCTCAAGATATAGGAAGTCCCCATCCTGATATCGGGGTTGTCTTCAACTATGGCAACAGTGATTGGCATACCACATCAACCTACGAAAATCAGGGTGCTCAGGCAATAGAACACCTGTTCTATGCTGAGTGCCATGGTCGGAAACCCTGTCAAATGAATCAAATGACACGCTTTGACTCTGCTCAGCGTGACGTAGTTTTCGTTTCTTATCAACTGCTATGCAATCTTCACGCTAAACTCCACCGACGTTCCCCTGTCGGGCTCGGAGTGAACAACAAGCTCGCTTCCTAATTCACGAGCGCGTGCACGGGTGGTCTTCAGACCTTTCCCTGTGAATGAATGCGACGGATCAAAGCCCCGCCCATTGTCTTGAATCCTCACCTTCAACGTTTGTCCTTCCATGAGCGGCTCGACAAACAGATCGATGCATTGGGAGTGACTGATCGCATTGTTGATCACTTCTTTCATCAACAACGAGATGTTCCTGCGCAACTCAGGGGAGAGGTTTGTCCCGGGCAAGACCATCCTGTCAGGGATAGCGAAATGAAGCTTGATCCCTTTCGCATTGCACGCCGTGGATGTCGCATCGCGAACGCGCAGAAGGATGTCGTGCAGATTTTCAGGCTTCGGATCGAGAGCCCAGATAATTTCTCGAATCGAAAGCACGGACTCCTGCGCAAGGGTCGTGATCCGGTCGAGCAGGAGCATTCGTTGGCCTGGATTCCCTTCGTCCTGGATGGTCTCATCGTGGACAATCTTGCCAAACATGGCAATGCTGCTGAGATTTGATGCAAGCTCATCGTGAAGGTCGCTGGCGAGGCGAAGACGGAGGCGTTCCATTTCCTGAATCTTCCTCACCCGGTATTTGTAGGCGGTCATCAGCAGACCAACGATCGCGATAACCACCGCTCCTCTGAACCACCACGTCTGCCAGAAGGGAGGTAAAATAGTAAAAGAGAACGCCGCACCCTCGGTATTCCAGACGCTGTCAGCATTTGCGCCACGCACATGGAATTTGTAGGACCCCGGAGCCAGATTCGGATACAGTGCCTCGCGCACTCGGCCAGCCGTGAGCCAATCCTTATCGAGCCCCACCATCATGAACTCGAAATGGTTTTTCTCCGGAGCCGCAAAATCAAGAGCCGAGAACTCGAACGAGATATGGTTTTCCTCGAAAGGAAGCTCCAGATCGGGCGTCATTGGCCGTTCCTTGTTAAACACTTTCAACGACGTAATCACAATCGGAGGTGGGACGCTCCTGTGACGCAATTGTCCGGGGTAGAAACGAACCAACCCGTTCCCTGCACCGAACGACACTTCGCCATCATCGCTCAAACAAAAGGCCAAAGGGTTAAAATCCAGAACTGGCAAACCGTCGGAAAGTCCATAGTTTGTGAATCTGATGATCCCGGATGAATTCTGTTCTGCGCGGGTTATGCCACTTCTGCTACTTATCCAAATGATTCCATTTGTGTCGGCAACAATCCCCTTCAGGAAGACATCGGGCAGCCCGTCATCGGGAAAGTAGTTGCGAAATTGCTTCCGATCTGCATTAAGTACACTGAGTCCACGCGCGGTCGTAATCCAGAGTTGCTGATGTCTGTCTTCCGCAATGCCAAACACAACCCTGTTCGACAGGCTGCTCGGGTCATTGGGTGCAGGGAGAAATCTTGTGAATCTTTGTGAGACTCTGTCGAATGCGTTGAGCCCCGACATTGTCCCGACCCAAAGCACACCGGTGTTGTCCTCAAGAAGACAAGTGACGCTGTTACTGCTTATGCTTGAGAGATCATCATCATGAAGGTATCGCGCCCAAGCTTCTGTTCTCGGATCGTACTTGTTCAAACCGCCGTCTTCAGTTCCAACCCATAGCGTTCCCGAGCGATCTTCATAGATGCTCCAGATGTTGTCATCGCTGAGAGTATACGAGCCACCCAAATCCTTTCTGAATTTTCTCAGCTGGAGATGTTCATCGAAAGGATTCCGACGCGTTGCCCGGAATAGTCCGGCCCCGCCGGTCCCCACCCATAGGTTGCCAGCCCGATCTTCCTCCAGCGCTCCGATCCCGGCGACCGTTCCATCCTTCAGGCGGAGGTTGTCAAGATAATGCCGGCTCACAGCACTCCCATGAGCAACTCGCGTCAAGCCGCTGCCAGTCCCAACCCAGAGTATTCCAAAGCGATCCTTGAGAACGCCGTGGACTGACGGACTGGCGAGGATTTTCTCCTCCCCGGGCCTGTTTGAAACATATCGGAAGACAGCCGAGTAGCGCAGCACCTTGTTTAAACCGTTCCCCGTGCCAATCCAAACCTCACCCGTTCTGTCTTCAAAAATGCAATTGCTGTAATCATCACTCAAACTATATGGATCGAAATGATCGGTCGTGAATGACTGGAAGAGCCCTGTGGTTCGATCGAAGCGACAAACGCCTCCCCCCTGTGTTCCAACCCAAATCGCCCCCGATCGATCGTGAAGAAGGCCGCTCACCGAATTCGAAGAAATGGTCCCCAATCGGCGTGGATCGTGCAGATATCTCCTGAAGGCGCGCGCTGGCGGTTCAAGCAAGTTGAGGCCGCCATGCTCCGTTCCTATCCATATGTTACCTTCAGGATCGATCGTGATTGCTTCCACTCGTCCCGCTCCCAAGCTCCGTTCATTGTCTTTGTCGTGAAGAAACCGCACCACCGTTCCTGTCTGGGGATCGAGTCTGTTCAATCCCGCATCAAGGGTTCCAACCCACACAAACCCTTCCGTGTCAATCGCGAGACTCAGGACAATGTTGCTGCTGAGCGATCGTAAATCGTTTGGAGAATGAAGATACCTTGTGAAGTTCTCTGAGACGGGATCCATTCTGATTATTCCGTTTCCTGCAACGCCGAGCCACAACAATCCGGTGCTGTCTTGAACGATTGCGTTGACATCCTCTTCAACGAAGTATCGCTGGAATACCTGCCGAACATCATCAAAGCGACACAGTCCGCGGATCGTTCCAGCCCATACAGTACCTGCGGAATCGACAAACACCTCCTGCACATTGTCGAAGATGAGAGATGTTGTGTCATCCGGAATATTTCTATAAACCTTGAATCGCTCGCCGTCATAGCGGCTGAGGCCGTTGCGAGTTGCGATCCAGAGAAACCCGATTCTGTCCTGTGCAATGTCGTTGATAGTTAGGTCGGAAATTCCGGAGGAGAGAGGAAAACGCTCAAAGCGAACCTGAGACCAAGATGCAGAAGACGACTGCTGTGCCTTTGAGTATGAGGCGAAGAACAAGAACCATGTCAAGAATACCACTCTGCAAGCAAGCATGATGATGCGCAGGTCTTGAATGACAATCGCCTGAGTTTGAAAGAATATGCCTTCACGAGACAGTCGGCGGACCACCGCCGACCGGAGTGTAGCGCATCGAGGTTGGGCATTACGCCAGGTTTGTTTCTTTACCCAAAGGGGCATGGTCCATTGCGAGGACAAACCATCCGAACGCCGGCTTCAGCTTTTGAGCAATGTCACGGCTTGTGCAGGAACCGACGACAATACCGGCGAGGGTGAATATGGATAACTTGAACAGGAGGAGTCAGTCGATCTCATCATCGAGGAGGATCACGTGGTATTGAGGAATAAGAGCTGTGACATCCTGCTCATGAACATCGGTGTCGGTAACAGGTTCCTGCAAGACCTCCGGATCTTCGATAGTTCCCATCTACGCTGGCACCTCGAGCCGTTCTCTGACAGGTACACATATGGCCATCAGCAATGCAAACCAATCGAACACAGGTTTTGCCTTTGCTCCAACCGGAGGATCACTTCTTTTGGCTCGATGATTCATTTGACAAGATTGACATACGGTCTGGTAAACAGGTTCCACGTATCGCTGGATCCATCGTACCGAGAGTTGACGAAAACTCGCCAGTTGGTGTCATCCAGGTTTGGGTAATCGGCACGGTAATAGTAACCCGGCCAGCGAGTCTCCTGACGATAAAGCATATGCCGCATGTGTGCTTCGCCGACCCAGGTACGATGCCACAACTCCCAGCACCGAAGCAGCTCGTGCAAGTCCCGCGCTGCCAGACGGTTGAGGTCGGCACGGAGCATCTGAATCAGCTCCAGCCCTCGTTCCAGCGTCGGACCGTTGGTGACATACCAGGCAGAAGTCCCACCAGCGTACTCGTCCATAATTTTCTGCAGCCGCACCAGACCTTGTCTTGGGTTGATGTAGTTCGGGTTGACTTCCTCGGACGTGGAAGCTCCCTTATGCTTGTCGAAAGTTTCCAGGGGGGCACAGATGGTTTCCCGGAGTTGCTTGAGATATGCCTCATTGAGGGCAGGTGTTGTTGGATGGTCTAGCGCATAGGCAACCGCCGCCTTGGCTGCCAGCCGCCCTTCTGTAAAAGAGCCAGAGGAGAACTTGTGAGGGGCCGCACCCACTCCATCACCGGCGGCAAAGAGGCCATGAATCGTCGTCATCCTATTGTATCCCCAGAAGTATTCCCCCAGTCCCAAGGACAGGTCCTTTGAACCGCTGACCCACGCCCCAGCCTCTCCTGAGTGGGAACCCATAATATAGGGCTCACCCAATACGATTTCCGAGGGTGTTACCTCTGGCGCGATGTTCTGCGAAGCCCAGGTAAGAGCCTGTGCAACGGTCATGTCCAGGAAATCTTCCCACGCTTCTTCTTTGATCTTCTCCAGTTTCGAAGGGTCACCCCCGGTCAGCTTTTGTATTGCCTCTTCTGTCCTCATATAGATAGGCCCGCGACCCTCTCGGATATCGAGGAGCATCTGATGATTACGCAAAGGGGTCGGCGTGGGAATGGCGGAGCCATAAGGCTCGTACTTTTTCAACTCGTTAGCGCGGGTTACAGTGTAATCCTCCCCAAGTGAATTAGTGGCCCGCGCACGGAAGTAGAGGAACCACATGCCTACCGGGCCATATCCATCCTTGAACCGGGTCGGGACGAAACGATGTTCCATCTGGGTCATTTCAGCACCTGCGGGAATCATCAAACCGTAAGCTGAGCCGGTGGAAAATACGGAATACCAGGTACGGCCCAAGCCTTCCTCCGTCGAGCGAGGCCGGAAGACATTGGATGCCCCCCCAGCCGCGATAATGACGGCTCTTGCCTTGAATACGAAGATCTTGTTTTCCCGCACCGCAAAGCCCGTGGCCCCAGCGATCCGCCCTGGGTCATTGGTGTCTGTCAGCAGGTGCGTGATGACAATGCGTTCGTAAATGTTCCCTGCCCCCAGAGCCTTCCGGGCAGGCTCTGCAGTGATAGGTTTGATGGACTCGCCATGTATGGGAATCTGCCAGCGACCGATCCGTTCATATTGACCGTTTTCTTTCTTCCAAATTGGCAAACCCCACTCTTCAAGTAAGTGTACAGACGAGTCTACATGTCGGCCTATGTCGTAGACCAAATCCTCACGAGCAAGTCCCATCATGTCATTGACCACATACTTGACAAAGTCTTCAGGGGTGTTCCAACCGTATCTCTGCCCCATGTAACAATTGATAGCAGAGAGACCCTCGCCGGTCGCGCCGCTGCGTTCGATGACGGCCTTCTCGACCATCACCACTTTCAGGTCCTTGCTCCAGTACTTGGCTTCAAAGGCCGCGCCGCAGCCCGCCATGCCGCCCCCAATAATCAAAATGTCGCAGTTAACCGTTTCGGTGGTGGGTAACGCCATCGTGATCCTTCCTCTGAACTTGGTTCGTCACTTGAGACAAAAAGGTTCGAAGAAAAAGGTTTGTTTCACATGCGAATCTGTGGGCTACGCTTTTTTGCCGGACTGAATCGTAGCCAATTGAGAAACGCCTAGCCAGAGCGATTCGCCCGCCAGAGAAGGACTGGGCAAGTCGTCCACCGGGTTTTCGGTAAACCCTTCATATGGGTGACTGGAGCCAACCGGCGTGGATCTGGATGGGTAGGTAAATCGCAATTCACGGCCATCGCGAAACCTGATGGTCCACATAAGACCTTGGTCCACGCGTTTTGGTTGC
>Ga0247727_10020040_pt1 | contig 10276 bp, 6 predicted proteins | sample WisWelCaveWW1625_FD_202498 | JGI IMG/M metagenome (GOLD analysis project Ga0247727, IMG submission 202498) | Biofilm microbial communities from Wishing Well Cave, Virginia, United States - WW16-25 | ecosystem: Environmental > Aquatic > Deep subsurface > Groundwater > Cave microbial mat | place... | reverse complement strand
GACTCAACAGGGTTTGATAATTGGCCAACGCCTGCGCATTGCCGGCCGGCCCGACGCTCTCGTGTTGATCGTACTTCGCCATGCACCATTGAATCGGCGTCGTCGCAATGGGAGCGAGGCTGGCGCTGAGTGGATGACAATAACTGACCGCAGCTTTAAATTTAAATGTCTCTGCCAACGGCCCGCTGAAACCGCCGCCGTTGGACATGCCGACCGCAAAACGCGGCGTCGCGCGCCTCATCACCCCGCGTTTGATCAGCGTATCGGTGATGGCCTTGATGTTCGCCATATCGATATTGGCAACCGAATCCAGCGGAAAGGTCGTCCAACGCAACTTGCCGTCGCCGTCGAGATCGGTGTTCAACGTAATCTCCTCGGCCTCGGTGATGACGGCGGCAAACGTATCGGCAATGGCGTCTTTCACCATTTGACGATTTTCGATCACGTCGATCCAGTTATCGGCATCACCGCCGGAGCCGTGAGAAAAATAGATGAGGCCTTTGTATTGGGCGGGAAAATAATAATACACGTCTTTCAGATTGTTGACGCCGCGAATCTGTTCCAGCCTGATGGTGTAGGGCGCGACGCTGCGAAAATTGGCCGTGATGGCGGTGTTGCCGGCCGGCATCACCAAAGTCGTATGCCACTCACCGAGGTCGGCTAAGTAGTCGGTGTTGCCGGTCCATTTATCGAAGACGCTGTTCGCCGGAATCTCCTTCGACCAGACGTGAACGGTATCGCCGGCGCGGTAATTCCCGCTGCCGTAGCCGTTGTTCACGGCGAGATTGAACGTCTGCGCCTGGCCGGTGACGGCCAGCAACGATGTGATGAGAAGGATGAGATACTTTTTCATAAAGCCTCCGCAGTAAAGTAACGCAGGCATCTTGCCTGCAATGTTTGACTTGTTCGAAAATAATTATCGTAACGCAGGCATCCAGCCTGCAGAGTTGCCTTACGAAATAGCGTTCTCCGCAAGGCAACACAAATCTGCAGACTGGAAGTCTGCGCTACGCGTTAGCAGCACCGGAATCCTTTTGCGCGAAAGCGCTCGAAAACTTCCAATCTTCCGGCTTGGCACACAACCCCGCAGTAACCGGATTATTTATCGTATATTCACAAATAAGATAAAACTCTTTATCATCACGGACGAGATGATCATATGCTTCAATTTGCCAAAACGGCTCGCCAACTCTTCCCAAAATCCGATTCGCCTCATTGGCAGTGTACGATTTCCAACTGTGCAGAATAGAACTCAACGTCCACTTGTCGCGCGGTGTCACCATGACGTGGCCGTGATTCGGCATGACCACCCACGCGTGCAAATCGTAACGCTCTCCTTCGAAAAACTGGATCGCTTTGGCCACCAGTTCGCCAATATCATCGCGTTTGAGCCAGCACGCGCCCATGCCGGCATCGAGATAGGCTTGCATGCGCTTCGAGTATTGCCGTTTCCACTGCTCGGCAAGTTCTTTTGGAGCGACCTTCTTCGAGGCTTGTTGCTTTTCCCACTCTTTTCGTTCCTCCTCCAGCTTATTTAAAACCTCTTGCGGCAAGCTGTCGTGCAAGCGCAAGGTGACCCAATAAGTTCCGCCTTCGACTTTTAAATGCGGAAGATAACCGCGCGTATGATAGCCGGTGAGAAGGTGCGGCTGCAAAAGCTGCGATGTAGCGCCCCGCGGCACGGGGCTTTGTTGCTCGTCGCGTTCTTTTTTGCTGTCGTTAGTTTGTTGGTTCATGCTTTTTCCCTTTCAGTTTGCAATGCAGGCTGGAAGCCTGCGCTACGATCTTATTTCACCGTGATCTTCGCTACGCCGCCGCTCCACGTGCTGATTTTGTTTGCAGTGAGCCACGTGCGCGCTTCGGGAAGATTGCGCAAGTACGCGTCAAAAAAAGCGATGCCCGCAGCGCTGACATATTCTTCGAGCTTGACATCTCCCGTCACCGGATTCAATCCGAACGTGCCGTGCGTTGCGTTCGGCGAGTCGAGATAGTTGAGATACTTGTCTGGCGGCGGCATGCGATTGAACGGATCGAGACGGCCGGCCGCATCTTCATTCGCGGAGTTGTCGGCTGCACCGGTCTCGACCATGACGGGGACGATGATGTTGCTCCAAGAAGTCGCCGTCATGCCGAGCCGTCCGATACCCTGCGGCGAGCACACCAGAAAAGCTTTGAAGCGCGTGTCGGCAGATTTCATGTTGTGTACGCTCGGCGAAACATCGACCAGCGCGCCGGCCAGGCTCATCACCGTGTGCGCGCCGCCGGAATGCCCGGCCACACCGATGCGAGCTGTGTCGAATTTCAAGCCCGCTGCCGTCTCGACGCTTGGCAAATCGTCGAGTATCGCGCTCGCGTCGCGAGGGCGATTGTACCACAGCACCGGCAAAGTTCCGCCCTGCGCGACTTCTTTGCCGAAATCAAGCGGCTCGCACTCGCTCGCGGGAATACCGAGCGGCGCACAATGCGCATCGAATTTGTCGTCGTCGTGCGCGAGGTGAATAACCGCGTAACCGGCGCCGGCTAAAGCGTTGCCCCACTCGTCGTAGCTCATGTGACCGCTGGGATTGGGGCCGCCGCCGTGCGACCAGAGAATGACCGGCAGTGGACTCGGCGCATTTCTCGGATAGCGAATCAGAATCGGAATATTGCGATTGCGCTTCGCATCACGCACTGTGTAGTTGTCGAAGATGGCGACTTGATACGTGTTCGGACTTTTGTAGGCGCTGTCAGCCGGGTCTTCGGGTTTGGGATCGGCGCCGTTGTCCTTGTTGCAAGCGCTGAAGGTGAGCAAGAGTATGCAGCCAATCGCCGCTGCTCGAAAGCGATCTGATTTTGTTGTCGGTGTCATCTGAAGTCTCCTTATATGATGGTTAAAGTTTGTGCTTACTGTTTTAATCACCTCTGCATTTATCATTCACAACCTCCATGCCAAATTGAGTCTTGCAAGAAATCGGCAATAAGTATAAGAATTTTTTGATTAACATGCCAGTGTACAAAAATCCTCGTTAGAGTGATTTGTACGATTTAGTTCAAAAGCGCTGGCCGAAGCAAGCCATAAAATAAAAACGGGAGATTCAGAAAAGGTCGCGTCTGATTTCTCCCGTTTTAAAAAGCGCAGGGCAGGCCACTAACTCACGTGACCTGCCCTGCTCATTAAAACCTAACCGACCAACTTACGGATTATGCATGACGTTTGGCCTTATTTCATCAAAACCGCCTTACGCGTTTGCGAAAATTTGCCTGCGGTGATTTTGTAGAAATAAAGACCCGTCGTTGTCTCACGCGGCGCAAACGTCACGGCGTGTTTTCCAGCCTTCATTTCACCATTCACTAACGTCGCCACTTCGCGGCCATTCACATCGAACACTTTCAGCATGACATGACTGCTCACTGGCAATTGAAAACTGATCACTGTACTTGGGTTGAATGGATTCGGATAGTTCTGTGACAGCGCAAAACCTTTGGGCAAGCCGGCCTTCGCGTCGCGGCTTTCAACTCGCGTCGTGCCGCGCAAGATGGAATTAAAAAAGCTCAGCGTCTTGCGGTTGTAGTCGCTGTAAAATCCATGGTCGGCATACATCGCGTCGACCTGGTTCAACACAAAAAGACGCTGCGAGTCGTTCAGCGAAATCCTCAACACCGGAAATTGCGCCGGCGTGGACCTGACCCTCTCAATGATGGAAAGGGCGTTGATGAGAAAATAATCGTTCGCATCCAATACGCCGTTGGCGCGAAATTCGTTGAACAACGCCCGCGAGATGGTCAGTGAGATACTGCCGGAGCGGCCGAAGCGTTCGGGATAGCACGGCGAGCGATCGAGCAGAAAATACCGCGCCGCAATGCCCCGGCTCGCCAGCGTGTTGTAGTTGGCCAACGCCTGCGCATTGCCGGCTGGACCGACCTCTTCGTGCGAATCATATTTGGCCATGCACCATTGCGTCGGCGTGGCGCTAATACGGAAGAGCATATTATTTCCACCTCCGCAATAGCCCGCGACGCCGTTGAACTTCAAAAAGGTCGCCAGCGAAAACGAGAAGAACGCGCCGTTCGATGCGCCAACGGCAAAGCGCGGCGTCGAACGGGCCATTTGGCCGCGCGCGACAAACGTGTCGATGAGTGCGATGATGTTGGCAATATCGATATTGGCCGTCGAATCCAGCGGGCTGCTGGACCAGCGCAATGTGCTGTCACCGTTGACATCGGTGTTCAGCGTAATTTCTTCCGCTTCGGTAATAATCACGGCAAAGGAATCGGCAATGGCGTCTTTGGTGAATTGATAGTGTTCAAAAAGGTTGATCCAGTGTTCCGCCTTGCTGCCGGTTCCGTGTGCCAGAAAGATGACGCCTTTGTATTGGGGCGGAAAATAGGAATACACGTTTTTCAGATTGTTGACCGTCTTGATCCTTTCATATTGAATGGAGAAAGGCGCGATCGTGCGAAAGTTGGCGGTGAGCCTCACGTTGCGGCCCGGCATGACGAGCGTCGTATGCCATTCTCCGACGTCGGCTACCGTCGCGATATCGCCGCTCCATCGCGCAAAGACTGCGTTATCGGGAATGGCCTCGCACCAAACATGAACCGTGTCGCCCGCAGTATAGTTGCCGCTGCCGTAGCCGTTGGTCACCGTGAGGTTGAACGTCTGCGCATGGCCGCTGGCGGCCATTAAAGACGCGATGAGAATGAAGAGGTGCTTTTTCATAAAGTCTCCGTGAAGGTAGCGCAGACATCCTGTCTGCAGGGTTGATTTGCGAAAATAATTTTTATAATACTTTGCAAACCGGCAGACTAAAAGTCTGCGCTACAACTTATTTCATCAAAACCGCTTTGCGCGTTTGCGAAAACTTGCCCGCGGTGAGTTGATAAAAATAAAGCCCGCCCGCTAAATCACGCGGCGCAAATGTCACGACGTGTTTTCCCGCCGCCATCTCATCATTGATCAGCGTCGCCACTTCCTGGCCATTGAGGTCGAACACTTTCAACGTCACGTGTTCGCGTTGCTGCAACGTGAACTGGATCGTTGTCGTCGGATTTCCCCCGCCCGAAGCGGGGGATGTCGCTCCGCTCCAGAATGGATTGGGATAGTTTTGCTGCAAGGAAAAATCTTGCGCGCCGCGCGCGTGCTGTTCCTCAACCGAGACGACCCTGCCGGGCAAGATGACAATCGCGCCGAAGTTCGTCGTATTTCCAGCGCCGCATTTCGACGGGTTGATATAATAAAAAAGCTGATTGCCGGTTCGCGAGCTGATCGTGCGCTTGAATGCGTGGCTGTGCGCCAGCGGGAATGGATCACCAAGTTTCGCTCCCCAATCTCTGCGGCGCCGTTCGTGAAATAGATTCGCCCAGTCCGCAATCGTTCGTCCCGAGGCATTCGGGTCGAGCACCGGGCCGGCAACTTCGGCCTTCCAGAAAAGTTGCTCGTAGATTTCGACAAATATCCCGTCGGAATTGTCCCAGGCATTTTGGAACGTTGACTCCAACTCGACCGGGGTGGCGACGCCCGAATACGGGTTCACGGTCTGAAAGCCGGTAACCTGACCGGCAACACCCTCTTCCAACACCCATTTGTTTGGACATCCGGTGCCGACTCCACCGAAGGGCGGAACAGCGGGATGTTTGCCTTCGTTCGGACATGGCGGCTCAGAGGGCGTCCGGTCCTGAGGTTTGACGCCAAGGCCATTGTGCTGAACAACAAAGCGGAGGCCGTGCTCACGCCTGCCCCGTGCTAAAATTCTTTCCGTCTGTTCCGTGGGGCCCGGCAGAGGCATGGTCAACGGTTCCTTGTACTCGCCATTATCATTCACCAGCGGGAATCCTGCTTGGATGAGCATGTAGCTCATGTCTTTGTCCGGAAACTCGCTCGCCAGCAATGCCGTTTGCTCGCTGTAGAATGAATATAACGCCGCCGGGGTGTAGCCACCCTGCTCGGCCCAAATTTTCGGATTGCAGATGGGGCATCCGTTCTCGCAGCGATTCGGCAGCCTGTTCTCCGGCGAGATCAAGTTTGCGCCTGAGGGCTTGACGTACGCCAGCGCGCGATACCAGGCGTTACGCTCACGGATACGCTTCGCCACCGCTCGCCATAAATCGAAATAGAGCTTGCGATAATTCGGGTCCGCCGGACTGCCGAGGGCCATCACGAAGCCGCATTCCCCGGGCTGAAGTCGCTCTCCGCCATCCCGGAAGGTCAACCGCTTGACAACATCCGCCCCCGCCGCAGCGGGGTCGAAAATCCAATCCGGCGTGCCCTCCAGCCCGGCCTTGAAGGCGAGGCCGTACACTTTTCCGTTCCGAACCGCCTTTTCGATTTCACGATCCATCACTCTCCAGTCGAACACCCCCGGCCCCAGATGCACTTCATTCCAGCGCAGATAGATGAACACGCCGGTAATATTCGGATTCTGCCATGTCCAGTCCATCGTCGCGAAGCGCCTGCCGGTTTCGCACAGATACAGATTCCCGACCCGTGCGACGGCATTGTTCGGATTACAGGAGGAATTTGCCGCGCCTACCGTATCGATTACGAACCCCGGGCCGTCCGGGCAAAACGTGAAAATGCCGGACGCGGCGGCCGGCATCGGCCCGGTGAATTCATTCGGATCAGTGGGATCGTACGGCTTGTAAGCCGAACATGAAACCGTGAGCGAGTCGATGGGATTGACTGGAATGATGGCATCGCTGCGGCCGCTGAATCGCCACTTCACCGTATCGCCGCCGTGGATGTATGTCCATTTCGGCTCGAACGAACCGTCCGGCTTTACCATCACCGTGTGCGTCTTCGGCTGTTGGGCGGAGGCAACAGCGCAGCACAGCAGGAATAGCATTGATCCAAGTTGGGTCGCTTGGAAAATATTTTTTTTCATCTTTGCACCTTTGAGGTAGTGGTTTACAGATTTGTTTTTTGCAGACTGGAAGTCCAATGCTGCTAACTTTTCACTAAGCCACAACGCTAGTGGACAAAACTATTGAAAAGCGAAGACAGAAAAATGAAGGGCAGAAACATGTGGCTTGGCCTCATTAAGAATGCTCGCCATAAGAACAACAAGAGGTCATTAAAAATTTTTCTGCCCTCCATTTTTCTGTCTTTGCTTTCTTAAAAAGTTAGTGACATTGGACTGGAAGTCTGCGCTACGATTTTATTTCATCAAAACCGCTTTGCGCGTTTGCGAAAATTTTCCTGCAGTGATTTTGTAGAAATAAAGGCCGCTGGTTGAATGAGCCGGCGCAAACGTCATGACATGATTTCCCGCTGCGAGTTTTCCATCCACCAACGTCGCGACTTCGCGGCTATTCACATCAAACACTTTCAGCGTCACGTGACTGGCCACTGGCAACTGAAAACTGATCACGGTGCTGGGATTGAAAGGATGGGGGTAATTTTGCTCCAAGGTGAAACCGCTTGGAGAAAAGTGTCGAGTCGCTTCAACCGACGTCGGCGGATTTTTGAGGAACCACGAGGCGGCAGTGGGTTCCGTTTTGAAGAATGGCAATAACAAGTTTTTGTGTTTCATGATTGCGCCTCGCGTCAATAGCACTCCCTAAATTTTGCGCACCCGCGGGCGAAACCGCTACTTCTTTAAGAACGACAGAATTAATTTATTCACCTCGTCAGGTTTCTCTTGGTGCACAAAGTGGCCGGCGTTCGGAATAATTCTTTTCTCAAAATAACCCGCAAAAGCTGCTTCCATGCCCTCCGTTAATTCCACGCCCAGCCCGCCATCGTTGGCGCCGTGAATATAAAGTGTCGGCGCCGGAATGGGGTCGCCTTGACGATCGCTGATTCGCGTCAGCGTCGAATCCAACTGGAAAGCGCCGAAAGTATGACGATAATAACTCAACGCTGCTTTTAAAACGCCGGGTTTCCGCAATGTTGCCTTCACGGAGTCCATTTCCCCGGCAGGATATTGCCAGCCGGGCGACCAATCCTGCCAGAGGCTTTCAATAAGAGCAAAATTATTGTGTTTGACCGCGGTTTCAGCGTATGGCATTTGAAAGAAGAAGATGTACCACGCGCGGCGTTGCTGCTGCGGATTCGCAATGAACGAGCTGCGCATGGCCGGGCCGCGAGGGATGGCAATGTTAATGAGCTTGCCGACTTTTTCAGGGGCCATGATCGCTGCGCCATAGGTTGCAACGGTGCCCCAATCATGCCCAATCAGAATGACGGGCTTTTGTCCAAAAGCTTCGATCAAGGCCAAAGCGTCTTGCACCAAAACCGCGGACGCATACGGGCCGCTGACGGGAACATCCGTCGGCGCGTAGCCGCGCATGTATGGCGCGACCACGCGATAACCGGCAGCCGCGAGCGCACGCATCTGATGCCGAAACGTGCGCGGCAGATCGGGGAAGCCGTGAAAGGCCAACACCAACGGCCCGTTGCCGGCCTCGATGAAACTGAAATTCAATCCATTTGCCTGAATTTTACCCGTCTTAAATTCAGCGCTGGTTTGGCTGTCCGATTGAGCATTCAGCGACACGGACAGCGCGAGGCAGGCCAACAAAGAGAAGCATGCTTTCATAATTAACCTCGGCTATTTTTTAATGATGACTGCCGGTGATTAAGGCGAAGAGACGTCCTTCGCCTTTTCGGCCCACGACCGGTTATTTCATCAACACCGCTTTGCGCGTTTGCGAAAATTTTCCTGCCGTGATTTTGTAAAAATAAAGTCCGCCGACCCAATCGCGCGGCGCAAACGTCACGACATGATTTCCCGCTTCGAGATTTCCATCCACCAGCGTCGCCACTTCGCGGCCATTCACATCGAACACTTGCAGCGTCACGTGGCTGTTCTCAGGCAACTGAAAACTGATCACTGTAGACGGATTAAATGGATTGGGAAAATTTTGCGACAAGCTGAACTCCGTCGGCAGGAGCTCTGAATTTCTGTCTTCCACCGCAACCGTCGGATCACTCACGCCAATGCGCACGCGGTCGGGATCTTTGAAAACCGTGACGACGGTGAGGCTCACCAAATCATCCGCGCCAACGGTCGTCGTGCCGCTTTGCAAAACTTGTCCATTTGAGATGCGTGTCACCGACCATTGCAATTGCCTGCCGGTTGGCGGCTTGAATTGCTGCGGCTTGCGAATTGCCAAGTCCGACATCAAACTCGCATCCGGGCAATTGTCGTTGGGAAAAGGCGCATTGTTAATGAGCCAGGCCGTGACTTCCCACGCCGAGCGCGTGTCTAAAATAGAACTCAATTCCCATTCGTGATACCCGCCGAAACTGCCCCAATCATCGTCGACGCCCGTGCCGCCGGTGCCGGGCGTGCCGTCGCCGGGATTCTTGCCAACGCCGGGATAGCGCCGATGATTGAAGAAAGCCGGATAACTTTGATCCGCACGATAGCGCTCTTGATTGGCGGCATTGTCGCGATAAGTTTGCGTGGCCGCAGTGTTTCCCAGCGTCCAGTGGGCGGGACGTTCGCCCACCCCATGCGCACGCTCATCCCAGTAAAGTTGCATGCCGTGAGCAAGCGAGTCCGCGGCGCGGTATTGCGCCACGACGTCGCTGTCCCATCTCATGGCGCCGTCATCGTCATTTTTTCCATGCCAGGAGCGCATGAGCGGCAGATCGCGCGACGCGGAAATCGGCGAAGTTAGATCGAAACAATCAAGAATGGGAACGGCTCTGCCGCCGGCGGTTTTGAGCGTGGTGGGCAGGTTCGTAGTTGGGCCGCCGAATATGAACCACCAACCAGGCAGCTCATTGAGACCCTTGAAACCGTTATTGAAGATCGACGCGGTTGCAAAACGATGCGGAAAAGCTTTGGCCAAGGCCGTCGTGCCGGCGGCGCCCATGCTATGCCCTTGCACGGCGACGCGCGTGGGGTCAACATTTTTGTTCTTGATCACCCAATCCACGATCCACAGGTAGCGGCGCTGCGTGTAATTGACGATCGTATCGTCATCCGCCACGACATATTTGGGCTGGAAGGGATCGTGTTTCTTCGTCCAACCGAAGTGCCAGGAGACTGATCCTTCCGTTACGATACTATCCTGAACGAAACGGATGAAATCATCGTTCATCGCCAACAGAAAGCCGTTCTGCGGCTCGATGTTGATGCTCTCGCGAAAAGTGGGGAGAGATTGAAAAGCGGTTCCGCCGCCATGCAGCCATACGACCAACGAACGATTGACCGCCGGCATGTTGAGCGCTTCGGAGAGAATAAAAAAAGAAGGCATGCCGTTCTTATGGTGATTGGCCATAATCGGGAAATCCGGACGGCCTTCCCAATGATTATCGCGGCCATCGGCCCACATGTAATACGCCGCC
>Ga0247727_10020039_pt1 | contig 10276 bp, 12 predicted proteins | sample WisWelCaveWW1625_FD_202498 | JGI IMG/M metagenome (GOLD analysis project Ga0247727, IMG submission 202498) | Biofilm microbial communities from Wishing Well Cave, Virginia, United States - WW16-25 | ecosystem: Environmental > Aquatic > Deep subsurface > Groundwater > Cave microbial mat | place... | reverse complement strand
CGGCGGGATTGCGTTCGGCTCGTAGCCGGGGAAGCGGGCAGTCACCTCATCCTCGGTCGCAGCCCGCGCCCGCGGGTCACGGAGTGCCGCCCGGGCCAGATCGACGTCCAGGTCCCGGCTCCAGGGAAGGACCGCGAGGGCGGGGCCGACCGCGGCGGACAGGGCGACGGTGCGCACGAGCTCATCCTCGACGCCGTAGACCTCGGCGGTGGTCAGTGGCGCAGCCGCTCCCTTGCGGGGGAACACCGCGAACGGCACGCCACGGCCGAACAGATAGTCGAGGACCTTCGTGGTGCTCACGTCGTGGGCATCGTACGGCCGAGGTTCCCCGGGATGGGGGAGCCGCGTGGCTAGAACCCGGGCAGACTCTCCCGGAAGAGCAGGAAGCCGATCCCGGCTCCCAGGTCCAGGAAGAAGTGCGCCACGACGAACGGCCATGCCCGGCGTGTCCGCGTGAAGAGCCACCCGAATAACAGCCCCATGGCGAGGTTGCCGGCGAACCCACCCCAGCCTTGATAGAGGTGGTACGTGCCGCGGAGGAGGGCGCTGGCCCCGATGGCCGCGGCGGGCGTCCATGACAGCTGGCGCAGCCGCGTCACCAGGTAGGCCAGCACGATGACCTCCTCGACCAACGCGGCTTCGGCGGCGTTCAGGACCAGGACCGGCAGGGTCCACCAGTGACCGGTCGGGGGCACGGGGACGACGAACCGGTTCACACCGAGGGCGACGGCCGCGAGATACACGCCGATGCCGGCGAGGCCGACCACGCCGAACAGCGCGAGCCCGCCGAGGGCGTCTCGGCGCGGCCGGCGCCCATCCAGGCCGATGCCGGCGAGGCCCTCGCGCGTTCGGCGCGCCAGGTGGGCAACCAGGTAGACCGGGGCAAGTCCGAACACGAACCCGAGGAGTTGCCGGGGGAGCTGCGGGCTCTGGTCCACGGAAGGGACGATCACACCGGAGACCGGAGCCTCGAGGATCGACAGGATCGCGTACGCGGCGCTCGCGAGCAGGGAGAGGGCCAGCACGACCAGCACCTCCTCGGCGAGGGTTCGCCGATCGGCTGGCGCCGGACGCGCCTCCCGCGGCTCCACGGATGTCACGCGGCTCACTGTACGCACGAGTGGTCGAAGCGTTCACCTAGACTCCGCCCGCCGCGGGGAGGGGGGTTGCGTTGATGTCGGGATCGGCCGATCTCGTGGTTGTCGGCGCCGGGACGATCGGCGGGTGGGCGTCGGTCTTCGCGTCGATAGCGGGGCTCGCCAGGATCGTCGTGCTGGAACGCGACCTCGCCGGCCAGGGGGCGTCGAGCCGCGCGGCGGGCGTCGTGCGCCAGCAGGGCGGCACGCCCGACACCGTACGCCTGGGAACGTTCAGCGTCGGGTTCTACCGTGGACAACGAGAGCGGTTCGGCGCCGACTCGGGGTTCCGCGAGCTGGGCTACGTGATCCTCGCGGCCACGCGGGCCGAGGAGCGGGCCGCTCACGAGAGGATCGCGATGCAGCGGGTAGCCGGGCTCGACGTACGGTGGGTCGATCCCGACGAGCTCCGCCGACTCAACCCCACCATGGCCGAGACCGGCTACCACGGCGGCTCGTACGTCGCCTCCGACGGCTGCATCGATCCGCCTCGGAACGTGCGCGCGTATTCGCTCGCGATGCGCGAGCGCGGGGTCGAGCTGCGGGAGCGGACGCCGTTCGTCGGCCTGCGGACAGTGAAGGCGCGGGGGGGCAGCCGCCGTGTGACGGGCGTGCGCACGCCGGACGGTGTGATCGCCACCGAGAGGGTCGTCCTGACCGGCGGGCCGACCCTCCGAGAGGTGGCGAAGGCAGCCGGGTCTCGCGTCTTCGTCGGCGCCGCGCGGCATCAGGTGGTCCTGACGGGGCCCCATGAGGCGTTCCGAGTCGAACGCCAGCCCATGATGTTCGACATCCGAGGGGGGATCTACTGGCGGCTGGAGGAGGATGGCCTGCTGTGGGGCATGTCGAACCCGACCGAGACGCCGGGCGAGGCGACGGACATCGACTGGCGGTACCTGAGGAAGATGGAACGGCGACTCCACCGTCTGGTGCCCGTCACGGAACGTCTCGGCATCCGCAAGGCCTGGGCCGCCACGATCGAATACACACCGGACCACATGCCGATCGTGGGGCCGCTACTACTCCCCGACGGCGCGGAGGTCGGAGGGGTCACGATCGCGAGCGTGTGCGGGCACGGCATGATGTGGGGCCCGGCGGTCGCGAAGATGGCGGCCGACCTGGCGGTCGGCGAACGAACGGATGTGGTCGAGCGGCCGGAGGACTTCCGGATGGACCGGTTCGACGAGCGGGGACGTTCGCCGTTCTACGACCCGATCGCCCTCCCGTTCCCGATCGGCGCCGGCGACTGATCTAGAACTGCAGAACGGGGCAGGTGAGCGTCCGCGTGATGCCGTCGAGCTCCTGCATCGGCATCACGGTTCCCTTGGCGAGCAGGTCGAGGTCCTCCGCCCGCGCTCGCGCGATCACGTCGTAGGGCCCGGTCACCGGGTCGACCGACACGACACCATCGACGCCACGGATCTGCTCGGTGACCTGCATCGCCTTGCCAACCTCGGTCTGGATCAGGATGTATGCGTCGATCATCGCCGTCAGCCCTTCCTGGTCCCGCCGCTTCCGGACAACCACCCCTTCACCTTGCCGAGCAGCCCGCCGGCCACGTCCGACGCCTTGTCGATCGCCGGCTTCGCCTTCTCGGCCACATCCCCGGCCACGTCGCCGACCTTGTCGACCACCGGCTTTGCCTTGTCGATCGCGGGCTTGGCTTTCTCGGCCACGTCCCCGGCTACGTCCTTCGCCTTCTCGAGCATGGGCTCAGCCTTCTCGGCCAGATCGCCTGCCAGATCCTTCGCCTTGTCGAGGAGTCCTTTCTCCTCGTCAGCTCCCTCGGTCATGCGAGCCTCCTTGGGGGTGCGTGTGGAGCCCATGGTCACGGCGGTTCCGCCGAGGTGCAAACCCGCAGGTCAGGGCGCTATCAGCGTAAGTCGGTCGCGCGCCCCTGCGAGCCCGGACTCGATGAACGACTCCCCACCGTCGGCGAGCCCGTACTCGACCTCATGCCAGGGCATCAGTGCGAACGAGACCAGCGCGCGCTCGCGGAAGCGATCGTCGGGCGCGCCCCCGTACGCCGCGAGCGCGCGCTCCCCCGCCTCGGGCCTGGCGTGCAGCCACGACGCGAAGTCCCACACGGGGTCACCCACCGAGGCCTCCTCCCAGTCGATCAGGCCCACCAGATCCCCCGTTGGCGACACGAGCACGTGCTCGGTCCCGAGGTCGCCGTGCGTCAGGCAGCTAGCGAACCGCCAGTTGCGATCGTCGTCCAGGTAGCCCGCAAGCATCGCGTCCGCGCGGCTCCGCTCGGCGGGACCGAGGAGCGGCGCGACGACCTCGCGAAGACGCGAGCACTCATCGCGCCGCTCCCGCCGGATGTCCTCGGGCGAGCGGAGGCGCAGCCCGACGAACTCGGGCGGCACCATGTGCAGGTCGTACAGGAACCGACCCAGCCGCTCGGGCCAGATCCCGTCGTCGCCGGTCGACGGGCTCCCGTCCAGCCTCCGGTATCCCATCGCTGATGGATCTTCCGAGACCAGCTCCGGGAGCGGGATCTGCGCGCTCACCTCGTGTTGGAGCTCGGGCAGCAGCGCGATCTGGGCGCGCAACCGCTCCGCCGCAGGTTCGCCTCGCGGGAGCTGCACGATCCACTCGCCGTTCACTTCGTACGTGTCGCACGTCCATCCACCCTCGATCGGTTCGAACGAGGCGATGCCGCCTAGCTGCGGGAAGAGCCGCTCCACGAGCTCGCGGTGAGCTTGGGTCACGGCGGGGACCCCGCGTGCTCGAGCGCCGGCAGGTCCAACGCGAACCACGCGACGATCGCCGCCGCGACGCAGAGGGCTGAGGCCCCCGAGTACAGGACGACCGGTCCGAGCCCCTCGTACACCAGCCCTCCAAGGCCTGCGCCCAGGATCGGCCCGAAACCGAAGCCGATCGTCGCCGCCAGGCTGTTCCCGGTCGAGTACAGCGTGTCCGGCAACATCCTGCCGACGATCACCACCGTGCTCGTGAACAGCAGGCTGAACCCGATCCCCTCCAGGAAGGTCAGGATCGACAGGAGCGTGGGGTCGTCCACCAGCCCCCACGAAAGGAAGCCGGTGGCGTAGACGAGACAGCCGAGCGGATAGATACGACGCAGCCCGAACCGACCCTGGAGCCGGGTCGATGAACGCATCACCGCCACCTCGACGACACCGCCGAGCGCGGTGCCGAGGCCGACCAGGAGCGGGCCACCGCCCGCGTCCTCGATCCGGAGTGAGAAGTAGTTCCAGGCAGCGTTGAACCCGGTCCATACCAGGAGCACGGCGCCCAGGAACCCCCAGAAGCGAGGCGCCTGGCGGAACACGGCTCCCACGGACCCGAGCCGGCCGTGTCCGGCCACGGCTTCCCGGTCCGGCCGGTCGCGGTGCGGGGTGGCGCTCCAGGCAAGCACACCCAGGCACGCCGCTCCGAACAGCGGCATGGCCCACCGGATGCCGGCGGTCTCGAGCACGGCCCCGTACGCCAAGCACGCGGCGGCGTAAGCGAGGCTCTCCCAGCTCCGGATCCGTCCGTAGTCGTGCATCCGCTCCTCGCCCAGGTGCACCAGCGCGATCGCGTCGATGTTCGGTCCCGTGGAGACGAAGAAGATCGCGTTGGCGAACGCCACGACGGCGATCGCCGACAGGCCGTCGACCCCGTTGAGCAGGAGCGCGGTGAGCGCGGTCCCGAACGCGCCGAGTCGGAGCGCCGTGAGGCGTCCGATCGTCACGTCCGAAAGGTGACCCCACACGGGGTTCGTCAGCACGCGGGCCACGGCCATGATCGCGAGCACCAGCCCGATCTCACCCTTGGAGAGCCCGCGTCCATCGAGGTACAGGGCGAAGAACGGGAAGAAGGCGGCCACGACCAGGCCGAACGCCACGAACATTCCCTGGACGGCGACGGCGGGCCGGACGGCGCGGGCCGTCACAGGGCGAGCTCCATCTCGGCGCACCGAAGGGACGAGCCTTCGCGGATCGGTCGCGTTCCGCCCGTGCGGATGAACCCGAAGCGCTCGTACAGCGTCTGGGCAGCCTGGTTCGACTCGGCAACGGTGAGGTGGATCTCGGAGACCCCCTGCTCCCGCGCCCAGCCGAGGGACGTCTCCACCAGCGCCCGCCCCACACCCGCGCCCCTTTCGGATGGGTCGACCCACATCGCGAACAGGTGCGCGTGGTCGGCGTCCGGGTCGTGGACATCGCCCACCGCCATGCCGATCCACCGGTCATCGGCCTCTGCCACGAACGTGACGTGGACGTGGGATCCCGGCCAGTCCTCGATCCACGCGCGCCAGTCCTCCTCCGGCGCCGCGGCGACCTCGTCGTGCGTCTGGCCGAACGCGTCGGGCACGTCGAGAAGGGCGCGGAGCCGTATGTCGCGCAGCCGCGACCACTCGCCGGGGCGAGCGGCTCGGACGTTCACAGCTCCCGCACGACTGCCTGAGCGGCGAGCGTCTGGGCTCGGACGGGATCGAGCCGCCCAGCACCGGGAAGCTCCGCGTTCGCGGCGGCGGCGCCGAGGGCCGTGGCCAGAGCACCTGGCCAGTCGGCCCCGGCATCAAGGCCTACGACCAGGCCGGCCAGGAACGCGTCCCCGCTCCCCACGGGGTACCTGCCCCGCATATAGAGGATCCCCTCGTACAACGAGCCGTCCGGAGCGGCTACCACGACCCCGTCGGCGCCCCTGGTGACGATGCCCGCGTGCGCCTGCCCACCGGCCTGGTCCCGCAGCTTCATCGCGGCGGCTAGCGCGTCCTCCCGTCTGGAGGTGGGAACCGTGAGCAGCTCGCTCGCTTCGGCGGCATTGACCTTCACGACGGCCGGGCCGGCCTCGAGAGCGAGGCCGAGCCGGCCGCCCTCCGCGTCCAGGGCAACCGAGACGCCCCCCGCGCGCGCCTCCTCGACCACGTCGTGGTAGCCGTGGTCGGGCGCCCCGTGAGGCATCGAGCCGCTGATCGTGAGCCACGAAACATCGGCGAGCCGTCGCGCCAGGGCCTCCTGCAGGTCGACCCACGACGCCTCCGGCACCTCCGAGCCGTGTTCGTAGAACTCGGTCAGGCGCCAGGTCTCGCGGTCCGCCACCGAGATCGAAGACCGATTCTCGCCGTGCGTCCACACGGCATCGAGGGGAACGCCCTCGGCCGCGAGCTGCTCGGAGAGCCATCGTCCCGTGTGTCCGCGGAACATCGCCACCAACATCGCGTCGGCCCCCAGGGCGCGCGCGGCACGAGCGACGTTCAGGCCCTTCCCGCCGGCGGTCTGCACGAACCCAAGCGGGCGATGGATGCCGCCCACGGTCAGCCGGTCGACCTCGAAGAGCTTGTCGATCGAGGGGTTCGCAGCGAGGCAGACGATCACCGGCCTACGATACCGGCGTGGCACCGCGGATCGTGCTGCTCGAAGGGGACATCACCGCCCAGGGCGCCGACGCGATCGTGAATGCGGCGAACGCCTCGCTGATGGGAGGGGGCGGCGTCGACGGAGCGATCCACCGAAAGGGCGGACCGACCATCCTGGAAGCCTGCCGGGAGCTCAGGCGCATTCGATACCCGAACGGTCTGCCGACCGGCGAGGCGGTCGCCACGACGGCCGGCGACCTTCCCGCCCGCTGGGTGATCCACACGGTCGGACCGGTGTACGCGCGAGAGACCGACCCGGCAGGGTTGCTGGCCTCGTGCCACTCGGCGTCGCTGCGAGTTGCCGACGGGCTCGGAGCCACGACGGTCGCGTTCCCGGCCATCTCCACCGGCGTGTACGGCTATCCGTTGGACGAGGCGGCACCGATCGCCATCACCACGGTCGCCGGGGCAGACACCCGCGTCGAGGAGGTGCGGTTCGTGCTGTTCAGCGCAGCAGCGTATGCGGCCTTCGCAGCGGTACTCGGCTAAGGGGGGCGCTGGTAGTCTCGAACGCACGATGGGTGATGCCCTCACAACGGTTCGCGGGGTGCACGAACGGCTGAACGAGATCCAGCTGGTGGACTGCCGTGAGCCGTACGAGTGGGAGGCGGGACGCATCGAGGGAGCGATCCACGTGCCACTCAACACGCTCATGGCCGGTGCCGGGCCCGAGCTCGACAAGGCTCGGCCGGTCGCGGTGATCTGCCGTAGCGGCAACCGCAGCGAGCTCGCCTCGGTGATGCTCCAGGCTCGCGGCTTCGAGGCGCACAACGTCGAGGGAGGCATGGAGGAGTGGGCCCGCGAGGGGCTCCCGTTCAGCGCCCCCGACGGCTCCCCCGGGTGGGTCGCGTAAGCGCGATGCCGGAGGGGTTCATCGAGCTCATGCCGGTGGCGGAGCTGCCGGAGAGCAAGGTGACCGCGCCGGCAGCCCCTGCCTCGTGTATCGCGATGGCGATAGCGTGTTCGCTATCTCGAACGTCTGCACGCACATGGGGGCTCCGCTGCATCGGGGGACGATCAACCGGCAGACATCTACGCCGCTGGCGACCTGCCCATGGCAGTATGTTCGACCTCGCGACCGGGAAGGTCCGGCGCGGATCGGCCTTGACACCGGTCACGGCCTACGAGGCCAAGGTCGAGGGCGAGAAGGTCGTCGTGCGACCCGCGTAACCGCGAGCGGGGGCACCCTTCTCGGATCACGGGCGCCAACGCTTGTAGACCGGGTCGAGGCCTTCACCCTGGTACGTGGTGCCCACGGCCTCCCCTACCGACAGAGCGAAGAATGCGAGCGGATAGTGGGCGTCCTCGGCGAACGACCGAGCCGCCGGATGCTCGCCGGAGATGCGCTCCATCCACCCGTTGACCAGGAACTCACCGCCGGCCCCGTCCGGGTTGTCCATGGGCGAGTGCAAGGCGTAGCGGCCGTCCCGGGACAGCTCCTCGACCTTGGGACTGTGGCCGCGGAAACGCACGAGCAGGAGGCCGGCCGCCATCCACGGTTCGACCGGGTGCACGCGGGGTGAGCCGTCTGCGCGCAGCGTGGCGTGGAAGCAGACCTGCCCGTCGAGGCGCTCGCGGCCGAAGGCCGCGAGCGCCGGATCCGCGCGCTCGAACTCCGTCCAGGTGGCCACCGGGAGGCCTACCCTAGCGCTCGATGGCAGACGTCGAGGGCGCCCGCACGGAGCTGGAACGATCGCTCGGGCCCGGGGAGGTCCTGTCCGATCCGCTGACCTTGCGGCTGTACGCGCGCGACGCCTCGATGGTGGAGGGGTCGGCCGCGCTGGTCTGCTTCCCCAGGTCGCAGGAGGACGTCGTGGCTTGCATGAGCGCGGCCACGACGCACGACCTCTCGGTGGTGCCGCGCGGGAGTGGCACCGGCCTGGCCGGCGCCGCGACGCCGATCGGCGACGCCCTCGTGGTCGTCACCGCCAAGATGAACCGGATCCTCGAGGTCCGGCCGGAGGATCGACTGGCGTGGGTGGAACCGGGCCTGTTCAACCTGGATCTGTCGGCCGCGCTCGCGCACACGGGACTCACGTACGCACCCGACCCGTCGTCGCAGCAGGTCTCGTCGATCGGCGGGAACGTGAACACGAACGCCGGCGGTCCCCACTGCCTGGCGTACGGCGTCACCAGCGCACACGTGCTCGCGCTGGACCTCGTGCTCCCCGACGGCGAGATCGTCCGGGTCGGATCGGAAGCTCACGAGGCCCCCGGCTACGACCTTCGCGGCGTCGTCGTCGGCTCCGAGGGAACGCTCGGGATCGTCACCGCCGCGTGCGTGCGGCTCGTTCCCGTGCCACCGGCCGTTCGAACGATGCTGCTCGACTTCGGGAGCGTCGAGGATTGCGCGGCCACCGTGAGCGACATCATCGCGCGGGGGGTCGTGCCGGCGACGCTCGAGATGATGGACCAGGGGATCGTCCGCGCGGCCGAGAGCTTCGCCCATGCGGGCTATCCGGTCGATGCCGCCGCGATCCTCATCGTCGAGGTCGACGGCACGGCGAGCGCGGTCGAGGCGCAGGCCGCGGAGGTGTCGTCGGCGGCGGAAGCGCACGCGGTTCGCACCGTTCGCGTCGCCGCCGACGACACCGAACGAGCGCTCATCTGGAAGGGACGCAAGTCGGCGTTCGGGGCCGTCGCCCAGATCGCGCCGCACTACCACCTGCACGACTGCGTGGTGCCGCGCACCAAGCTGGTCGCCGTCCTGCAGGGCGTCTACGCCATCGCCAAGCGTCACGAGCTGATCGTGACCAACGTGTTCCACGCCGGCGACGGCAACCTGCATCCGCTGTTCTCGTTCGACCGGAGCGTGCCTGGAACGCTCGAGCGCGTGCTGCGCGCGAGCGACGAGGTGGTCCGCCTGTGCGTCGAGGCCGGCGGCACACTCTCGGGCGAGCACGGGATCGGCCTGGAGAAGCGGGACTTCATGCCGCTCGTGTTCACGGCCGAGGACCTGGCCGCGCAGGCCTGTGTGCGAGCGGCGTTCGACCCCAACGGCTTGATGAATCCTCAGAAGGTGCTGCCGGACGGCGCTCGCTGCGGTGATTTCGCGGTCGCTGCGGCGGGGACCGGTGACGCCGCGGCAGACGCGGACGCCTTGCCGGAGGGGTCGTGGATCTGATCCAGGAGGAGAGCGTGGAGGGCGTTGTCGAGTCGCTGCGGGCGGCGAGCGCGGCCGGCACCCGCGTGCTCATCGTCGGCGGGCGGCGTCACGTCGACCGTGGGAACCCCTGCGAGATCGACGCGGAGCTCGAGACCACCCGGCTCGACCGGCTCGAGTCGTGCGAGCCCGCCGAGATGATCGCGGTAGCCCAGGGGGGGCTGCGGATCGGCGACCTGCAGGCGGCGCTCGCCGAAGGAGGCCAGGAATGGCCGGTAGACGCGCCGGACGACGCCACGGTGGGAGGCGTGATCGCGGCCGGCGTGTCCTCGACCCGGCGGCTCAGGGTGGGCCACGTGCGGGACACCGTGCTCGAGTTGGAGCTCGTGACCGGAGACGGGCAACTCATCCGCAGCGGAGCGAGGACCGTGAAGAGCGTGACCGGGTACGACCTGCATCGCCTGGCGACCGGCTCGCTCGGCACGCTCGGGTGCATCGTGCGGGTCGCGCTCAAGTTGAGACCCCTCCCGAAGGAACGCCGCACGCTCGTCACGAGAGAAGGCGGCCTGGAGCTCGGGCAACGGCTGCTCGAGCACGTTCCACTCCCTGCCGCGATCGTCGCGACGACCGACGCCGTGCACGTCCGGCTCGAGGGCTGGCCCGAAG
>Ga0247727_10020038_pt1 | contig 10277 bp, 8 predicted proteins | sample WisWelCaveWW1625_FD_202498 | JGI IMG/M metagenome (GOLD analysis project Ga0247727, IMG submission 202498) | Biofilm microbial communities from Wishing Well Cave, Virginia, United States - WW16-25 | ecosystem: Environmental > Aquatic > Deep subsurface > Groundwater > Cave microbial mat | place... | reverse complement strand
ATCAATCCGCGCGGCGTCAAGCGGAAGATGAGCAACTACAACCTGCGCCCACGCCAACGTCAGCCCACGAAGCGGATCGATTTTGCCAAGCGCATCCGGGTAGTTAAGTGAACAGTATTGGGGCTAGGCCACATGAAGAACTGGTTGGACGATCGCGCCTGGCAGGGACGCACCTTGATCCTGGCGTCTATCCTGATTGCTCCGTTCCTTCGCTTTCTTCTTCAGAACAACTACCTGGTGCTGCGGCCGGAAGTTGTCCTCCCGCTGATGGCGCTGCTGCTCCTCTCGCTGCTCGGCGCGAGCCTGTGCAGGCCCGGGCTGACCTTCCGCCTGGTGACGCTGCTGTCAATCGTCCTGCTCAGCGCCGACGCCACCAGAAAGCTGCTCTATCCGGTGGTGGGATGGTTGAGCCTCCCTCAGATCTTCCTGGTCCTGCTGCTGGCGCTGGCCCCGGTCATGCACCTGATGAAGCAGTCCTTCTACCGCATAGCGCTGGTCTTTGTGTGGTCCTCGCTGGGGGTGGACGTGGTCACCATCGTACCGTTCAGCGTCAAAGCCCAAGCGCCGCGGGCCGCTAAGCCAGTCCAGGGACACGTCCTCTACTTGATCCTGGACGGGCACATCGGTCCCGAGGGTCTGCCGGTCGAGGTTCCGGAATGCGGACTGGCCAAGCAGGCCGTCGAAGCAACATTCGCCAAGCATGATTTTGACTTGTACCCTTATGCCTACAGCAACTTCCTGCACTCCGTGGATTCGATTCCCAGCATCTTGAATTTTCGCATCGAGGAGAAGCACCAAGTCCTGGTTGAGAAGGGTTCGCGGCCGGGGTTTGTACTGAAGCGGAACGCGGTATTGGAGCATTACCGGGCCCGCGGATACCGGATTCAACTCTATCAGTCCGATTTTTTGGATTTTCGCGAGGCCGTCCCGGTCGACGCTTCGGTTACCTACAAAGTGATGGGCCTGGCATCGCTCGGCGAGCTTGATTGGCCGTGGACGGACCGACTCAGGCGGGTGGTGGTGAGCTTCGCAAGGTCCGATTCGGCTCTGGGCCGTTTGCTGGACTCTGTATTCTCCCGTTGGGTGCGACCTGTGGATCAACTTACGCTCAGCCCGATCCAACTGGCACAGGTCTGGCCGCAGGCCTTCGCCCGGGATATCCTGGCCGCCGAGCAGAAGACGTTGTTCTTCGCCCATTTGTTGACTCCTCACGATCCATACAGTCATGCCAAGGACGGAAAGGTCAAGCCGCCGAAAGATTGGCTGTATAGTTGGGCAAGCAAAGCCGGTTTCGAGCAACAATACCAGGCCTATGCCGAGCAGATTCAAGCCGTGGGTTTACAGCTTGATTGGCTCTTCGAAACTCTCCACAAAGAGGGTGTCTACGAATCGATGCAGATCATCGTCCATGGGGATCATGGAGCCCGGAACACGTGGCCGATTTTTCGGCGGCGATACGGCGCAAGAGGGACTTGGGGCGCCGGTGCTGGAGGGGACTCGGGGCCGGGAGCCGATCTGTCGCGGTCTCGCGTGCTGGTGGACCTGTACTCGACGCTGTTGGCGATCAAACAGCCAGGCGCTACAACCCCGCGAAGGATCGAACGGAAGGGCAGCGTCGTGCGCTTCCTGGCCGAGACTCTGGCGCCTGAGCGCGCCCAGGGACTCGCCAGGGATTCGGACCAGGTTTACTGGTTTGACCGGAAGGACCGGCGGCAGGCATTTCCACCCCCGGACTTCTCGGGCAGTCACGTGCCGACCCGTTGACGCCAAACGCACGAGAAAGCTTCCCCGTCCTGACCACATCGGAAGCGGCGGGTATATACTGAAATGTGAGTCCCCCATCCGCTGCGCGATCCCTGGCGGAAGTCCATTCCAGCGTAGAGATCCCCAAGCTGTCGATCTGGCGGCGGATGTTCGCCTTCGCCGGCCCGGCCTACCTGGTCAGCGTCGGCTACATGGACCCCGGCAACTGGGCCACCGACCTCGAGGGCGGCGCCCGCTTCGGCTACCAGCTCCTATGGGTGCTGGTGATGTCCAACGCCATGGCCATTCTGCTGCAAACGCTGGCCGCGCGGCTGGGCATCGTCTCGGGCCGGGACCTGGCTCAAGCCTGCCGGGAGAGCTACCCGCGCCCCGTGAATCTGGCCTTGTGGCTGATCTGCGAAATCGCCATCGCCGCCTGCGACCTTGCCGAAGTGCTCGGAACCGCCATCGGGCTGAAGCTTCTGCTCGGCGTGCCGCTTATCGTCGGCGTGGCGGTCACCGCCCTCGACACCCTCCTGGTCCTGTGGCTGCAGCGCTTCGGCATGCGGGTCCTGGAGGCGCTCATCCTCTCGCTGGTCTTGGTGATCGGCGGCTGTTTCGTCATCGAGATCTTGCTGGCCAAGCCGGTGTGGGGCGAGGTGGCTGGCGGGCTCATCCCCCGGCTCAACATGGACAGCCTCTACGTGGCCATCGGCATCCTGGGGGCGACGGTGATGCCCCACAACCTCTACCTGCACTCCGCGCTGGTGCAGACCCGCCGCATCGGCTCGAGCGAACAGGCCAAGCGCCAGGCCTGCGGCTACAACCTGGCCGACTCGGTGATCGCGCTCAACGCCGCGCTGCTGGTGAACGCCGCCATCCTCATCATGTCCGCGGCCGTGTTCTTCAAGCGCGGCATCGTGGTGCGCGAAATCGAGCAGGCCCAGCACCTTCTGGCGCCGCTGCTCGGCACCACGGTCGCCGGCTTCGCCTTCGCCGTCGCCCTCATCTCCTCGGGCCAGTCGTCCACCATCACCGGAACCATGGCCGGCCAGATCGTCATGGAGGGGTTCCTCAATATCCGCCTGCGGCCGTGGGTGCGGCGGCTGGTCACCCGGTCCCTGGCCATCATCCCGGCGGTCATCACCATCGCCATGGCCGGCGAGCGGGCCACCTATAAACTTCTAATACTCAGTCAGGTGATCCTGAGCCTGCAACTGCCCTTCGCCGTCATCCCGCTCATCCACTTCACCGGCGACCGGCAGCGGATGGGGGCCCTGGCCAGCCGTGCCTGGGTCAAGGTCCTGGCCTGGACCGCGGCGCTGATCATCGTGGGTCTGAACCTGTGGCTGGTGGCCACCACGCTGGGCGACTGGGTGGAGACCGCCGGCCCCTGGGCGCCGGTGATCCGGTTCCTCGTCTTCCCGATCGTGGCCGCCATCGGGGCGCTGCTGGTGTGGGTCACGATCGAGCCATGGGTGCGCCGAAAGGTCCGCCGGCGGGAAGCCGTCACCATGCCCCCCGTCGAGCCGGCGCCCGTCCATCCGGCCTACAAGCGGATTCTGGTGGCCCTCGACCACTCTGCGCTCGACCGCGAGGCCATCGCCCACGCCTCCGCCATGGCCCGCGCCCAGGGCGCGAGCGTATACCTGGTCCACGTCGAGGAAACCGCCACCAGCCGCGTTTACGGCGAGCTGGCCTCCGACGCCGAGGTCCGCGCCGGCGCCGACTACGTCGAGCAGGTTCGCCGGTCCCTCGAGCAGGACGGCCTCCACGCCGAGGGCTTCATCGCCTACTCCTCTAATCCCGGCGAGGAAATCGTCCGTGTCGCCCGCCAGGTCCAGGCCGACCTGGTCGTCATGGGCGCCCACGGCCACCGCAAGGTCAAGGACTTCCTGCTCGGCGACACCATCGAGCCCGTCCGCCACGCCCTCGACACCCCCATCCTGATCGTTCGCCAGCCCGGCAAGTGAAGACAAGTGTGGAGTTGCCGGTTTGTAGCCGATAGGCTACAATTGCCGGTTGGAGCCGCGCCCGCGCATTATCCGGATCTATGTACTTCGGAGAGAATAGCGGGGAGATTGAGTAGAGCGAATGCCTAGGAGCATATCCTACGATGAGTACCTGATTGCCGCACTCAAGGATCCCCGGAGGGCGGAAAGCTACCTCAACGCCGCCCTGGAGGACCCGGACCCCAGAATCTTCTTGCTCGCCCTCCGCAATGTGGCCGAGGCACGCGGAGGCATGGGCAAGACTGCGTCACGAACCAAGCTCAATCGCGAAAGCCTCTACCGGATGCTTTCCAGGAAGGGCAATCCCAGCCTGCGGAGCCTGGGGGCGTTGCTGTCGAGCCTGGGGTTCCGGCTGGCGGTGGAGAGAAAGGACGCGGCCTGAGCGCCGCCTCAGCCGTTCCGCACCTCGCTCATCAGCGCCCCCACGTTGCCCTCCGAATCCCGGAAGAACGCCATCCAAAGATCGTGGTCGGGCATCTTGGCCACCAGGTGCGGCTTGTCCACAAACCCCACCCCGCGCCCCGACATCGTCTCAAACGCCGCCTGGATGTCGTCCACCTTGTAGTAGATGACGGAGCTCCTCAACTCTCCCGGCTTGTCCGGCCGATCCAGCAGGAGCCGCACGCCGTTGCAGTCGAAAAACGCCAGGTTCGGCGCCTGAAACAGGAACCGCATGCCCAGCGTGTCACGATAAAACGCCACCGCCCGGTCCAGGTTCTCGACGTTCACCGCGATCTGGCCGATGCGCTTCAGCCCGAACCCCGATTCCACTGGTGTCATGCTTGATCCGCCTCTCTAGCTTCCCTGCCGCAACACCGGCAGCAGCGGACGGTCCGTGATCTGGCGGCGGAACGACGGCGCCCACCGGCCGGGCACAGGCGTCTGGCATGCAGGGCAGCGTCCGTCGGCCGTGATACGGTAGCCGCGAACCCGATAGCCATGGCGGCGTATCAGCCACTCCCGGCAGCAGGCGCAAGAGGTGTGCTCGAGATCCCCCACGCCACCGGGCAGGTTGCCCGCGTATACGTGCCGCAGCCCCGCCCGGCGCCCGATCCCGGCGGCCCTCACCAGCGTCGACGCCGGGGTGTCGTCCGGGTCGGTCATCTTGTAGTCCTTGTGGAACGCCGTCACGTGCCAGGGAATGTCGGGTGAAACCGAGACCAGAAACTCCGCCAGCCGGGTCAGCTCCTCCTCCGAGTCGTTGAAGCCCGGAATCACCAGCGTGACCACCTCCAGCCAGAATCCCATCTGGTGGATGCGGCGGATGCTATCCAGGATCGGGTCCAGCCGCCCGCCCAACTGCCGATAGTGGCCCTGGTCGAAACTCTTCAGGTCGACCTTGTAGAGGTCCACCCACGGGCGCAGGTATTCGAGCGCCCGCGGCGTGGCGTTGCCGTTGGAGACGAAGCCGGTGAGCAGGCCGGCCGCCCGCGCTTCCTCGAAGATCGCCACCGCCCATTCCGCCGTGATCAGCGGCTCATTGTAGGTGCTGACCACCACCTCGGCGCCCTGTTCCACGGCGGCCGCCACAAGCTGCCTGGGGCCGGCCGACAGAGGCGGCGACACGGCCTGCGGATCGCGGATTGCCTGCGAGGTCACCCAGTTCTGGCAATACCCGCAGTGCAGGTCGCACCCCAGCATTCCGAAGCTGAAGGCCAGCGCCCCGGGCCGCGCGTGGAAGAACGGCTTCTTCTCGATCGGGTCGCACTGTACTCCTCCTACGTAGCCCCAGGGAACGTACAGCCGCCCGCCGCGGTTGAACCGCACCTTGCACACACCCGGTTGACCCTCCGGAATCGGGCAGCAGTGCCCGCAGGCGTAACACCGGATGCGGCTGCGCTCGAGCGGCTCCCACAGCGCGCCCTCCCGGACGTTGCGGGCCAGCACTTCTGCCAGCGTAGCCATCACACCCTCTGCCTCGATTATATGTTAGGATCAGGGCCGGCTATGACCCGGCGCAGCTTCCTGGCCTCGGCGGCGGTGTTCGCGGCCCCCTCCACCGCGCCGCGGATCAATTCCGACCGCCTTCGGCGCGACATCGAGGACTTGAGCGCCTTCGGCCGCCCCCACGGCGGAACTTTTCTCGACGGCGTGAGCCGCGTCGCTTTTTCCGACGCCGACCTCGCCGGACGCCGTTTCTTCATCCGCCGGATGCAGCAAGCCGGGCTCGAGCCCCGCATTGACCCCGCCGGAAACATCTTGGCCCGCCGCCAGGGATCGGCCCAGGCGCTGTCGCCGGTCCTGTTCGGCTCCCACATCGACTCGGTCCCGAGCGGCGGCAACTTTGACGGCGACCTCGGATCGCTCGCCTCCCTGGAAGTCCTCCGCACGCTCGAGGAGCGCCGCATCTCGACCGCCCGCTCCCTGGAGATCGTCGTGTGGGCCAATGAAGAGGGAGTGGCTTACAACGCCGGACTGTTCGGCAGCCGGGCCGCCGCCGGCCGGCTGATGGATGCCGAGCTCGAGCAGGTCTGGAACGGGGTGCGCAAGCACGACGCCGTCCGCAAGATCGGCGGCGATCCCGATCGGATCGCCCAGGCCCGCCGGCCAGCCGAGTCCTTCCGTGGCTACCTGGAGCTGCATATCGAGCAGGGCGGCACGCTCGAGAAGGCCGGAATCCCCATCGGCATCGTCGACGGCATCGTCTCGATCGACCGCTACGAGGCCGTCATCCGCGGCTTTGCCAACCACGCCGGCACCACGCCGATGGCGGAGCGTCAGGACGCCCTGGTGGCCGCCGCCCACCTGACCGTGGCGGTCAACCAGATCGTGCGGCGCGAGCCCGGCCGGCAGGTGGGGACGGTCGGCCATCTCAGCGTCGAGCCCAACGCGCAGAACGTGATCCCCGGACTGGTCCGGCACACCATCGAGCTGCGCGATCTCTCCTCGGCCAAGATCACCCGGCTCGGAGGGGAAATCCGCGCCCGCGCCGCCCAGATCGCGGCCGCCACCCGAACCGAGATCGTCATCACCGGACCCAAGCGCAACGAGGGGGCGTCGGCGACCCCCGAAGTGCAGGCCGCCATCGAAGCAGCATCCGGCCGCCTCGGGTTCAAGACCCGCCACCTGCCGAGCGGCGCCGGCCACGACGCCCAGATGATGGCCACCCTGGGACCCATGGGGATGATCTTTGTCCCCAGCATCGGCGGCATCAGCCACGCGCCCCAGGAACGGACCTCCTGGGAAGACTGCGCCCGCGGCGCCGATGTCTTGCTCCACGCCGTGCTGGCGATGGCAGCCTAGGCTCAGACCCACTAGCGCCGCCACACCAGCTTGAACCGGTACATCGCGGCCCCGCTCTTTTCATCCTGGATCCGCACCTTGGCCGTATAGCGGTTTCCGGCATTGGGCCACTCGATGAGCCGCACCGCGCCCCGGCCGTCAATGCCTTCGAGCTTCACCTCCTCCAGTTCCTGGACCGGCAGGGGCTGCGAGAAGCGGTACCGGATTTCGTCCATCGGCCGGCCGCTAAGGTACTCGACCTCAATCTGCTCACCGCGGATGTGGAGATACAGCGCCCCATCCACCCGGCCGCGGAACTCGAGCTCCCCCTGCCGGCTTTTCGGATTGAGCTTCGGCTTCTCGGCCGGAGGCGACAGGAGCTGGCGCTGGCTGCCGCCGGCCGGCGCCCCCGAGGTGATTGTAACGGCTTCCCGGCTCCCGGCGCCCTCCAGATATGGGTTGTACATATAGTCCAGGGAGAACGGTGTCCCGGCCGGAAGGCGCAGGGTGACCGAGACCGCGTAGGCCGGGTCGAGCCCCCACTGACCCAGGGCCAGCACCTTGCGGGTCAGGGCCAGGGTGTCGTACCAGGCCCAGAAGGGCTGCGCCTTGTTGGGGGCGTGCTTGCGGCCGAAAAACGCTCCCGCGATCTCCTCGGCCGAGGCGCGTGGCCGGCTCCCGAAGGGCGCGTAGCGGAAGTATTCGTCGAAGCTGCGCTCCTCAAGACCCGCCCGCGCGGTGGCGCGCGTCCACCAGTGCTCCAGCATGGGGAGCAGCTCGTAGGACACCTCCCGGTCCCCCGGTCCCGTCGGACGCGCCGGGGAGCCCCCGTAGCGGTAGGTGATTCCCGTAGTGCCGCGGTCGAACTCCAGCCGCTCGGCCGAGAACCGGGACTTGTCCCGGTCGCCGGCGCTGTACACGCCGTGGCTGCCGGCCTCGATGAACACTACCGCTCGGGACTCCCGCCACACCTTCACCTCGCCGCTGATCCGGTGGGCGCCCTCGCGGATCCGCGGGTCCGCCGTGTAGGCCGAGATCGAGTTGCGGGCCAGCGTTTCCATCGCCTGAATCCGCCCGTACCGGCTGCCGTCCTTCTGCACCACCAGCAGCAGCCCCCCGTTGTCGTTCTCGTGGCAGGTCTGGGCCGGACACCGCTCGGCGTACCGGCGGGCGTGAAAAAAGCTGTAGATCAGGAAGTGATGGGTGGCCGTCTCCATGGCCGCGTAGTAGACGTAGGCTTGGGAACTGCCCTGGGCCAGGTTGTCCCAGTTGTTGTCCCCCCGCCAGTCGCCGTCGTAATCGAACCGCACCAGGTAGTCAGCCCTGGGGTCGGTCCCGGTTTCCTGGGCCACCAGCGGGGCGTACCGCTCGGCCAGGTCCCGGTAGAAGTCCCGCGCCCCCGACTCGGGTCCGAAGGATACCGATTCGGCCGGCGGCGGGCCCGCTTGCGGCGCCGCCAGCAACACAACCCAGCTCATCCATGCTCCCGCGAGCATGGAGTCCATTCAATCACCAAATCTTCAAATCACCAAATCCGCGCCCGCCTGGCCGTGGCGGCAGCAAGCGAGCCGGACCAGCGCTTCTCTTGGGGTACCACTCATATCCGGTCCACCGTATACCGTTCGAGCAGCGCCCGATCCAGATCCACCCCGAAGCCGGGCTTGTCGTCGAGGAGGAACTCGCCCTTGGTCACCGCGGGGCGCAGACGCGCGAACAGCTCGTTCTCGGTCGCGCGGCCGGTGGGACCCCAGGTCTCGCCCCAGGCGGGCAAGGGCAGCGCGGCGATCAGGTGCAGGCCCCACGGCGTGCCGCCCTGGTGAGGGTACGTGGGAATCCCTTCCCGGGCGCCCAGTTCGCCGATCTTCAGACACTCGCTGAAACCGCCCGCCCAACTGATGTCCGGCTGCAGGATCTGCGCCGCCTTGTACCGCAGCAGCTCCCGGAAGCCGTAACGTGTGAACTCGTGCTCGCCGCTCACGATCAACGTGTCCTTGACCTCGCGGCAGAGGCGCGCCATGCCCTCGTAGTCGTCGACCGGGATGGGCTCCTCGATCCATTTCAAGTGAGCGTCACGCGCGGCCCGCGCGAACCGCAGCGTGTAGTCGACGTCCCACTTGAGGTAGACGTCGATCATGAGCTCGACCTCGGGGCCGATCTGGCGGCGCGCTTCCATCACCAGGCCAAGGTTCTCGTCGAATCCCTTCTTGCCCTCGGGCAGGCCGTGAGGGATGGCGAGCTTGACCGCGCGGAAGCCCTGCTCGACAGCCAGCTCGAAGTTGCCAGCGGTGGCGTAGGCGGGAAAGCGCAGCCGCGGCTTCCCCGACACCAGCCGGTAGACGGGTTTGCCGGCGGCCTTGCCGGCGATGTCCCACAACGCCAGGTCGATGCCGCTGATGGCCATGATGGGCAGGCCGCGGCGGCCGTAAATGGAGGTGATGGCGTAGAGCTCGTCCCAGATCTTGGAGGCCTCGAGCGGGTCGCGGCCAATGAGGAACTGCTCGAGGTGGCGGTGGATGATGAGCGCCGAGGCCAAGCCCCCGCCGCCGAGGCCGTAGCCGGTGAGGCCCTGGTCGGTGGTGATCTCGACCATCAGCGCGCCGGCCTGGGCGGCAAAGGGCCCGCGGCGGGCAGGGAAGCCGCTGGTCCGCATCAGGGCGGGGTTCAGGTCGACATGGTAGGTTCGGATTCCGGCGATGCGCATCCGGTCCATGATACACGAGGGTGGCCAGGCTCGCGTGTCTGCCTGTGCGCCGCGTGATTCCAGTGCACCTCCGCACCCCGAGTTGAAAGCCGTGTATACTCGGGGCGAATGAGGACCATCCGGCGCAAGCTACTCTTGCTCTTGGCCGGCGCGGCGGCAGCGGCGGCCTGGGCGCAGCCGGACCCCGTCCGCCCCGGACCGTATCCTGTCGGGGTCACCACGACGGTGTGGGTGGACCTCTCCCGCACCGACAAGTTCACCAGCCAGCCGCGTACTCTGGTGACCGAGATCTGGTATCCGGCCACCGACGACGCCCGCAGCCTGCCGAAGAACAAGTATTCCGATTTCTTTCCCGGGGGCGTAACGCCGGAGGTGGACCAGATCCTGGTGGAGCGTTTCCAGCGCCCGGCGGCCGAACTGGACAAGCTGTTCTGGAATGAAGCGGCGCGAGACGCCCGGGTGCGGCCGGGACGTTACCCTCTCATCGTGTTCTCGCACGGCAACGGCGGCACCCGGCACCAGAACTCCTTCTGGTGCGACCACCTGGCCTCGCACGGCTACATCATCGTGTCGGCGGACCACACCGCCAACGCCCGCCA
>Ga0247727_10020037_pt1 | contig 10277 bp, 9 predicted proteins | sample WisWelCaveWW1625_FD_202498 | JGI IMG/M metagenome (GOLD analysis project Ga0247727, IMG submission 202498) | Biofilm microbial communities from Wishing Well Cave, Virginia, United States - WW16-25 | ecosystem: Environmental > Aquatic > Deep subsurface > Groundwater > Cave microbial mat | place... | reverse complement strand
CGGGCGCGTCGAGCACCCAGACCGGCGTGGTGCTGGGCACGCCGGCCTATATGAGCCCCGAGCAGGCGTCGGGTGAGAGCGAGGTGGACGGCCGCAGCGATCTCTACAGCCTCGCGTGCGTGGTGTACGAGATGCTGGCCGGGGAGCAGCCGTTCACGGGGCCCACGATCCAGGCCGTGATCGCCAAACGGTTCATCACGCCGGTGCCCTCGCTACGCACGGTGCGCGACGTGCCGGAGGCGGTGGAGGCGGCGGTGACGCGGGCGCTCGCGCGCACCCCCGTGGACCGCTTCCCGTCGGTTGCCGAGTTCGCCGAGGCGCTCCGGGCAACGGGCGCGCCGGCCGTCGCTCCCCAACGGACGCCGCCGGAGAGCCGCCGCGCCGCGGTGTCGGGCCAGAAGGCCATCGCCGTCCTGCCGTTCGCCAACATGAGCCCGGACCCGGAGAACGAATACTTCTCGGACGGGATGACCGAGGAGCTCATGAATGCGCTCGCCAAGGTGCGCGGCGTGCAGGTCGCATCCCGCACCTCGTCGTTCGCCTTCAAGGGCAAGACCGCCGACGTGCGCGAGATCGGTGACAAGCTCGGCGTCGCCGCCGTGCTCGAGGGAAGCGTGCGCAAAGCCGGCACGCGGATCCGGGTGACGGCACAGCTCACCAACGTGGAGAACGGCTACCGCCTCTGGTCGGAGACCTACGACCGCCAGCTCGAGGACGTGTTCGCCATCCAGGACGAGATCTCTCGGGCGATCGTGGACGCACTCCGGGTGCAGCTGTCGAGCGATACCAGCCGCCTCGTCGTGCCCGCCACCGACAACCTCGAGGCGTATACCATGTATCTGAAGGGCCGGTTCCTGTTCAACAAGTTCACCGAAGCCGATCAGCGGAAGGGCCTCGACTTCTTCCAGCGCGCCCTGACGGAGGACCCGGGGTACGCCCGGGCGCACGCCGGGATCGCCGACGTCTGGTGCACGCTGGCCGACGACTGGGTGGCGCCCGAGGACGCTTACCCGCGGGCGAAGGCGGCGGCGGCCCGCGCCCTCGAGCTCGAGCCCGCGCTGGCCGAGGCGCGGACGTCGGTGGGGAAGGTGCTCTGCTGGTACGAGTGGGACTTCACCGGCGCGGAGCGCGAGCTGCGGCAGGCGGTGGCGCTGAACTCCAACTACGCCGAGGCGCACTTCGTGCTCGGCAGCACGCTACCGGCGCTCGGGCAGCTGGACGAGGCGATCGCCGAGATGCGGCGCGCGCTCGTGCTGGATCCGCTGGCGCCGCAACACAGCCGTTGGCTGGCCCGGTTCCTCCTGTATGCGCGCGACTACGACGCGGTCACGACTCAGAGCACGAAGACACTGGAGCTCGATCCCCACTACTTCCAGGCGTACCACGATGCCGCGCAGGCGCACCTGGCGCAGGGGCGACCGGCGGAGGCGCTCGAGTGGTATCGCCGGGGCCAGGCGGTCGAGGGCGCGGCGCGGGTGTACGACGTGCACATCGTGCGGGCGCTGACCGCTCTGGCGCGGCGCGACGAAGCGGCGCGGCTGCTCACCGACCTCGTGGCCCAGTCCCGCGAGCACTACATGCGGGCCGAGGTGCTCGCCATGGGGCACGCCGCGCTCGGCGCCCTGGACGAGGCGTTCGCCTGCCTCGAGCAGGCGTTCGCCGCGCACTCGGCGGGACTCATCTACCTGCACCGGGATCCCGGATACGAGCCATTGCGCGGGGATCCGCGATTCGCGAGCCTCGTCGAGCGCGTCGGGGTGAAGTAGGGCCGCTCACGAGCCTCGGCAGCACCGCGACGGACCACCGCGCCCCTTCCCAACCGCCTCGCGCCTCCCGACGTGCGACCGGCGACCCCGTGACACGTATCACCTGATTTCTCGTGACCGATCGGAAGATTATCGAGCAACAGGCCAGCGAGCCTAAGTCGCAACCGAAGGAGGTCACGATGATGCGCAACACACTGCTCCTGGCGCTCGTCGCCGTCACGGCGAGCTCGGGCTGCAAAGCACCCGGGCGGTCGCAGGCCACGGCCACCCAGGCGCGAGTCGATTCGTTGACGGCGGCCGGCGTCGAGCGCGAGCGGCTGGTCGCCGAGCTGGCGGACAACGCCCGGCTACTGAGCGACATCGGCGCCGAGCTCGCGAGGGTGCGGGTGCCGCCCAGACAGCTGCGCGTGTCCAGCGAGTCGCCGCTGCGGGCCTCGCGGGACAGCATGCTCCAGACGATCCGCTACGCCACGCGCCGCTTGAACGAGGTCGAGCCGCGGCTGCGGGAGAGCGAGCGCCGCATCAAGGAGCTCACCACGCTGTCCGACAGCCTGCGGGAGGATCTCCAGGCGACGGTGTCGAACTACCAGACGGTGATCGAGTCGCAGAAGGCGACCATCGTGGCTCTCTCCGATCAGGTGAGTGAGCTGGTCGCCGTCAAGGCGGCGCTCGAGGACTCGCTGGGCACCGTGAGCCAGCGGGAGAACACCGTGTACTACGTGGTCGGCACCAAGGAAGAGCTGCTCGACCGCGGCATCGTGGTGGAGGAAGGCGGCGCGCGCTTCCTCTTCATCCTGTGGAAGTCGGGCGAGACTCTGACCCCGGCCCGCGAGCTCGACAGGCGCGCGTTCACGGCCATCAACAAACGCGACATCACCGAGATCCCGCTGCCCGATTCCGAGAAGGAGTACCGGATCGCGTCGCGTCAGGCGCTCGAGTACCTGGCGACGCCGCCGGCCGACGACCACAAGATCCGGGGAGCGTCGCGCCTCAAGATCGCGGACTCCGAGCAGTTCTGGGCCGCGTCGAAGTTCCTGATCATCGTGCAGAGCTAGAAGAAGACGGAGAAGGACGGAGGAGGACGGAGGAGGGGCCTACCCTCCTCCGTTTTGTTTTTCCCCCTCGCCCGGCTCGAGCGTCGCGCTCGTGATGTCCTCCAGCCCGTCACGCACCCGGCCCCCGTGTCGCGTACTCTCATCGAACTGCTTCTGCGCGTTGCCCAGATGCACGCCGACCTTTTCGAACGCGACCCAGAAGGCCTCGAGCTGCTGGCGCAGCGTGGCCAGACGATCCTGCATCTCCCGGGCCCGACCCTCGACCGCCATGCCCTTCAGGCCATGGACTATGACCAGGAGATACGCGTAGAACGTGTGCGGCGAGACCGGGATCACCCGCCGCCGCAGCGCGTGCCCCAGGACGCTCTTGCCGTCCTCGGGATCCTGCGCCCGCAGCACGGCCTCGTAGTACACGTTCTCGGCCGGGATGTACATCAGCGCGAAGTCGTACGTGCCCTCGTCGGGGCGGATGTACTTGTCGGCGATCTCGTCGATCCGATCGCGCAGCGATCGGCCGAACGCGCGCCGCTCGCGCTCGGCGTCCTCGGGCTGCGTGGCCGCGAGCATCCGCTGGCAGGCCTCGAGCGGGAACTTGGCGTCCACCGGAACCAGCCGGTCGCCCAGCGTCACGACCGCGTCCACCCGCTCGCCGGACGAGAAGCGGTGCTGCATCCGGAAGTGGGCAGGCGGCAGGATCTGCCGCAGCAGCTCCTCGAGCCACACCTCGCCCAGCGTGCCGCGCAGCTTCGGGACCTGGAGCAGCTGCTGCACCTCGGTGACCGTCTCGCCGACGGTCTCGAGCCGCCGCGCGACCGCGCCGAGCTCACCCAGCCGCTCGCGCACGTCGGCCAGGACCTGGACCTGCGCGGCCGAGCCCTCGGCCAGCGCGCGGGGGACGTCCCGCTGCGCGGTGCTCAGCGCGTCGAGCCGGGTGCGCAGCTCGACCAGCTGCTGCTGGAGCAGCGCGGTCTCGCGCTCGCCCGGTGAGCGGCGGAACACCAGGACCGCCAGCAGCACGAGCGCCAGCAGCACACCGATGAGGAGAACGGTTTCGATAGGGGACACGGGCGAATACTAATGAGCGGTACGGCAGGCCTTTTCGTTTTCCCCGGGCTTGCGCCCGGGGTCAGTGCAGCGGGGTCGGTGCGCCCGGGGCCAGCCCGTCGTACCCCTCCCCCTTCCCCCGTCCCCCTTCCCCCAGACTACGGCGTCACCACCGTTCCCATCTCCACCACCTCGAACGCGCTCCCGGGCACCGTCTTGAGCGTATTGATCTCATCGTCGTTCCAGCGCGCGTCCGGCGCGCCCGAGATGAACCAGTCGCCGCCGTTGTCGGCCACGATCATTCCGTAGGTCTTCAGGGCCTGGAGAATCACCTGCGCGCTGGGCGGGAACCCCGAGATGTCGTAGCCCGCCTTGAGCCGCACCCGCATCCCCATCGGGGGCCGGTTCGAGCTGGTGTCGGCGCTGGCCCAGTGCCGCGCCGGGTACACGTAGCCGCGGCGGCTGCGGGTGACGGTGAAGCGCAGCGCATGGCGGATCGCGCCCTGCTCTACCACTTCGTCGTAGCGTGCGAGGCCGGGGAAGATCGGGAGTCCGGCCGCGTCTGCCGAAGTCCACTCCGCGGGGCGTAGCGCGTTGGAGCCGAGGTCGAAGATCGCCCCCGAGCCCGCGGTCCAATCGCTCGAGCCGGAGACGGGGTAGGCCGAGAACAGCTCGTACAGGCTCCAGTCGTCGCGGTCGATGACGAGGATGTGGCGGTCGCCGCTGCTCGCCGCGCCGCCCTCGATCGGTGCATCAGGCGGGATGGGATAGGGTCCGGGATCGCTCTCGTCGGCGTAGGTGAAGCTCACGTTCACACGCGCCGTGCCGCCCGCCACCACGATATAGGGGATGCCGAACGGGCCGCCGAGGTAGTCGGCGCCGAAGTCGGGGTGCAGGGTCGTGGTGAGCCCGATGCTCGCGATGAGGGCGTCGGAATTGGGGTCTACGGGCGCGGCATCGATCGGCGTGTTCCACGGGTTGTCGTCGGGGAACGGGCGGCGTCCATTGAGGCTCGCGTTCGGGCCCAGATCCGGGCTCCCGGGTGGGGCGACCGGACGATCGACCGAGCACGCGACGAGCGCGCATAAGAGGAAGCAGAGCTTCCGGGTCCGGCGGCGCATGGTGGGATAATTGATCGCGCGGGAGCGCCGAGGATGTGACGCCGGGCACGTGGCGCCCGTGCGCCCAGGAACGTATAGTCCCGGCCAATGGCCGAGGCCGATCTCGTCCTCACGAGCGCGCGCGTCGTGACCCCGGAAGGCGTCCGGCCCGCGGCGGTCGTCGTCACGCAGGGCACGATCGTGGCGGTCGAGAGCGCGTCGGGGTTGCCGGGCCGCGCGCGAGTCGTCGACGCGGGCGACGCCGCGATCCTGCCGGGCCTCGTGGACCCGCATGTGCACGTGAACGAGCCGGGCCGGACGGAGTGGGAAGGCTTCGCGACGGCGACCCGCGCGGCGGCGGCCGGCGGCATCACGACGATCGTGGACATGCCGCTGAACAGCGTCCCGGTCACCACGACCCCGGCGGCGCTCGAGAGCAAGGCCGCCCGCGCCGCCGCGAGCGCGCTCGTGGACTACGGCTTCTGGGGCGGCGTGGTGCCCGGCAACCTCGACGCACTCGGCCCGCTGCACGCCGCCGGCGCCCTCGGCTTCAAGTGCTTCCTGGTGCCCTCGGGGATCGACGAATTCTCGTCGATCGACGCGGGCGGGCTCCGCGCGGCGATGGCCACGCTCGCCGGCCAGAGCGCGGTGCTCCTCATCCACGCCGAGCTGCCGGGCCCGATCGAGCGAGCCACGCGTGCCGCGGACGGTGGCGACCCGCGGCACTACGCGACCTATCTCGCCACCCGGCCGGCGGCGGCCGAGGGCGAAGCGATCGCGCTCGTGCTGCGACTCGCCGCCGACACGGGCTGCGCGGTCCACATCGTCCACCTGTCGTCCGCCGACGCCGTCGAGGCGATCGGCGCGGCGCGCGCGGCGGGGGTCGCGGTGACCGTCGAGACGTGCCCGCACTATCTCACATTCGCTGCGGAGGACATCCCGGACGGCGCCACGGCGTTCAAGTGCGCGCCGCCGGTCCGCCAGCGCGAGAACCGCGAGCGGCTGTGGGCCGCGCTCGCGCGCGGTAGCCTCGACCTCGTGGCCAGCGACCATTCGCCCTGTCCGCCCGGCCTCAAGCGGCTCGACTCGGGCAGTTTCCTCGCGGCCTGGGGCGGGATCGCCTCGCTCGAGCTCAGCCTTTCGGCGACCTGGACGGGAGCGCGGGCCCGCGGCCACAGCCTCGCCGATCTCGCGCGCTGGCTCGCCACCGGGCCCGCACGGCTCGCGGGGCTCGCGGGGCGCAAAGGCCGGATCGCCCCGGGGCACGATGCCGACCTCGTCGTCTTCGAGCCGGACGCCGCGTTCGTCGTCGATCCTGCGCGACTGCACCAGCGGCATGCCCTCACGCCGTACGCCGGCATGACGCTGTACGGCCACGTGCGCCAGACCTTCCTGCGGGGACGCTGCGTGTTCGAGCGTGGTGTGTTTCCGGCGCCGCCCGCGGGCCGCCGGGTCCGGCGCGAGGCTCCGTGACACCGCGGCCGGGCCTGATCGATCTCGCCGCCGCGCGGCTCGGCGGGCGCGCCGCGATCGCCAACGACGAGTTCTTCGCGTCCCGGCACAACCTCCTCAAGCCCGGACGGGGCGTGTTCATCGAGGGCCACTACACCGACCGCGGCAAGTGGATGGACGGGTGGGAGACCCGGCGCCGGCGGGAACCCGGCCACGATTGGTGCATCATCCGGCTGGGGGTGCCGGGCGTGATCCGCGGCGTCACGGTGGACACCAATCACTTCCGCGGCAACCACCCCGAAGCCTGCTCGCTCGACGCCGTGGAGCTCGCCAGAACGACGGACGCGCGGCCGCTCGCCGCGCTCGGGGACACCTGGGTCGAGATCGTTCCCCGTGCGCCGCTCACCGGCCACGCCGAGCACGAGCTTGCAGTCCGGACCGGCGCGCCCTTCACCCACGTGCGCCTCAACATCTATCCGGACGGCGGGGTGGCGCGGCTCCGCGTCTGGGGCGAGGCCCGCCCCGACTGGGTCCGGATCGGTGCCGCGCGCCGGCCCGTGGATCTCGCCGCGGCAACGAGCGGCGGCGTCCCGCTGCTGTGCAGCGATCAGTTCTTCAGCGAGCCGCTCAACCTGATCATGCCGGGCCGCGCCGCGAACATGGGCGACGGCTGGGAGACCCGGCGGCGGCGCGGGGCCGGACACGATTGGGTCGTGCTGCGGCTGGGCCACCGGGGCGTGATCGAGACGGTGGAGGTGGACACGACGCACTTCAAGGGCAACTATCCGGAGAGCTGCCGGCTCGAGGGGTGCGACGAACCCGGCGCCACGGGCACGACCGTCCCAGACGCGGGGACCGGGTGGCGGGAGATCCTGCCGCGCGCCAAGCTTCGTGCCCATCGCCGGCAGCGCTTCACGGTCACCGCGGGCGCGCGCCGCCCGGTCACCCACGTGCGGTTGAGCATCTTCCCGGATGGCGGCGTGAGTCGGCTGCGGCTGTGGGGGCGGCCGGCGGAGTGACGCGCCGTCTCGCGGAGCACCTCAACGCGCTCGACGATGGCGCGGCCCGGGACGCTCTGGCGCGCTGTTGCGGCGCTCGGCGCTGGGTGGACGGGATGATCGACGCGCGCCCCTTCGCGAATGACCGGGCACTGCTCGATGCCGCCGACCGCGTCTGGTGGGCGCTCGACCGGGCCGACTGGCTGGAGGCGTTTGCGGGCCATCCCCGGATCGGTGAGCGTGGCGGGGACGAACGGTCGCGCGGGGAGCAGGGGGGCATGGACGGCGCGGCCGCCGCGACCCGCTGGGCCCTGGCCGAGGGGAACCGGGCCTACGAGCGGCGCTTCGGCCACGTGTTCCTCATCTGCGCCACCGGCCGGGGCGCGGACGACATGCTGGGCGAGCTGCGACAGCGACTGGAGAGCGACCCCGCACGCGAGCTGCAGGTGGCCGCGGGCGAGCAGGCGAAGATCACCCGCATTCGACTCGAGAAATTGGTGAGCCCATGAGCGGCATCACGACGCACGTGCTGAACACGGCGCAGGGCCGCCCCGCGGCGGGGGTCGCGGTGACGCTCGCCGTCCGCGGCGGCGACGCCTGGACCGACCTCGCCGCGGGGCGGACCGACGCGCAGGGCCGCGTCGGCGATCTCCTGCCCCAGCGCGCGAAGCGCCCCGGCACCTACCGGCTCCGCTTCGAGATCGGCGACTACTTCGCGGGCCAGGGCGTCGCCGCCTTCTACCCGTACGTGGAAGTCGTCTTCACGCTGGGAGACGAGCCGCACTACCACGTGCCGCTGCTCGTCAGCCCCTTCGGCTACACGACCTACTGCGGCAGCTGAGCATGGACTCCCACGCCGGGCAGTGGCTCGGTCTCGCGCTGCGCTGGCTGCACGTGATCGCCGGGATCTCCTGGATCGGCACGTCGTTCTACTTCAACTGGCTGAACGGCCGGATCCGTCCGCCGGCGCCGCCCGAGCCGGGCGTCGCGGGCGAGCTGTGGTCGGTCCACGGGGGCGGGTTCTACCGCTCAGTCAAGTACGGGGTCGCGCCGGAGCGGCTGCCGGCGACCCTGCACTGGTTCAAGTGGGAAGCCTACGTCACCTGGCTGAGCGGCGTCGCGCTGCTCGTCCTGATCTATTACCTCGACGCCGGTGCCTACCTCCTCGATCCGCAACACGCGGACGTCACCCGGCGGGTCGCGGTCGGGATCGGCGTGGCGACGCTGCTCGCGGGGTGGCTGGTCTACGATCTGCTGTGCCGCTCCCCGCTCGGCGCGCGGGGCAGCGCGCTCGCCGCGGCAGGCGTGACGCTCACCGCGGCCCTCGCGTGGGCGCTCATCGCCGTCTTGAGCACGCGGGCCGCCTACATCCACGTCGGCGCGCTGCTCGGCACCCTGATGGCCGGCAACGTGTTCCGCGTGATCATCCCCGCCCAGCAGGAGATGGTCGCGGCGATGGCGGCGGGCCGGCCGCCCGACGCCCGGCTCGGCGGGCAGGCCGCGCTGCGCTCGCTGCACAACAACTACCTCACGCTCCCCGTGCTCTTCATTATGGTGAGCATTCACTCCCCCGCGACGTACGGGCACGAGTGGAGCTGGGCGATCCTCGTCGGCGTCTCCGTGATCGGTGCGGGGGTGCGGCACTGGTTCAACCTGCGCAACCAGGGCCGACGCAACACCTGGATCCTGCCGGCGGCGGCGGCCGCCATGGTGGCACTGGGTGTCGTCACGGCGCCGCGCCGGCCCGCGGCGCTGGCCGGCGGGGCCGCGACCGTTTCGTTCGACGAGGTGCGCGTGATCGTCGCCCGCCGATGCGCCGGCTGTCATTCCTCCACGCCCACACACCCCGCCGTCACGACCGCTCCGGCGGGAGCCGTCCTCGACACGCCGGAGCAGATCCGGGCGCTCGCCGCACGCATCGAGGCAGTCGCGGTGGTGGCGCAGACGATGCCGCTCGGCAACGCGACGGGGATGACGCCGGAGGAGCGCGCGACAGTGGGGCGCTGGGTGCGCGAGGGCGCCCGGATCCGATAGCCGGCGCAGTTTTTCGACGCACTGGGGCGCACTTTCGGTTACCACCCCGCCGAGCGTAGCTTCTACGTTGCGGCCGGCTCCTCTTCGAGAAGACCGGCACATGCCTGTCACGGCAAGACTGTCGCGCAGATTCTACGAAACCTTCGGGGACGAGCTCGCCGACGAGCTGGTCGACTGGTTCAATCTGGTGGATGCAACCTATCGAGCTGACCTGCGAGAGCTGAACGAGCTGAACTTCGCTCGCTTCGACGCCAAGCTCGAGCAGCGGGCGGCCGAGCTCCAGGCCCGAATGGATGCCGGCTTCGCCGAGCTCCGGGCGGATGTGGTCAAGTGGATGTTCGTATTCTGGGCCGGCACGACCGCGACGGTCATCGGCACGATGATCGCCCTGTTGAAGCTGTAGCGGTCACCGGGCTGGTCGCCCCCGCGGGCGCCGCCCTTCCAGGATCTTCAGGAACGACCGGCTGGCGAGCTCCTCCAGGGTGAGCCCGGTGGCGAGGGCCTCGCGCTCAGAGATGGCTCCGCAGTTCAGTCCCCGCAGAAAGAAGTTGAGCAGTCCCTGCCCCGTCGCGGCGTCATCGAACACATCGCCCACCAGGGTGGCCTGCGCCGCCCGCTCCACGAAGCGCGCCAGCCGCAGGGAGGCGGAGTCCAGCGACGCGAGGAAGAACGCGTACAGCGCCGCGTATCGCGTCGGCAGTTGCGCGGGGTGCAGATCCCAGCCCTGGTAGAACGCGTTGACCAGGGAGTGGGTCACGTCCTCGAAATGCAGCCGCCAGCCGTGGAACACGCCGGCGCGATTCGCGGCGCGCTGCTCGGCGGTGAGCG
>Ga0247727_10020036_pt1 | contig 10277 bp, 12 predicted proteins | sample WisWelCaveWW1625_FD_202498 | JGI IMG/M metagenome (GOLD analysis project Ga0247727, IMG submission 202498) | Biofilm microbial communities from Wishing Well Cave, Virginia, United States - WW16-25 | ecosystem: Environmental > Aquatic > Deep subsurface > Groundwater > Cave microbial mat | place... | reverse complement strand
ACTCTCTTAAGGTAGCGTAATGCCTTGTCATTTGATTGGTGACGTGCATGAAGGGCGTAACGAGGTCCCCACTGTCCCTGTCCGGGAGCCTCCGAACAAATCCTTCTGGTGCAGAGACCAGAGATCTCCAGTGGGAAGCGAAGACCCCGTGAAACTTTACTGTAGCTTGTCGCTGTGGCGCGAGTTGCGTTGTATAGCGTATGTGGGAGCCGTTTGAGCCCAGGGCCGTCAGGCTCTGGGTGAGGCACCGATGTAACACCACACTCCGTGACTTGCGTCGCTCACCTTTCGCAAGAAAGGGACACCGGCTGGCGGACAGTTCGGCTGGGGTGGCACGCAGTTGAAAAGATATCAATTGCGACCAAAGGTTTGCTCAACCCGGTCAGAAATCGGGTGTAGAGTTTAAGGGCAAAAGCAAGCCTGACGGGACACTTAACAAGATTGTGTCCCGAGACGAAAGTCTGGCCTAGCGAACCTCAATGCCTTCTTGATGAGGGCTTGGGATGACCGAAAAGTTACTCCGGGGGTAACAGAGTCGTCGCGCCTGAGAGTTCACATCGACGGCGCGGATTGCTACATCGACGTCGGCTCTTCCTATCCTGGGCGTGCAGAAGCGTCCAAGGGTGCGGGAGTTCACCGTTTAAAAGGGATCGTTAGCTGGGTTCACAACGCTGTGAGGCAGTTGGTTTGCTATCTACTGGAGATGCGAGATGTCTGAGGGGAAGGAAGCTCTAGTACGAGAGGAACGAGCTTTCGGCGCCTCTGGTGTACCGGTTATCCGATAGGGTATCACGCCGGGCAGCTACGCGCTGAGGGATAAGTTCTGAAAGCATCTAAGAATGAAGCCCTCCTTGAAACGAGACATCATAGTGCACGGGAAAAACACCCGTTTGATGGAAGCGGGGTGTACGCGCGAAGGTAACGACGCGCTCAGCCTGCGCTCCCCAACGCACATACCTGAACTAGATATCTCACGGTCTTGCACGGCATCATATTATTTTTATTTATTTTTATAACATGTTACTGTGAAGTCTTCAGTGAGTTCTAGTCCCGCGGGACAGAAAGTCTCGCTCCGCGTTCGCTGCCCGCAAGTCTTCGGCATGTCGCCAACTTCGTTGGCGAGCATGCTCGACAAGCTTTGCTTGTCGACAGCTCACTCAGTCGCTCGGAAAAAATGGCAAACATTCTTCCATTATTTTTGCAATTCTTTCAAAAATAACGCCCTTTTTCTTTGTTTTTTCCGACAAAACGGCAATTCTTCCAATTTTGTCGCAAGATTTTCCAAAAATCTGCCGCAACACACTTTAATTCCAAGTTCTTTCCACCGGTCATGCTGTGCGGAAGGATTGATTACAAGTGCCTGGACATTTATCATCTCGCGCACGAATACGTGCTCTACCTGTATCCGTTGTGCGATTCGTTTCCGCAGCACGAGTCAAATAATCTCGGAAGCCAGCTGCGGCGTGCGGCAGTGAGCCTGCCACTGAACATTGCGGAAGGCTCAGGCTGCACGAGTTATCGCTCGTTTCTGAACTTTCTGAGTTTTGCGTACCGTTCGCTTCTTGAGATTGAGGCAACGTTGAAGCTCTGCAAAGACTTGCACTACCTTACTGATGAGCAGCACAAGGCAGCATGGGAGAAGTTTAACCTGCTCATCCGCAAGCTCTATCGCTACATGGAGTGCATTCAGGCAAAGGCTGACGAGCGGACAAAGTACCGCACACAGATTGAGCAGGCGGGACGATTGGCGTAACCGCATCTCGCGAAAAGGTGAATGTTTCCGCAAGATTTATATTCTGCAGAATATAGGTCGCATGCATGATTGACGATGTGTTCATGAAACTGGCTATCGAGGAAGCAAAGAAATGCCCTCCTTCACAAACAGCATACAGCGTTGGCTGCGTCATTGTGCGCGATGGAAAAGTCGTGAGCACCGGCTACAGCAGAGAGGACGGGGACAAAGTGCATGCTGAAGAATCCGCACTGAGCAAACTGGAAGGAATCGCAAATGGATGCACCGTGTACACGACGATGGAACCGTGCAGCACGCGGGCATCACGGCCCACGCCGTGCGCGCAATTGATCATCCGGTCAGGAGCGACAACAGTAGTGTACGCATGTGAGGAGCCGCCGCATTTTGTCGCTGATTGCAAAGGCGTTGAGCTTTTGAAAAAACAAGGCATAGAAGTTTATCATCTCGGCAAGTATCACCCCGAGTATGAACAGCAGTGCTTAGCACTCAACGGGCACATTCAGACCAGCAAATAAGCTCTACCTTCTCAGATGATTTCCTTGCAGCGCGTCTTCAAGCACTGCCCCGAGAAACGCGCCGACAATGCCGCAGGCTGCGGCGACAAAGACGGTGACGCTGACTGATGCCGCGAGAAACTGAAAGGTATTCGGGCTCAGACCGCTGGACACCATGCCTGTCGTGAGCATGCCGCGTGACTGGAGCAATAATCCGGCAAGAAATCCGGCGATTGCTCCGAGAAGCATTCCTTTGCGCATGCGACGTTCAGGGACAAAGACCTATATTAAGTATGCGGGTCCTGCGGGACAAGGACACTCGCGACATGCGGCCGCTCGAAACCCTTAAATACTCTACTGCCTCACTCTACATCATGAAAACCAAAACTCTCCTGCAGGTGACCGGAACCCTGTTCGGCATCATTGCCGTGCTGCACCTGGTGCGCGCGCTGATGGGCATTCCGGCGGTGTTCGGAACGTGGGCAGTGCCGCTGTGGCTGAGCTGGATTGCGGTTCTTGTCGCCGGCTACCTGTCGTACGCGTCCTTGACTGCGCGGTAGAGAAGAACTTATGATGATTCTGAATTCTGGCGCGCATACTGCAAAAACAAGGCTTCCCGCGGCTTTACCATGTCGTGCAGTTCGGCGGTGGTCGATGCTTCCACGACGCGGCGCAACTGCCGCGCGCCGTGCTTCTGCACAAACTGCGCTGCATAATCCAGCCCGATGCTGAGCGGGTCGTCATCAGTTCTCGCGTTGTTGCGCACCCTGCTTGCGTACCTGCACGCCTCTTTTTCGCCAAGCACGTGCAGGTTTTGCACGAATCCGCAATACGACCTGATGAGCGATGACCAGAACATAAACTCAAACACCCTGTTGTTTGCGAGCAAGGGCTTGACCAAGGGGTTGTGCTGGAAAAAAATGGGAACGCCTGCAAGCGCGCCGATGCAGTAATTCTGGCGGTGCTCGGCATAGGCGTCCTTTTCCGAATAGTCTGGGAATGTGTCTTTTGCGAGATTGCCGGGCACGATGATGCGTGACTGCTGGAAACGGATGACCTGCTCTTCCAGAGGCGCGTTTTTCTGAGGAACAGGAACCACGTGCAGCGTTACCAGACACGGCTCCGTGGACAAGTGAAGCGTAAGCCTACACAATGCTTGATTCACGACGGCCTGTAATGTTGACTGCTTTTTCTTTCCCATCTTCACCCACCGACATGATACCTGAGGCGACGCTTTATAAAGATTTAGACACAAATATGCTGCATGAAGTATTGTTTAGGCATTGAGAGCACTGCGCACACGTTTGGCTGCGGGATTGTCTCGTTTGACGGCAAAATCCTGGCGAACGCGAAAGACGCGTTCACGACCGAGAAAGGCGGCATGATTCCGCACGAGGTCGCGCAGCACCACGAGGACGTCAAGGAACAGGTGTTGCAGGATGCGTTGAAACAGGCAGGCATTGCGCTGAAAGAGATTTCGCTGATTGCGTATTCGCGCGGTCCAGGGCTCACGCCCAAAATTCTCGGCGTCGGGCAGCGCATGGCGATAACTCTGGCGCGGCAGCTGGGCGTTCCGCTTGTTGGCGCGAACCATTCTGTCGCGCACCTGACCATTGGAGATTTGGTTACTGGCGCGAAAGACCCTGTGTACCTGTATGTTTCAGGTCCGAACACGCAGGTGATTGCGCTTGCCGGCGGCAGGTTCAGGATTTTCGGCGAGACCTTGGACACAGGCCTGGGCAATATGCTGGACAAGTTTGCCCGCGACGCAGGACTCGGCTTTCCCGGCGGTCCGAAAATTGAGCAGCTTGCGCTGGGCGGAAAGTATGTTGAACTGCCGTATGCCGTGAAGGGAATGGACGTGAGTTTCTCAGGAATATTAACCAAGGCAGAGCAGCTGCTTAAGAGGGGCAGTTCAGTGCAGGACTTGTGCTTTTCATTGCAGGAAACGTGCTTTGCGATGCTTGCGGAAGTTGCCGAGCGTGCGATGGCGCACACCGGCAAGAAAGAATTATTGCTCATCGGCGGCGTTGCCGCGAACAAAAGGCTCAGGCAGATGCTTGACGTGATGTGTTCTGAACGAAGCGCGAAATTCTTTGCCGTGCCACTGCAGTATTCCGGCGACCAGGGTGTGATGATTGCCTGGCAGGGCGTTTTACAGCACAACGCAGGAGAATCACGGACGCCTGAAAAAGCGGATTTGGCGCCGCACGAAAGAACAGACGAAGTTGACGTGACGTGGACGACAAAAGCTTAAAAGCAGCCGCAGCAATCCCTCCTGAGTATGGCACGACGGAAAAGCGCAGGGGCTGAAGGCGAGCCGCCAAAAAAGAAGCGGATGCGCCGCATCGAGTTCTTGAAGGCAGACGAAAACCTGGAAACAAAAATTGAAACAACGTCCTGCCAGGTCTGCGGAAGCCCGCTGCAGGACGGCATTGTCGCGTGCAGCGAGTGCAAAACAGTCCATCACCGCGAATGCTTTGATTACAATCTTGAATGCGCAACCTTCGGATGCGAAAACACGGCATACATTCCTGCGTCATACCAGAACGGCAAGCTGGTCATCGGGGACGCCGAGCCTGAGGAATCACAGCCCGTATGCCCGCGGTGCGGCAAGCCCACGCCACGCGGCGGCGTATGCTACCCGTGCCAGGGCAGGGAGCCTGCGGAACATTCCACCAGTAGACCGCGTCCTGGCTTTGGAGAACGGCTGTACGACCGCGTGCGCGACATCTTCTCCGGCATATTCAGCGTTAAGACAGGAATGCTTGCGGCAACCGTCGCGTGCGCCGCAGCACTCTTTTGGGGAGCCGGGGTCTACAAAGCAAGCCAGGAACGGGTGGAAACGCAGTTTGTCGAGCGCGTTCGCCGCGAAGACGGAGGAAAAATAGCGTACAGCAGCGAAAGAACGGCATACATACTCCCAGTGGACCGCCTGTTGCAGGATTCCGCGCGGCACTACGCGCTTCCGGACAAGCCTCAAGGTCTCCTCTGGAACGATAACGGCAGGACACTCTATTACGTTGTTGACGAAGGCAACATTCTCGACACCACTCACCGCATTGACGCGCTTGACACAAACACCGGACTGACTTCCCCCTGGATCAGCCTCAAGGATGCAGAACTCGGCGATGACGACATCGACCTTGAACGCCTGTGCACACACCAGGGGCGCATTTATTTCAGGCTGAACAACGGCAGCTGGGCAAGCGCAGGAACTTTGGTTCCAAACGACGTCCGCAAGGAAGCAGAACTTCCTGTCGGCGCCCGCGACCAGCGTTATTGCGCATCAGGAATGCACGGACTGAAAACAGAAAGCGGGCTAAAACTCTACGACAGAAACGGCACTGAAGCAAAGCTGACAGACGGCTCAAAAACAATCAGCGCGTTCGCCTGGTGGCTGCCGCCGAAAGAATAAGCAGTTGACGTGGGCGTAATCACAGAATGTTTCCGTTTCTCGGGTCGATAGCAAGCTCGAATTTTTCTCCGCTTTCCTGCAGGAGCATGTGCTGGAACGGCTTGATAAGCGGCTCGCCGCGCTTGATGGGATGCACGAGCAGCAGGAGCGTGTTTTTGTCGCTCGGATTGTACAAGGCGTGGACATCATGCGCACGGAACACAATGCCTTGCGGTTCGATAGGGTTCTGGTAAAGCTCTGTCTCGAGCTCGTACTGCGTGTAATGGGAAGCAAAAAGCCTGTCGCAAAGCAGCTGCGGGCACCTGCCCATGTTATGCTGGCTTGAATAGCGCTCGACAAACAGGCTTTGCGGATGGCTCAGGTTGAAGACGAATTCGTGCGTCTGGTCATCGTGCCTGCGAAGCGCGAGATGGCCTGCTTCAGCCTGGGACTGGGGAGGCTTGAGCCCGGTGCCGTGCAGGGGCAGGAGCGCGACGAGAACCGAGCGGTTTGGCTCGCCGCGGTACATGACGTCAGCCATGCCTTTGTATCCGTACCGCTCCTGTTTCATGGCACCATGAACCTTGACATCATCCAAATCAAATTCACGGCAAAGGTCGTCCAGCGCTTCGATTGCGTTGATAGTCACCAGTTCTGCGCTCGTCAAAGGAAACAAGTCAGGCATGGACAAGGGAAGAGGGAGGGGGTTTAAAAAAGTGCGGCAATACAGTGCGTCAGTATTCTCGCGGCTTGCCTGTAATCAGGTCTGCCTTGATGGTGACGCCGTATGCCTGCCCGAGCCTGTTCGCGATGTCGTACAGCGGGTGCTGGTGTGCGGTTCCGAAAATGCCCAGGAACCACGTTGCGGGCTTGCCTTCCTGCTGGCGCTCGCCCTGCAGGAACGTCAGGCGGCCGACGCACTCTGGCTTGCGCCTGAAGGAAAGACAGCCGCGCGGCAGGAGAATGTAGCATTGAATGTCGTCGGGAAGCATGCCACCGGACGGCCTGCGCTCTGACGCAACCGGCGCGGCAATGTAGCCGTGCTGGCGGATGGTTTCCGCAATCCGGAACGGCAACGGCACAATGCCCTCCACGTGCTCGTCAATCGGCATGAAAAAAGAGAACAAGAAACACTATAAAAAACTACGGACAAAAGTCCGCTTACCACCAGCTGCGTTTTTTGGGCTTGGCTTTCTTTGCCGCCTTTTTCTTGGGCTTGGCTTTCCTGGCAGGCTTTGCTCTCTTTGGCTTTGCGTGTTTCGCTGGCTTCGCGGCTTTCCGTGCCACAGGCCTTGCCTTACGCGTTGCCTTTGCTAAAGGCTTTGCCGCAACCGCGGGCTTTTCCGCGGCAAACGGCTCAAACACCAGTCCGCAGTCCCTGCAGATAATCTGGTCGCGCATCGTGCTGTGCACGATGTTCTGCGACGCGCAGTCAGGGCATTCAGTCACGCTTTCCAGATGGTCTTCGGGTGTCATAAGCGCGACGCTGCGGTGGAGAGTATAAAAGGTTTACGTATTATCAGTCGGGGGTGAAAAGGACCAGAGCTTTGAGATGTCGGAGAAAGCGGATTTCAGTCCTACGGACAGAGACTCTCGGGCTGCTGCGCAGCCCTTGGGAAGAATAGTGGAAGGAAAACTTCGCAATCGCTTTGTCTCTGGGGCGTAGCCCCCGAAACTCGCATTTGTCACTATATCAAGAATCGTGGACGCCTTATTCCGTCAGCGGAACCACTTTTCCTTCCCTGAACTGCGCGAACTTGTAGACAATTCCCTGCGGGTCGCCGTTGTTGTCAAACGTGAACGTGCCGATGACGCCCTCGTAATTGGGCAGGGAATACATGCGTTCCTTGATGCAGTACGCGTCTTCCCCGCAGTCCTTGAGCAGCGTCGCGATGAGCTTGAGGTCGTCGTATGGCGAGGCTGCGCAGAACGCGCACTGGGGCATCTTGCCTGCGCGCTTCTGGAATTCGGTAAAGAGCACCTGTGCCTGGGTTGTGTTCATGTCCACCACGCCGGCAGTGCCGTAGAAAATGATGCTGTCCAGCACGTCAGGGAATTGCGCAGGGTCTGCGAGCTCGTAACCGCGCGAGGCGTATAGAGGCCAGATCTCAAGCTCTTTTGCCTGGCGGGCAAGGTTGATGCCCACCGGTCCTGAGTTCGTGTTGAGGAAGTATGCCTGCGGGCGGTTGTCCTTGAGTTTCAAGAGTCGCGAGCGGAAGTCTGTTTCCGTGCTCTCAAAGTTCTCGTCGGCGACAATGGTTCCGCCGCCGGACTGCACCCACTTCTTGAAGTCATTCCTGATGGACTGCGAAAACGCAGTCTGCTCGCTGATAAGCCCGAATGTCTTGAAACCGGTCTTGAACAGGTAATCGACCATGACTTTGGAATTGTCCACAGGATTGGTGCGGAACGTCCATTCGCCGGTGTCGCTGTACACGCTGCCTGACGTCAGGGCAGAAAGCTGGACAACCTTGCTCTCGTTCACGATTGTCGCGATTGCCATGCTTTCTCCAGTGCAGACGCCGCCGAGAATGACTGAAACACCGTCGATGTCGACGAGCTTTCGGGCTGCGGTTGTGGCTTCCTTGGGGTCGCACTTGCCGTCCTCAAAAATGAGCTTAAGCTGCCTGCCGTTGATGCCTCCGGCAGCGTTGATTTCATCGCGCGCGATTTCCAGGCCAAGCCTGACTTCCTGGCCGGTATTCGCAAGGTTGCCGGTCAACGGCGCGATAACGCCTATCTTAATAGACCCGATTCCTTTGATATTCCCTATTCCCCCGCCTGATGCGCAGCCTGCGAGCACCAGCAGTAACAGCACAAGTGCCACCCGTTTCATACGACGGAGAAACAAGGGTTGGTTTAAATGTTTTTCGTCGGAAGAGAAATTAGTACAGAGTACTTAATCCCGCTTTTCAAGTTCGCCAATAAGGTACACAAGCGGGCCCATCAGATTTGCACATTCTTCTTGCGCTTTTCCGTCCTGCACGCGTTCTCGCTGGGCAAGGTAATGTGCACACGTCCTCAAATACACAATATCCTGAAGTTTTCGATGTTCATCTGTTCCCTCTGCTGATTGACTCAAGGAAAGGCATCGCGCAAGAACCCCTATGTTTTTGAGCGCAGGGTGTTCAGACACAACTGCGCGGTTCATATTTTCCGGCGCGAGCAAGCCGTTCAGTTTCAACACCTGGCGAACCAGCAAGTCTGCGCGCACGGCTTCTTCTGTAGGGACCTGCACTGTCTTTTGCGGCAGGGATTTCAGCACATACGCAGTCATTTCCATAAGCCGTGAAGAACTGCCAGGTCATTATAAAGTTTAGGACAGCACATCACTCGGACGAGAAAAGACTCAGGACTTCTTCAGCTTCCTGATGAGGGCGCCCTTGTTTTTGCCTTCCAATGCGTGTTCAAGGACTTGGGCAATTGTTTCAACAGGGATAATCTTGATTTTCTCGAGCTTCTTTTTGTCGACGACAATGTCCTGCATATTGCTCTTGGGCACAATAACACGCTTGATTCCGACGTCGATGGCCGCCTCAATCTTTGCCGAGACGCCGCCGATGGGCAGGACTTCACCCCTGACCGAGAGCGAGCCGGTCATCGCCGTGTCCTGGCGCACCGGCACCTTGGTCAGGGCGGAGATTATTGACGTGGCGACGGCAATGCTTGCCGAATCGCCTTCCACGCCCTCATACGTCTGCAGGAACTGCACGTAAATATCATAGTTTTTGATGTCAGTGCCAAAGCGCTTCTTGATGATTGCAGAGACATTCTTGACCGCCTCCTTGGCGATTTCGCCGAGCTTGCCCGTAGCGACGATTTCTTTCTCTTTTCCGCCGGGCGTTACCTCTGACTCAATCGGCAGGATAATGCCTGAATACGAGCCGCCCCCGCCGATAACGGCGAGGCCGTTCACTCTGCCAACCTGCTTGCCTTCGGTTACGATAATGTCGTATTCCTTCTTGCGCTCAATGAACTTGTCTGCGATTTGCTGTTCAAGCGTACGCGCGACTTTCTTTGCCGCGGCAATGTGCTCTGCTGCCACGAGCTTTGCCTTGTTTTCAACGGCAATGTCGCCTGCAGCCCTGATAAGCCCGCCGAGTTCTCGCAGCCGCAAGGTGAGCGAGGACTTGCGGTTCGCCATCCTGCGCGCTTCCTCAAGGATTGCGTCCACTGCCTGCCTGCTGAAGTGCGGGATGCGCTTGTCCTTCGTGACTTCCTGGGCGACAAAATAGGCAATCTTGAGCTGGTTTTCCGGCGTGTCCGGCATGGTGTCCTTCATGTAGACCTCGTAGCCGTATCCCCTGATTCTTGAGCGCAGGGCAGGATGCATGTGCTGCAGTGTTTCAATATTGCCTGCGGCGACAAGGACAAAGTTGCACGGTGCCGGCTCAGTGCGCACCATCGCCCCTGAGGAGCGCTCAGACTGGCCGGTAATCGCGTACTTGCCTTCCTGCAATGCCGTGAGCAATTCCTGCTGAGTCGCGGGCTGCAAGATGGCTATTTCGTCGACAAACAGCACGCCAAGGTTTGCCTTGTGAATCATTCCTGCGACAACGCGCTCGTGCGCAGGCGTTCCGAGTCCGCCGCTCTGTAAAGGGTCATGTAAAACATCACCGAGCAATGCCCCTGC
>Ga0247727_10020035_pt1 | contig 10278 bp, 6 predicted proteins | sample WisWelCaveWW1625_FD_202498 | JGI IMG/M metagenome (GOLD analysis project Ga0247727, IMG submission 202498) | Biofilm microbial communities from Wishing Well Cave, Virginia, United States - WW16-25 | ecosystem: Environmental > Aquatic > Deep subsurface > Groundwater > Cave microbial mat | place... | reverse complement strand
TGAAATTTGGCTGGCCACTGTCGCTAACCGACCGTTATTCTCGATATCTGCCCGCACCAACGAAGCATCTTGGAAAGCAACCCAAACTATGCGTGAAGAACCCAAACCGAGTTTCGGGCAGTTCAGCCCGTCGCCCCGAATTCTCATGGGTCCCGGCCCGAGTGATGTACACCCGCGCGTGCTCGCGGCCATGTCCATGCCGCTCCTGGGGCACCTCGACCCTGAGTTCGTCAAGCTAATGAACCAGACGCAGGAAATGCTGCGGTATGTGTTTCAGACAAAGAACCGGCTGACGCTGCCGGTCAGCGCGACCGGCTCGGCCGGAATGGAGACGTGCGTCGTCAATCTGATCGAGCCCGGCGACAAGATGCTCGTGTGCATCCATGGCGTGTTCGGACAGCGCATGGCCGACGTGGCCGCTCGAGCCGGTGCGATCGTTACGCAGATCGAGCGGCCGTGGGGTGAGGTATTCGATCCCAACGAGATCGCAGATGCCGTGAAGAAGTCGCGCCCAAAGGTCGTCGGCATCGTTCACGCGGAGACCTCGACCGGTGCATGGCAGCCGATGGAGGTACTCGGTGCGATCTCGCACGACGCCGGGGCATTGCTGCTGATGGATTGCGTCACGTCGCTCGGCGGTGTGCCGGTGCTGCTCGATGACTGGGGCGTCGATGCGGCCTACAGCGGCACTCAGAAATGTTTGAGCTGCCCGCCGGGCCTGTCGCCCGTGTCATTCAGTCCGCGGGCCGTGCAGGTGATCCAGGCTAGAAAGACCAAAGTTCAAAGTTGGTACCTCGACATGAACATGGTGGAACGCTACTGGGGCGACGAGCGGTTCTACCACCACACGGCGCCAATTTCGATGAACTACGCGCTGCGCGAGGCGTTGCGGCTCGTTTGCGAAGAGGGCTTGGAGACCCGTTGGTCGCGACACCTCGAAAATCACAAGCTCCTCAAATCAGGGCTGGCGAAATTGGGCATCACCTACGCAACCGCGGAAAATCATCAGCTCCCGCAGCTCAATGCCGTTCGCATTCCCTCAGGCGTAGACGACCTCACGGTGCGTCGCCGGCTGCTTGCCGAATTTGGCATCGAGATCGGCGGCGGTTTGGGCGACTTCAAAGGCAAGGTCTGGCGCATCGGCCTCATGGGGCACACCAGTCGAAAGAGCAACGTCCAGCTCTTTCTCGCCGCATTGGCGGAATGCCTGGGCAAGTAGCCAGTCACGGCCGAATTGAGAGTGCGGCTCGAGTAATCTCGGCTGGCGGATGCGAATCAGAGATTGAACCGATTCTCAGCAGGATGAGGAACAACGATGAAATTTGGCGTGGGTGTAATTGGGGCGACGGGATACATCGGCACGCCATATCGAGCGGAAATTCGCGAGGCGGCGGGCGAGGCGACGATCGTCGCGCTGTGTTCCCGGCGACGGGAACTTCTGGAAGCCGCGGCCAAAAAGGATGGAGCGGCTCTCATCACCGACGACTGGCGAAAAGTCGTCGAGCATCCCGATGTGAACTTGGTCATCGTGGCCACGCCCGATGCACTGCACCATCGGGCCGTGATGGCGTGTGCGGCGGCCGGGCGACATGTCGTGTGCGAAAAGCCCGTCGGCATAAACGTCGCCGAGGCCCGCGAAATGTGGACGGCATATCGCGATCGTGGCCTGGGGCACTTCGTCCCGTTCTGGACTCGCTACGTGCCGGTCTTTGGCCGTGCCCGCGAGTTGGTTCGACAAGGGGCAATCGGCGATATCAAGGCTGTGATTTACCGTTGGCACAATCCACGACCGGCGGCGATGCCGTTCACGTGGCGAGACGACGCGGAGTTGTCCGCCGCCGGCAGCCTGGCCGACGTCGGATCGCATGCCTACGACACCATGCGCTGGATGCTCGGCCTGCAGGCGATTCGAGTCCTGACACATGCCGGCACAATCACCTCAGCGAAGCCGGATCTCGGAGTAATCAATCTGGACGAGGCACTGCGGTGGGGCGGAGCCCACGCGATTGACCATTGGGGAAAGCGACGCAAAGGAACGGCCTTCGACTTCGCGAGCATGTCGCTTGAATTGGAAAAGGGAGTCGTCGGGTCGCTTGTCCTTTCGCACGCGACCTACTTGCGCAAGGGGCTGGCTCCGGAAGTGGAACTACACGGCACTGAGGCGTCGCTGGCCATCGACCGACCATCCGGTCGGCTGACGCTGGCCCGACCGGGCCATGAGCCTGTTGTGTTGGAAACTGTTGCTGACCCCGGATTTGGAAATCGGTTCATCAAGTACGTATTCCCGGCCCTACGCAGCCGGATCGCCGGCGAACCGAGCGAACATCCCGGCTTGGACGACGGCCTCTGTGTGCAACGATTCACCGATGCGGCAACTCGCTCTGCCCGGCAGGGCACTTGGGTGGCATTATCCGATCTGGACGACCAACCGCTTTAGACGATGGTTGTTCCGGGCGCATCACTTTTACGAGCTGAGTCGCCGAGTGCGTCGCGAAGGTCCGCCACTTCACGCTTCAGGGCTTGGCCGAAGAGCGACAGGTCAGAGCTGTGCATGATCAAGTTTCCGCCGGCGCGTGACCAGGCGATTTCAAGATCGAGGCCCTCCCAAAAATGTATGCTGGCACCGACCCCGCGCTCACGTGCCTTGCGAAAGATGGTCCGCACCGCGGCGTCGAACCGCGGGTGACGATATTGCTCCGGAATGCCCAGGCTGCACGACAGGTCGTGAGGACCGATCAGCACGCAATCAAGCCCCGGCACCGAAAGAATCTCGTCGAGGTTTTCCATGGCCGGCACGCCTTCGATGTTGACGATCAGCAGCGTGTCGTCGTTGCGAGCTTCAAGGTAGCTCCGTTGTCCACGTTCACCTGGTGGAAATGAGTCGCGGTGCGAGCAAACACGCGGTGTACTTCAACGCCGGTCAGCATGCGGATGTACGCCAACGGGTAAATCCACTCGATCTGGAGTTCACCCATCGGCTCGCGGCCGACGCCACCGTCGGAGCCGTCCGCATGGGCGGCGATTTGATATTCAAGCCAGTCGATCGGTGGGTCGTCCGGCCGGCGCGATCCCTTGGATGGACCGGCGTCCTTGGAGAAATAGAAATCTACGTGAATTGCGTATGGCGAACCAATTGCCCCCGACGCGATCGTGTCCCGCGCGTGCAGCAGTGCCGGCAAAAAATTCCGATTCCACATTAGAAACTTCACCCGGTTTCGCTCAACCGCCTCGACCACGCGGTCGCATTCGGCGAGCCGGTTCGACATCGGCTTGTCCTGGACGATGTGCAGTCCGGCTTTGGCCGCGCGAACACTCAAGTCGCAATGCCGCTCGGCCTCCGGACTGACCACGGCCACCTCAACGTTGTGCTCGGCGATGGCACGCTTGACGTCGCGGACGTACGGAATGTGAAACTCGTCGGCAAACTTCTGATTGCGTTCGTGTACCCAGCCCGGCCGATCCGCATCGTCAGCAACCACGGCCAACCGAAAACGCGGATGTGATTCCACGCCACGCGGGACATACGCATGTTTCACCACGCTGAGCACGGCACAACGAAGTGGTTTCATGAATCAGAATTCCCCTGTCAGGAGAACCGCCTCACTCGTGGCCAGTGCCGTTGCAGCGGCTTGGCCGATCTCGATCGCACGCATTCCGTCAGCGCCAGTGATGGCAGGTTCGCGGTTTTGTTCAGTCGCATGGATGAATTCCTGCAGTTGGGACAACGCCGCTAAGTCGGATTCACCGGTGTTGAGGGCAGATGGATGGCCTCCGCCGAACAGGAGCTGCATGTTGTGATGGTCATCGACGTAGGCCGCACCGCTCGATCCGATGACTGACAATGAGAAGTAGCCATCTCCGATCGGCAGCGTTTTCGTGGTATCAATCACGGCCATGCCGCCGCCGGCAAATCCCAGGTGCAATTGAAGGTAGTCGTATTCATTCGATCGCGATTCGGGGTCTCGGATCCCAACTGCGTAAACCAGATTTGGCCGACGACCGAAGAGCCAAATAGTGAGATCGATTTCGCGTACGACTCGCTGAAGCAGCAGTCCAATTCCAGGTACATCAGCATGCCGGGATTGCTGGATTGTGCCAGCCCTCGGTTTCCAGCTATGAATTCGCAGCAACCCCGCTTCGCCGAGTCGCCCGGCCTGAAGCACTACGCCGTCGAACTCTGTTCGGTGCTCATTCAGCAGTCTGTCGAAGCTGTCGACGGAAATCTCAGCACCAAGCAACTGAGCAGTGCTGAGGGCGATTTGAAGGTCTCGATCAACAACCGCCGTGAACCGAGCGTTTTTCAAGCGCGGCGCAACGCGGCCCATTTGCTCGCCGGAATTGTTGCAACCGATCAGTGCCAGTCGCAACATGTGCTCAATCCTCCAACTGGTTCCGGGCGGTGTCAGGGATGAGCCAGATGGCCCCGAGGCCGAGGGCAAAGATCAGGCTCGTCACCCGGCCGATGCGTGCGTAGTCGCCGCCAAAGTACACGCTCAGCGAGCCTGTGGCAAAGACGGTCAGGGCGGTCACGATTCGCCCAAAGTTGAAACTCACGCCGGCGCCGGTCGAACGCACACGGGTGGGAAAAAGTTCCGGCAAACACAACGGCAGCCATCCGAAATAGATTCCGCTGAAGAAACCGAGCCCTGCAACCCAATACAAAAACGAGTCGTCCGTCGGCTCCGTGAACCAGAACGCGTATTGTGCACAGCCGAGTGCCGCGAGGCTGATGATGAAATAGGTCGAACGCCGTCCCACGAAGCTGGCGATCCAACCGCCCAACAGACTTCCAACGATCCCCGTCACCGAGCGGGCCTGTTGCACGTAAGCCTGCAGGTGCGGGTTCGGTGGGTTGGCCGTCTCACCCGCTTCGCTCGCCCACGGAACCATCCAATTGGCACTGCCCCAGCCGCCGATCATGGGAATCGTGGCCAAGAAAATTCCGACCAGCGTGATCGTCAAGAACGGCGTCTGGAAAACTTGAACAAATGTCGCCGTTGGGGCGCTTGTCGAATTGCCGGCTACCCATGCGGCGAGCCAACGAGGCGATTCGGGTACGACCGCCAGCACGAACAACCCCAACAGCACCGGGATCGATCCGACCAGCATCATCCAACGCCAGTGATCGGGCGTAACAGTTATCGTGGCCGCAAGAGTCGACATCGCAAAGATGCCCACGTTGGCGGAAGTACCGATGATCCCAGCCACCATGGGGCGCGACATGTTCGACCATGTTTCAGAGACCAGCGCGACGCCGTTGGGCCACATGCCGCCGATTCCGAGGCAGGCGAGAAACCACAACACAGCGAGTTGCATAGGGGTCTCGACAAAATACGCGGCAGCCGAGAAACGCGGTAACCAGCACCAACGATTGCTTCATGCCGCTCAGCGGAACGAGCGAAGAGGCCGAGTCGAAATCGCTGCTGTGTCGCTCGCCGCTGGGCATGGCGTCGATTCCCTGGTTTGAAGTCCGCATGGCGACGACCTGAGTCTCTGCAAGGCTACGGTACTGTAGCCGGTACGAAGAACGCATAGTAGCTTGCCGCTTCGCGATCCAGCCAGCCCGAAGAAAAAATCGTGAAGCAGGTCACATAGTTGCAGCGAAGGCTTTGAAAGTTGTGTAAGCTGGATGAGGCCATCTCCAGTTGCCAGCCGAAAAAATCATTCCTTCATGAGGGCGAATTCCATGCTCACAAGAAAATGTCGAACCGTGGCCAAGCAAGTCTGCCGATTGGAACTCGAACGGCTGGAATCGCGAGAAATGCTGCAAGGTGACCCGATCCTGTTCTGGAATAATGTGGCGTTGAACGCCGCTCTCGTGGATAGCCGAGCGGTGGGCGAACAGGGTGGCCCGACTCGCACGGCACGAGCACTGGCCATTGTTCACGTCGCGATGTTCGACGCTTTCAACGGTACGCAGCACGCGCCGCGATTCGATTCCTATCTCGTGCAAGATAAGGGACGCCCCAGCGCATCGACCAGCGCGGCCGTGGCCCAAGCAGCGCATGATACTTTGGTGAACCTGTACCCTGCACAGGCCGCTGCGATCGATGCGATTTTGGCCGGCGAATTGGATGACGTTCGCGCAGGGCGGCGACGGCGGTCGGGCGTGGCCTATGGCCAACTCGTGGCCAATCAAATCCTCGCCGCGCGGCAAAATGACGGAGCGAACAATCCCATCAATGCCTTGGGGACATATTCGCCCGGCGCCAGCTACGACGCTAATGGCATCCTTACGAGCGGCGATGCCGGGTTTCACAACGTAGACCCGCTCAACCCGGCGCAGGGTTTCTTGACGCCCGGATGGGGGTCGGTCAAACCGTTTGGCTTCAATAGTGCGCTGGAATTTCGCATGCCGGCATTCCCAGAGCCGGGTGATCCCACTTCGCCCGCGTCGCCGGATCTGATCAGCAATGCGTACACGACGGCGTACAGCGAAGTGCGTTGCCTGGGCGCGATCGACTCAGAAATTGTTCCGAACCCGCACCCCAACTGCGAAGCGTTCGGTTCGCGTACGGACGAGCAGACGGAGATCGGTCTGTTTTGGGGCTACGACCATCGGCTGGGTACGCCGCCGCGTTTGTACAATCAGGCCGCCCGCGTGCTTGCGGCGCAACAGAAAAACTCGGTGGCGGAAAATGCTCGGCTGTTCGCCCTGATAAACATCGCCATGGCCGACGCCGGCATCGCGGCCTGGGACATCAAATACAACTTCGATATTTGGCGGCCCGTGCTGGCGATTCGCAACGCGGATGTGGACGGAAATGCGGGCACGACTGCAGAACCAACCTGGACTCCGCTGGGCGCGCCGGCCAATAACGGTGACCCCGCCGGATTCGCCGGCAACGCCGGGACCGATGCCGACCCGGACCCAGTGGGCGGCCCCGACTTCACGCCGCCGTTCCCGGCCTACACTTCCGGCCATGCGACATTCGGCGCCGCCGCGTTTCGCATGATCGCCAATTTCTACGGCCGCGACGATCTGGCCCTTGACCTGTTCTCAGAAGACTCTGGGACAACGCGACACTTGAACTCACTCAACGCCGCCGCGGCCGAGAACGGACTGAGCCGTATTTTCCTGGGCATCCACTGGCAACAAGACAACCTTCAAGGCCAGGAATGTGGCCGCCACATCGCCGACTTCATTTTCGAGAATCGACTCGGCGACAGGGCCAATTGACACGCAGTCACACGCCTGAAAGTTCGCGTGCGTGAGCGCATTAGCGACTCGGTGATTCAGGAGAACCACCACGATCAAAGGTTTTCAAGAATGAACCGAGTCATCAGCTCGCGCATGTGCCGCACTTGTTGCGGATCGGTGACGCCGTGGCGGCTTTTCGGGTACAGCATCAGCTCGAACTGCTTGCCGGCTTTCTGTAAGGCGTGGGCGAACTGAAGCGTGTTCGTCAAATGAACATTGTCGTCGGTCGTGCCGTGCAAGAGCAGCAGCCGGCCATGGAGGTTGGCGGCGGCGGTAATGACCGAACTCGACTTGTATCCGTCCGGGTTGTTCGTCGGCAGGCCCATGTAGCGCTCGGTGTAGATCGTGTCGTAGTTAGCCCAGTCGGTCACCGGCGCTCCGGCGATGCCGAGCTTGAAACTTTTCGAGTGCGTCAGTGCGTAGCTCGTCATGTAGCCGCCGTAGCTCCAGCCCCAAATGCCGATGCGGCCGGCGTCGATCCACGGCTGCGATTTCAGCCAAGTCAGGCCGTCTTCGATGTCTTCGAGTTCGTGCTGGCCCATGTTGCGGTGGATCGGATACGCGGCGGCGATGCCTTTGGTGCTCGCCGAGCGATTGTCGCACATCCAGATTATGTAGCCCTTTTGCGCGAGCATCTGGTGCCAGAGATAGGTCGGACCGCCCCAGCGATCGCGGACGACCGGAGCTTGCGGGCCCGAGTACTGGTAGCACAACACGGGATACTTTTTCTTCGGGTCGAAGTCCGGCGGCTTGATGAGCATGGCTTCAAGCGTGAACCCATCGCGAGTTTTCACCTGCAGGAATTCGGGCCGGTTCAGTCTGTAGTGCCGTAGATGATCGACTTGATTCGGTTCGATCGATCGCACGCGCTGACCATCTGCACGGCAGAGCCAAGTTTGCGGCGGCGTGTGGGCGTCGCTCGACGATTCGAAGAAATAACGGAATGATTCGTCGAATGACGCGGCGTGGTTGCCCGATCGCTCGGTGAGTCGCTGGAGCTTCGAGCCGTCGAATTGCACGCGATAAACGTGGCTGGCGACCGGCGAGTCTCTTGTCGCGGTGAAATAAGCCCAGCCGTTTTCTTCGTCGATGCCCTCAAGATCCTGCACGTCCCACGACCCCGAGGTGATCGGCGTGGCCTGCTTGGCGTCGGCGGAAACGCGATAAATGTGCCGCGAGCTGCTGCGATCGCTGACCCACAGGAACGAGCCGTCCTTGAGCCAGCGCGGCTCGCCGAGCACCTCGACCCAGGCTGGGCTGGTCTCGCGAAATAATTTCTGGCTGCGGCCGGTTGCCGGTTCGGCGGTGAGAAGATCGAGCCACGTCTGCTCGCGGTTTTGCACTTGATACACCACGCGGCTTGAGTCGGGCATCCAGCCGACGCGAACGATGAGCGGCTGGACGGATTGGTAATCTGAAATGTCCACCGCTTTCCGAGATCCATCCGCAACCGAAATGACACCAAGCCCGACCTTGGGATTCGGATCGCCGGCCTTCGGGTACGCGGTGACTTCCAGCTCCTGCCGGACCGGGAGGTGATCGACGACCGTGAACGATATGACCTCGGACTCGTCGAGCCACAGGTGTGCGATTCGCGTCGAGTCGGGGCTCCACCAGTAGGCTTTGAAATTCCCCCGGCCGTAAATTTCTTCCTGATAGACCCAATCGAGTTCGCCGAAAAGCAGGTTGTTGTTGCCCTCGGTTGTCAAAGCCCGCTCGTTGCCGGTCTCGACATCGACCACAAACAGGTTGTGCTTGCGCACGAACGCGACGCGCTTGCCGTCGGGGCTGAACGAGGCGTGCTCATCCGGCTCCGGCGTCTTGGTGAGCCGCACGGCGCGACCGTCGGCGAATTGATAATAAAAAAGGTCGTTCGCATGAGTGACCAGCGCGGCGGATGCATCCGAGTTGAGTTCGAAGCGAGGCGGGTTAGCAATGGCACGGGCAGCTTCGGCCTTGATTTCTTCCAACGAGGCGAACGCCCGCTCCATTTTTGCGGCGTCGTGGAACGGTCGCGCCTCTGTCGTTTCGGCATTGGTCCGCATGATCCGAGTGCCGGCTCGTTCCAAATAATCGGAACTGCCGGGCAACCAGCGGGGCGGCGGGGCCATGGTGCCGCTGAATTCAATCTTGTTTTCCGGGCCGTAGATTTGGTCCAGCGTGAGCTTTTGAGCCGGCTCGATTTGCCGCACCGGCTGCGTGGCAAGCTTGACCGCGGTCGGCAGTCGTAGCACTGGGGCGTCGCCGCCCGCGCGAAGTTGGGAATCGAAAAAGTTCCACGTGACCAGCCCGTCGTCGCTGGCCGGTTCGAGCAAGTAGACAGCGAGGTTACCCGGCGGTTGTGCGGTGCGAACGATGAACGATTGGGCCGGCAACTCACGCTGCTCGCGCCGAGTGCTGACCTGAGCGGTCCGCAATCGGTGACGGTTGAACGGCGTGGCGGCAGTGTCGAGTTTTTCCACACGAAGGATCTCGACTTCGCTCGACGCCGGCCCAGCGAGCTGCTCGATCGTAATTCCGTGCTGCAAGAGCCGGTCGGCCACGCGGCTCTGGTCGAACGGGAGGAGATACGCGAATGGCCGCTCGACTTCGAGCGTCGCCTCGCAACGGTCCACGTGCTCGACGGTGAAATCTTTCGGTTTGTCGCCGGCACGAGGGGAATTGGGCGTGCCGCCGGCTACCGACACGCGGGGGGAATCTGTCTCGTAGCCTTTCACCAGTGCTTTGTTCGGCCGCGCGACCAACTTGGCCCCGATCGCGACCCGATCGCGGGCGTTCGCAGTCGTGCCCGTGTTCACGGTCTGTTTCGCTGCCTGGTCGACGGTTTCGGCAACTTCTTTCGCGTGCTCAGTCAGGTAGGCTAGGCACTCGCGCACGAATGACCCGGTCGCGTCGATTCGATCTTTGTAGGGAATGTAGGAGTACGACTCGGCCAGGATTGAGATGCGGCCGTGCAGGGCGACGTACTCAGTTCCGTAGCGCGGCTCGTGACCGTAACTGGTCCAGCGCGAGTGTTCGCGGTCGAAGTTCCCATAGAAAAACGTGCTCGTGCCCTTCGCCTCGAGTCGCCGCATGAC
>Ga0247727_10020034_pt1 | contig 10278 bp, 17 predicted proteins | sample WisWelCaveWW1625_FD_202498 | JGI IMG/M metagenome (GOLD analysis project Ga0247727, IMG submission 202498) | Biofilm microbial communities from Wishing Well Cave, Virginia, United States - WW16-25 | ecosystem: Environmental > Aquatic > Deep subsurface > Groundwater > Cave microbial mat | place... | reverse complement strand
AACCGCCGACATCAACACGTCAGCCGACACGGTTGTGGGCGTCGATGTCGCGCCGGATGACGGTGCCTTCTTCACGTACACGTTCGCAAACAAGGCAGCGGTGTCGCTCGAAGCCACGCGTCTGTTCGCCTCACCCGCTCGGCCTCGTGCCGGGAAGCCCTTTGCCGTGAATCTCCCCGTACAGAGGTCGGACACGGGCAAGGGCATCACGTCGGGGACGGTTTCGTGTCGTGTATTGCTGAACGAGAGGAAAGTGCCGGCCAAGGGCAGGGTGGTGGGCGGGAGCGGCCGATGTACGTTCGTCGTGCCGGCGTTGGCCAAGGGAAAGCTTCTCCGGGGAACGATCACAGTGCGGTCGAGCGGGAGCTCAGTGGCCGCGGACTTCGCATACCTTGTTCGGTAGCCGTATAACGCCGTAGCTCCCCGGGTTGGACTCGAACCAACAACCCTCCGGTTAACAGACCGCCCGAGGCAGGTTCGCTGAGGCCCGCACCGCTCTATCAAGCCATGTTGGGTGTCGCACGGTGCCCTCAGATCATGTGAGATGGGTAGAAAGTTGGGTAGAAAGTTTCGAGCTGCCACCGCGCGGTGCGGTAGCTTGCAATCCGCCAACACGCTCCGCCGAGCTTGCGATAATCGGCCCATGTTCGGGGATATCGAACCTGCGGGATCGCTCCCTCCCCTCGTTCGCGAGCAGCTCGAGCAAATCGCCGAGCGCATGGACATCGGCGTCGGACCGTGGCGGCTCGAGGTGGAGTTCGAGGACGGGTTCGTGCGGCGCTGGTACCGGCGGGAAGGGCCGCTCGGGGGGCAGGCGCTTGCCCGCTTCGATGGCAGCGGTGGAGCCTGAGCCCTCCCGCGGCCTCACCGCTGACGAGCGGCAGCGGCTCAAGTCGGCGATCAGCGACGCACGACGGGAGAACCTGCCGAGCGTCGTCTCGGGGAAGCGCCGGGCTCTACTCGACACGGCCGAGCTCGCGACTCTCAGGCTCACCGCGGAGGGCATGAGCGCGCGGGAGATCGCGCTCGCGCGGGGGACGACGCTGTACGGAACCGAGGCCGTACGCCGGCGCCTGCTGCACAAGCTCGGCGCGGTGAACGCCGCGCACGCCGTTGCGCTCGGCTTCCGACGCGGGTTACTCGAGTGAGCGAGCCGAAGGAGCCGACGGCCGGGAAGCTCGAGCAGATCCTCGCCGAGCAGCATGCGGTCGTCGAGACACGCTGCGCGCGCTGCCGGTGGACGATTCAGGGGCCGGTGACAGAGACGGCGGCCGCCTTCCGCGAGCACCTGGCGAGCGTGCATCCCGAGATCGCGTCCGCTGCCTCTCCCCGGCGTCGCCGCCTGCGCTGACCGACTGGCATGCGTCGACGGCACGACGCCCTACGATACGGGCGTGCCGAGGTCGCCGCGGGCCGTCGTAACGCCGTCTGCGCTCTCGTGGGCGCGCGAGTCGGTCGGGTACACGATCGAGGATGCCGCCCGGCGCATCGGCGTGAGCGCAGAGAGGCTCGAGCGGGCTGAGCAGGGCGACCACCTCCTAACGATGCGGCAGGCCGAGGCGGCGGCGAGGGCGTACGACCGTCCACTCGCGGTGCTGTTTGCTCCGGAGCCGCCCCAGGAGGAGCCACCGGAGGCGCAACTACGACGGTTGCCCGGAGCGCCTCCGCTGCCGTGGCCACCGGAGATGCGGCTGCTCGCACGGCGCGTACGCGACCGGCAGGGTGCAGCGGTTGAGCTGTACGACCTCCTCGAAGAGACGCCGCCATGGACGGAGGTTCAGGTTGAGTACAGGGACACGCCGGAGGAGCTGGCCCAAGATGTGCGGAATGTGCTGGGCGTTCCGCTCGACGAGCAGCGGTCATGGCAGGACAGAAGCGGCTACCGGCCACTTCGCGCATGGGTCGACGCCGTCGAGGCGCTCGGCGTGCTCGTCATGCAGGACGGCACGCTCCCCGTCGACCGCATGCGCGGGTTTGCCTCGACGCGCGAGGACGTCCCCGCGATTGTCGTCAATACCAACGACGATCCGCGGGCTCGGGCGTTCACGGTCGTACACGAGCTCGGCCACCTGCTTCGCGCGCGCGCGGGCGTGGCGACGGGTGCGTGGACCGAGGCATGGTGCGACGACTTCGCCGCCAGCGTTCTCACGCCCCGCGACGAGTTCGCTCGCGACTTCGAGGTAGCAGGCGGATCGCCCGATCTCCTCGAGACGGTAGACAGGGTCGCGCTTGTCTATGGCGTGACCCCGCACGCCGCGGGGGTGCGCGCGAGCCGACTGGGCCTCGCGCCCGAGGACGAGATCAGGAACGTCATCGCTCGCATCCGGCTGCGAGGCGCCGGTGCTGCGCGGACAGGCGAAGGAGGAGGCGACCACTATCGGACGAAGATCGCCCGGCTCGGCCCCGCCTTCGTCGAGCTCGTGTTCGCCGCACTCGACACGCAGGCTCTCAGCCACGCGGTTGCGTCGGGCCTACTCCGAGAGAAGGTCAACCATCTACCGACCCTGCGCGAGCGCCTCGCCGCGCGCCGATAGTCGGGCGTGTTCGTCTTCGACACGAGTGCGTACATCAGCGGGTGGCACCACCACCTGCGCCCAAAGACCTTCCCCGGCGTCTGGTCGCTCATCGAGGCCGCGCTCGACGACGGCCGGATCGTCTCCCCCCGTGCCGTCTACGCCGAGCTCGAGACGAAGGACGACGACTTGATCGCGTGGGCGAAACCGCGTACCGCGCTCTTCGTCGACCCTAGCGAGGACGTGCAGCGGGCCGCAGGGCTCATCCAGGGAGACCTGCCCCACAACCCGCTCCGCAACACGGCCGATCCATGGGTGATCGCCGAGGCGCAGGCGCGCGGGTGGACTGTCGTTACGTACGAGGGCCAGACGTTCTCCGGCGCTCCAATACCGACCGCCCGTTGGCACCGGTCCATGCCCGGCATCTGCCAGCGCTACGGCGTCGTGTGCGTCACGCTCCCCGACGCGATCGACGCACTGGGCGGCGTATTTCACTAAGCATGGCGTCGGCGTCCTAGTCGCCGCCCAGAGCCCACGGCAGCCGGCCCCCATGGAGGGCGCGGACGCCTCGGCTGAAGGCGTCTAGGTAGTCCGACTGCCCACCCTCGTCGCCGCTCCTGCGGTACTTGACGTACGTGGTCTGTGCGAAGCGGAGCTTGCGCCAGAGCTCCGGCGGGCAGAACTCGGGGGCACCCTCGGCGAGCGGCTCGCTCTCGAGCAGCGCGGCGTGCCGGTCGCGACGGAAGCCGTTGTCCCGGATCAGCTCCACGAGCGTCTTCGGCGGTCGTGCCATGGGTTCAGCTCAGGCGGGGTTTTGACAGATTGGATCTTTCGGTCGCGCAGGGCTGGCGCGGGCTCGGCAGGGTGTGAGCCGCTAGAGATTCGACCCCCCTACCCCTCGGGGCACGGGTAAGGCCGCTAGATGCGGGCCAACCGACGTCGACGAGGAGGCGGGCATCTCGCACGCCAGCGGATCTACAACGCCATCGCGTGGCGCTGGACGTCGAGCTCACGGCCGACGAGGGCGAGCCTGCCCAGCTTGCGAGGAACGGCGAGCGCTCGTCCGAACCCCGCCATGATTGCCGCGGTCGTCTGCTCGTAGGCCGGGGACGCGACGACGGACGCCTCGAGCAAAACCGCTTCCCTCACAGTGCGGACCGCCATGCCCTGCTCGTCGAGGTCCCAGTCGCCCGCGAGCTCGATGAAGCCGAGGGAGGCGCCGTGCACGTCGCCGCGCTCGACGAGCTCCGCCACGTAGGGACCGAGGCCCGACCGGGGAGGCTCAAGCTCGTAATGGATGCCGTCGTGGCTGAGCTGCAGCCTCAACGTCCTCGCCTTCACGGTGCCGAGCAGAGCATCCCATCGGTGCGCCCAATGGCCGGTCACATCGGCCCAGCCGCCGCGGCTGTCGATGTCGAAGGCGTGGGGATCGAATACCTCGTGAAAGCCGCCAAGATCCAGGCTGCGCTTCCCGAAGGGGACGAGCAGGCCGCCGATCCAGTTCCCCCCGGCGACGGCTTCCCGCGCTTGGCAGGTGAGCGCAGGAAGCGCCGGCGCGGGGAGGGAGCGGCGCTCGAGGTAGCGCGCTTCCGGCTTGTCGTTGCCGCGGGGTACGCCGGAGCGGATGCAGGCAACGATCCACGCTCGCCGCGCGCGCAGCTCCCGCGGCGGCTCGCCGAAGCGTTCGATCCAGCCGGCCGGGAAGGGGACGTCGACGGCGCGACCGCCGGGCCGTCGCTCGATTCGCCGGCGGCTCGTCATCGCTCGAACTGCTCTAACGCAACGAGAGGGTTCTTCGCGTCGAACTCGCGCACTGCCTCGGCTGCAGCGGCGCGACCGGCGGCGCGTTCCTGCGGCCCTGGGGCCGGGCCCGTCAGGTTCACGAAGGCCGCGTACTCCTCCTTCGCGATCGTCCTTGCCATCGCCTCCCGTGAAACCCTCTCGAAGACCTCCTGCGCGACTTGCGCTCGCCGAGCTTCGCGCTCGCGCTCGTACGCGGCGTAGGCGGCGCGTCGCGCCTCCTCGGCTTGGATCTCCTGCTCGTAGGCGGCGACCACCCGAGTAGCCACCTCGCTCCCGACGGCGAGTTCACCCCGCCAGTCCGTCACCGGCTCGGGGCGGCCCTCGGCGGCGAGCCGGTCCAAGACCATCCCGACGGTCCCTCCAAGCCGGCCGGCGATCGCGGCGAGCGGGACGAGGTGCTCCTCGCGGACACGGCGGGTCATCGCGATTCCTCCTCGAGGAGATAGCGACGGAGCGCCCGGCGCGCCTCGCCGCTCGCGGAGCGCTCGTTCCGCTTTGCGAGCTCGAGCAGGCGCTCGCGGAGCTCGCAGTCGATCGCGATCGACATCGTGGTCACGGGCCGCTCCAGGGTTCTCGGCTTATGGGAAGCAATCACAGTCATAAGCAAATCTTATCAGGAATCGTCGGACGAGCCGATCCGTCATCCGAGCCGCCTACGATCCCAAGGATGAAGGAAACCGCCGGGATGAGGCCGGCGGCGTCGAGAAGTGTAGGCGCCGGGCGCGGACTGAGCACCGCAGTGGCCGAGCGCCACGGTGCCGGAGACTCGAGCCGCGAGATCGGTCGCAAGGTCGGCGTCTCCCGCGAGACGGTCCGCAAGATCGTCAAGGCACACGGGCTCGACTCGGCCGCGAACGGCAGCTACAGACCGGCCGAGATGGGCGCGAAGATCGCGGCGGCGAAGCGTGGAAAGCCGCGCCCCGATCAGTCGGAGCGACTGCGGCGGCGCCACCGCGAGCAGGGCCACAGCCCACCCGAGGAGCGCTGGTGCGAGCGGTGCGGCGCACCCATCGGCCTCGTCTACGTGAGCCACGGGACGAGGTTCTGCAACCCGTCGTGCGCGACGCTCTGGGCGTGGGAGAACGAGCCCGAGAAGTTCCCGCACGCTGGCACGTCGGAGTTCCCTTGCGCGATCTGCCGTCATCGGACGGTCAAGCGAGCGCCCTCGCAGATCGAGGCCGCCGGCGGGCCGAAGAAGTGCAGGTTCATCTGCCCGGCGTGCGTGCCGCTCTGGAGATCGGCGGTGATGCGCTCCCGCATGATGCTGTCGCGGGTCCAAAATCCGCGCGCGGCCTGGCTAAATGGAGCCAAGGAGCCATTCCGAGCCGCAGCCATCGTGGCGGCCGCATTCGAGACGGAAGTCCGCGCGGCCTCCAAGGGGAAGGCGGGCCGTCGGCCGCCGCTCGCGGCCGATTTCCTGATCGAGGCTGCCCACCGCGAGGGCTTCCCCGATCGCCTCGTCTGCGACGCGCTCAACTATCTCCTCGGAGAGCAGCTGCTCCGTATTCCGGGCCTGGAGAGGCTCGTCTTCGATGTCGCGTACGTGACGAGGCGACGCGAGCGAGCTCGAATCTGGCGCGGGGCGAGGGCAGCCTAGGAAGATCGACTACCACGAAACGCCGCTTTCGTGGTAGTCGGGTGCGTTTCGTGGTAGTGACGAGACGGACGGATACGGCGATGCTGGCCGCCAGTGTCGACCGCCTCCCTCTTCGACCCTGATCCTCAGCGCCTAGTCCGGGCGACCGGCCTCCAGACGGCGCAGTGCGCCATCGCCTGGCAGCTCCGCGCCTGGCGCGACCAGATGGAGACCTACGAGTACGCCGTGCTCCTCGACATCGGAGCCCACATCTTCGAGCGTGAGCGGCGCAGGATCTCCGTCGCCCGCGGCCGCCACCTGGAGCTCGTCCGATGAGCGCCACGCTCGAGAACGCTCGTCGGGCGATCGAGGAAGAGGAGCGCGAGCGCCAGTCGCTCGAGCGGCAGCACGCACGCCGGCTCGGCGCGCCCTCTGTCTGGCGCGCGACCTCGAGGTCTTCGAGGCGCTGGCGAGCGGCAAGTCGGTTCCGCTTGATCGACTCGATGAGTCGTGGGTTCACCGCTTCGGAAGGCACGCGGCGTGAGCATTGAGCGTGTCACCCTCCTGGACTTCAACGAGATCCCGACTTGGCTGCCCGTCGATCCCGGTGGGTCGCTCGCGGCGCTGCTCGCCGACGTCGAGCGCTTCGTGCGGCGGTTCGTCGTGATGAGCGACGCGCAGGCGATCGCGCTCGCCCTCTTCGTCGCGCACACGCACGCCGCCGATGCCGCCGAGATGACGCCCTACCTCGCGGTGACGTCGCCGACGAAGCGCTCCGGAAAGAGCCGGCTGCTTGAGGTCCTCGCGCTCCTGGTGCGAAATCCCCTGCGCGCCGCCGGCGTCTCGGAAGCGGCCCTCTTTCGCTCGATCGGGGCCGAGAACCCGCCGACCTTGCTCATGGACGAGGTCGACGCGATCTTCGGCCCGAAGGCGGGCAATCACGAGGACATTCGCGCGCTCCTGAACGCGGGCTACGCGCGCGGGGCGCCGGTGCTCCGCTGCGTCGGAGAGGGATCGAAGATGCGCGTCGAGTCGTTCGAGGTCTTCTGCCCGAAGGCACTCGCCGGGATCGGTGAGCTTCCGGACACGATCACTGACCGCGCGGTGCCGATCCGGCTAAAGCGTCGTGCACGATCGGAGCCCGTCGAGCGGTTCCGTGCACGATCGGCGGGTGCGGAGGCAGCGCCCCTACGCGAGCACCTAGCCGCATGGGCGACGGAGCACACTGACGCGCTGGCGAAGGCGAGGCCGCCGATGCCGGACGACCTAACCTCGACGACCGAGCGCAGGACGTGCTCGAACCGCTGCTCGCGATCGCCGATCTCGCGGAGGGCGAATGGCCGGAGCGTGCTCGTCGGGCGTTCGTCGCGCTGCGCGCCGAGCAGGCCGAGAGCGATGACGAGACCGTCGGCGTGCGGCTCCTCTTCGATGTGCACGCGGCGTTCGAGCGCGAGAAGAACGACAGGATCTCGACCGAGCGTCTACTTGAGCTCCTGGTCGAGGACGAAGAGGCACCGTGGAGCGACTGGCGCGGCAAGCCGATCACGGCCCGGGGTCTTGCCGGGCTCCTGCGCCCCTTCCGGATCAAATCCGCGACGGTTCGATTCGGCGATGGGACGACGGCCAAGGGCTACAAGCGTGAGCAGTTCGTCGACGTCTGGACGCGCTACCCGCCCCCTACCGGCTCCCTATCCGTCACATCCGTCACAACGGCGTGGTTGAGCCAAGAACAGCCCCTTTTCTATCCGTCACAAGACCCAGATGTGACGGATAACGAAGAGGCCGCAAACCCGCATGAACAAAGGGTTGTGACGGATGTGACGGATAGAACCCCGTTTTCGGGGGAGAGGGAGGTTGCGGAGGGGCATCCGGGACCCGGCGACAAGGGCTACCTCGAGCACCTGTTCGCGGCCTTCGAGGCGGGGCTCATCAGCGAGGGCGAGTGGAAGCAGGCGGATCGCGCGCACCGCAAAACGCTGAACGCGAAGCAGCGGCGCGTGAGAACATCGCCCGCTCCCGGCGCGGAGAGCTGACGCCCGAAGTGATCGCGGAGCTTCGCCGTCGTGAGCGGATCGCAAACCTCGAGTGGGCGATCGAGACGTGCTCCAAGATCATCGAACGGGGCGAGAGAGCCGCGGCGGCTAGGGCAGAGCTGCTCAAGAGACTCGTGGAGGACGAGGGCGCGTGACCGACCGCCTCCTCACCGCACCCGAGCTCGCCGAAAGCCTGAACGTGCCGGTGTCCTGGGTCCGCGAGCAGACCCGCTCGGGCGCGATTCCCCACGTCTCTCTCGGCCGCTACCGGCGCTATCGCGAAAGCGACGTCGCCGCGTGGCTCGAGGCGTGTTCACGGCCGGGTCGGCCCGTTGCGCTGAGGTCGCGACCTTGATGCCGGTGGCGTCGAGGAGTAGGGTGGAGTCATGCCTGATTGCCCCAGGCTCCTTCCGAGTTCACTGCGAGAATGCGCGCGGCCTCCGGGCCGGCGGGGCAATCGCCGTGCTCGGGGGCCTTCGCGCTGACGGAGAGGAGGACGCCATGAGCGTCATCACTGCGCCGGCCCCTACCCGCGAGCAGCTAATCGAGGTGTTCGCTGCCCTCCACGCAGCCGGCGACACGCTGCGGGATCTACATGAAGAGGGGGCGGGTGAGTTCTTCCAAGAGATCGTGGACCGTCTACAGGGCGAGTTCTTCGGCAAGGCCGAGGGCGACGGGTGGATGAGGGAGCCGCTCGAGGTCGAGCTCAAGGCCCGAGCGTCAGAGCTCGAGGCCGACGCGCTCGAGCAGGCCGCTCCGCTTGCCGAGCGGATCAGCACCTTGCGTCAGATGGCGCCGCGCTACCGGGAGCTCGGAACGATCGACATCATGTTCAGCGACGTTCTTCGGTGCCACTTCTGCGGCACCACGTCGGCCGTGTGCAGGGGATGGCGCTCGATGTCGGGCAAGAACGAGCGCAGTCAGAAGGAGACGGTGATCCTCTGTCCCGCCTGCGCGAAGAAAGGGCAGGACGATGCCTAGAGCAGCCGCCGTCATCGAATACCGCGGCAAGCGTGGAACCGTGTGGCGGGTGAAGTACCTGGACGCCGACGACCGTCAGATCATGGAGACGCTCGGCGCAGAGGCGGACGGCTGGACGCAACGGGCGGCTGAACGTGCGCTGGGCGCGAAGCTCGCCGAAGTCGAGCGGGGGATGCGGAAGCCGCGCAGGCGAACGTTCTCCGATCTCGCCGACGAGTTCGTCAACGTCGCTCTCTCGGCGAAGCCGCGGAAGAAGTCCACGCTGGTCGACTACAACGCCACCATTCGCAACCACCTGCGGCCGGCGTTTGAGCGGGACGACCTCGGCGCCTTGTCGAGGCGCCCGGAGGCGTTCGAGCGCTATGCCGCGAGCAAGCTCGCAGAGGGGCCTCTCGGCGAAGACGGTCCGGAACCATCTGGTCCTCCTCGGGCTGATGTTCAAGACTGCCAGGCGGTGGCGATGGGTCACGGAGAACCCGTTGGAGCTCGTCGACCCTCCGTCGCTATCAGATCAGGAAACGGAGACGCTCAGCGCCGGCGACGTCGCCGCGGTGCTCCGTGCGTATCGCGAGCTCGAGGCCCGAGCGGAAGACGGGGACCGGTACTGGTACGCAGCGGCGCGGCGCATGACGACGGTCGCGCTCTCGACGGGGCTCCGACGCGGGGAGCTACTCGGACTGCGCTGGCAGGACGTCGAGCTCCTTGATCGCCGTCTCCACGTCCGGCAGGCGTTCGTCCGGAACGAGATGACGACGCCCAAGAGCCGGGCCGGGCGAAGAACAGTTCCGCTGGGCGACGTCGCCGCGGCAGCGCTCGAGGAGCAGTTCGCCGGGAGCCTGCATCGGGCGCCGGAGTCGATCGTCTTCTGCCATCCGGCGCTCGGTACGCCACTCGATCCCTCCAAGCTCACCGGCTACGCCCGGAAGGCGCTTGCCCGGGCGAACGTGGGGGAGGCGTTCAGGCCGTGGCACGGGCTCCGCCATACCTCGTTGACCGAGACGGCCGCTGCCGGCGTTCCTGCGATGTTCGTGCAGGCGAAGGCCGGCCACGCGCAGGGCTCGACGACGGAGCGCTACCTCCATGCGGCGAGGACGAGCTACCCGGACGCCGCGGAGCTTGCCGAGGCCCGTCTGTTCGGCTCGGGGTAGAAAGTTGGGTAGAAAGTCGCCTGCCCTGGCGACACGAGCAAGAGAAAAGCCCTGTGTTAGCAGGGCTTTTCTCACTCCCCGGGTCAGATTCGAACTGACAACCCTCCGGTTAACAGCCGGATGCTCTGCCAATTGAGCTACCGGGGAAGGCAGCCGCGAGATTGTAGCCGCGGGTCCCGAGCGCTCCCCCCGGGGAGGATGGGAGGAGGAACCGGCGAACGCTT
>Ga0247727_10020033_pt1 | contig 10279 bp, 8 predicted proteins | sample WisWelCaveWW1625_FD_202498 | JGI IMG/M metagenome (GOLD analysis project Ga0247727, IMG submission 202498) | Biofilm microbial communities from Wishing Well Cave, Virginia, United States - WW16-25 | ecosystem: Environmental > Aquatic > Deep subsurface > Groundwater > Cave microbial mat | place... | reverse complement strand
TGGCTCAACCGCGTCCCCTTCTCGGTCGATCCGTCGGCGCCCGTCCTCGACCCGATCTTCGGCCGGGACATCGGCTGGTTCATGTTCGAGCTGCCGTTCCTGCGGGCCGTCCAGTCGCTCTTCAACGCCCTCGTCATCGGCGGTCTCGTGGTGGCGTTCGCGCGCTATCTCGCCGGCGCAGCGCGCGGGAGCCTCGCCTTCCCGACGCCGGTCCGGCTCCACCTCGCTGTGCTGGCCGGACTGTTCCTGCTGTCCGTCGCGTTCGGCTACCAGCTCGACAAGTTCGAGCTGGTGTATTCGGGTCGCGGCGTCGCGACCGGCGTCAGCTACACGGATCAGAACGCCCAGTTCATCGCCTACGACCTGTTGACCGTGCTGTCCGGCCTCGCCGCCGCGTTCCTCGTGGGCGGCGCCCTGACGCGCTGGACGTGGCCGCTCGGCTTCACCGTCGCGGCGTGGCTGCTCGCCTCGCTCGTGGTCGGCCGGCTGTACCCCGAGGCGATCCAGCGCTTCGTCGTCGACCCGAACACGTTCGCCCGTGAGGAACGCTACATCTCCAACAACATCGCGATGACGAGGCTCGCGTTCGGGCTCGACGACTGGGAGGAACGCTCGTATCGCGGCGAGGACGCGCTGACCCAGGCGAAGATCGACGCCGAGGCGGCGACGTTCCGGAACGCCCGCCTGTGGGACTACCGGCCACTCGGCGACACGCTCGACCAGCTGCAGACGGTGCGGCGCTACTACGACTTCGTCGACGTCGACACGGACCGCTACGTCCTCGACGGTGAGCAGCGCCAGGTCATGCTCGCCGCACGCGAGCTGGACCTCGCCGGCAACCCGGCGGCGGTCGGCTGGGTGAACCAGCGGATCATCTACACTCACGGCATCGGGCTGGCGATGGTGCCCGTCAACGAGGTCACCGGCGAGGGTCAGCCGTCCCTGTTCGTGAAGAACCTGCCGCCGGTCTCCTCCGGCGGCGCGCCCAGCGTGAGCGAGCCGCGGATCTACTTCGGCGAGGCGCCCGCGGGCTACGTCGTCGTCGGCGCTCGTCAGGCCGAGTTCGACTACCCTCGCGGCGAGGGGGGCGGGAGCGGCACCGACGCCGGCCTCGAGACGTTCTGGAAGGGCACGACTGGCATCCGCCTCGACACGACCCTGTCGCGGCTGCTGTTCGCGCTCCACTTCCGGGACCTGGACCTGCTCATCAGCGACCAGGTCACCGACCAGAGCCAGTTGCTCATCCATCGGACGCTGCGCGAGCGGCTGTCCCTCATCGCCCCGTTCCTGCGCTACGACAAGGACCCGTATGTCGTCATCGACGGCCGCGGCCGACTCGTCTACATCCAGGATGCCTACACGACGAGCGACCGCTTCCCGCACGCCGATGCGTTCTCGCCCGGCTCGTTCGAGAAGACCGGCCTCGGGTCGGCGCCGTTCAACTACATGCGCAACTCGGTCAAGGTCGTCATGGACGCCTACGACGGCACGATGCGCTTCTACGTCGCGGACGCGAGCGACCCGATCGTGCGCGCCTGGCGCGGCGTCTTCCCGAGCCTGTTCCAGCCGATCGCGGCGCTGCCCGAAGATCTGCGGCCGCATCTGCGCGTCCCGGAGGAGCTGTTCAACGTCCAGACCCGGGTGTTCGGTCGCTACCACGTCACCGAGTCGCAGACGTTCTTCCAGAGCGACGACCTGTGGACGGTGCCGGCCGGCCAGACGAGCGAGCAGAGCCTGCCGTCGGAGGCGTACTACGTGATCATGCGGATGCCGGGCGAGCCGGAGCCGGAGTTCCTGCTCCTGCAGCCGATGGTCCCGACGAACCGGCCGAACATGATCGCCTGGATCGCCGCCCGCAACGACGACCCGGCCTACGGCGACGTGCGCGTCTACCGGTTCCCGGCCGACACGACGATCTTCGGTCCGGCCCAGATCGAGGCCCGGATTGACCAGGACCCGACGATCAGCGCCCAGATCACGCTGTGGAACCAATCCGGCAGCAAGGTCATCCGCGGCAACCTCATCGTCGTGCCGATCGGCGACGCCCTGATCTACCTCCAGCCCGTTTACCTTCAGTCCACCTCGTCGTCGTTCCCGGAGTTCCAGCGGATCGTCGTCGCCTCGCCGACGTCGGTCGTGTGGGGCGAGTCGCTCGGCGAGGCGCTGCGCCTCCTGCTGCAGGCGAACGGCGGCCCGTCGCCGTCTCCAACGCCCACGCCGGGCCCGACGCCGACGCCCGGGCCGTCCACGACGCCGGGTCCGGGTGATGAGCTGCCGACCGACGTCGCCGGCCTCATCGACTACGCGAACCGACACTTCGAGCTCGCCCAGGCGGCCCTTCGCGATGGCGACTTCGCGCGCTACGGGTCCGAGATCGAGCTTGTCAGACGGGCCCTCGAGCGGCTCGACGAGCTCGCGGGCGCGAGCCCGGCGCCGTAGCCGGGATCGACGCGCGCCCGGATCCGCGATGGGCTGGCCGACCGCGATGGCGGCATCGTTCCTCGCGACGCTCGGCCGACCGCGATGGTGGGCGATCGCGCTCGCCGCGTTCCTCGTCCGCGGCGGGGTCCTCGCTCTGGTCCTGCCGATGGTCGCCCTGCCCAGCCGGGCGGGGATCGAGAACATCGTCTCCCCGACGATCGTCAGCTATGTCCTCGTCGGGCCGACGGCGTCGTTCTGGGCGCTCGTCGTCGGTGGCGCCGCGGCCGCGCTCGGCCTCCTCGTCCTCGGCGCGCTCGTCGGCTCCTGGCTGGACCTCGCCCTCGTCCGCGAGGTCGCCGCGGACGACGAGCTCGAGGCGGCCCTCCCCGTCCGACGCCGGCGGACGCTGCACGCGACCGCGATCCGGCTCGCCGCCCACCTGCCGACGATGGTGATCGTCATCTGGAGCGCGTTCGCGGTCGGCGAAGCGGCCTATCGGGAGGTCGTCGCGCCCGGCGATCCGAGCGTGCCGGTGTTCCTCCGGGTCGTCGCGCGGGTGCCAGCGGCGATCGTCGCCGTCACCGCCGCTTGGGCGCTCGGGGAGGCCATCGGCGGGCTGGCGGTCCGCCGCCAGGCGGCCGGGGCTCGGACCGTGGCTGCGCTCGCCTCCGGCTGGCTGGATCTGCTCCGCCGACCGGCGGTGCTCGCGACGGCACTGCTCACCGACCTCGCCGTGGCATCGACCGTGGTGCTGTCAGCCCTCGCGGTGGGGCTGGCATGGGACAGCCTTCGGATCGCCGTCGTGGACGGCTCCCCCGCGTTTGCGGTCCGGCTGGGGCTGCTCGTGTTCGGCCTGGCGTGGGTCGTCGGCGCCTGGTCGATCGGGGTCGCGACCGCCTGGCGACAGGCTGCCTGGACGTTCGAGGCGCTTCGCCCGCGCCACGAATCGACCCGGACGATCGTCGCATGAGCCCCGGAACGAGCCGGGGGGCTGGTCGTCCGGCTCGGACTCTGGCAACCTGTGGCGTCTGACCCCGGGGGAGGGTCGGGCCGGACCTCTGGAGGTCGCCGATGAGTGCGCCACCGATCACCTGCAGCAACTGCGGCGAGCCCGTTCCATTCGGACGGCGATCCTGCGAGGCGTGCGGCACGCCCGTGTCGGCGAACGTGGGGTTCGTCCCGCCGATCCTGCGTGACTGGCCGAGCCCGGCATCGCCGTCCGGTCCAGCCGTCGCCATCGAGCAGGCGCTCGCCGAGCGCGAAGCCGGCGAGCCGCCATACGAGCCGGACGTCGTCGTGATGTCGCCGTCCGCTGCACCACCGGCCACTGAAGCGGCGGAGCCACCCATTCCGGCGCCGCCGCTCGCCACCCCGACCGCCGCAGCCGAAGTCCAACCGACGCCGGAGCCGCCGGCCGGCGTGTGGCTTCCGCCGCCGACGACGCACCAGGCTGGGGTCGGCCCCGACGCCGGCCCCGCCGCGAGCGCGGCCGGGTCCGGGTCACGACCATGGGCCGCCGGGCCGTTCCGAAGCGACTCGACCGCGACGCCGTCCGTCCTCGGGACGGCTGCCCCGGCTGCTGCCCCCGCCGCGCCGTCGACCCCGGGTGCGCCCCGCTGGCCGGACGCGCCGTGGAGCCCGGCGGCCACACCGGCGCCAACACCGCCCGCGCCGGCCGCAGCCGCGCCGTCGCCGCCCGAGCCGTCGCGGGCGACGCCCGGTCGGGCCCCGCTCCTCGCCGACTTGCCGTTCGATGCGCCGGACAGCCTGCCGGGCTGGCTCGTCGCCGCCGGTGCGGTCGCCGCGGTCGTCGGGTTCTTCCTGCCGTGGGCTCCGCAGGTTCTCGGGTCACGAGGATTCGGGTCGTACTTCGACGGCTGGGGCTTCGGCGCGCCGGCCAACCTGCCGGTCTTCCTCGTGCTGCTCGTCACGGCCGGGCTATCGATCCTCCAGGTGGGCAACCGGCTCGCGACGTGGATCCGGCACGGCGTCCTGGGGCTGGCCGGCGGCGGGCTGCTGCTCGGCATCGCGTGGCCGTACCTCGTCGGCGGCTTCGGGGGCATGATCGGGTCGTTCGTCGAAGGTGTCGCCGCCTTCCTGCTGCTCAGTGGCGGATTCCTCGCCGTCGCACCCGCCCGGGGAGACCGAGGGACCCACTGATACACTGCCCCGGCCGCCGCGGCCCGGCCTCGCCGAGGCTGCCGGTCGGCTGACATCGCACGGAGGCCGCGCATCGGCGCATGGATCAGATCTTCGAATCGATCGGGGACGCGATCGGGTCGATCTTCGACAACCCGGTCATCCAGCTCGGCTTCCAGGTCATCGCCGTCTACTGGGTCATCCTCTGGCTGGCCGCCGCGTACTGGGCCTTCCGCGACACCCAGCTGCGCACCGAGAACCCGATCGCGCCGTACCTCGCCGCGGCGGGGATCATCGTCTCGACGCCGGTCCTCTTCCCGCTCGCCGTCTTCGCCTATCGGATCGTCCGCCCGCAGGAGCGGATCGGCGAGGTCTACGAGCGCAACCTCGCCGAAGAGGCGATGCTCAACGAGATCGAGGCGGTGCGCCACTGCCCGGGCTGCGATCGTCGGGTGGATGGTGAGTGGATCATCTGCCCGACCTGCCGCACGCGGCTCAACCGGGTCTGCCCGAACTGCGGTCGGCTCGTCGGCCTCGACTGGACGCTGTGCGGGTGGTGCGGCAAGGACTTCGAGCGGCGTGAGCTCGTCGCGACCGTCGCGCCGGTGCCGCAGGTGAGCGCGCCGCTGCACGAGGTCGTCGCCGAGCCGGCCATGGCCGAGGAGACGATCGCGCCCGAGGAGATCCGGACGACGATCCGTCGCGCCGCCCCGCGCTCCGCCGCGGCCGGCGGCGGACCGGCGATCGACCCCGTCGCGGAGCGTTGACCGGGTCCGCGGCAGACGCTCAGGCCCCGGTCGCCCCGGGGCTGTTCCGCTTCGGCCTCGACGGCCGCTCCGCGCCGGGGCTGTTCGTCGCCGGCTGGCTGGCCGTCGTGGTCGGCTGCGGGCTGGCGGCAGTCGGCCTGTTCGCGTTGAATGAGACGGCCGCCTCGCTGCTGTTCGTGGCCGGCGCGGCGGGACTGCTCGTCGGCCTGCTGCTGCTCGGCGGATCACAGGTCGCCGAGAGGCGGGCCGCCGGTGCCGCGGGTTGGTCCGGGCCGTCGCCCGTCCTCGTCGCGGTCGCCAGCCTGCCGGCGACGTACCTCGGTGTCGTCGCCGTCGGGACGCCGCTCGCGCTCGCCGGGTCCGATCCGCCGCGGGCGGTCGTCGAGCTCCTGCTCATCGGCGTGCAGGCGGCGGTGACGATCGGTCTGGTGCGAATCCTCGTCGTCGGCGCCGCCGGACTGTCATGGCGCGAGCTCGGTCTCCACGGCAGCCCCGGGCCTGCGCTCCGGGAGGCCGCCTGGGGCGCCCTGTTGGCCGGTCCCACGATCCTCGTCACGGCGATCGTCGTGGCCGCGGTCGGTGGACTCGTGGGCGCCGCGCCGGAAAGTCCGCTGCCCCCGGTCGGCACGCTCGACGGGCTCCTCCTCCACCTCGCCGCGGGAGCGATCCTGGCTCCGTTCGCCGAGGAGATCCTGTTCCGCGGCGTCGCCGTGACCGCCTGGGCACGGACGGCGGGTCCGCGAGCGGCGATCGTCCGCTCGGCGGTCTTGTTCGCCGTGGCCCACGTGTTGACCGTCGGCGGCGACGACTTCGGGTTCGCCGCACGGCTCGCCCTCGTCGGCTTCGTGGGCCGCCTGCCGGTCGCCCTCGTGCTCGCCTGGGTCTACCTGCGGCGCGGCTCGCTGTGGTCGGCGGTCGGCCTGCACGCGACCTTCAACGCGGTCCTCATCACCGTCGCCGAGTCCGCCGCCGGTTGAGCCGCAGGAGATCGCGGCGTGACCGGCGGGTGAGCGCCGGCCGCTAGCCTGCCGCTGTCCTCGGGCCCGGATGGCGGGGGGAATCGGCGGGCTCCTGTCGTCCGGACCCGGGGCGCCCGCTCCAGCCGGGCGACCTCGATCGGCGTCCCGCCCGGGAGGCCGTCTTGCCACAGCCAGGGGTCCGCGGGCATGCGATCCGCGAGCTGCCGCTCGAAGAGCGGCCGCGCGAGCGGCTGGCGCGTCGCGGTGCGGCCGGCCTGAACGCCCAGGAGCTGATCGCCCTGCTGTGGGGCTCGGGCACGCGTGGTGCCTCCGCGGTCGATGTCGCGACGGACGCGCTCGCGCGCTTCGACGACCTGAGCGGCCTCGCCCGCGCCTCCGAGGTAGAGCTCGCGACCGTCCCAGGCGTCGGCGCCGCCCGGGCCGCGCAGCTTCTCGCGGCGTTCGAGCTCGGCCGTCGCCTGCTGGCCGACTGGCCGTCCGGCCGCTGGACCGTCCGCTCGCCGCGCGACGTGGCAGACCGCCTCGTCCTCCAGATGGGCCGCCTCGAGCGCGAGGAACTGCGAGTCGTCGCCCTGAACACGAAGAACGTCGTGCTGCGCGTGTCGACCGTCTACCAGGGCAACGTGTCCACATCGCTCGTTCGCGTGGGCGAGCTGTTCCGGGACGCAGTCCGCCTCGACGCCGCCGGTGTCATCCTCGTCCACAACCACCCGTCGGGCGACCCGACGCCGTCGCCCGACGATCTGCACCTGACCGCGGAGACGCTCGCGGCCGGGCGGCTGCTCGACATCGACCTCCTCGATCACCTCGTCATCGGTCACGACGCCTTCGTCTCGCTTCGGGATCGAGGGATCGCGTTCGATCGCTCCGGACCGAGGCCGCCGCTCGTCGTCTGAGCTTCGCCGCCGGGACCCGACGTCGGGTGCCGCAGGGTGCATGGGTATACTGCTCGGGCTCTTGCGCCCGGGGCCGGCCGATCCCGCCGCGCCGCCCGCGACCCACCGACCTTCGGCCCGGCATCACCAGGGGACCCGCACCGCGTGCTCGACCGCATCCTCGGCCTGTTCTCCCGCGACATCGGCATCGACCTCGGCACGGCGAACACGCTCGTCCACGTCCGCGACCGCGGCATCGTCATCAGCGAGCCGTCGGTCGTCGCGATCGAGGCACGCACCAAGCGCGTCCTCGCGATCGGCTCGGAGGCCAAGCGGATGGTCGGCCGCACGCCGGCCAACATCATCGCGGTGCGACCGCTGCGCGACGGGGTCATCAGCGACTTCGACGTGACCGAGCAGATGATCAAGTACTTCGTCGACCGGGTCCACGACCGGGTCGGCCTCATCGCCCGGCCGCGGATGCTCATCGGCATCCCGTCCGGCGTGACGGAGGTGGAGAAGCGGGCGGTCCGCGACGCTGCGCTCAACGCCGGTGCGCGCTGGGCGCGCCTCATCGAGGAGCCGATGGCGGCCGCGATCGGCGCCGGCCTGCCGGTCAGCGAGCCGTCCGGCAGCCTGATCGTGGACATCGGCGGCGGCACGACCGAGGTCGCCGTGATCAGCCTCGGCGGGATCGTCGTCTCCCGGAGCATCCGTATCGGTGGCGACGAGATGGACCAGGACATCGTCAACTACGCCCGGCGCGAGTACAACCTGCTGCTCGGCGAGCGGACGGCGGAGGACATCAAGATCGCCGTCGGCTCGGCCTACCCGGGCGAGTGGGACGCCGACCGGGTCGCCCTCCGCGGCCGCGACCTGCTGACCGGCCTGCCGCGCAGCGTCGAGGTGGGCGCGGACCAGATCCGCGAGGCCATCGAGCCGTCCGTCGTCCAGATCGTCGACACGATCCGCGACACGATCGAGGAGACGCCACCCGAGCTCGTCGCCGACATCATGGACCAGGGCATCGTCCTCGCCGGTGGCGGGGCGCTCCTAGCCGGTCTCGACCGGCGCGTCGCCGAGGCGACCCAGATGCCGGTCCGTGTCGCCGACGACCCGCTGACCTGCGTCGCCCGCGGCACCGGCGCCGTCCTCGAGGAGCTCGACCAGATGGAGCGAGTCCTCGTCACGGAGACGTACTCCCGAACGCCGCGCTGAGCGGCACCGCAGGGATCCGGAGGGGAATGTCGATGAGCGGCTACTTCCGGGGTCGCGTCGCCCGCCGCCGCGGGATCGCCTGGCTGGTCCTCGTCGCCATCAGCGCGGCCCTCATGGCGATGTCCTCCAACCCCGCCGTGCGCGAGCTCCAGCGCGGCATCGGTTTCGCGTTCCGGCCGATCCAGTCCGCGATCGATGGGCTGGGCCGTGACCTGTCGTCCATCGCCGGGGCCGTCGCCGAGATCGACGCCCTGCGTACGACGAACGACGCCCTGCGGATCGAGAACGAGCGCCTTCGGACGGAGAACCTCCAGGCCGACGAGCTGCGCCGCCAGAACGAGCTGCTCACCGCGCTGCTCCAGCTGCGGCGCGGCTTCGAGCACGAGACGATCGCCGCAACGGTCATCGCGCGCGAGTCGTCCGAGTTCCGTCGCCTCGTCACGCTGGACGTCGGATCGGATGATGGCGTCGAGGTCGGCGATGTCGTCGTCGCCGCCGGCGCGGCCGTCGCCGGGCGGGTCGTCGAGGTCGGCGCGACGTTCGCCCACGTCCTGCTCATCACCGACACCGGCTCGACGGTCATCGGCCAGCTCGTCGGCAGCGCGGCGACGGGTGAGGTCGTCGGCCAGCTCGGCGGCGTGCTCGTCATGGACAACATCGACGCGACCGTCGGCGTCGCGCTCGGCGAGGAAGTCGTCACGGCCGGTATCGAGCTCGCCGGCGGCATCCGCTCACCGTTCCCGAAGGGCCTCGTCATCGGTCTCGTCGTCGATGTCGCGCGCGACGCGAACGAGGTCGTCCAGACCGCCTTCCTCCAGCCCGCCCTCGACCTCGACCGGCTCGAGTTCGTGCTCGTCATCACCGACTACACGGGCGGGCTGCCACCGCCCGGCGAGGGACCGACGCTGTGCCAGCCGACCGACGGGGGCACACTGCCGGACACGGAGCAGCCGTGCGTCACGCCGTCTCCGCCGCTGCCGACGCCGACGGCACGGCGGTGACCTTGCTAGGCTCGGCGCGATGAAGGGGATCGTCCTCGCCGGTGGGACAGCGGTCCGGCTCCACCCGCTGACGATCGTGACGAACAAGCACCTCCTGCCGATCTATGACCGGCCGATGATCTACTACCCGCTCGAGACGCTCGCCGGGATGGGCATCCGCGAGGTCATGGTCGTCGTCGGCGGCAAAAGTGTCGGGGAGATCGTCGAGCTGCTCGCCGACGGGTCCCATTTCGGGCTCGACCTGACGTACCGCTATCAGCGCGGCGCGCTCGGCATCGCCCACGGCATCGGTCTGGCGCGCGACTTCGTCGGTGGCGATGCGTTCTGCGTCGTTCTCGGCGACAACGTCCTCCGCGGGCCGGCCCTCGCGCCGCTGGCGGCCGAGTTCCAAGCCGGCCCATGGGGCGCCGGCACCCTCCTGTACCGTGTCGCCGACCCGAGCCGCTTCGGCGTCGCCGAGTTCGACAGGGCGGGCAATGTCGTGGGTTTCGAGGAGAAGCCGGCGCGCCCGAAGAGCGACCTCATCCCGATCGGCGTCTACTTCCTGCGGCCGGACGCCTTCGGCGTCATCGAGCGACTGCATCCGTCCGGGCGCGGCGAGTTCGAGATGACCGACGTCCTCAATCACTACATCCCCGGCGGCCGGCTCTACACGCGGGTCTACGACGGCCACTGGACGGACGCCGGCACCGTCACGTCCCTGCACGGGGCTGCCCGGCTCGCGGCGGCCGATCACGACGCCGGTCTGCTCGACGCCCCGCCGCAGCGGCCGGCGGACTGAGTGTTCGTGGCCCAGCTGCCGCAGCCGTGCCTGCTCGTGACCGGCGGCGCCGGCTTCGTCGGCTCGAGCTTCATTCGCGAGGTCCTGGCACGCCGAG
>Ga0247727_10020032_pt1 | contig 10281 bp, 5 predicted proteins | sample WisWelCaveWW1625_FD_202498 | JGI IMG/M metagenome (GOLD analysis project Ga0247727, IMG submission 202498) | Biofilm microbial communities from Wishing Well Cave, Virginia, United States - WW16-25 | ecosystem: Environmental > Aquatic > Deep subsurface > Groundwater > Cave microbial mat | place... | reverse complement strand
GCAGGAGTTCGCGATGCGGCGCCAGCTCTTCCTGTGCGAGCAGGGCTACTCCTACGAGATCCTCGAGGCGAGCGGGATCCTCGGCGATGCCGTCGAGCCGCGCACGACGACGCGGAGCGCGACGTGAAGATCCTGAACTTCGACTGGGGCACATTCCTCGACTTCGTGGAGCCCTGGGAGGAGCTCGCGCCGAGCGCGCGCCGCTTCCTGCTCGATTCCAAGCCGAAGACGGTGATGGCGGAGCGCGCCGCGGGGAGCGACCTCCCCGCGCTCCTCTCGGGCGGCTTCCTGCGGCGACTCGCCGACGGTGCACGCGTGCAGACCACGGAGCCCTTCCACGAGCCGCACAAGGCGTTGCGTTCCTTCGCGCGCCACACGCTCCTGGAGCATCCCGACGAGCGGACGCTGCGCGAGTACCTGGGCGATCACTTCACGAACGAGGAGCGCGCGGGCCTGGACGATGCTCCATACGGGGACCGCGACGCTCGGGTGATCGACGCGGTCACCTCCGCCGGGCACGTGCGCGGCTTCCTGCGCTCGACGGACAGACGGGCCTGGGAGAAGGAACGGCTCCCGGAGCGCGGGTGGTCCAGCGAGCAGGCCTGGACCCAGACCGAGCCGATGCTTGCGGGCAAGAACGCCGCAGCGGACCTCGCGTGCTTGATCGAGGCGCTCGTCGCGGCGAAGGGCCCGGCCTCGTTCCGCGCCTTGCCCGCGCTGCTCGCGTCGCTCCCGCCCGCGCGGCTCGGGAAGGCGATCGCGGCGGGTCTGCGCTACCTCCTCTGCTTCCCTGCCCTCGACCGTGAGCTCGTGCCGGTGCTCCTCCTGTGGCCGGCCGTCGCGGAGCGTCTCGCGCGCGGCCCGTCGTCGCCGCCGCGACCGGTGGAGCCGCACCAGACGCTCTGCCTGGCGTTCCGGATGGAAGACGTCACGCAGCTCCTGGTGCGTGCGGCCGAGCCGCTGCGTCTCAAGGCCGACGGCTGGCGCCTCTTCGCGGCCGTGGAACGCGAGCTCGAGCGCGCACTGCTGCCGCTGCCCGCATGGTTGACCCAGCCGCGGCTCTTTCCCGGGAACGCGCCCGGCCGGCGTATCCACGAGGCATTGCGTCTCGCGCAGGGCCTCGGACTCGTGACCGAGCAGGGCACGCGAGGCCGGGACCTCGGGTTGGTGACGACGCCGGCAGGATGGAGGTGGCTGGGCCTGGAACCTCTCGAGCGTCTGAGGACGCTGCTCGATCTCTTCCGTCCGGAGCCGGAGCGCGCCCGCACCCGGCCAGACGCGGATCGAGGAAGCGGAGCGGATGACGACGCGACGCTGTTCGGCGAGCTCGCCGATGACGTCGCGGAGCTCGAGGAGTTGCTCGCCGAAGCGGACGAAGGGGAGGAAGTGTACGAGGAGGAGGTCGTCCCGTTCGACGGCCGTTTCTCGCGCGCCTCCGTCGCCCTCTCCGACGCCAGCCTCTTCGGTGCCTACGGCAGCCATGGCCTGGCGCGCGAGGCGATCGCGGCCTTCGCCCGGCTCGCGCCCGGCCGTGCCGTGCCCTTCGGCGCCTTCCTGCGCCACGAGGCGGAGACCGCGAACCCGTTCGTGTTGCCGGAGTTCTCGCGGCGCGTTTCCCTCTCGAGCTTCGGGCGTCCCCTGGCGGAGGAGGAGCTCGAGAAGCTGTGGATCGCGGGCCTGGAGCGGATCTTCCACGAGTACCTCTTGCCCTTCGGCGGCGTGAAGGCGGGCCTCACGCGCGAGGGCAGCCTGACGATCGAGCTCACTTCCGTCGGCCGCTACGTGCTCGGGCTGGCGTCCGAGTTCGTCCTCGAACTTCCCGCGCCCGAGGGCGGCGCGACGCCCGTGCGCGTGCAGCCGGACTTCGAAGTCGTGTTCGTCGCGAGCCATCCCTCGCTCGAGGCCGCGATCGGTCGCTTCGCCGAGCGCCGCGGCACGGGGGTCGGCGTCCTCTTCCGCATCACGCGCGACTCGATCGTGTCCGCCGCTCAGGCCGGGCTCGGCGCGGACGAGGTGCTCGCGACGCTGGCGCGCGCCTCGCCGACCCCGGTCCCCGCGAACGTCGAGCACGAGATCCGCGCCTGGTTCGGCCGTTGCCGGCGGGTCGCCCTCGAGCCCGTCCAGCTGCTGCGCTGCCCCGACGCGGACACCGCCGCTCGCGTCCTCGCGACGGTCGGCACGGCCAAGCTCGAGTCGCTCTCGGACACCGTCCTCGCTCTGCTCGACCCGACGCAGAAGACCGCGATCGTTCGCCAGTGCCGCAAGGCCGGACTGTTCCTGACGAGCCGCGCCGAGGATCCGGAGGCCGAGCGCCTCGGACGCCGCAAGCGCTGGAGCCGGCGCTCCCGCTGGGGCTGAACGGCGGCTACGGCCGCTTCCGCTGCTCGCGCAACAGCGCCCGCTTGAGTCGCTCGACGTTGTCGTGCTCGGGGCGGACGAAGAAGTCGATGTCCTCCGTGGCGCGCAGGATCCCGTGGAGGTTCACGGCCACGCCGTCGACCAGCACGTAGTCGACATTCGCGCGCTCGAAGGCGCGGATGACGTCGAGGAAGCGGGTGAACTCCATTCCTAGAGAATAAGCGGGCGAGCGGGGGATTCCTTGCGCTCTCTGGAGTGCCCGGGTGCTTCCACCTCGACGGCTATACTTGCCCTCGATGAGCCTTTGCGCGGCGCTGTTTCTCGGTCTCCTCGCCCAGCAGGAACCTACTTCCGCGGTTCCAGAGCGCGCCAAGTACCCGGCGCCGAGCGCGGAGCAGCTCGCGGGGCACAAGCAGATGCTCGCGCTGCTCGAGGACGTGCGCAAGAAAACGTCGCGCAACAACGCCTACCTCGGCGACGCGGCGCTGAGGAAGCTCGAGGAGTCGCGCGCGGAGCTCGACGAGAAGACGGCGCACCCGAAGACGCTGGCGAAGCTCGATTACGACGTCGGGATGAACCTGCTGCGCCTGGGCAGGAACGACGAGGCCATGGCGAGCCTGCGCAGGAGCTACGAGCGCCTGAAGCCCTTCGCGCGCTCGGACTGGCCGCCGTTCGCGGAGCGGCTCGTCTACGACCTCGGGGTCGCGGCCATGCGCAAGGGCGAGAACGACAACTGCGTCGCGCGGCACACGGCGCAGAGCTGCCTGCTCCCGATCGAGGGCGACGGCGTGCACACGGACCAGGCCGGGTCGCGCGAGGCCATGCGCTGGCTGCGCGAGGCGATCGCGACCTCGCCGGACGAGGCCGTGAAGCTGTGCGCGCGCTGGCTGCTCAACATCGCGGCCATGACGGTAAGCGAGTACCCGAAGGCGCTGAGCGAGGGCGAGCTCATCGCGCCCGAGGTCTACGCCAGCGAGGCCGAGTTCCCGCGCTTCCCGGACGTGGCGCCGGCGCTGGGGCTGAACGACTTCGACCTCTCGGGCGGCGCGATCCTGGAGGACTTCGACGAGGACGGCCTGCTCGACGTCTTCACCTCGAGCTGGAACACGGGCACTTCGCTGCACTTCCACAGGAACTGCGGCGACGGCAAGTTCGAGGACCGGAGCCGCGCGGCCAACCTGGAGGGGCTCTACGGCGGCCTCAACCTGGCGCACGCCGACTACGACTCGGACGGCTGGAACGACGTGCTCGTTCTGCGCGGGGCGTGGCTGTTCGGGCCGCGCGGACAGATCCCGAAATCGCTCCTGCAGAACCGCGGCGACGGGACCTTCCTCGACGTGACGATCCGCACCGGGCTGAACGAGGAGTTCTATCCGTCGCAGGCGGCGGGCTTCGCCGACTACGACCTCGACGGCGATCTCGACCTCTACATCGGCTCCGAGGCGAACATCGAGAACACGTTCCCGGGGCAGCTCTTCCAGAACCAGGGCGACGGCACCTTCCGCGACGTGGCCGAGAAGGCGCGCGTCGAGAACGTGCGCTTCTGCAAGGGCGTCTCCTGGGGAGACTACGACAACGATCGCTACCCCGACCTCTACGTCTCGAACCTGGGCGGGAAGGAGCGCCTGTACAGGAACCGCCGCGACGGCACGTTCGAGGACGTGGCCGAGAAGCTCGGCGTCACCGGGCCGACCAACAGCTTCCCGACGTGGTTCTGGGATTTCGACAACGACGGCGCGCTCGACATCTTCGTCTCGACCTACGAGCTCGTGGACATCCAGGCCACCCTGCGCCTCGCGCCGGTCGCGGCGAGCTACCTCGGCCTGCAGTTCGAGGGCGAGCTCGCCTGCCTCTACAAGGGCGACGGCAAGGGCGGTTTTCGCGACGTCGCAGTCGAGCGCAACATCAAGCGCCTGACGCTGCCGATGGGCTCGAACTTCGGCGACCTCGACAACGACGGCTTCCTCGACTTCTACCTCGGCACCGGCTACCCGGCCTACGACGGGCTGATCCCGAACGTGCTCTACTGGAACCGCGGCGGCGAGAAGTTCCTCGACGTCTCGGCCGCGGCCGGCGTGGGGCACCTGCAGAAGGGGCACGGCGTCGCGTTCGGCGATCTCGACCGCGACGGCGACCTCGATCTCTTCGAGCAGATGGGCGGCGCGTATCCGGGCGACGGCTTCGGGGACACGCTGTACGAGAACCCGGGCTTCGGCAGCCACTGGCTCGCGCTCGAGCTCACGGGCGTCACGAGCAACCGCTCGGCCATCGGCACGCGCATCCATGCGGAGTTCGAAGACGGCGACAGCCGCCGGCACGTGTGGCGCTGGGTCGACACGGGCGGGAGCTTCGGTTCGAACCCGCTCGAGCAGCACCTCGGGCTCGGGAAGGCGAAGTCGGTCGCACGGCTCGAGATCCACTGGCCGAGGAGCGACACGACGCAGGTGTTCGAGAACGTGGCCGCGGACCAACGGATCGAGATCGTCGAGGGCGCGAAGGAGTACCGCGTGACCCCGACGCGGGCCTTCCGGCTCGGGAAGAAGCCGTAGAGCGCTACTCGCCCTTCGGCGCAGGTCCGAAAAGACGCGCGAGGTCCTGGCGGGCCTGGTCGAAGGCGGGGTTGCGCTCGACGGCCTCCTGCAACACCGTGCGCGCCTCGTCGCGCTTGCCTTGCGCGAGGAGGAGCTCCGCCAGGAAGACGCGCGCCTGGTAGTAGTCGGGGTTGCTGGCGAGCGCGAGGCGGTACTGCTCCTCCGCCTCGGCGGGCTTCTTCTGGCGCTCGAGCTGCTTCCCGGCCTTCGTGCGCATGCGCGCGCCGGCCGGCGGGACGTCGGGGCTGCCGAGCCAGTCCTCGCGCGGGCTCGACTGCGGCAGCGTGCGCGAGAGCTCGGCGTGGCGGCGCGCCTCCTTCTCCTTCCCGAGCGCGAGGTAGACCTGCGCGATCGCGGTGTGGGCCTCGGCGTGCGACTGGTCGCGCGCCAGGGCCTGCTCCAGGTGCTGGCGCGCGAGCTCGTACTCGCCACGCGCGAGGTGGATCTGCCCGAGCCCGGTCTCGGGGTGCGGCACGGCCGGATCGAGCTCGCTCGCGCGCGTGAAGTGCTGGATGGCCTCGTCCTCGCGTCCGAGCAGGACGAGCGCGCGCGCGTAGACCTCGTGCGCCGGCGCGTAGTCGTCGAGCGAGCCCAGGCAGCGCTCGAACGCCGCCGCGGCCTGGTCGGGGTGATCGTCGATCAGGCTCCAGCCCAGGCGGTAGGTCCAGACGAACTTCGCCGGATCGAGCGCCGCCGCCCGCTCGTAGCAGCGCGCGGCCTCCGCGGTGAAGTCGTGCGCCAGGTAGCGGTTGCCGAGGCGCCCCCAGGCCTCGCTCGATTTCGGCTCCGCCCGCACGGCGGCGCGCGCGGCCTGGATGGCCTCGATCACGTCTGGATCCACGGCCTCGAGGAACGGGAGCGGGATGTCGTCGGACGGGACCGTGCCTTCCTCGTGGCTGCACGCGACGAGCACGAGGAGAGCGAGGAGCGCGCCGCGCGCGGGCCAGGCCTCCGCCGCTCTCACAATTGCCGTCCCTCGCCCTGCCGCAGGGTGAGCACGCGATCCACGCCGGGCACCGAAAAGCTCTCGCGCGTGCGGTCGGGCCACAGCATCACGATCTCGTCCGCGCTCGCGAGCGCGCCGAGGCCGAAGTGCGCGCGCGGGTCGTTGCTCGAGCAGTAGCTCGAGCCCGGCAGGACGAGGCCGCGGAGCTCGCGCCCGCCGGCCTTCAGCCAGAGCTGCGCGCCGATGGCGTCGCGCTTGCCCGTCAGGGCGCGCACGCTCAGCCAGTGGCGGCCTTCCTTCGGCGCGCGGTTCCGGTAGTAGCGCAGCGAGTTGTCGATGTTCGAGAGCACCATGTCGACGTCGCCGTCCTCGTCGACGTCGCCGAAAGCCAGGCCGCGGCTGACCTCGATCTGGGCGGCGAAAGGCCCGGCCTTCCCGTTCACCTCGCTGAAGCACGCCTTGCCGTCGTTCTCGAAGAGCTGGTTCGGCTCGGCATAGGCGCCCCACATGCCGCGCGGGCCGCCCGGGATCGGCGGCCGCCGCCGCACGGCGCCGTTCGCGACCGCGACGTCGAGGTCGCCGTCGTGGTCGAAGTCGAACATGCCGCAGCCGAACCCCGTGCGCTCGAGGTCGTAGCGCGCCATCCCGCAATCGATCGTCGCGTCGCGGAAGAGCGGGCCCTTCGTGCCCAGCCACAGGCGGTTGTTCTCCTCCCACAGGTGCGTCACGAAGAGATCGAGCAGTCCATCGCCGTTCACGTCGCCGACGCCGATGCCCATGTTCGCCTCGGTGCCGCCGTTCCGGTCGAGTGCAACGCCCCGCAGGATGGCCTCGTCCGAGAACGTCCCGTCGCCGCGGTTGACCCAGAGCTGGTTCGCCTGCGCATCGTTCGCGACGAAGGCGTCGGGCCAGCCGTCGCCGGTCAGATCGGTGAACACCACGCCGAGGCCGTGAGCGCGCGCGCCCTGCTGGGGCAGGACGATGCCAGCCTCCCTGGTGCGATCGGTGAACGTGCCGTCGCCCTCGTTGTGGTAGAGCGTGTCCGGCGCGCCGTTGAAGGAGCGTGGGCCGCAGTACTCGGTGCGGTCGCTCGGATCCGTGCAGCGCTTGCCCGGGTCGTAGCGCAGGTAGTGCGCGACGTAGAGGTCGAGGAAGCCGTCGGCGTCGTAGTCGGCGAAGGCCGCCGAGGTGCTCCACCAGTCGCCGGCGAAGCCCGCGCTCGCGGTGGCGTTCACGAAGCGCCCCTCGCCCGCGTTCGAGTAGAAGACGTCAGGCCCGAAGTTGGTGACGTAGACGTCGAGGTCGCCGTCGTTGTCCGTGTCGCCGACGGCGAGCCCCTGGCCGAAGCCCTCCTCGGTGAGTCCGGCCTCCTCCGTCACGTCCACGAAGCGGCCGTTTCTCTGCCGGTAGAGGCGATTGGTGATGCTCCTCTCCGTGCTGTCCGGGCGCGAGACGCGCACCTGCAGGAGGTCGAGCGCTCCGTCCCCGTCGGAATCGAAGAGGCCCACGCCGCCTTGCATGATCTCCGGCGTGAAGAAGGATCCGTCCGGCCATGAACCGCTCGGCGCCGGCAGACCGAGCTCGCGCGTGATCTCGTCGAACCAGGAAGCCGCAGAAATGGACTGGCCGCGACCACAGGCGCTGATTCCGACGAGCGCGAGCAGGCACCCGAATCGGGTCGACGCACCAAGCCTCATTCGCTGCGCACTGTATCCGGCGAGCTCATGTTCGCGGAAGTGCGCCGGGCGCCGTGCCCCAGGACCAATTTGCTGACGTCAGCAGAATGGTCCCTGGCCCGGCTACGGCCGCCGGCCGGGTGGCACGAAGTGCAGCTTCGGCCGGCTGGTCGGGTCGGTGGGATTGGCGCCGGCGTCGAGCTCGTCGCGATCGAACATGCCGTCGGTGTCGCGGTCGATCCCGATGCGGGTCTGCGAGCCGAGCGGAACCACGGTGAACGTCAGCTCGCTCCCAGCGCCCGCCTGGGCGACGAGCGCGGTGCGGCTGAGCGACTCGAGGGCGCGGTCGGACTGGAACTGGTTCGCGCCGTCGTAGCGGTAGCCGCGCGCGAGCCCGAGGTGCTTCGCCTTCGCGACCAGGCCGACCGCGCCGGCGTTCGCGAGCGCGATCATCTGATCGAGCCGCGCGACGTCGGCCGGGGCCGGGCTCCCGTCCACGAACGTGACCTGCGCGCCGACCGCGGCGTGCGTGTGGCGTCCGGCCGTGCCCGGCGGGCTCAGCGGGTCCGTGCTCGAGCCGCCCGTGCCGAGCTCGCCGCTGATGCTCAGCAAGAAGGCGATCATGTCCGCGACCTCCTGGTCGCTGAAGAACTCGAAGTTCGGCGCGATGAAGCGCTCCAAGGAATCGACGCTGCCCTCCGGCGAGTAGCCGAAGCCGAGCACGCTCTCGGTGCTCAGCGTGTCGAAGCCCACGCGCTCGTAGAGGTTGCGGTAGTGCGCGCTCTTGACCGCCGTGCTCGAGAAGACGGAGAGCGCGTGGTAGCGCTCGCCGTTCGGGCCGGGAGGACGTGGCTGGAACATGCCCCCGACCAGCTCGGTGTCGGTGCCGATCGAGGCTCCGAGCGTGTGACACGTCGAGCAGGCGGTATCGCCGGCGCGCAGCTCCGGCGGCGTGTACAGGAGCTTGCCCTGCACGGCGTTCCCGTCCGGGAGCGGCGTGCCAGGCGGCGAGAATGTGCCGCTCGAGACGTGGCCCGGGAGGGGCACGCTCGTCTTCAGCGAGTTGTCGAGGTTGCGGAACGGATTGGGCGGGAAATGGAGCGTGGCGAGGAAGTCCTCGAGCTCCTGCATCTCGGCCGCGCTGAGCTGCTCATCGTCGCCCAGCAGCGTCTCGTACAGCGGGTTGAACTCCTCGATCCCGTCGCGGTCTCCGCGCCAGTGGAACGGCTCCTTGCCTACGATGTCCTGGAGCGTCGGCGTCAGGAGCGGGCCCTTCATCGGGTGCCAGTCGCCGAAGGGCTTGGGCGGATAGGTCTCCTGCTCGTCGACGGGCTTCATGTCGCCGTCGGGCTCGCCGAGGTCCCAGACGAGCCGGTCCATGCGCGTGTCGACGTGGCACGACGCGCACGCGACCACGCCCGTACCGGAGGTCGCGCGCGCGTCGTAGAGGTGCCGGCGCCCGAGCTGGATCGCGGCCGGCGAGGGATCGAAGAACGGCACGCGGACGAGCTCCGTGCTCGCGTCGGTGTCGACCACGGAGATCGCGGCCTCGAACTTGTCGAGCACGTAGAGCCGGTGCCCTACCTCATCGAGCGCGAGGCCGGTCGGGCCTTCACCCACCCCGATCGGCGTACCGGCGCCGAGGCGCGCTCCGTTCGCGCCCAGGACGACCACGTTGTTCGAGCCCATGCCGCTCACGTAGGCACGCGTTCCGGCGTGGTTCCAGGCGATGCCGCGCGGATCGGCGAGGCCGAGGTCGCGCACAGCTTGCGCGACCGTCCCCGTGGAGTAGTCGAGCTGTGCGTTGACGTCCTGCACGGTGCTCGTCGTCGAATCCGGCAGGAAGCGTCCGAGCTGCACGCGCAGGAACACGCCCGTCAGGTTCGAGAGGAAGCGGATCTGGTTCGTCGCGTCGGTGCCGACCACCGCGACCTCGCCGCTCTGGCGATTCACGCCGAGAGCCATGCACAGGTTCGTGAGGCCGGCGTGGTAGCGCACGTCGAGCGTCTGCGTGTCGACGATCGCGACATCCTGGTCGAGCAGCTTCCAGCCGACCGGGCGTCCGGAGAGCGCCGCCTGGCTTCCGCTCACGAGCCCTGTCCAGTTCCCGTTGTTGTCGTCGCGCCACTCGCCGGCCGCGTTGCGTCGCACGACGAGACCGCTGCGCGACGCGGCGGGCAGGATCGGGTTGATGGGCGGGTCGAAGCTCGCGCCCGAGTTCGGCGGCGGCGAGACTCCGCCGTAGGGGCCGGCGGGATCGAGCACTGCCTTCGGCGGGTAGGCGCGACCGACCGGCTGCTTCCCGGCCAGGATCGTGGTCTGGTTGCCCGAATCGAAGAAGGCGACGTAGACCTCGCCGCGCACGACGTTCACGGCCAGGGCGCGCGGCTCCTCGCCTCGCAGAGCGATCCGCTGCGGCGCGTTGCCGGGAGCGTTCGCGTCGAAGACGAGCAAGGTATTCGCCTGGCTGCAGGAGACGAAGGCGCGCATCGGCGCGGCGGCCGGAGACGGGCCGAAGTCGAGGCCGGACAGGACGGGCGCGAAGATCACGTCGGCCGGTTCGTCGTCGGTGTGCAGCGTGGCGACCACGTTGCGCGTGACGAGGTCGACGATGCTGACCGAGTCCGAGACGTGATTCACGACCCAGGCCTCGCGGTTCGTGCGCGCGCGCACCGAGACGGGATCGAGCCCGACCGGCACCGCGAAGACC
>Ga0247727_10020031_pt1 | contig 10281 bp, 9 predicted proteins | sample WisWelCaveWW1625_FD_202498 | JGI IMG/M metagenome (GOLD analysis project Ga0247727, IMG submission 202498) | Biofilm microbial communities from Wishing Well Cave, Virginia, United States - WW16-25 | ecosystem: Environmental > Aquatic > Deep subsurface > Groundwater > Cave microbial mat | place... | reverse complement strand
ATGACCACCTACGATCCCGACACCCTGAAACAGGATCACACTGTCCTGCGTCAGATCGTCAAAAAATTCGATGGGACACTTGCGCTTGATACAGCAGTTTTGCAGGGAGGACGAATTTCCGTAGGAGATGCAGTTGAGTTTGCTGATTTAAAGTAACCCGGCGCAAAAACTACAACTACAATCACAACGGTGATAATTATGAAAACCCAAACAATAATCAAATCAAATATTCATCCCGCCTGCCGCGATTTTGTGGAGGTCGTGGAAGCATTACTGGAACAGCGTCGAAGCGAAGCAGAACACGTAAATCGTTTGGGGGCCTCATGGCGCGCAGACGAATGGGGACCGCGTACATGGACGCGCACCGAATTCGAGGATATGGTCTATGGCAGTTACAAGCCCATGCGCCAGGGACGCGTCACCCGTCCACCGCGCCGCGAAATCGTCATGGACATCGCCGATTACCTGAATTGCTCGCTCGAAGAACGTAACCGTTTACTACTTGCCGCGCGCGCAACGCCAGTCACACCTTATCTTACAGGCGCAAAACTGGAGGAAGCCTTGCAAGCCGCAATCGGTGTCGTCCAAAACCTGCCCCTGCCCGCCATCATCATCAACCGCGACTGGCATATTCATTACATCAACCAGCATACGCTTACTCTCAACGGCGTTACGCCCGAAGACGTGCTTGCCATTCCTCCACCTCAACTAAACATCCTGCATCTCTTGTTCGACCCTGCCCTTCCGCTTCAACCGCACCTCATCCAAAACCGCGAGTCGTGGACGCGCATGGCGCGCCAAACCATTTACGGATTCAAAATGGCAAACCTGCTCTGCCAGTTTGAGCCGTGGTATCAGGATCTACTCAACCAACTCATGGAACTGCCTGAGTTTGAACATCACTGGCGCACGGTCCGGGCGGATGCGGCTTTTGAATCCGATCCCAGCGCCCAGGCTCAACCCGTCTCCGCCATTGTCGATGTTGCCGTGTCCTCCGCCCGGCCTCAGCCAAAACGCGCCCGCTTACGCCCGCTGTTGATCTCTGTCGGCTACTTCCAATTCGACTTCCCGCAGATCGTGGCTTTTCTGCCTGCCGACGACGAAAGCCGCTTCATTCTACGGGGAATCGGAATCCCGGTTCCTGACACGTTTCCACCCTCTGAATAGCGCCCCGAAGCGTCCATAAACAAGCTATTCTCCTCTTGACAAAATGACCTGTGGTCAGTTATAACTGACCACAGGTCATTTGTTTATGAAAAGACAGCGAGCCGTAAAAGAAGAACACAAACTTGAAAAGAGGCAGGTCATCCTAACCGCCGCTTTGCAGATTTTCAAGAGCGCTTCCTACAACGAAGTGACGATGTCTGCCGTGGCGGGCAAAGCCAGGCTGGCAAAAGGCACGCTCTTTCTCTACTTCCCCACCAAGGAGGAAATGTTCCTGGCTTGGATGGAAGAGCAGCTCATCGAATGGTTCGACGCGGTGGATACAGAACTTGATTCATTGAACAAAAAATCATCCATCCCCGAGGTTGTATCTTTATTCAGCAATTCTCTAAAAGAACGGGTTGAGTTTACCCGTCTGCTCGCCATACTCTCCACCGTGCTCGAACAAAATGTAAGCTACGAATCGATCCTCAAACACAAACAGATCATCCTGCAAAGGCTGGCAGAGACAGGCGCGCGCATTGAAAAAGCGCTGCCCTTTCTAAAAGCAAGTCAGGGCGCGCATATCATTTTGCAATGCCAGGCCCTCCTTGTCGGCTTGTGGCATCTCACCGACCCAGCCCCCATCGTTCGCAAAGTCATTGAAAAAGAATCCCTCGCCATTTTCAAACTGGATTTCAACCTTGAATTTCAGAACGTATTAACCTCTTTGCTATATGGCATCGAGAAACAATCCAAATCATAAACATAAGAAAGGAACAAACTCATGAAATACTTTATCACTGGCACAACTGGTTTTATCGGCGGGCGAGTCGCCCGGCAACTGCGCGAGGCCGGGCACGAGGTGGTGGCTGTTGTCCGCAACCCGTCTAAAGCGCAAGACCTTGCCCAACTGGGCATCACCCTCCATCAGGGCGATGTGACCGACAAGGAATCCATGCGCGCGCCGATGACAGGTGTGGATGGCGTGTTTCACATCGCCGCCTGGTACAAGGTCGGCGTGCGCGACAAGAGCGACGCCATCCCCATCAACGTGGATGGCACGCGCAACGTGCTGGAGTTGATGCAGGAGTTGGGCATCCCCAAAGGCGTGTACACCAGCACGCTCGGCGTCAACGAGGATACAGGCGGCGAACTGGTGGACGAGACGTATCGCTACAACGGCCCGTTTTACAGTGAATACACCCGCACCAAAGCCGAAGCCCACCGCCTCGCCGATACGTTTATCGCGGAGGGTCTGCCGCTTGTCATCGTCATGCCCGGTCTGGTTTACGGCCCGGGCGACACCAGCGCCGTGCGCGTCTCGCTCCTCCAATACCTTCAGCGCCAACTGCCGATGATCCCGCAACAGTCGGCCTACTGCTGGGCGCATGTGGATGACATGGCGCGGGCGCACATTTTGGCGATGGAGAAAGGCAAGCCCGGTGAGACCTACATCATCTGCGGCCCGATGCACACCTTTGTGGACGGGCTGAAAATTGCAGAGCAAATCACCGGCATCCCCGCGCCAAGGGCGGCTCCCGCCGGAATGTTCAAAGCCATGTCGGTCGTGATGGGCCTGATCGAAAAAATCGTCCCCGTGCCCGAAGCCTACACCCGTGAGAGTTTGCGCGGGACGGCAGGCGTGACGTACATCGGCGACAACTCCAAAGCGCGGCGCGAGTTGGGCTACAACCCGCGCCCGTTGAAAGAAGGGTTGGCTGAGACCCTGCAACACGAGATGAGGTTGCTGGGAATGCGACCCTGATCGTCATCGCCAGAACGAGTTTATTGACCAGGTCCGCATGATCCACCGCGAAGTGCATCGCGCTCGATCCGCCGCTGGACATGCCCATGATGTGGACGCGTCCGCCAATATCGGCGCGGATCATCGCGGCGAAGTCGTTGCTCATGTCTTTGGCTGAATAACCGCGCGGCAGATTTTGTTTGCGACTCGTCAGATACACCGTGTACTGTTGTGTCAACCGCTTCAAGCCGACGAGAAATCCTTGCCGCGCGGTCCAGGTTGGCGGCTGGTGTTCCAGTTCCGAGCCTGTGAATGTTGGCATGCTGATTATCCTTTTATTGAAAAGATGTGAAATGTCTTAGCATACAGCATTGACGCTAACACAAGGCTTGGCGCTTCTCGTATATTCAAAACCTGCTTGTAGTTTTTCTTTCATTTGCATGCGCGCCCGCGCCAGTCGGCTTTTCACTGTGCCGATGGGGACTCTTAATGTCTGGGCGGCTTCCGCATAATCAAGTTCATACAAATCTATGAGCGTGAGCGCGCTCTTGTAGACCTCTGGTAACTCATCCAGCATTTTATAAATATCCCTCGAAAGTTCATTCTGCTCCACTGTGCTCTGGACAGATGTTGAAGGGTCGGCAAGCCATGTCGGTGATTCAATTTCCTCGCCGTTATCATCTTCGGGGAACAGGGGTTGAGTGGGATGCCGTTTGGAACGGCGCAGTACATCATAAGCGGAATTGGTAACGATTTTCAACAACCAGCCGCGGAATGACCCGCCGCGAAACCCGCCGATATTCTGAAATGCCTTGATGAAACTTTCCTGCGCGGCATCCTCGGCGGAAGCAGGGTCGCCCAGCAAAGTATAGGCGTGATGATACGCCATGTCCTGGTAGGCGATAACCAGTTGATTGAAGGCATCCAGGTCGCCGTTCGACGCCCTGCCAATCAATGTTTTTTCAGTGTCATCATAAGATGGTTTCATATTGTCCTCGCGGCAATTTCCAAAACAATGTTCAAACAGACTGCTCGACTGAAGTAACATGCCTATAATTTACCCTTTTCGGATTTGGATTGGTGTAAATATTTCGCACAAAGCAGTGGACAAAAAATAGTACAATTGCCGAATGGATTCTTCCTTCGGCAACTGGGTTAGGCGCCGCCGCAAAGCGCTGGATATGACTCAACAGATACTCGCGCAACGGGTGGGTTGTTCCGTTTCGTTGATTTTCAAAATCGAATCGGATGAACGCCGCCCCTCGCGCCAGGTTGCGGAGTTGCTTGCCGAGCAATTGGAGATTCCATCCGAACAGCGCGACCTGTTCCTGAAAGTGGCGCGCCAGGAAAAGGGGATTCAGAATCTGGATTCAATGCCGTCTCTCTCTACGCCTCAACTCGACCCTGTTCCCAATCAGACTCATACTAAACTGCCGCTTCCGCTCACCCCTCTCATCGGACGCGAACATGAACTGCGCGCCGTCATCCAACAGATTGAAAACCCAGCCTGCCGCCTCCTGACCCTCACAGGCCCTGGCGGCGTCGGCAAGACGCGCCTGGCGCTGGAGGTGGCGCATCAACAACGCGACTCATTCAATCATGGCGCGTGTTTCGTTTCGCTGGTCGGCACAAACACATCCGAATTTATTATCCCTGCCATTGCCGACGCAATCGGATTCTCTTTCTCTGGCACGGCTGAGTTGAAAGCGCAATTGATAAATTTTCTAAAAGAAAAACATATCCTGCTTGTATTGGACAACCTTGAACATTTATTGAATGGCATTGAACTTCTGGATGAACTTCTCGAAGGCGCGCCCGCTGTCAAGTTGCTGACGACCTCCCGCGAGCAATTGAACCTGCGCGCGGAATGGGCGTTTGAAGTGCAGGGACTGCCCATCCCCTCAACCGTCGAATTGAATCATCTGGAGTCGAACAGCGCGTCCGCATTATTTATCCAACGGGCGAAACAAGCGCAGATAAATTTCGCCCCCGCGCCGGAAGACGCGCAAGCCATCACGCGCATCTGTCAACTCGTGGAGGGATTGCCATTGGGACTCGAACTCGCCGCAACCTGGGTGCGGATGATGTCATTGAATGAAATCGCGCGTGAGATCGAACAAAGCCTGGATTTCCTCACCACCAATGCGCGCGACGTGCAGGCGCGTCATCGCTCCATCCGCGCGGTGTTCGATCAGTCATGGAGCCTGCTCTCGGTCGAGGAAAGAGGCGTGTTGATGCAGCTTTCCGTCTTTCGCGGCGGCTTCACGCGCGAGGCGGCGGAAAACATCGCAGGCGCGGCATTGCCCATCCTTTCTTCGCTGGTGGACAAATCCTTAATACGTCGAAGCGACGCGAACGCGAGCCGATACGACCTGCACGAATTGATCCGTCAGTATGTTGTTGAACGCTTGCGGGAGGGTGCGGAGGAAGAACACGCTCTAAGAGTCCGGCACGCTGACTATTATCTGGGTTTTCTTCATGTGCGTGAGTCGGCATTGTTAAACCGCCTCCAGAAAAATGCCGTGGCTGAACTGATCGCCGACATTGACAACCTGCGCGCGGCTTGGGATACCAGTACAGCCTTTCAGCAGATTGATCTCATTCGCAGGGCGATGTCGCCCTTATGGCGTTTCTACGACGTGCGAAACTATTGCCAGGAGGGCATCGCCCTTTTCGCGCGCGGGGCTGATATGATCCAGAAACTGCTTGCAAATCCCGGGGCGGGCGATTCTGCATCGGAACGAGCGAGTCTGGAAAGCGCATTGGGCGATACATTGACATATCGCGCTTACTTCACCCGTCGGCTGGGTCGCAATGCGGAGGCGATCACGATCTATCAATCCAGCGTCGCGTTGTTGCGTCCGCTCAACGAACCCGCCGCGCTGGCGCATGTTCTTGTTGATTACGCCGCGCTGTGCTGCGCCATGGGCGAATTCGAGCAGGCTTGGCGCTATTTGAACGAATGTCTGCCGTTGTTCCAGGCGTTAGCCAACGAGTGGCAGGAGACGCGTTGCCTGGCTCTTATGGGATGGATAATGCACGATCAGGGTAACTATGGCGAGTCGTATCGGCTTCTGAGTGAAGCCATGCGGCGCTTTCGCGTTCTGGGCGATCCGCGCCACATTGCTGTCACCGGCAATTTCTTAAGCCGCACCATGCAGGCGCTGGGCAGGATGGATGAAGTTCAGGAACTCATCAGCGAAGGTCTGCGCCTGGCTGAAGAAACCGGCGACCAATTCAGTATTGGAATGATGCTGGAGCGCATGGCTGTTGCGGCGCAAGCGGCTGGAGAGGAAGTCGAAGCCCGCCGTCTATTTGGTGAAGGCATCGAATGTTTCCGCGCCATCGGCGATGTCTGGAGTCTGTCGCGGGCGCTTAACCTGCAAGGCTATTTTGCCCTGGCGGTGGGCGACAATCTTTGGGCCCGCGCGAGTTTCCAGCAAGCCTGCCAGGCTGCGATGCCTGCGCACCTCAATCCCAATGTGCTGAATGCTCTGACTGGGCTGGCAACATTGGAATCTCAGGATGGTCATCACAAACAGTCTTTGGAACGGGTGATGCGCGTCCTGCACCATCCAGCCAGTACACACGACACAAAAAACCGCGCCGAGAAATTGCGCGCGGAATTGGAACCGCAACTCACGCCTGAACAAGTCGAAGAAATTAAGACGTTGGCGTTGAACAAACCCCTTGAAGCATTTGTTCAGGAAATTCTAGCTTCATCAGTTTGACGATCAATGAGTGGAAACGAATATGACGAACCAGGAAATCTCTTTTGGATTGTGGATTCGCAAGCGTCGCAAGGCGCTTGACATCACACAACAGGAACTCGCGCAACGGGTTGGCTGTTCTCTTTCATTAATCTTCAAAATCGAATCGGATGAACGCCGTCCCTCGCGCCAGATCGCGGAATTGCTTGCCAAACAGTTGGAGATTCCGACTGAACAACGTGACCTGTTCTTGAAAGTGGCGCGCCAGGAAAAAACGGTTGACCATCTTGAACCCATTTCGCCTCTCGCTTCGCGTGGAACTGATCCTTCTCCCGCTTCCCCTCAGACTCAACCCAATCCTTAGGCTCTGCTCACATCGTCCCAACGCGCTTCTGGGAGGGCAAGCCTGCCTCTTCCGCTCACCTCCCTCATCGGACGCGAGCACGAACTGCGCGTCATCATCCAACAGATTAAAAACCCCGCCTGCCGCCTCCTGACCCTCACGGGTCCTGGAGGCGTCGGCAAGACGCGCCTGGCATTGGAGGTCGCGCATCAACTGCGCGATTCATTCAATCACGGCGCTTGTTTTGTTTCGCTGGTCGGCACGAACACATCCGAGTTTATTATCCCTGCGATTGCCGATGCAATCGGATTCTCTTTCTCTGGCACAACCGAGTTGAAAGCGCAGTTATTTAATTTCTTGAAAGAAAAACACATCCTGTTGGTTCTGGATAATTTGGAACATCTGCTCAACGGCATAGAATTTCTGGATGAACTGCTCGAAGGCGCGCCGGATGTCAAATTGCTGACCACCTCCCGCGAACAATTGAACCTGCGCGCGGAGTGGGTATTTGAAGTGCAGGGACTTCCCGTCCCATCCAACATCGAATTGAATCATTTGGAGTCGAACAGCGCGTCTGCATTATTTATCCAGCGCGCGAAACAAGCGCAGATAAATTTCACCCTCGCGCCAGAAGACGCCCAAGCCATCACGCGCATCTGCCAGCTCGTCGAAGGTCTGCCGCTGGGACTCGAACTCGCCGCAACCTGGGTTAACACACTTTCATGCCGCGAGATCGCAACCGAGATCGAGCGCGGCTTGGATTTTCTCGCCACTACGAAAAGGGATATTCCAGAACGCCATCGCTCCATCAACGCGGTTTTTGAGTATTCGTGGAAACTGCTTCCCGCAGAAGAACAAAACGCTCTCAAGAAACTTTCCGTCTTTCAAGGCGGCTTTCAACGCGACGCGGCGGAACAAGTGGCAGTCGCAACGCTAACCGTGTTATCAGCGCTGGTCAATAAGTCGCTCGTGCGCCGCACCGATAATGGGCGCTATGATCTGCATGAACTCGTAAGGCAATATGCTGCGGCACGCTTGCAGGCACAGGCGGGGGAGAAAAACGTCACAAATAAGAAGCACGCCGAATACTATCTGACATTGCTTCAAGCGCGTGAGCCAGCGTTGAGAAGTAACCTTCAAAAAGAAACCCTCGCCGAACTCCGACCCGAAATTGATAATTTCCGCGCCGCCTGGGACTTTGCGGTTGGAAGCGCAGAGATTGACCTGTTGCGGCGCGCAACGGGACCGCAGTTTTACTTTTACGAATTGCATCAATATTTCCAGGAGGCTGAAACTCTCTATCGGCGCGGCGCGGAGATGGCGCGGGCTCGTATCCAGAATCTCGACGCCAATGACGGCGCGGCCCAACGCGCAAAACTGGAGGGCGCGCTGGGCGACATGCTGACCCATCAGGCTTTTTTTCTCGGACGTATGGGGAGGAACCGCGAAGCATTTGATCTTTACCGCGCCAGTATCGCATTGCTAAGACCGCTCGCTGAACCCTACGCTTTGACTTTTGCTTTCGTGCTTTATGGAGCGTTGTCTTGGGCGGCTGGCCATCTCAAGGAAGCGATGATTAATCTTCGTGAAGGTCTGCCCCTGAGCCGCACCCTGGAACATTTGTGGCTCCAGCAGAACGCGCTCTGTTTTCTTGGCACCACATCTCACGACCTGGGCAATTACGAGGAAGCCTATCAACAGTTCCAGGAGGCAATGGCAATATGCGAGAAGATGAAGGATCCCTACCAGACGTTATTGACTGGCGCGATGTTCAGCCGCACCGCGCAAGCGCTTGGACGACTCACCGAGACGCAAGACTTGTTGCGCGAAAATCTGCAAATCGCCAGGGAATCGGGGAATCGCTGGGGCATCGGGCTGGGACTGGAGCAATTGGCGGCAAACGCGCAGGCAATGGGCGATCATGCCGAGGCGCGGCGTTTGCTTGGGGAAAGCGCAGCAATTTATCGTGAGATCGGAGACCCGTGGAGTCTTTCGCGGGCGCTCAATTCCCTGAGTCAACTTGCGCTGGCGCAGTCTGATATCGCCGAAGCGGAGTCATCCGCGATAATCGCGTTGAAGGCTGCCAGGGAAACTGAGTACAACCTGAACGCTCTTGAGGCGTTAGCCGCGCTCGCTGAAATCCATGCCAGGCTCGGAAGGAGCCTTTCAGCGTTCGAGATGGCGCTGTTCGTTCTGAATCATTCCGCCAGTTCACAGAAAGCGAAAGACCGCGCCGAAAAACTGCTCGCTGATCTGGAAACGCAACTCACGCCCGAGCAGATCGAAGCGGCGCGATCCCGCGCCCAATCCATGACTCTGGATTCGCTGGCGCGGGAATTAATGAGTCAGTGATTTACTATCCCTCTACATACAGATAAAACTCAATCGCATGGTTGGGGGAATCCACATCCGCCGCGCCCTCGATTTTCTCGATGCGAAAGAAGCCCCACGTTTGTCGCTTTGACGAACGATCTTTAGGAGCAAAGACAAGGAGATGGATATGTTCGAGCTCCATCCCATTTTGCATGACGCGCGCCGCCGCGTCCTGCGCGGATTTCAAAATCTTATTCAGGAAATCCGCATGTAAGTTGAGCGGATTGAGAATTTCCATTAGCCGCGCTTTTATCGCGTCATCCGCGTTTGATGAACCGACTGGCAGTTCGAGTTCGCCTAGAATCTGCCAGTCGGCTCCTGGGAAGTTGTTGGAGGATGGTTTGTTCTTTTTCACTTATTCCACCGAAGTTGAAATGGTTTATTTGGATGACGCGAATTAACTTCCTTTTCAACCATGTCTGATTAAACGCCTCATCAAACGCCCAGCCCTCGAGCCATTGCTGTAGCGGCAAAGACCATGGCGACTACAAGCGCGGTCTGTACGACACTGATCAGGGCGAAACTGCTGGCGTGTTGGGTATTGATGGCTTCGCCACGCGAGAGTTGAATCCGCCAGCGGATAAGGGTCACCATGGGCCACACTTCGAGTAGCAACACAAGCCCAAGCAATATCATCTTTATCCAGAAGGCATTGCTCGCAAGGTAATAAGCGCTGCCCTTCTCCAGACCTGCAAATGCGCGCGCCAAGCCGGTTGTAATCCACAGCAGAGCGGCGATTCCCCACAGAGTGTCGGCATAGATCGCGCGCTGTAAGTTCTTTGGGTCGGGCAGGCCCTTTAGCGCGCGGCTTCGAGACCAGATTGCGCCGAGACCCAAGCCTAACGCCAATAGGTGTATTGCGGCGACAATCCAACGTACTAAAGAAATTGTAGTCATGATATTTTCTCCTTTTTAATTTATAGCGGGTCAGGGTTTTCCAACCCGCTGGGTCGAATTTTTCAATT
>Ga0247727_10020030_pt1 | contig 10282 bp, 3 predicted proteins | sample WisWelCaveWW1625_FD_202498 | JGI IMG/M metagenome (GOLD analysis project Ga0247727, IMG submission 202498) | Biofilm microbial communities from Wishing Well Cave, Virginia, United States - WW16-25 | ecosystem: Environmental > Aquatic > Deep subsurface > Groundwater > Cave microbial mat | place... | reverse complement strand
CGCATCGACCGGCGCCGAGGCATAGGCTTCGTAGCGCAGATCGGCGCGGTCCGCGTGCAACGGGAACGGCTCCAGGCGATACGGCTCGCGACAGGTGACGACCGCGGCCAAGTCGGCGCCGTCGAGTCCCGCCCAGGCGAGCGCCCGATCGCGTAACGCATCCACGCCGCGTGTTGCGGCTCCGAGCACGCCGCGCTGCGCGCCGCGTTCGCGCAGGATGCGGGTGATCGCACGGGTGTCGACTTCGAACAGACCCGGGATCCCGTGGCGTTCCAGATACGTGTGCAGGGTTTCGACGCTGCGCCAATTGTGCGGCTGCGAAAGATTGCGCACCACGAAGCCCGCGACCTGCGGTCGAGTCGACTCGCCGTCGTGCAGGCTGATGCCGTAGTTCCCCATCTGCGGCGCCGTCATCACCACGATCTGACCGCTGTACGACGGGTCGGTCAGCACTTCCTGGTAGCCGCTCATGCCGGTGTTGAAGCACACCTCGCCGGCGGCTTCGACGCAAGCTCCGAAGTGCCGGCCAGAAAAGCTCGTGCCGTCTTCGAGCACCAGGTGGGTGTTCTCCGGGCGAGGCGGGGTCCAGGTCATGGGCCAGGCTCCGGATCGACAGTGAGGGTTCGTTGGGTGGATCGAGGGACCTCATAGGCCCAGAATTCATCTTAGAGGCAGCCGCACACCCTTGGCAAGACGACGACACTTCGCTGCGTGCTTTCCCCCATCGCGCCCATCGCCGCGCCGCCTCGGACCCGGTGGATGCATCCAGTCGCGCGCTCGATTCTGATGTGCGCGGGCTCAGAACAAGAAGGTGAGGTTGAAACCGAGGCGGACGGTGAGGATGCTCTGCTTTTGCTGGTCGTCGCGCGCATTGCGGGTGACGCCCATCTCGAGCCCGCCATTGATGTTGCGCGACAACGTGTAGTCGCTGCGCGCGGTCAGGCTGAGCGCCGAAGTGTGCGCGTCGGGACGACCCCGGCCCGGATTCGAGGGATCGTTGAACACCGTGCGCCGGTCCTGGTTGTAGGACGAGTTGAGGGTCACGTCCATACCCGACTTCAAGTGACCACGCGGGCCCAAGAACGGTAGCCGGATGCCACCCTTCGGGTTCACCTTGAAGCGCACGCTGGCTTGCATCGAGCGCTGCACACCTTCGGTCTTCAACCCGGGACTCGCGTTGAGGCTGTTGGTTTGGTTGACGCCCAGTGTGGTCGACATCCCGCCGCGCCACTGGCCGGTCCAGTTGCTGGTGAAGGTCAGGCGCTCGCTGTCGGTGCGGCCCGTCCCTTCGATCACCGGGCGGCCCGGCCGTTCTTCGGTGCGGAAGCGCTCGCTGACGCTACGTGCGAACCCGAACGACACGCTGGCGCGCTCCACCCTGCCCCGAAAGACGCGGAACAGGCGCGAGCGCTCGATGTTCTGGATGTTGAGATCCAAGCTGGGGAAGGTGGTCTCGTTGGTGTAGTCGCGGTTGGTGATGGCGTTGGTGCCGAACACGCGGGTCTCGCGCACGCCGCGCTCGCGCTTGTAACGGGCGGCGACCCGCAGCGAACTGCGCAGTGGAATCGCACTGGCAAGATCGAGTGTGTTGCGGTGGTCCTCCGGCGTCGGCACGTCGAACCCGATGAGTCCCGAACTGCGCCGGAAGCCGTAGCGAAATCCTCCCGAGGGGGCGTCCGACAAGCCGGTGTACGTCAGATTGCGCGAGTCCGAATACTCGACCTTGATCGGGTCGATCTCCGAGAGCTTGCGAACGACGAGCGTGAACGGGTTGGGGGTTGGGCGCCGCGGCTTGGCACGTGCCGTGTCGGATGCAGCGGGTACCGCCGGCAGCACGCTCGGAGGGATGGCGGGCGGTGTTGTTGCCGGCTCGAATGCACCACTGGTATCGGACAGCGCCGGAACCTGGGCTCCGAGCGAATCATGCGGGACGGCTCCCGGCGGAATGATTGGCAGCGGCGGCGGCGCATCCTGCATCGCGTCCGGCGTCGCCCGATCGGGTCGCGGTGCGGCATCCTCACGTGGCGGGCGCTTCGATCCGCCTTCGTCCGTCGGACGCTCGAAATCCTCGCGTTCCTCGTCGGGATTGGGTACGAAGCCTTCTCCGTCCGGGTCGCGGTTGCGATCGCCGGTGCGCTCGCGGGAAGTTCCGCGCTTGCCCGCCATCCACCCGAACACGCGCCGGTGGGTGCCGAAATCGAACGACAGCCGGCGCGATCGATTCGAACTCGCGTTGTGCGTTTCCGGATCGGTGACCCCGCGCGTCAAACGCTGGTCGCTGAAGGTGGCCGAGTACCCGAAGCGGAAACGCCGCGGGGTCACGTCCACGTTCAAACCCTCACTGCGACCGACCGGCAGCCCGAAATCGATGCCGGCGATGCGCAGTCGCTCGTATTCGTTGCTGGGATGTGTCAGCCGGTAATTGCGCGGCTCCTGGTACGTATAGCGCACCGACACGAACGACAGCGGGCGCAGCGCGGTGGACGCACTGACGTTGAGTCCACGCTGCGGGCTGGACGGCCGCCGCACCAGGCTGTCGGTGTCGGAACCGCGCGGGCGCAACACCGTGTAGTTGGTCGAACTGGTGCTCGACTGTTGGATGGCGAACTTGAGGCTGTTGGGAACCAAGTTCAACGACTGGCCGCGAAATAGTTTGATGGCGCGCTCGCGCGGCGCCAAGTCGTAGCTGATGTTGCGCGCGCGCGACACCGACGTATCCCGCGAGGTGAAGGTGCGACCATTGCTGTGCGATTCGCTGTAGGAAAACTGCAAGCGATCCAGCGTCACCTTGTTGAGCCAGAACTTCGACGGCCGCTTGCTGAGCGAGATGCCATAGGTCGTGCGCACGTTCTCGCTGCGCTGCTCGCGCTTGCGCTCGTCGGTGTTGCGCGTGTCACTCTGGCTGAAGAACTTCGGCCGCGCTTCGTCGTGCGAGTAGTTGTAGCTGAACGGCATGTTGAAGCCGCCGGTCGGAATCCACTTCGACAACTCGGTGGACAATCTGCCTTGCAAGTTATAGGTGTCCGAACCGCTGCCGCCACGTTGCCGCAGGCCGCGGAAGTCGGCGTTGCGGATCGCCAAGCTGGTGCTGACGTCGAGCACGTCGCCGAAACGACCGGCTGCCGAGTACGACTGCGCGACGCCGATGGCGCGCTCGACGTCCTCCAGCCGCACGTTGTCGAACCAGGCTTGCCCCGAGACCGGGCGCGCGCCCGAACCGCGAGCGCGATTGCGCATGCCGACGAAGAGCCGCGTGACCGCTTGAAAGCTCGGGTCGCCGCGCACGGTGACGAGCAAACGTTGGTTCGGGTTCTTGGCATCCACGGTCTCGGCGGTCGTCTGGCGGATACGCGTCGCGCCGCGCACCAAGAGGGTGTCGAGCGTCACCCCGCCCGGGTAATCCAGCGGAAACTTGAGCCCGGTCAACTGATCGAGGTCGACATTGAGTTCGAGCCAAGGAGCACTGCCCGGCACCCGGTGCGCCACCTCGTAGTAGTTCAACGTATCGGTCCCGAGCCGGAAGAAGAACTCGGCCGAGTCCGACAGCGCCACCGGGTAGTGCACGAAGTAGGTGAGCCGCCTGTACAGGGTGAAATCGAGCCCACGACCGGCGGCGGCGAGATTGCGCTCCACCAGCGCTTCGTGACCGGGTTCCAGGTTGGTGAAGTCGAGCCGCAGCGATTGTTCGCGCGCTTGCAGACCGACCTCATCCAGTTCGATCGCGTCGGGCGGCAACTCGTACAAGCCGGCGTCTTCCTTGTTGTTGATGACGCCGACGCTGAACGTCTCGCCGACCTGCGGCGCGACCTGGGTCGAATCGACGCCGAAGACGCCGACCTCGAACCATTGATTGCGGGTCAACTTGAGGCCGTAGATCTGCAGATTGCGCGAGAAGATCGTGGTCGAGTCGGCGGCACCGCCGGTGTCCTCGAACCAGAGACGGAAGAAGCGGATCTGCGCCAGCGTCGGTGCGGCGGCGCCGGCGTCGCGCAGCGTTTCCAAGCTGACGCGGTCGAGATCGATGCGGTACTTGCGCCAGCCGCGGAATTCCCGCTTCAGGGCGTCGGGAATCGTCGGGTCATCGCGGTAGGTGGGGTTCACGTCCACCTCGACGAAGGACGTATCGGCGAGATCCACCGTGATCCCGAAATAGCTGTTCGACTCGTTGAACACGCCGTTGCCGTTGATGTCCTCGGTGTCGTAGTCGTTGTTCTTCTCGGTGCCATTGGCCAAGTAGTGCTGTTTGGTGAGGTCATCCTCGACCTCCGGCAAATAGCAGTCGGAACCGAATCCAGGTGGCGCGTTACGATCGCATCCCTGCTGGACCCCATCCCAACCGATGTCGTCCGTCGCGGCCTGGAATTCAACCGCCGTGTTCGCTTCGCGGTTGAAATTGACGTTGCCGCTCAGCATTTGATCGGGGCGGTTGGGAAAAAACACGAAGTTCTCACTGACGTCGCCGAAATCGATGTGCAGGCGACCGTTGCGAAGCGCCGGCTCGCCGATCTGATCGTTGAGCCAGAACTCGATCGCCTTGGTGCGGGTGAGGTCGAGCCCCGCGTTGCCGAACGAACGCATGATCCCGGACCACAGGCGCGGGCGCTTGCTGGGATCGGCGAACAAGGAATCCTTGCGAATCTGATCGTGCCCCAGTTCCAGCACCGTAATGCCCTCTTCGGCCTCGCGCTCGGACAGGGTCGGGTTCAAATAGCCGCGCCGCACCCTTCCCGATGGCGGGTTGTAGAAGGCGAGCGGCACGCGCAGCGTCGTGTCCTGGCGCGCCGAGTTCTCGAAGACTGGAATCGACGCCCAGTGCCAGGTGTTGCGCGACAGGTTCTGCTCGTCCGAATCATCGGCGCCCTCGAGGTCGTCCACGAACGCGACCTTGCGCGTATTCGGATTCGGCACGCTGACGGCCGCCTCGGCATTCAAATTGATGCTGCTCTTGGCACCCGTCTCGCTGAACGGCAAACGATTCACCAGTCGCGTCATCCACCCGGGTTCGAAGCGCAGGCTGCCGTTCAGGTCGCCTAACATCGTGCGCGTCGGTTCTTCGCCCAGCTTCGGCCGGCGGGTGAAACCGCCTGTGGATTCGTACAGCCACACCGAACCGAGCCGCCCGCGGTCACCGATCGGGTACTCGGCGGCCGCTCCCAGCAGCGTCGACTTGCCGCCGCCGAAGAGCGGCTTGAATTGATAGCTGACCTCGAGGCGCGAGCTCGGGGTCAGCGTCGTCAGCGCGTCGCCCTTCAGCGTGATCTTGCCGCCGGCGAAGTACTCGATGTCGTAGTCGGTGCCGCGCACCAACTGCCGGCCGTCGAGTTTGACCACTTCGGTGCCGTCGATGACATCCTGCGGCAGAATGATTTCGCTCTCGGTGCCGGAACTCGTGACCTCGATGCGATAGCCGCCGCTGGGAAGCAGTGGATCGTTGGCGCGCAGCGTGTAGAGCGAGGTCGGCACGCGCTCCTCGGCCGGGAACAACACATCCAGGCTGTCCTGCGCACCGCTCGGCGAGATGCCGGCGCTCACCAGCCGGCGGATCAGCGCATCGTCCGGCGGATCGAACGGTCGGACGCCGGGCAGGAACAGCATGCCTTCGATCGGATCGAGCAGGTTGACGCGCGAGACGTCGAAGAGATCATCCGGCTCGGGGCCGTTCTCGGTGTTCACATCGTCCATGCCGAACATGTGCAAGTAGGTCGAGGTCGGCAGCCGCAGCGGTGCAACCGGATTCTCCCGCGGCCGGTCGGCGACCACCCGCACGTTGAACGCCGTCAGGTTGAGGTTGGTGGAGCCCAACGGATAGACGAAGCGCATCATGTAGAGCGCGGTCGGATAGGCATAGAAGTCGTTGTCTTGGCGCGGATGACGCACCAAGCGCAGCTTGACGAGGTTCCCGGCCGCCTCGTCCACATCCCCCACCGCGTTGCCGACGGGGTCTTCGAATTGCACCGCCACGGCGTCGTCCTGGTCCACCGCGCCTTGGCGCAGGAAGAAACCCAGCACCTTTTTCAGATCACCGTCTTGGTAGTAGATGAAGCCGACATCGTCGTCGTTGACGAGACGGCGCCATTTCGCCACGCCCTCTTGCTCCGGATGCCGCCGCGTCGCGGGCGCCGCTGCGTAGAACTGGTTCATGCCCAAGGTGTCGAGCCCCGCTGGCAATCCCTCCACCGCGTAACCGCGATAGGTGCGATTGGTCTCGGTCGCCGGTTTCTGATCGTCGACGAACACTTGGAAGAGGGGGCGCAGGTTCTCGTTGATGAGCAACGCTGGATCCACGCCATGCGAGTCGTAGAAATTGAACGTCGTATCCGGCAGTTCGTAGAAGAAGAAGCGATCGCGGGCGTAGTCGCGCTCGGCCAGAATTTGCGGCCGCGGTGTGCCGCCGGACGGCGTCAGCGTGCGGGTCTCGATCTCGGCTTCCTGCTTGCTCGCGATGACGGTGAGATCGAGTCCGCCGAGCCGCATGATCGACTTGATGCCGAAGAGACCTTTGGCGCCACCGGCGAACGACACCAAGTTCGACCCAGGCAAGCTCAAGTTGGTGCCGCCCAGATCGACGCGCCGCACGATGTCATCCTCGTAACCTTCGTAGTAGATGTTGATGCGGTTGGCGTCCTGGCCGAAGCCGGAGCTGTTGTGATCCACCTGCGTGTGCACCTTGTCACCGATGGTGCCTTCGAGTTTCACCTGCAGGTCCTGCTTCATGTCGAGCCGCGGAAACAGGCTCTGCGCGCGCGCGGTTTCGTTGGCGACGAAGGGACTGATCCGGCGCGACTCGCCGGCGAACGAAATGTTCTCGCGGCCGCTCACCTTGATGTTGGTGGCGCCGCGCCCGAAGACTTCCTTCAGCGCCCCCGGCATCGTGATTGGAACGTTGACGGTGATGCCTTGGATGCGGTCGCTGGTGCTTTGGTCCATGCGGCCGCGTGCGATCTCGGTGGCGATGAAACGTTTGCGCGCCGCGCCGAGCATCTCGTCCTGGTGCAATGCCGACGGCAGCGCCCGCACCGTGATGCTCGGATCGTCGAAGCGGCGCGGGTCGAAGACGTAGTAGGCGCCGTCGACGATGTAGTACTCGGGTTCGGAGGCGATCCACCCCGGTCCCGAGATCTCGTACACCGTTTGGGTCGCGGCGCTGTAGGAAAGCGTCGGGGTGCGACCGCGCTGCGGATCGCGCAGCCAGGGACTGGCGACCCGATAGCCTTCGACCTCGACAATGCGCCCCGAGGCACGCGCGTCACGCCGCTCCAGCATTGCGTCGAAGGTGATCCAACGACCGAAGTCGCCTTCGCCGGCGCGCGCCGCGGTCGCGACCAACGCCGCCGCCGCGATCACGAGCGCGATCTGCGCGCCGCGCCCGAGACAGCGAAGCATCCGGTTGAAGGAAAATAGATTCATTGACGAAACGCTGGGGGAACGGCCAACGGCAAGATGCCGCGCGCCGGCGGCGCGAGGACGTGGACAGCCCTGTCCACGGAGCAGGACACGCGGATCCACAAAGGAGGTCACCTCGTGTTGGCGACTCCCAACGGCCCTCCGCGCGAGCGAGCGCTCGTTCGCTCTCGCGCACCAGGGGGGCACCGCCCGCGATCCGCGCCGGTGCTGGGCTCGAAAGACCTTGAGACGACCGCCGGCGCATGCTACGGTTCAGCGCTTGTGCGGACCTCTCAACTCCTTCCACGGCAAGGCTTTAGGTCGATGAAGGTCGTCGATCGACATGTCCTTCGAAATCACGCGGGCCCCTTCGCGTTGGGACTCGGATTGATCACCGGTCTCATTCTGTTGGGCGTCCTGCGTGATCTCCTCGACGACTTCCTGGCTCGAGACGTCGGCTTGTGGACGAGTCTCGAACTCCTCGGCTTGAGCCTCGGACACATCGTTGCACTCTCTATACCAATGGCGGTCCTGGTCGCGGTGTTGATGGCGTTCGGTCAAATGGCGGCCGATCAGGAGATCACCGCGCTCAAGGCGGCGGGCGTTCACTTGGTGCGCGTGCTGGCGCCGGTGCTGGTGATGGCGTCGATCCTGTGCGGCGGCATGATGCTGTTCAACAACTTCGTGTTGCCGGAGTCGAATCATCGTTTGGCGAACTTGACCGGTGACATGTTGCGCAAACGACCGACGGTGAGCATCGAGCCAGGCCGTTTCATCGAAGACTTGCCCGGCTATCGGCTCTTGATCGGCGACAAGGACGAGCGCACCGACGCCATCCGCGACGTACAGGTTTATGTATTGGACAAGCAGGGGCGGCCGCCCGATATCCTGGTGGCGCCGCGCGGCCAACTGCACTTCGAAAACGGCGGCACGTCGTTGTACATCGATCTCTACGACGGCGAACTGCATTCGCGCCCCGATTCGGAGTCCGACGACGGCAGCGGCTATCGCGTCACCCGATTCACCGAACACACGGTGATCATCGCCAATGCCGGCAGCCAAATGGAACGCACCGACCGCAAGACGCGCGGCGATCGCGAGATGAGCGTCGCGATGATGGAAGCGGAAATCGCCGAGAAGCGGGAGCAAGTCACGCGCCTACGACAGCGTGTCGGCAAGGAGGCGGTCGCCGCGGTGCGGGCCAAGCTCGAGTTGCTCGACCCGACGAAGCGCGCCGCGCGCTTCGCCAGCAACCGGCCGTTGCCGGCGGAACGCCTGTCGCTCGGCACCGAAGAGCGATTGCGCGACATGGTGCACATGGAAACGACCTCCATCGACGCCTACCAGCGCCAAATTCGCTCGTTCAAGGTCGAGATCCACAAGAAGTACTCGATCCCGGTCGCGTGTCTCGTCTTCGTGCTGATCGGCGCTCCGCTCGCCATCCGCTCGGGCCGCTCGGGCATGACCATGGCGGCGGGGTTCAGCCTCGCCTGCTTCTTCGCGTATTGGTTGTTCTTGACCACCGGTGAAAAACTGGCGGACCGTGACTTGATCTCGCCCTTCGTGGCGATGTGGCTCGCCAACCTCGTCTTCGGTGCGCTCGGCGTCTGGCTGCTGTGGGACGCGGCTCGCGAGAGCACCGTCATCGATTGGGTGCGATTGGACCCGCGCCGGTGGTTCGGACGCAGGCGCGTCGCCTAGGCCCATGCGCATTCACGACCGCCATGTGCTCCGCATCTTCTTCCGCTCCTTCGTCATCAGCGCGCTGGCCTTCGCCGTCCTGGTCGTGCTCGGCGACCTCGGCGAGCGCTTGGACGATTTGCTCGACTACCAAGCCACGATGTGGAGCATCGTCAAATACTACGGTTTCAAATTCGCCGACATTCTACGCATGACGCTGCCGCTCGACATGTTGCTGGCGACCATCTTCACCCTCGGCTTCATGGGCCGGAACAACGAAACGGTGGCGCTGATGGCGAGCGGCGTCGGCATGACGCGGATCTGCGCCCCCATCCTGGTGGTGGCGACGATCGCGGTCGGGGTGTCGTGGTTGTTGTCCGAGCGGCTGGTGCCGCGCGCGAACCGGCGCATGCTGGCGGTGCGGCGGGTCGAGATCGAGAAGCGTCCGCCGCTCGACGCGCCGGTGCGACGCGACTTCACTTTCCGCGGCGCGAAGGGAACGCTGTTGTACGTGCGCATGCTGGACGTGCGCGCCGGGCGCATGACCGGCATCGTGTTGCATCAGGATCGCGACGGCCACCTGGTCTCTCGCATCGATGCCGAAAGTGCCGATTGGCGCGACGGAATGTGGGAGTTCCACGAGGTGGTCGAGCGCCGTTTCCCGGTCGAGCCCGCGACCGAGACGCTCGGTGCCGGCGAACAGATCGAGAGATTCCGCGAGCTGCGCGTCCCCGAACTCCGCGAAGCGCCGGCGGAACTCGCGCGCATCGACCCCGAACCAGAAGCCATGAGCTTCGGCGAATTGCGCCAGCACGCCGAGAAGGTGCAGGCCAGTGGCGGCCAGGTGAACGACTTCATGGTCGACTTGTACACCAAGACCAGTTATCCGTTCACCAGCCTCATCCTGACGCTCCTCGGCATCGGAATGTCGGCCTCGAAAAGGCGGACCAGTCTCGCCGCCGGTTTCGGCATCACGGTGGGCGTCGCGTTCTTCTATCTCGGCATCGTCGAGATGGCGACCGCGCTCGGCAAGAACGAAGCTCTGTCGCCGCTGCTCGCCGCCTGGTTGGCTCCCCTCGTTTTCGGCATCGCCAGCGCGCTGCTCTTGCTGCGCGCCAACCGCTGAACAAACTCTCGCCCTGCCGCGCGCGCCGACACGGGTCCGGGGCGGACGCTCGGTCGCGCGCATCCTGCGCGCTCCCTCACTCGGCGCGGGCGC
>Ga0247727_10020029_pt1 | contig 10282 bp, 9 predicted proteins | sample WisWelCaveWW1625_FD_202498 | JGI IMG/M metagenome (GOLD analysis project Ga0247727, IMG submission 202498) | Biofilm microbial communities from Wishing Well Cave, Virginia, United States - WW16-25 | ecosystem: Environmental > Aquatic > Deep subsurface > Groundwater > Cave microbial mat | place... | reverse complement strand
CAACGTCCGCGAGCTGCAGCACGCCATCGAGCACGCCGTCGTGCTGGCGCGGGGCGCCGAGATCGACGTCGCGCACCTCCCCTCCGACGTCGCGGGCGTGGCCCGCGAGCCCGCGTCGGGCGAAGGCGGGCTGCGGCCGCTCGGTCCGGCGCTCAAGGAGTTCGAGCGCGAGTATCTGCTGCGGGCGCTGACCGCGACCGATGGCAAGCGGACCCGGGCGGCCGAGCTGCTCGGCATCTCGCGCAAGAACCTCTGGGAGAAGCTCCGCGAGCACGGCATCTCCGACTCCGACTTGGAAGATTGACGGATACTCCGCGTCGCCGTCAGGCGGCGGCGGCCATGCAAGTCTGGACCGCCTCCACCATCTGAGCCAGCGCGCGATCCGCGCGCGCCGCATCGATGCCCAGTCGCAGCGTGCTGGGCGAGTTGATCAGCGACTCGCGACTCTGCGGACTGCCCTCCAACGCCGCCCGCCACAACAGGTCGCCGGCGGTCACGAACACCGACAGCTCGTCCTCCGGATTGCCGACGTCGAACGAGTGGTGGCGGGCGATGCAGCGTACGATCGGCTCGGGAAACTTCATCCGCTCGGCCACCACCGCACCCGCCATCGCGTGACGAAGGTCGAGCAGCCCCGCGACGGCCCCCGGCGCGGCGGCGCCCGCCCCCTTGTCGTCCGCGATCAGCGAGAGCAGCACGGGTTTCCCCAGCACGTGCATGAGCCCGGCCATGAACGCCCAGTCGTTCTTTCGTCGCGCGACCGACTCGAGCGCGCGGCAGGCGAACGCGACTCCGGTGGCATGCGCGCGCAAGTCCTTCATCTGGGGGAGGAATCGTGGCACGTCGAACACCTTTCCCATCACCGCCGCCTGCATGACCAGATCGCGAACCACCTTGAGGCCCAGGCGGATCACCGCATCCTTGCCGGAGCGCAGCGCCGAAGTGCCGCGGAACATCGGCGAGTTGGCCAGGGAGAGAAGGCGCGCGGCAACGCCGGGTTCGCGTTCCAGGAGCCCGACGATGCGATCGATCGATGCGGCTGGATCCTGGCTGAGCCGGAGCAGCTGGGTCGCCGTCTCGGGCAGCACCGGCACCTTGTATCTCCCGTCGCGAATGGCGGCGTCCGCACGGTTGCAGATCGCCTCACACTCGACGCGATGCGGCTCCGTGGGCCGGGCGGTACGGACGTGCGTGAGGAACTCCATGTACCAGCGACCGTGGTGAACGAAGGTGCCCTTGGGTGGGATGGGGACCTGCACGGCCCTGGAATCGACGGAAGCCGATGGCAAATGAGCTAGATGGACGGAGCGGACGGCCCGGCGGAGCCCCGGGGCGCGACCCCTGGGGTCGTGGCCTTCGGATTGAGCAGGTCATTCTTGAGGTCGTCCATGCGCTGCTGCGCTTGGGCGACCGCGGCCTGGAGCCGGTCGATGCGGCGGTCGATGGCCGCCAGGGGATGCTCGTCGCTCTCCGTGCCCTGGGGCTGGGCGGGGACAGGCGCCTGCTCGGGGATCGGCTGCGCGGCGACCACGGGTTGGGCGTGCCTGCGCGCGTGCCCATGGCGGACGCGACGCCGGCTCCGTTCCCCGACTGTCGCCCGGGTTCGCTTGCGGACCTTGCGCGTCGCCCTGGGCTTTTCCTTGTCCACGTCGCGCTCGACCCGGTCCGACGAGCGCCGCCGCTTGGCGGCCATCGCGGAGGGCATCGCCATGACGGCGACCAGCAGGACCACTATCCAGCGAATGGTGTTCATCGACACGCCTATCGGCGGGCCGGCGAAATGCTTGAGGGCCGGATCGGCCGACGGTCGTTGACAACCGGCGCCGGGATGAGGATTCTCTGGCGTTCTCGGTGGTCGTCGGGCACTGGCGGCATAGCCAAGTGGTAAGGCAGAGGTCTGCAAAACCTCCATCTCCGGTTCGAATCCGGATGCCGCCTCCAACGTCGATCGTGCTCACGATGCGTTTCATTCCGGTCATGATCCTCCTGGGCGCCCGCCTGGGCTGGGCCGACGCCGACCAGGACGAGCACGGCCACGGCCACCGGCACAAGCACCCGCACCCGCCCGATCCTCACCACCACCACGACCACGATCACCCCCACCCGGCCGGCGAGGGGCACCACCATCCGTTCACCGTGGAGCTGGTCAAGCCCGCCGTCGCCGCGCCACCGGTGATCCCGCCGCCACCGTTGCCCCAGATCCACGATTTCTCGCCCAAGCGCGGACCCGCCGGCACCAGCGTGGCGATCACCGGCGCGCATTTCGGCCCCAACGCCACCGTCCATTTCAACGGCCGTGCGCAGAAAACGCTGGTGCAGAGGTCCACGCGCCTGGCGGTCACGCTTCCGGACAGCGCCAAGTCGGATGTCCTGGTGGTGCGCCACCCCGGACGGCCGGACGCCACCACCGCGACCAGCTTCGTCGTCGAGCCGCCGCCGGTCATCACCGCTCTCTCGCCCACCGCCGCGGCGCCGGGCACCGCCATAGAGATCCGCGGACGGAACTTCCTTGTCGACGACCGCGTGCTGGTCGGTGACCGGGTGGCCGACGTCCTGTCGCGCCAGCCACACCGCCTCGAGGTCGTGGTTCCCGAGGGAACGAGCGACGGCCGCGTGGTCGTGCTGCGCGATGCCTCGCGCGGCGTCTCGCCGCGACCGCTGCGCCTGCTCCCGCTTGCACCGGTGATCGTCGCCCTCCAGCCGCCGACCGGACAGCCGGGGACGACGCTGCGCATCCAGGGGCGCAACTTCCTGCCCAGCGACCGGGCGATGCTGGGCAGGATGGCCTTGCCGGTGCTGGCGCGCGGCCCCGAGTTCATCGACGCCACGGTGCCGGCCGGCGCCCGTTCGGGCGAGGTACGCGTCGTCGGACCCGGCCGCGAGGCGCGCGCCGACCTCGAGTTCACGGTCGTCGCGCCGCCCGAGGTCACGGGCATCAAGCCGGCGTGGGCCACGCCCGGCTCGCGCGTGACCATCTCCGGCAGGCATTTCCTACCGGGCGACGTCGTGCTGCTCGGAGACAAGCCCGCCAGCGATCTTCAGGTCATCGAGAGCGAGATCTCGTTCACCGTGCCCGACGCGGCGGCGAGCGGGCCGGTGGCCGTGGTCCGCGGCGAGCTGCGCGCCGCCGGCCGCGCTCCATTGGAGATCGTCCTGCCTCCCGTACTGCGCGGCTTCGAGCCCGAGGCGGGTCCAGGCGGCACGCGCGTCACCTTGCATGGCCAGAACCTCTCGCGCGACGCTCGCGTGCGCTTCGGATCGACCGAGCTCAAGCCGCTGGCACGAAAGCCGGATGCGATCGAAGTGCAGATCCCGCGCGGCGCCACCGATGACCGGTTCACGGTGACGACGCGAGGCGGCGAGGCGCAGAGCGCTTCCGCATTCGCCGTCCAGGAGCCGGCCCAACTGCTCTCGTTCGAGCCGGGTTTCGGACCGGTGGGGGCGCAAGTGGTCCTGCGTGGCCGCCACTTCACGAACCAGGACACCGTGTCGCTGCACGGCCAGGATCTCCCGGTGCTGTCGGCGTCGCCCGACGCGCTCACGGTGCAGGTGCCGGCCGGCGCGCGCCCGGGCCCGTTCGTCGTGCGCAGCCGCGGCAAGGACCTCACTACCCGGCAGTCGTTCCGCGTCGTCGCCCCCCCTCCTCTGGCAGTGCTCAGCTTCGCGCCGATGTCGGGCCCGCCGGGCACCGAGGTGGCGATCCGCACCGGACGGCGCTTCACCTCATCCGACAGGGTGATGCTGGACGGAGCGCCGCTGCTCGCGACGCTTCTGGCCGGCGGCGCCGAAGCGCGTGTGCGCATCCCGGCCGGAGCGCGCAGCGGACGGCTCGAGGTGGTGATGGGAAGCGGCGAGCGGGTGGTCGCCGATCAGCCGTTCCAGGTGGTCGAGAAGCAGAAGCCCGTGTCGGATTCGCCGGGCGTGTACTGATTCGGCTACAGACCCTCGAGCGGGTCGTTGAGGTCGCCCTTGATCTGGATACCTGGCTTCTTCGCCGGCGCAGCCGGGGCCCTGGGTCCCCGCCGCAGGTTCTTTAACCTGTTGCGCTCCGAATCGATCTGCTGCTTGATCTTTCGGCGCTCCTCGTCCGTCGTCGCCCCCGCGAGCTTTGCCTCCAGTTCCCTGGCGCGTTGCTCGCCCTGCTCGATCAACCCCGTAAGCCGCTCGTTCTCTTCCTGAGCCTTCTGCGCCTGTCGCGCCTGGTCCTCCGCGATCTCCTGGAGCTTCTCCTTTTCCTTACCCATGTTGTAGAGGAGCGTAGCCACGACGGCGACCGCCACACCGCCGATGATGCCGATCGGCATCCACGGGACTTTCTTCTTGTGCTGCGCGTCGAGCGAGGCCTTGTGCAGGTTCAGATCGTGGTCGGCCTTGACGCGCTCGCGGGCCTCGGCTTCGGCCGCGGCGGCGGCGACCTTCATCCGCTCCTCGCGCTCCTGCCGCGCCTTCTCCTCGGCTTCACGTTTGATGCGGTCCTGTTCCTCGCGCTTCTTGCGCTCCTCCTCCTCGACCGCGCGCCGCACCTCGGCTTCGCGCGCAAGCTTGAGCCCCTCTTCCTTGCGGCGCTCCTCGTCCTCCTCCTCCTGACGACGTTCATCCTGGATCTTCTTGAGCTCGTTCAGCGCGAGCAGGACGGAATCTTCTCTGCGCTCACCCATCGGTTCTCCTATTACCATGCGAAGTTATAAGTATCAACGGCCTCTAGGCTTGGTATTTTACGCAACATGAAGCGCACTTCCAGCCCCTTCGTGACATTTTTCGCGGCCCTTGCGGCCACCCCCCCCTGGGCGGGCTGCAGCGAAGATCCAGCCGAAGGCCCGGCGGACGCGGGGGTCGAAGGCCCGGCGGACGCGGGCTGCCCCGCCCTTGGACCCAGACCCGAGCGACGCAGCGAGCATGTCCTGGCGCTCTTCGGCGACGAACTGGTGATTTTCGGGGGGACCACGGCGATCCCCGAGAACTGCAACTTCCCGGCCCCTGTTTTCTCTGACGAAACATGGCGTTACGACATCCGCTGCGGGGTCTTCACCCGGGTCGAAGGCGAGGGCCCCGGACCTCGCGCGCGAGCCATGGGCGCATACGACCCCGTGGGCGACCGGGTCCTGGTATTCGGCGGCCGGACCCGCACCGGCACGTCCGGCCCCTATACATTGATGGACGATCTCTGGGCGCTGGATGACGAGGGTTGGACCCGGATCGAAGCATCGGGCCCAGGGCCGCGCGTGGCCGGCGCCATGGGCGTCGACGACCAGGGGCGCGTGTGGATCTTCGGGGGAGACAGCTCGACCAGCGGCGCCGGCTACGCGCCGCTCGGTGACACCTGGTCCTACGATCCGGCCGGACCCGGCTGGGCCCAGGCCGTCACCGCCACCGCACCCGATCCGCGCCTGCTGGTCGCCGCGACCTTCGACCAGAATCGCGGGCGACTGCTGGTCTTCGGCGGCACCAACGACATCCTCAACCCCAACTACTTCGCCGACCTCTGGTCGCTGGACACGAGCGGGCCGACCTGGACCCGGCTCCACGATGGATCCGGCACCGCCCCCACCGGACGGTTCTTTCCCGCCATGGCCTGGGACGAAAAAGGAGACGGCTACTGGATGATGGGTGGCCACGACGGCACCGCCCTGGGGAACCGCAACGACCTGTGGCATTTCGACGCGCAGGCGGGGCAGTGGTCCGAGCTCGGCCCCGGCGACGGTTACAACGCGCCACCCCTCGGGTTCTGCGACTTCCCGGTGGACTTCGCCGACGTGGACCTTCAGTCGCCCGAGCGGCGCAGCTCGCACGGGATGGCGGCGGGGTCGGGATCGCTCTGGCTGTTCGGCGGCAAGAGCGACTGCGGCGCGCTCGACGACGTGTGGTCCTTCGACGGCACGTGGCACGAGCGGACTCCCGCCGCTGAGGGCGAGGTGTGCCTGCGCTTCTTCGCCGACTTCCCGAAGTACGAGTGTCAAGGGCTCTGTTTGTAGAACGCGCGACAGCGCGAAACGATCCGGATAGACTGCCGCGGTGACGTTCGTCGATCTGCACGCGCACGTCCTGCCCGGGCTCGACGACGGCGCTCGCGATCTGCGCGACTCGCTGGCGCTGCTCCAGGGTCTGCGCGAGATGGGTTTTTGCGAGGTGTTCGCGACGCCCCACCAGAAAGCGCCGCACCTCTTGCCCACCCGCGAGGCCATCCGCGCGGCCTTCGATGTCGTTTCGGCGGCCGTCAAGGACGCCGGCCAGCCCCGATTGGGGCTGGGCGCCGAGAACTTCTGGGACTCGGTCTTCTTCGAGCGCCTGACGACAAAGACCTTCCCGACCTACGGCCCGGGAAAGGCATTCCTGATCGAGTTCTCGCCCGAGCGCCTGCCACCGGGGCTCGACGAACACCTGTTCCGCCTGCGCGTCGGCGGCCTGCTGCCGGCCCTGGCCCACCCCGAGCGCTACGCCGAGGTCACGCGCGATCTGGCGCGCGCCGAGGCGCTGGGCAAGAACGCCGCGCTGGTGGTGGACCTGCCCGCCCTGGGCGGAGCGCACGGCCGGACGGCGAACAAGACGGCACGCGCGCTGTGCGAGGCCGGGCTGGCGCACGCCGCCGCTTCGGACGTGCACCGTCCGGCCGACCTCGATGCGGCCGCGCGCGGCGTCGCCTGGCTGCAGAAGCGGCTCGGCCCTGGCGCCGTGACGCGCCTCTTGGACCAGGGGCCGCGCGCCATCCTGGCCGGGGAGCTGCCGGCGCTATCTTGAGCATGTCGGTAGGAGACGCAGGCACGGCGTTGCTCGACCGCATCCACGCCCGCCAGGCGAAGATCGTCGTCGTCGGCGCCGGGCACGTCGGGCTCCCGCTTTGCGCCGAGTTCGCGGGCGCGGGGTTCCACACCGTGGCCATCGACACGGACGTCGAGCGCGTACGGGCCATCGCCGCGGGCAAGAGCTACGTCGCCGACGTCGCCGAAGCGAGGCTGCGCGAGCTCTTGGAGGCGGGTCGACTCTCGGCCAGCACCGACCCGGACGCTCTCCGGGCCGGGGACGCGGTCGTGATCTGCGTGCCGACGCCGCTCAACAAGACCAAGGACCCGGACGTGGAGTTCATCGTCGCCGCCGCCGAGGCGCTGGCACCCAGGCTCCATGCCGGACAGCTGGTGGTGCTGGAAAGCACCACCTATCCAGGGTTCACGCGCGAGATCCTGCTGCCCCGCCTGGAAGCGGGCGGGATGCGCGCCGGACGGGACTTCTTCCTGGCGTTCTCACCCGAACGCGTCGACCCCGGCAACAAAATCTTCGGCATCCGCAACACGCCCAAGGTGATCGGCGGGGCCACGCCCGAGTGCCGGGACGTGGCCGCCGCGCTCTATCAGACGATCGTCGAACGCGTCGTCCCGGTCTCGTCCACCGACTCGGCCGAAATGGTCAAGCTCCTGGAAAATACCTTCCGCGCGGTCAACATCGCGTTGGTCAACGAGGTGGCCATCATGTGCCACCGGTTGGGGCTCGACACCTGGGAGGTGATCGACGCGGCGGCGACCAAGCCGTTCGGCTTCATGCCCTTCTACCCGGGGCCGGGACTGGGTGGCCATTGCATTCCGGTCGATCCCCATTACCTCTCCTGGAAGCTCAAGACGCTGCGCTACAACGCGCGCTTCATCGAGCTGGCGTCGCAGGTCAACTCGCTGATGCCCGAGTTCGTGGTGCAGCGCCTCTCGGACCTGCTCAACGAGCGTCGCAAGCCCATCGCCGGGTCGAGGATCCTCGTGCTCGGCGTGTCGTACAAGCGCGACGTGCACGACACTCGTGAGTCGCCGGCGCTGGACATCCTGGAGCTGCTGCGCAAGCGGGGCGCGGACGTCGCCTACCACGATCCGCACGTGCCGGTGCTCTCCGCCGACGGATGGCGCATGGCCAGCGCGCCGCTCGAGATGCTGGGAGCGTACGACTGCGTGCTGATCGCGACGGACCACTCGAGCGTGGACTACCGGCGAGTCGTCGCCGAGGCGCAGCTGGTGCTGGACACGCGCAACGCCACCCATGGCCTGCGTGACGCCGCGGTCGGCCGGGTGTTCGGCCTTTGAGCCGATCGCCCGCGAGCGGCGGGGTCCGCTGGCTTCGCCGTCTCGCGCTTCCCACGGTGATGAGCGTGGTGTTCGCGCTGCTGGCCGTGCGGATGGTCCGCCCGCACGCGGCCAAGGTGTGGGAAGCGATGGGAAACGTTCACCTCGGCTACCTGGCGCTCTACGCCGTCATCACGGTGGCGGCGCAGACGCTGCGCACGCTGCGCTGGGCGGCGATGCTGCGCGCGGTGGGCGGCGCGCCGTTTTCGCGCGTGCTGCCGGTCAGCCTGGTCGGCTACATGGCGACCTTCACGGTGCCGACGCTGGGCGAGCTGGTGCGGCCGGTGCTGATCCGCGAGGTGGGCGGACTGCGCGGGAGCGCCGCGCTGGCCACGGTGGTGGTCGAGCGCATCATCGATGGGCTCATCGTCGCGCTCGCCGCGCTGGCGGCGTTCTGGCCGTTGCGGGGCCGCCCCGGCTCACCGCCGTGGGTCGACGTGCTGTGCTTCGGAACGCTGTCCTTCTTCGTCGGCGCATTGGCGGTGATCGCGCTGCTGCGCTGGAAGCGCGAAGGGGCCGTGCGCCTGGTCCAAGGCGCGCTGTCGCGTGTTTCGCGCAAGCTCGGGGCGCGCGCGGGATCGATCCTGGGCACTTTCCTGGCCGGGATCGGCGCGCTTCCCGGGCGCCGCACGCTGGTGGTGGCGCTGCTCTTGAGCCTGGGATACTGGGCGCTCAACGGCACGGCCATGCAGGTGCTCGCCTTGGGCTTCGACCTGCGCCTTGACCTGCAAGCCATCTGGGCCACGATCGGTCTGATCGTGGTCGGCTTCTTCATCCCCTCGCTCGCGCAGGTGGGCACGTTCCACAACTTCTGCATCATCGGTCTGGGGCTGTTCCTGACCCGCGAAGCCCTCGAAGGACGGGGCTACGCCTATGTGTTCACCCTCCACGCCGCCCAGGTCGTGCTCTTCGTGGGAGGGGGGCTGATCGCGTTGTTTTCGAGTCACGTGAAGCTGGCCACGCTCACGCGTATGGAGATGGAAGGACCATGATTGATCTTCGCAGCGATACGGTTACCCGGCCCGTTGGCGCGATGCGCGAGGCCATGGCCCGCGCCGAGGTGGGCGACGACGTCTTCGGCGAGGACCCGACCGTCAACGCCCTGCAAGAGCGCGTCGCGGCGCTGCTCGGCAAGGAGGCCGCGCTCTTCGTGCCGTCCGGATCGATGGCCAACCAGATTGCCATCAAGGTGCACACCCACCCCGGCGATGACGTGCTGATCGGCGAGGGGGCGCACAACTACCTCTACGAGTCCGGCGCCGGCGGGGCGATCTCGGGCGTGCAGTTCACCATCCTCGGCAAGGGCGGGCTGTTCTCCGCGGCCGACGTCGAGGCCGCCATCAAGGCCGACAACCACCACTTCTCGCCCACGCGCCTGTTGTGCGTCGAGAACACGCACAATCGCGGCGGCGGGCGGGTTTGGCCGCCCACGCAGTTGCGCGAGGTCGCGGAAAGCGCACGGAGTCGCAAGCTGCGCGTGCACCTGGACGGCGCGCGGCTGCTCAACGCCGTGGCGGCGACGGGCGTGCAGGCGAGCAGCCTGGCGGCGTCGTTCGATTCGGCGTCGATCTGCCTTTCCAAGGGGCTGGGGGCGCCGGTCGGTTCGCTGCTGGCGGGAAGCCGTGAGTTCATCCACCAGGCGCACCGCTTCCGCAAGATGCTGGGCGGTGGGATGCGCCAGGCGGGGATCCTCGCGGCCGCCGGGCTCTACGCGCTGGAGCACCACGTGGAACGGCTGGCCTACGACCACCAGCACGCCAAGCTCATCGCCGACCGGTTGCGCGACATCCCCGGCGTGCACATGGACGCGCCCGAGACCAACATCGTGATCTTCGATCTCGATCCGGCCCTGCCCACCGGGGGACAGCTGGTCGCCGCGGCGCGCGAGCGGGGGCTGCTCATCCTGCCGATCGCGCAGCGGCGCATCCGTCTGGTCACGCACCTGGACGCCTCGAAGGCCGACTGCGTGCGCGCCGCGGACATCCTCCACGAGCTGCTGACGCACTGATGTCGACCGAGGCGAAGCGAGGGAGTGGAGGGGGGGAGGCTCGGCGGGCTGTGCCCGTCGAGGGGGACCTGGAACGGTCCCCCCTGATGGAGTGGAGCTTCCCGACGCGGATCCTGTTCGGCGAGGGTGCGCTGAAGGAGCTGCCTGATCGTGTGCGCGGGCTCGGCGGGAGCCGGGT
>Ga0247727_10020028_pt1 | contig 10283 bp, 4 predicted proteins | sample WisWelCaveWW1625_FD_202498 | JGI IMG/M metagenome (GOLD analysis project Ga0247727, IMG submission 202498) | Biofilm microbial communities from Wishing Well Cave, Virginia, United States - WW16-25 | ecosystem: Environmental > Aquatic > Deep subsurface > Groundwater > Cave microbial mat | place... | reverse complement strand
TTCCGCACCGGCGATCGGAATAAATTGAGCGATACAGGCCTGGTCATCCGCACAGCCTTCGCTGACGGTTCCAAAAATGGCCCCGCTCTGCTCCTGCGGGGATTGGACCAGTTCAAAATCTAAAATGTTGTGTCCCGGATTTAATACGGTCTCTTGGGAAGAAGAAAGATAACCATCCTTGCTCGCTCTGGCGACATAGACTTTTCCGGCCGTTAATCCTGCAATTTCATAATGACCCTGATCATCCGTAATTGCAACAAATGCAGCAGTAATACTTCCCGAGCCAGGCTCCTGATTGGGGTTACTATTTTGAATGACGGGGGGTTCTGACAGGTAAACTTCAACCGTCGCACCGGCCAGAGGCTTAAAGAGATAGCGTGTATTATTTGTAGTGCCGTCCGGGCCTGCTTCATAAACCGTGCCGGCCAGACTCGCGGTATCTCCACCCACAGGTATTTTCGTTAATGAAAAATCAAGCGAATGATCACAGCGCTGATAATCGGGGGAGGTTGAATTGGGTAAACAGCGGGAATTATCAGTCAAAAATATTTGGGTCTGGGATTCGTAGCCATCCTTACTGGCAGTTACGAGATAGAGCTGACCGGCCGCCGCACCTTCGATACGATATTGACCGTTAACATCGGTATAAGCCATCAGTAGGTTTGTGCTGCCGCCATTTAAATTGTGATTATTGAGAATCTGAATGGTATCGCTGTCGCTCACAGCAGATGCTGTGATCAACGCACCTTCGATGACGACCGCCACCAGGGTTTGAACATCTGAATTTTCATAAACGGTTCCATAAATCGTCGCCAGCTCAACCGGGACGATATCCGTTGCCGAGGCTATGCCGCATAACAGGGACACGAGCATTACCACGGCAATAAAGGTTTTTCTAAAAATATTTTCCATAAACCGCTCCTTCTTGAAAAAAAATTGTGAATTTTTCGTAAAAAATTTTTTAAGTTCCCCCGCATTGTACAAAGTTCCTCCTTCCACATTCTAAATTTTATTGATTAGGAAAAATAAGTATGCAAAATCAATACCAAAATAGCAGAATGAAAATTCTTTAAATTATCAAAAAAAGAGGGGTAAAATCAAAAATGGGATTAGCAGCGAGAAAAATTGATGCAATTTTCATCAGAAAGTGATGAAAGATAAAGCAAAAAAGGTAGGAAAATAAGTCATTGACAGCAACGCCAAACTTTTGCACTGCCATGCCGAAATTCTTAATACGAAACGCAACACAAATTTCGCAGGCGCCTAAATATAGATGGTGCTATAATGAATCTGTTGAGAAATCATCCGTGTAAGCACATAAAGATAAAATCAAAAATTAACATTCTTGATGTTTCTTCTTCATCGTGTTGTTTTCAGTAACCTGCCGAAGTATTTATTTAGAGAAAAACATTCAAAAAAATTGAGCTAATATTCGGCAGATACGAAGAACAGAATCATGAGTTCGCAAAAACTTCAAATATACACTGCAGGAGAAGGAACGGGATTGGACGCTGTATGAAAGTTTTAGTTCCACTAAAAAGGAGATAGGTAAATTTTTCCAAAAAAGAAATAAATTCCAGAAATATAAAAATATTTTAATATTCAATATCTTCTTAATTTATTGATTTATAATATGTTGCAACAAAGCAGGCAATTCGGTATCAATTTTGCTTTAATTTTTTGTCTAATATTGTACCCTGACAACATAGAGAGGAAGGACTGATGATGAAATTTTTTATTCTCCCATTGCTTGTGATCCAATCCCTATCAGCTGAAACATTTATTATCGGATTAGTCACATTGGACAATGCTGTGACACATGACCGTGTCGGAGTTTATTTAACACAGGAAAACACCTTGGACAATTTCTTAGATACCGCTTATACTGCGGGAAACGGATCCTTTACGTTTCCCAATGTCTTGGAAGGACATTACAACCTCTATTTTTTCAAAACCGGTTATTATGACACCCTGCTCACGAATATAGTCGTGATAACCCCGGTTTCCAATATTGCTGTCCGTCTCTTTCCTTTGGTTTGGGGAAATATTTCAGGAAGGATCATTAATGATGATTCAAAAAACGGGGTTGCCGACTGTACAATCCGGTTCCAAGGAAAACGGCAAATGAGCGGTAAGATTCTGGATACGCTGGTTGTTAGTGACGGAGATGGGAATTACAGTATGCAAAACTTACTAGGGGATTATTATCAAATTATTTTCTCACATCCTGCGTATTTGGCTGAGTCACTGGTTTACAAAGTGGCTGGAGAAGTCCAAAATTTAAATCAGGAATTAAGGGAACTCAACCCTCATTTTCGGGAAGGTGTAGCAGGCGGGGTATGGAAGAAAGAAGAAAGTCCGTTTATTGTCCGCAGTGATGTCCTCATACCACAAGACAGTTTATTGGTGATCGAGCCGGGGGCGAAAATCTTGTTTGATCTTCATACGGCTCTAAAAGTCGAAGGGCGTCTCCGGGCCGAGGGAGAAGAAAACGACAAGATTATATTTACCTCGCGTGATTCCGTAAATCCGTTTCCTGGACAATGGAACGGAGTGGAAATAATGAGCGGGAATGACAGCATGGCTTTCCGTCATTGCATTTTTCAGTTTGCAGAAACGGGCGTACGGGTATGGGGGCGGCCCTTCGCAGCAAAAAATTGTCAGTTTACCAAGAATCGCAAGACAGGATTGGAATTAATCAGTAACACGGTTGCTAATCTCAATGACAATCTGTTTCTGGATAATGAAGGACAGGGGTTAATCACCGAATTGGGCAAAATTGAATTAACCAGAAATACGTTTATTAATCCGGCAGCAACCGGCATCCGTTCCAAAAAAACACAACTCTATATGTTTCGTAATTTGTTTAAAGAAAATGCCGTCGCTTGCAGAGCCGAATCATCCTGTGTACTGGTTGTTCATAATAATTTCCTTTATAATAATATTGGCCTATATAGTAACCAGACGGTCCGTACTCTCGCTAATAACGTTTTTTTTAAGAATGACAGCAGCGGTATCGTTTCATTGTATTCCAGCGGACCGGTCAGCAACAACCACTTTTACGAAAACAGACATGCCGGATTAGAGAACGGAAGAGACACCCTTTTTAAAAAAGCAATTGTCTTAGATCCTCTTTTCCAAAATGAAAGCGCGGAGGATTTTACGCTGAGTACAAATTCTCCCTGTCTGGACGCGGGTCTGACAGAGATCGAATTTCCATCGGCCTGGTTATATCAATTAGTAGGCAGTACGGTTAAACCCTATCCGACCGAGGGGGGACGCATCATCATTCAGGGATTCCAAGGAACAGGTCCTGATATAGGACTGTATGAGGGAAACCTGATTCCGGTAATTGAAGAAGAGATAAGTTTACGCTATCGGGTCACTGTAAGAGATACGATTGGGGGGCGCTGGGTAAAAAAAAATGTATACTGGGTGATCGCCAATACGACTGTTGCCAAAGAAAGTACTCTGATCATCGAGTCCGGAACACAGATTCTTTTCCAGGGAAAAGATATTACATTCATCTGTAACGGCCAGATTCAGGCGGTTGGCAGTGAGAAACAGCGTATCCAATTTATCTATGCCGATAGTTTAGACACCCTACACCGTCCGGCGATATTTGTTTTCCCGAGCCGGGATACCAGCTTTTTTTCTTACTGCGATTTTTCTTATTTAACTTATGGTATTGTTTCGGTAAATGCTTCGCCCACCATCCGACATTGTCGGTTTTATAAGAACAGCCAGGCCGGGATCTACAACAATACCAGCAACCCCTGGATTGAAGACTGTGAATTTAATACCTGTCTGAACGGCGTCTATAATATTAAGAGTGCTCCGAGGTTACATAACAATATTTTCAAATATACCAAGCTGTACGCAGTGCGGGATATTGTTTCTGCTTCACTCCTGTATAAAAACATTCTGATTGAGAATAACACCGCGCTACTGGCGGAAAATTCATACTCGCAGCTTATCAATAATACGATTTCCTTTAATAAAGACGGGCTCGTGGTCAATGCAACAGCGCTATCCATGTCCAACAACATCATTAGCCATCACTCGGGACATGGTATTAAGATCACCGGCGATTATTTTCAGGTAAGCCGTAATTGTTTTTATCAAAATAGTCAGGAGAATTTATGGAATGGTTTATCAGTCACATTTGACAACAATATTTATAACGATCCTGCCTTTTTAAGTGAAGACAGTATAAACATTGGGCTGGCAGCCGGTTCGCCCTGCATCGCTGGAGGACTGCTAGATGTTCCGCTGCCAGAATTTCAGAAAATTATTTATTACTTCAGCGATGAAAAAAATTATTTTTTGGATACCGTAGCGAGTCCGGCCAATATTTTTAAAGTCGATAATATTTCGGCAGGTGAAGAAAAACCCGCTGTGGGTGCACTCAAATTTGGAGAAAAAATTCCTGCTCGGATAAGGGGAATCACCGGAAAAAATGAAACTCTTTCAATACGAATGACTAATTTCCCGAATCCTTTTCAGACCCGTACCACCGTCCAGGTCGAGTTGAATCGAACGGAAACAGAGAAAAAGGATAAATTAAAACTTGAAATTTTTGATTTACAGGGAAGAATAGTGCAGCGGCTTATCATTTCCGGAGACGCGTTGCAAAATCCGTTGGTTTATCAAACTGACTGGAACGGTACCAATATACAAGGGAAAAGAGTCGGCAGTGGAATATACTTCATTTACGCGCAGATTGGAGATGTCGCAAAAAGAATACCCCTGCTAATTTTGAAGTAGGTACACACGGACTTATGCCTGTGGTCTTCGGCGCGTTTTTGATAATGAGTAATACAAAACAACTTTACTAAACATGGTCCCCCCCTCTCCTGTTTCCCAAACTCCGCGGTTAATTCAAATCCAATAGCCTATTTCCTCCTGTCTGATAGGCTAACGCTACGCTTAATCCCTCCCATTTCAAAATTATACTTTCCTTCGGATTAAACTAAACGGTTCGCCATTCGCTTATGAACTTGATATATTTGATGACCGGATTAATAAGTATGGAATCGGCCTTTCCGGCGTCAGGGCCTATCTAGCCAATAATAATGATGATCTGTTAATCTTTGATATCAAAATTTTTTTTCTTGTGAGTTGAGAGAGGAAAAGATTAGACTATTTTTTGAAAGTTCATCTTTGTTAAATTAAATTAATCTGGAATGAACATAAAAGAACATATTCAATATTGGGTTCAAAGTGCAAACCATGATTTCGATACGGCTGAAAACTTACTTCACTCTGGGAAATATGATTGGAGCCTCTTTATCGGTCACTGCTAAAACGGCTTTTAGAGATCCGGAGAAAGGGCCTGGGGTGAAGGGTTATTTAGTTTGAATAACCCTATTTTCCTCTCTTATCACATCTTTTTTATCTGCAGAGAAACAAATGACAAAAATCGTCCTTGATTTAAAAAAAGAAAAAACAGAACCCTTCAATCACTATTGGAAACGGAGTGTCGGATCCTGTCACGCTCACATTGGTCTGCGGGCGGACTGGCAGCAACAGCTGAAACAGGTTCATACCGAACTGGGTTTTCAATATATTCGCTTTCACGGATTACTTGATGACGATATGGGAATTTATCAGGAGAACAGGAATGGAGAAGTCGATTGTAACTTCAACCGCGTCGACAAACTCTTTGATTATATATTAGAAATCGGGATGAAACCCTTTGTGGAATTTGGTTTTATGCCTAAAAAATTGGCAACCGGCGAAAAAACAGTATTTTGGTTTAAAAGTAATGTCACTCCCCCGAAAGACTACGGAAAATGGGCAGCCCTGATTGAACAATTGGTGCGCCATTGGAAAGATCGCTATGGATTAAAAGAAATCCGTTCGTGGTTTTACGAAGTCTGGAATGAACCAGATCACCCGGCCTTTTTTTCAGGTACAAAGGAAGACTATTTTAAACTTTATCAGTATACAGTCAAGGCAGTAAAGACAGTTGATTTGGAGTTAAGAGTAGGAGGCCCGGCCGGAGCCGCCAATATTTATTTGGCAGATTTTGTTGAATTTTGTGCCGCCTTCAATATCCCCGTTGATTTTTTAAGTCTGCACTGCTATTGCTGCGACCTTAAATATGTGGATGAAACGGTCAAAACTTGGACCACTCTGCCGGCGCAGCATGCCTATGAATATATACAAAAAAATATTGTGCTTGAAAAAGCCTCCAAAATTCCTAATCTCAAATTTCATTATACGGAATGGAATATTACGCCCTCCTCACGGGATCAAGTCCATGACACCCTTCTCAATGGGGCTTTTAATTTAGAAATAATTAAAATGGTTTATGGCTTGGTGGAGTCATTCTCTTTCTGGACATTCTCTGATATTTTTGAAGAAGCAGGAGTTCCCCAGTCCGAATTTCACGGTGGATTCGGCCTTTTAACCGAATCCGGTATAAAGAAGCCGACTTATCACAGTTTTTGGCTTTTAAACCAGCTGGGAAATAAACGCTTTGAAACCCGCTCCGCGCCGCTCCTGATGACCAAGAAGCCGGATGGCTCACTGCAAGTCCTGGGTTGGAATTATAAGTCAGCAAATGAATCCTCGGATTCGCTGCAAATTACGGTAGAATTTTTAAACTTAAAGAAAAAAAGATATAAACTGACCCGCTACCTCGTGAATGAAAAAAAAAGTAATGCTCTTTTCTTTCATCAGCAAATGGGTGCCCCCCGTTTTCCGGACTGGAAACAGCGCTCTACTTTAAAAGAAAAATCGGAAATTTATTCGACCATACAAAAAACCAAGTCCCTTTCCTCTCTCAGTTTTAATTTTCATCTGGCTCCCAACACCATTGAAATGATCACGATTGAACAGGCCGTTTAGGAAAAATCCCATGCCTGTCCCCAAATTTGCTGTGATTAGCGGTGCATCCTCTGGCATCGGGGAAGCGAGCGCGATCCGTCTTGCCAAGGAGGGGTACCGCGTTTGCCTGGTCGCCCGTTCAAAAAACAAGTTGAGCGGGGTTCTCCAAAAACTATCCGGAAAAGATCATCTGCTTGTTTCAATGGACAGCCGTATAGATGAGCAGATTGACCAGATGCTAAAAACCATTAAAAAAGCCCTTGGTCGCGTGGATGTCCTGGTCAATAGTATCGGGAGTGCGGACCCGCATCCAATTGTGGACTCTCCCTTTCAGGAATGGGATAAAAACATTCAGACGATGCTCTACGGAATTATCAAAATCTGCCGGGGGATTGTTCCGCTCATGCCCGCTGGGGGGCGGATTATTAATATTTCTTCAATTCATGCCTTCCGTGTAGAGAAAGGCATGTCATCCTATGCCACAGCCAAAGCAGGAATCAATGCTTTTACCCGTTCGCTTGCCCTCGAACTCGCCCCGCAAAAGATACTGGTCAACGTCATCTGCCCGGGCTTTGTTGATACACCCATGTCGGTCCGGCCGGATGGAACCAATGAACTGGAAACCGAATGGTTCAAAGACAATTATATTAAATATGATCATCTTCCGCTCAAACGCGCCGGTCAGCCTGATGAGATAGCCGGGGTGGTCTCCTTCCTCGCTTCACCGGATTCATCTTATATGACGGGCTCGGTGATTACGGTAGATGGCGGGTTGACCATTACATTTTGAAATACATCGGTTTATCAAACTTTGTAAAGCAGAAAATCATCAAAATGATCAGCATCTGGACATCTCCCGCATAAAAAAGTTGTTAAAGGAAAACTTCGATTCAAACAATCTTTAAGCTTGTATTATTTACTCTCTGCCTTCTGATTTTATCAGCCTTGCTTTCCCCTGCAATTTATTTTCTTGCTCGTGGGGCTGGTATTCAAGGAATTTTTCCTCAACTTTCTCGTTTCGATTTTACGGTCTATTTTTCCCGTACGATTCTGCTCGTGTTACTGATCTTGATACTTCCGGGCTTGCGTTGGATGGGCTTTAAAAACTGGCATGACCTGGGACTGGAGAAAAACTTAAATTGGAAGCGCGATTGGTTTTGCGGAATGAGTCTTGGAAGTATTCTGCTCGGGCTAACCTTCGCCATCCTCTTCTTTGTCAGCCCTAATATCGCCCTCGATGAACGCTTTTATTTTTCTCGACTCTTTGAGAATTTAATCGCTGCCTTACTGATTGCGGTTATTGAAGAATTGCTATTTCGGGGGGTTCTCTTTGGCATTCTGCGCAAACAATTGAATCTCGCGTTTGCTCTGACGGCGTTATCCGTTTTCTTTGCGCTGATTCACTTTGCCAGGCCCCCGCAGATTGGGATGGCCGGCGAAAACATTTTCTGGTACAGCGGGTTTTTTATAATTACCAGTCTATTTGAGCCCTGTTTACATCTGGGACAGATTCTCGGGAGCTTTACAACGCTGTTCCTCGTTAGTGCCGTTCTCTGTTACTGCGTCTTTAAAACGAACTCTCTTTTTTTCTCAATGGGGCTTCATGCCGGTTGGGTCTTTATCATTAAATCTTTTCAATCGGCCGTAGTCTGGCGTATCCAACCAACCCTCTGGCTTGGAAAAGATTTGAGATCGGGCGTTGTTCCCATCATCCTCATTGCTCTGTCCGGGCTATTGAGTTATTTTATTTTTAATTATTTTAAAAAAAAAGAACACGCTCCTCGCGCGATTTAAATTTTTTTAGTTCAATGCAATTTCAATCAATTAATCTGCATCCCTAGTTTATTAAACTTCACTTAATCAGCACCAGTTTTTCCACTTTACTGACTTTTCCAATATTCAAATGACAATAGTATTGACCCGCCGCGACGCGGTTGCCATATTCATCGATCCCTGGCCAAACCGCATTGTAATGACCCGCCTTGAGCTGACGCTGGATCACGGTTTTAATTAATTTACCATTCAGATCGAAAATTTGAATAGATCCCCGGCTCTGATGGTCCTCGCCAGAAATATGATAAGCAATAACGGTCCGTGGGGTAAAGGGGTTGGGGGTCGTTGATACGAGGATACTCATATCGGTCTGAACCGCAGCAAGCGGTTTGTTTTTGACCGCTGTCTTATTTTCAGCTAACCGAAAAAGCGAAAACCCGCTAACTTCGTGAGAAAGTAAATTTTTAGCGGTGTCTTGATAGGTCACTTTATATTCTGCCTCCACCCGGCCCGAATCATTGTCATACTTGTAAACCTTTAAATCATCCTCCCGTACTCCTTCAACATCCTGATCGCCGTAATGAAATGTTAAAATTGCCGGTGGCTCAAAGGCAATTCCGTCCGGATAAAAATCCCGTTGAATTTGCAGAAAGTCTGCGCCAACCGGATCAACTGCATTATCCTTGATAAGCGGCGCAATAAAAGCGATCATCGTATCATCCGGTGCTGGAAGATAGACAACCGTACCTGAATCGATTTTAATCTCTGTGCCCGTCCCATCACCGATCATCACATCCGCGGTGAGGGTCTGGGTATTGTCGAGCGCTAAGGAGGCGGCATGCGGGGCCGTAATGGTTAAGAGTTCGGGACCCACCAGTTTATCATTCCAAGAAGTGGCAATCAGCGTTCGGATTCCCGTTTCTGCATTCGGAGAAACGGTAATCCAGGCCTTTAAGGAAATGGGACTCAATACTTCCAGATAATCCACACTGATGGAATCTCCCAGATCAAGGACGACCTGATTGGTCATAAAATTAGAATTAACACCGGTGATGATGATTTCGCCTGTTTCACCCACAGTGATCACAGAGGGTTGAATCCGGGTGAGGCCCTTTGCCTGCAATGGAAGGATAATCTCTTTGATTAAATCCGTATCGGCATTAATCAGGAAACTAAAAGACCCATAGGTGACCCCACCCGGAACAATCTGAACCCGGTTAATCCCTTGCCCGAGAAACAATTCATATTGACCGTCACTTTGTGTTGTATCATTATCCCAGGGCGGAGACTCTGCACCACCTTGCCAAAGTTTGCTTTCTACAAACACTCCGCTGGCAGGATTCGCATCTGGCGTAAGAATCGTTCCGTAGAGACGGGGATAGCGAGGCAAGACAACGTTCTTGCTCATACTCCCCGTAACGATAAAGGGAGCCTCGATGACTTGCTCGATAACTTTAGGAATAGCGGGGATATCCGTAAATAAATTTCTAATCCGTAATTGATCAAAAGTATCCGCCGCGACCTTAATCGAATAAAAACCGAGAGAATCTGTTTTGACTTCCGGCTGGTCCGCTCCCTTTTGAATAGCAACGGTTAATCCCGCTACGGGGGTGCTGTCTGCGGTCATCACAATCCCGGAGATAATCGCAGCGGGTATCAAGATGATATCCTGATTC
>Ga0247727_10020027_pt1 | contig 10284 bp, 11 predicted proteins | sample WisWelCaveWW1625_FD_202498 | JGI IMG/M metagenome (GOLD analysis project Ga0247727, IMG submission 202498) | Biofilm microbial communities from Wishing Well Cave, Virginia, United States - WW16-25 | ecosystem: Environmental > Aquatic > Deep subsurface > Groundwater > Cave microbial mat | place... | reverse complement strand
CCTCGAAGTCTTTGCCGCCAAACAAAGGACCGCGCCGGCTTGAAAGTTCCATAGGGTGCCGGCGATTCTCATCGGCGCCATTGATTGCGAAGTTGCAGGAGTCAATGTCGAGAAGAACGAAGCGCTAGGAGTTTATTCGCCCTGCGTTTGGCGGGTCTGGGCTAAATTTTCCACAAAAACCAGAAAAGCTTCTATATCAGCACGAAATTTTTCATGAGCCTCAGAAAACTTTTTCTCGATTTCTGCCACTTTCTCAAACTCCAAGTCGAAGCCGTAAATATTGCGAAACTTGTGGCGGAAGTTAAGAAAGTCCGACAATAATTTATAGGTATCTTCGGAAATCGCCGGCGGGCGCAATCCAGGCATATCCAGTTTCATGTCGTTCAAAAGCAGACGATGCCAAGATTCGCCGGCAGGGATGCCGCCATTGATTTCATCGGCAACGCTTTTGAAAATACGCTCAGCGCCGCAATAGAAGTCGTGGAAGATCGAAGCTTTGCCTCGCAAGATAAGTGAAAGCGTGCCGGTGCCGGGATCGACGCCTCGCCACTCAGCATAGAGCGAATCAAGTTTTCTTAGTTCCTCTCGGATCTCTGCAGCGATTCTTCTGAGCCGGTCACTGGGTTTTATGGCCATAATTGCACCCCTTCTTCGGCAACGCGCTGTTTCAGTAGGGCGCTCGCCGATTCATAAGGAACAAGGTCAACTTCAAAATTCGTTATCAACATGATCTGACTGAGGATTGAAAAATAACGGTCTTTGGGCAGGCCAAATGCGACGAGGTCAATGTCAGAACGCCGGCTGAAGCGTTCGGGATCAAACGCCGAGCCGATGCCAATGACCTGCCGGGCTCCAATGGTCTCGCCGAGGAAACGAGCAATTATTTTCGCTTCTTCGACGGCATGCTGGCGGCGCGTTTCGAGCTCTTGGCACTCCTTAAGCTCTCGCTGTTGCCAGCCAGCCACGTATGAGGAAATATCAGCAAACATGCTTGCATCACAATTCATTAGAATTTAATTTCAAGATAAGAAAACCGCGGGTGCATTTCAACTATAATTTCTGCAAAAGATTTTTTCGCCCATGAACAACTCTCTCGTCTACATTCTCCTCGTCAATTGGAACGGCCGGCAAGACACGCTCGACTGTCTAGCCTCGTTGCGCCGAATCACTTACCGCCAGCACAAAATCATTCTGATCGATAACGCCTCGAGCGATGGCGGCGTGGCGGCCATTCGCCAGGCTTTTCCCGAAGTCGAAATCATTGAAAACGGTGAGAATAAGCGTTTCGCTGCGGCAAGCAATCAGGGCATGGCGTGCGCCCTCGCCGCCGGCGCCGATTATGTCTTGCTTCTCAACAACGACACCGAAGTAGCCCCAGATTTCTTGGAAGTCCTGGTTCGCCACGCACAACAGCGACCGGAAATCGGCATGGTCGGGCCAAAGATTTTCTATCATCACGATCGCCAGCGCCTCTGGTTCGCCGGTGGTGAGATTGCTTTTTGGAAAGGTCGTGTCGCGCATCGCGGGTTGCGGCAAATGGATGGCGAGCAATGGAATACTCCCGGTACCGTTGATTACCTCACCGGTTGTGCGCTTCTCGTCAAACGCGAGTGCATCGAAAAGATCGGCAACCTCGACGAAAGCTATTACATCTACGGCGAAGATGCGGATTGGTGTGTGCGGGCCAGGAAGGCCGGCTTTGAATGTTGGTTTGCGCCAGAGGCGCACGTGTGGCACAAGATTTCCTCCAGCTCAGGCGGCGGCCTGACGCAGTTCAAAGCGTATCACAAAGTGCGCAGCAATTTTTTGTTTTTCAAACGCCACGCGCGCTGGTGGCACTGGCTGACGATACCCTGGTGGGTGGCGTGGGGATTATTCTTGGAAATCTTGCGGCAGGCAGCCAACCCGAAAAAAGGCCGCGAGGTGATTGCTGCGCTCTGGCGCGCCTTTGCAGATATCGTTATGCACAAAGCGATTAAACCGCCAACCGCGAGCGAAAATGAACCTCGAGCAATTCGAAACAATTTTTTTCCAACGGATAGAAACAACCCAACGGATGATTGATTTTGTTATCCGTTGGGTTGTTTCTATCCGTTGGGAGTTTTTTTATTTTCTTGCCAGCGTTTGAATTGAAAGACATGCCATCATCATTACTGATGATATAGAAAAACTTCAGCTATGCAACTCACCCGCCACCTCGACAAAGGCCTCTGGGCCATCGCCGACAAATCGCTGTGGGCGATTTACGGCGCCGGCTTCATGTTTCTGGCGATCCGCGTTTTGCCCAAAGAAGAGTTGGGCAATTTTGTTTTGGTGCAAAACGTTTTTATCATTCTCAACCATCTGAGCATCTGCATCGGTTTGTCGCCGATGGTGAAATACATGTACGAGATCAAAGATCGCGGCGCGCTCATCGCTGCTGCCGTCTATTTGCAGGTGGGATTTATGCTGGTCGCGCTGGCGCTGTTATGGATCGCGCGCGAGCCGTTCGGAAGATTGCTGCGCAGTCCGGAATTTTCCAGTCTCTTCTATTTCGTGCCCTTGCTTTTCATCGCTGCCTTTGGTAAATTGCTCGCCATTGAAATCATGCGCAGCCTGTTTCGCGTGCGCGACGTGTTCTGGTCGGACTTGGCATACTTCGGCACTAACCTCGGCTTGCTTATACTGCTGACGCGCGCCGGTCGTTTTGATTCGGCGCGCGATCAATTGTCCATCATGGCCGTCAGTTACGTCGTTTCCTCGGTCATCAGTTTGGCGTTGTGCTGGCGTTCTCTGCAGTGGAACTGGAAACCGCCGCGTGAGGTGATGCAACGCCTTTTTCATTTCGGCAAATTTCTGTTCGGCTCCGGCATCAACGGCCAGATTTACGAGCGCATGGATGTTTTTATAATTTCCGCTTTCTCCGGGCCGCCCGAGGTGGCGGTCTACTACAGCGCCAAAATCTTCCTGCGCGTTTACGACATGTATCGTCAAGCCGTCAACCTTTTAGCGCTGCCGGTGTTCGCGCGACTGAAAGCCGAATCGCGCCTGCAAGACATCCGTATCGTTTATGAAAAGGGCGTGTTCTTTTCACATGTGGCGCTGCTCGTGGTTATGCTGGCTCTGCTCTTAGGCGCGGATTTGCTTTATCAAGTTTTCTATCAAGGCCGTTATGCCGGCGGCGAAGTCTTCCTCCGCGGACTTTCATTGAGCGGGCTGTTTCTGGCTTGGCACGTGCTCAGCGACAGCGTGCTAGCAAGCATCGGCCGGCCGGACAAATCATTTCGCGCACGAACCCTGGCCACGCTGCTCAGTGTGGCGCTCAATCTGTGGCTGATTAGCAACTTCGGCAGTTACGGTGCCGTCGTGGCGGCAGTTTTGTCCACGGCCTTTCTCGCGGTGTTGATGACGGTGCAGGCCAAAGCGGAAATTCATTTTACCTGGGCCGGCATCTGGCAGCGGCATCGCGACTTGACGAATTTTGTGCGGGCCGGCGTGCGACGGTTATAAAACTCGCGCGAGTACCCACGATAAGCTTTACGGCAGGAAAATAAAGTATCATGTAAGAGCCGAACGTTAGTCATCTTTATACATTAGAGTGCTCGCCTGAAGCTTACCATCAGGAGATGCTATGCCAACTTTATCCATGTTCTATGGCATCATCATACGGATGTACTTCTTCGATGATAAACAGCATCATGAACCTCACATTCACGTCGAATACGCTGATTCGCAAGCGGTGATTAACATCTTGGACGGCAATATTTTGGTCGGCGAATTGCCCGCGAGCAAGGAAAAATTGGTGCGAGCATGGATTGAAATCCATAAAGATGAGCTTATCGCCAACTGGAAGCTGGCGGTAAATGGCGCGGAGTTGTTCAAGATTGAACCATTAAAATAGGAGATGATTATGAATCCCTATGTCAAGAGTGTCAGAGCGCTTGATGACTACCAACTGGCGTTGGAGTTTGAAAATGAGGGGTGGCGAATTTTTGATATGAAGCCCTATTTGAGTCGTGGTATTTTTGTCCGGCTACAAAATCGCGCTGTGTTTCAAGCGGCGCGGGTGGTGGCTGGCTCCGTGGAATGGCCTGAAGGCTTAGACCTGAGTTACGACACTTTATATCTGGAGAGCCAACCGGAAGAGGCCATTGATTCGCAGATGGCGGATGCTTTGTCATAATGTTACGATAAAAAATCGGTGGTAAAATCAAACGTTCAAACCGCTTGATTTTGCATAACGGCGGTCTGTTTCTGGCGTGGCACGTGTTCAGCGATAGCGTGCTCTCCAGCATCGGCCGCCCGGACAAATCATTTCGCGCGCGAACTTTGGCAACGCTGCTTAGCGTGGCACTGAATTTCTGGCTGATCAGCAGCTTCGGCAGTTACGGCGCCGTTGTCGCGGCAGTCTTGTCCACGGCCTTTCTCGCGGAAGCCGGCTCCCTTGCTCCCGCTGACATCACGCTCCTCATTGCCCTCGTGTTCGCCGTGTTCGCTGCGTACGGTTTTGCCGGGGCGAGTGTGATTCGCAGGCTGCCGCTCATGCGGGTTGCTCTCGTAACCATCGCCGCAATTTACTTGTTGCGCGGCCTCTCTGCCTTACTGCAAGGCTGGGCGCTGCTGGCCTCGCCTGGCTCATTTCCCGCTCGCTATTTCGTGTTCTCCTTTGTATCCCTCGTTGTGGGCGTGTGCTACGCGTTGGGCACACGCGCGGTGTGGGCGCACCTCAAGAAAACGCCGCAGATGGCCGCCGAAAACAGATAGTCATTGCTTCACGCCCTTGCTTTGAGTAACTTGGAGCAGGTTTGAATTCGTTTTTGACACAATCACTGGGAGAAGTATCCATGAGCACCGTGAGGGCATACGAAGAAATTGTCGAGTTCATTGCGGGTGGAACAACACCGGACGACATCATTGCTTATCAAGCTTCTGATGCAGCCAAAAAGTGCGTAGCTGATCTCATTCATCAAGAGAAAACCAGCGGCCTTTCTCCTGATGAAAAATCAGAATTAGATCACTATATGCAGCTCGAACACATCATGAGATTGGCAAAAGCGCGCGCCCATCAGTTTATCGCTCATGAGTAGTTATCTCGGAGGAGGCCACCCGCGAAACCATGACTAAAAAATCACGCTCCCACCGTTCCACATCGGTTGCGACTGTCAAGCCCAACTGGTTTATCCTACATCCTGATCTCAGCGCTCTCTTGATTTATTTTGCCCTCACTGGCATCTTTTTTTTCGAAGTTTTGTTTTCCGGAAAAACCTTTCTCTCGCCGGATGCGCAGGGGCCGTCGGCATTGACCGTGCCTTTGCAAGAAGCGCTGCGCCAGCATCATTACATGCCCCTGTGGTCGCCGCATGTTTTCTGCGGCATGCCCAGCTTCGGGAGTCTGCTGTTCGCGCCGCTGGTTTACCTGCCCGGCGCGATATTTGAATGGGTGACGCGCCTGGTGCCGATACGAGTCATTTTCTTTCACCTGCTGCATTACGTTCTCGCCGGCATCGGCACTTATCTGTTCCTGCGGCGACGCGGCGCCTCGTTTGGTCCGGCGCTTCTCAGCGGCATGGCCTTTATGTTCACGCCGTATCTCATTACCATGGAAGTCTTCGGCCATGGCTCGCAGATGATGACCGCGGGTTACTTGCCCCTTGCGCTATGGGCCGTCGACCGGCTGTTCGAGAAGCGCGACATGTTGTCGCTCGGTTTGGCCGGTCTCATCGTCGGCTTGCAGCTCCAGCGCGGCCACGTGCAGATTTCCTATTACATTCTGATGTTGCTCGGGGCCTACTGGCTCTACGCCATCATCATGCGCCTGCGCACGCAGCGCCAAAAAGAAGTTCTGCCGCTGACCGCACATTTCGGCGCAGCCTTGATCCTGGCCGTAGCACTGGCGGCGATGCTTTATTTTCCGATTCAGGAATACACCACCTATTCCATTCGTGGCGCGCCATCGGTTTTGCAACAGGCGGGTACTTCAAAAGAACTTACGGGGGACACCGGCGTCGGATTCGATTACGCCACCCAATGGTCGTTTTCTCCCGGCGAGATGATGACGTTTATCCTGCCTTCGTTTTTCGGTTTTGGCGGACAAACCTATTGGGGCACGATGCCCTTCACGGATTATCCGAATTACATGGGTATCGTGATTTTGGTACTGGCGATTTTCGCCATCATCTTTCGCCGGCCTTGGGCAGGATTTTTCGGCATCGTCTTGCTCTCGGCGTTGTTAATTTCCTTTGGAAAGCATTTTTCATTTTTCTACAGATTACTCTATGATTTCTTGCCCTATTTCAACAAGTTTCGCGTGCCGGTGATGATTCTCGTGCTCGTGCAGTTTTCCGTGGCAGTCATGGCCGGCCTCGGTCTCGAAGCGATTCTTGAAAAACTGCGCAACTCGCGGCGGGAACATGAAGCGCGACATCAGGCATTGGCCAAACAGCTTTTGGTGATTGCCGCAATCCTCGTTGGCATCGCGATACTCGTCTCCGTTGCGCATAATGACGTGGCCGCGATGATGCAAGATATTTACCCTGATCAATATGAGCCGCAAGCGCAGGCGAAAATCGACGCTGCAAGATTCGGCATGTTGCTCGGTGATGTATGGATTTTGGCGCTGGTGCTTGGCGGAAGCGTAGTGTTGGCAGCGGTTGCATTCAAGAAAAAAATTGGCGTGACGGCATTGGCTGCCGGTCTCTTCTGCTGTTCGCTGGTCGATCTCTGGGTGGTTGATTTCAAACTCAACAAGCCAAAATCGGAGCGTGGTCGCGAGGCGTATCTGGCAGCAGATGAAGCGACGCTTTTTTTGAAAGCCGATACAACAAATTTTCGCATCTTCCCCATTGAGTTGTTTGGCGAAAATCGTTGGGCTGCGCAGGGCATTCAAAGCATCGGCGGTTATCATGCGGCCAAGCCGCGCGCTTATCAAGATCTCCTCGATGCCAGCGGCATCAACGATTTCAGCGCGAAATATTTTCGCGAAACGACCAATCAAGGCCGGCCGGCGAGAGAAAACGTGCCGGTTGAAGAAATTCCGGCGAAAGCAAGGCAAAGCGATCTCTGGCTGCTCGATCTGCTGAACGTCAAATACGTTTTAAGCGTGTATCCGCTGAATGAGCCAAATTTCGTTCTGCGCGAGCAAGTGCGCTACGATTATTATGGTCAGGCCATTCCGCTGTCGATTTATGAAAACACCACCTGCTTGCCGCGGCCTTATCTGGTCGGTGCGTTCGAGCATATCGAGCAACCAAAGGCGGCGCTCGATCGTTTGCTCTCCGGTGATTTCAACCCACACCAAAGCGTGATCATCGATGCGGCGCCTGAGATGGTGCCAGTTCCCGAAAGGGACTTTCGCCCGGATTCCACCGCCAGCGTTCAGTTGATGCGTTATGATCTGCACTCCATTGAGGCGCAGACGCAAAGTCGCTCTCCGCAATTCTTGGTATTAAGCGATAATTATTACCCTTCCGGTTGGACGGCGTACCTGGATGGCAAGCCGGTTAAAACCTATCGTGCAAACTTCTGTTTTCGCGCCGTGGAGATCCCGGCCGGATCGCACCGCATCGAGTTTCGTATGCACTCGCCGGCTTTTTCAACCGGTTTGTGGACGACGGTTGCAGGGGTCATTGTGGTCACCGGCCTGATGATCGTTGGCTGGCGCCGCCAGCAAACAGCGCTCACCCGTCCACATGGCGGGAATGCCGGGCAACCGGAGCACGCTCAAAAGGAAATGTAGATTCGTGTTTCGGCGAGCCACACAATATCGAAGCAACATTTGCTTTCACGCGCTGTGCAGTTTCATCCTTTTCGCGAATTCGCTCTCGGCGCAACCGTCCGCAGCGGACGGCATCGCGACGTTTTCCATGGTTGCCTGCGACACGTCGAGCCGCGAGCTGGGTGTGGCGGTTCAGTCAAAATTTTTGGCCGTAGGTTCGGTGGTGCCCTGGGCGCAAGCCGAGGTCGGCGCCATTGCCACTCAAGCCTGGGGCAATACCAGCTATGGCCCGAAAGGGCTGGAGCTACTGGCTTCCGGACTGAGCGTTGAAAAAGTTCTCGAGGCCCTGACGCACGAGGATGAGAGCCGGGCTTACCGGCAGATCGGCATTGTTGATGCGCGAGGAAAAAGCGCGGCCTTCACCGGCAAACAAACCTCGGCTTATGCCGGGCACCTCACCGGCGATGGTTTCAGTGTTCAAGGGAATCTGCTGGCCGGCCAGGAAGTTTTGCAAGCCATGGCCGACAGCTTTCGCGCGGCGCATGGAACATTGGCTGAGCGCATGCTCGCAGCTCTGGCGGCCGGTCAACGCGCCGGCGGCGATCGCCGTGGACAACAATCGGCAGCGCTGCTGGTGGTTCGTCGCGCCGGCGGCTACGGCGGATTCAATGATCGTTATATCGACCTGCGCGTCGATGATCATGCCGAGCCGATTAAAGAACTGGCGCGATTGTTTGCTTTGCATGAGCAAGCGGTGCAAGCGACGACACATCTGCGTCTTGGCGCCGAACTGAAAAAATCAAAAAAAGATAACCTCGCGCCTCGGGAATTTGCGCGAGCGCTGCGCATCGCGCAAAAGTATCCCACCCATCACGCGTTGGCCAATCGCGTCGCCTGGAATCTGGCCGCGCAGGACGAGATGCTGGGCGAGGCGCTGACTTTGATCGAGCAGGCGATTGCTCTCAACGACACGACTGCGGATTATTGGGACACGCTCGCGGAGATCCGCGCGCGACTGCGGCAGTATGATGCAGCCATCGCGGCGCAAACCAAAGCATTACAGCTTGATCCCAGCCGGCAACCATTTCAAGAGCGCTTGCAGAGATGGAAGAATATTAAGAAGGATTAAATCGCCAAGCCGCTCTTACTCCTACTCTTACTCTTACTCGCTGTTGATTTTTTCATGCTCAAAAGACAATGCGAGCAAGAGTAGGAGTACGGGTAAAAGTAAGAGTAAGAGAAGTAAACACGAAAATTTGATTGCAAGTCTGACTTTTTCTCTTAAATTTGTGGCAGATTTTTGAACGGCGAGGCCGAGAGAGCATGGCTCGCGGCGTCGATGCCTCAATTTGCATCCCGCCAGGCGGGAGGAGGCCTGGTCCGCTGCGCAATGCGAGACAGCAGAGCAGGCGAGCACGGAGTGGGTCAATGAAGTTGAAGGACATTCTCTCGGAAGATGCCATCAAGATTCCTTTGAACGGCCGGGAGAAGAAACAGATTATCGAGGAATTGGTCGAGATGCTGGCGCAGGCGCGCCGCATCAACGATCAAAATGAAGTCCTCAAGGCGGTTCTCGATCGCGAAGCAGTGATGAGCACGGGCGTCGGCGATCAGGTCGCCATTCCTCACGGCAAAGCCGAGGCGGCGCCGGAAATCGTCGCGGCGTTGGGCATTACCCGGCAAGCCGTTGACTTTCAATCCATCGATGAGAAGCCGGTGCGCCTGGTGTGGCTGCTGGTCGGCCCGCCCAACCAGACCGGTCCGCATCTCAAAGCGCTCAGCCGCATTTCCCGTTTGATGCACAAGCCCGAATTTCGCGACCGTTTGATTGCCGTGCGCACGGTCAATGAAGCTCTGGATGCCATCGTACGCGAAGAAGAAAAGTATTTTGACCTTTGAGACGAGCCGATTTTTTCTTGCCTGCCGTGCGTCGATAAATTTTCCCGCAAATGAAATTTCAAAAAATCCGCGGCACCCGCGACCTCTTACCGGAAGAAACCCGCCGCTGGCAAAAAGCCGAAGCCCTCATCGGCGCCGCGATGAGCAGCTACGGGTTCGCGGAAATCCGCACGCCGATTTTCGAAGAGACCGAATTGTTCGCGCGCAGCATCGGCCAGCTCACCGACATCGTCGCGAAGGAAATGTATACCTTCAGGGACCGCGGCGAAAAGAGCCTGACCTTGCGGCCGGAGCTTACCGCGCCGGTGGTCCGCGCGTTTATCGAAAACAATCTCGGCGAGCTGTTGCCGCTCAATAAGCTTTATTACCTCGGCCAAGTCTTCCGTCAGGAAAATCCGCAAGCCGGCCGCTTCCGACAATTCCATCAGTTCGGCGCGGAAATTCTCGGCTCGCCGGAGCCTGCCGCCGATGCCGAGGCCGTTGCGCTGGCCGTCGACATTTACGAGCGCTTTGGACTCTCCGATTTTACCGTCGAAATCAACAGCGTGGGCGATACGCAGTGTCGCGAGCCTTATAAAAACACCTTGCGCGATTATTTGCGACCCCGGCTCTCAAAACTTTGTGAGACCTGCCGCGGCCGTTTCGAAAGCAATCCGTTGCGCGTTCTCGATTGCAAGGTCGAATCGTGCCGC
>Ga0247727_10020026_pt1 | contig 10285 bp, 9 predicted proteins | sample WisWelCaveWW1625_FD_202498 | JGI IMG/M metagenome (GOLD analysis project Ga0247727, IMG submission 202498) | Biofilm microbial communities from Wishing Well Cave, Virginia, United States - WW16-25 | ecosystem: Environmental > Aquatic > Deep subsurface > Groundwater > Cave microbial mat | place... | reverse complement strand
CGACATCCTCGATTGCGTCCGCGACACCTCGTGCGACACGCTGAAGGTGATGTCGGCGGGACGGCACGAGGCAGCGCCATCGTACCTGTTCGACAGCCATCGCCTCGGCGAGGTCTTCAGCGAGCTCAAGTTTTACTACGACACGATCATCGTGGACGCGCCGCCGGTCATCCCGGTCAGCGATCCGGTGATGCTGTCGCCGGAGATGGACGCCGTCCTGATGGTGGTGATGGCGGGTGTGACGCCGCGCGAACTCGTGGTGCGCGCGCGCGACGTGCTGAACGACGTCGACGCCAATATTTTAGGCATGATCGTCAACAACCACGCCGAGGTGCTGCCGTACTACTACGACCACAAGTACTACGGCTATCGCGATACGCCGACCGCGACCATCGAGCCGGTTGGAAAGATCAAGAAGCCCAAGAATGATCGCAAGATTGTCGTCGCGGGTGCCGGTGGCAAGCGCGGGCGCAAGGTCGGCTGAGTTCGGTGCGGGGGAGACGGGGAGCGTGCGGGCGGCGGCGACGTCGCCCGCGCGTGCTTTCACCCGCAGGCTCGGTGTCCTAGACTGGCCCGCCCGCGGCAACCGCAGAGGAGCCATTCGATGCCGACCACGAATCTGAAGGGCATGACGCTGTCGCGCTTCATCGTCGAGTGCCAGCAGCGCTATCCAGACGCCACCGGGCAATTCACCGGCCTGCTTCTGGAACTCACCATCGCCGCCAAGCTGGTGTCGCGCGAGGTCAACAAGGCCGGACTGGTGGACGTCCTGGGCGGCACCGGCAAGACCAACGTGCAGGGCGAACACGTCATGAAGTTGGACGACTTCGCCAATGACGTGCTGGTGAAGGTGCTCGATCACACCGGCCACTTGTGCATCATGGCCTCGGAAGAGATGGCGGATCCGATTCCGATCCCGCAGCAGTTCCGCAAAGGGCCCTACGTCTTCGTGTTCGATCCGCTCGACGGGTCGTCGAACATCGATGCGAACGTCAACATCGGCACCATCTTCGGCATTTTCCGGCGGCGCAATCCGGGCGATGGGCAGGACGGCACGCTCGGCGATCTGTTGCAGCCGGGGCGGGCGCTTCTCTGCGCCGGCTACATCGTCTACGGGCCCAGCACCATGATGGTCTACAGCACCGGGCAAGGCGTCCACGGCTTCACGCTGGATCCGAGCGTCGGCGAGTTCCTGTTGTCCCACCCCAACATCAAAACGCCGGCGCGCGGCAAGATCTACAGCGTCAACGAGGGCAACTACCACTACTGGTCGGCGGAAGCGCGCGCCTACATCGACTTCCTCAAGCGGGAGAACAAGGACGAACGCCGGCCGTACAGCGCGCGCTACATCGGTTCGCTGGTGGCGGATTTCCATCGCAACCTGATTTACGGCGGCATCTTCATGTACCCCGCCGATCAGAAGGAAGCGAAGGCGGCGCGCGGCAAGTTGCGCTTGCTGTACGAAGCGAATCCGCTCGCCTATATCGCCGAGCAAGCGGGCGGCGCCGCCACCGACGGCGAGCGTCCGATCCTCGACCTCGAACCGCAAGACCTGCACCAGCGCACGCCGCTCTTCATCGGCAGCCGCGACGACGTGGCGGAGGCGATGGACTTCCTGAGCGGCAGGCGCCAGTCGTAACTGCGAGGCGCGTTGCGCATCCTGTTGGTGAACACGAGCCTCCATTGGGGCGGCGGCGAAGCGTGGGCGCTCGAGACCGCGATCGCGCTGCGACAGCTTGGCCACACGGTCGGCATCGCAGTTGCGCGCGATGGGGCGCTGGCGACGCGAGCGAACGATGCGGGCGTGCAGGTCGCGGCAGTGCCGTGTTCGCCGTTCGGGCGTTGGGTGGCGTCGCGACGCCTGCATGCATGGGCCGCAGCGTTCACGCCCGACGTCGCGATCGCAAACGCCGGACCGGATGTGCGGCGCATGGCGTGGTTGCTGCACGGACTTCGTGCCGCACGCGTGCTGCGGCGCGGGCTCGACCGGCCGTTGCGCCGCGACGCGTGGCATCGGGCGCAGTACCGCCGTCTCGATGCGATTCTCGCCAACTCCGAGGCGACGCGACGGACGGTGCTCGCGAGCTGCAATGAAGTTGCGCCGGCGCGCGTCGGCGTCGTTCACAATGGTCTCGACGTGGAAGCTTTCCTGCGTTTCACGCCGCGGGACGTGCGCCAGAGCCTCGGCATCGCACCCGATGCTTTCGTGATCGGCATCATCGGAAGATTGACCCGACAGAAGGGGCATGCGATCGGGTTCGAAGCCTTCGAACGCGTGCGTGCCGCGCACCCTGAAACGCAGTTGCTGGTAGTGGGAGACGGCGAGGAGGGCCCGGCGTTACGGCGTCATCCGGCGGCGGCCCGCACTCACTTCACCGGGTCGGTGCACGCGGTGCAACCGTACTACGCCGCTTGCGACGTGATCGTGGTGCCGTCGTGGTTCGAAGGATTCTGCTACGTCGCCGTCGAGGCGGGCCTCATGCGGCGGCCGGTGATCGCCGCCGACGCGAGCAGTTTGCCCGAGATTGTCGTCGACGGTGCGACCGGATTGTTGGTGCCGCCGGGGGATGTGTCGTCACTCGCCGACGCGATTCTGAAGTTGGCCGCCGATCCGAAGCGTCGCGCGGCGATGGGTGAACGTGCACACGCACGGGTGCGGGCTCGCTTCGCGATCCAGGTCGTCGTCCCGCGTCTCGAGTCCTTCTTGCAGGATGCGTGCGCTTGGGCCGCACAGAGGTCGGCATGAGATCCTTCAGCACGATCGTGATCGCGGCGGGTTCGGCGGCGCATGACGCGGGTCCGTTCGACGCAGCGGGAGCCGCAGAGGTCGTGGCCGCAACCTTGCCGGCAAGCGAAGCCGCGGCGCGCGCTCTGGTGCCGGGAGCGCGGGTCGTCGTCGAGCGCGACGCGACGATGGCGTTGCGCTCCGCCATCGCCGCCGCGCGCCACGATCGCGTGCTGGTACTGGCGGCGCACGAACGGCCCGATGCGGCATTGCGCGCGGCGCTCGACGCGTGGCGTGCTGGAGACGGCGGCCTGCGCGCGCACGGCGTGGCGCGATCGGTGCGCTATCTCGGTCACGAGATCGCCTGTCGCGATTGGCAGGAGCGCGGGCCATTCCGCTTCTTCGATCGCAGCGCTGGCGGTTGGGAGGTCCGCGCCGGCGACGGCGCGATCTCCTGGCCAGGCGAATGCGGTCGCCTCGCGGGGATGCTGCACGTTCACGCACCGATGTCGCTCGCGACGCTGGTCGCCGCGATCGATCGGTCGACGCGCGCGATGCAATCGCGCGACCGGGTTGGCACGATGGCCGGCATTCTCACCCGACCACCCGCTGCGATGGTTCGCGGTTGGATCGCCGGGCGCGGCACCGGCCGCGCCGGATTCTTCTTCGCGGTGCTCGATGGTCTGCACGCACTGGTACGGGAAGTTCGTGGGTGGGAAAGCCGCCGGGAACGCACCCAGTGAAGACGATCTAGCGTCGCCCGATCAATTCCGCCGACAAGGTTCCCGAGGCGATGGACGTTGCTGGACCTGCGAGCCACATCGTGCCGCAGTCCTCTTGCCACACCTCGACTGCGCCGCCGGGAAGGTGCACGATCGCGCGCGGCGTCCTGAGCCGGCCGGATCGCACCGCCACCGCGAGCGCCGCACACGAGGCGGTGCCGCAGGCCAATGTCGGCCCGACACCACGTTCCCAAACGCGCAGGTGCAGCGCACCGTCTTCCAACGCGACGAAACTCGCGTTGGCGCCGGCGGGAAACGCGGCATGCTCGGCGAGCGCGCGCCCCACGCCGGGAAGCGACAGGCGTGCGAGCGCGGCGCGATCCTGCACGAACACGATGGCGTGCGGATTACCCATCGACACCGCACTGACGCGCAAGTCCGCGCCCTCCACCGCGAGCGGCGTGTCGAGCACAGCGCCATCGAGTGGCGGGCTGGCCGAGAGCAGCGCCGGGATGACGTCCGGTTGCCAGCGCGGCATACCCATGGACAACGCCACGCGTACCATCCCATCGGGTTCGACGCTGTATTCGGCCGTATGCTCGCCGGCGTCGGTTTGCAAGATCAGCGGCGAGGTCAGGCCGTCGCGCTCGACCGCATCACGCACGACGCAGCGCGCACCATTGCCGCACATCTCGGCGCGCGAGCCGTCGGCGTTCCAATACTGCATGCGAACGCGAGGCGCACCGGCACCGCGCACCGGCGCGTGCGCCAGCAATCCGTCGGCGCCGATGCCGTAGTGCCGGTCGCAAACGCGGCGCGCCAGTTCCGCCGGGGCGAGCGGCACGCCGTCCAAATCCGCGGCGCGCACGACGATGAAATCGTTGCCGCAGCCGTGCATCTTCACGAACGGGATCACGCGCCGCCTCCGGGGTAAGCAGGCGTCGCGGCCGCGTCGGTCGCGATCGCGGCGCGCTCCGGTTCGTGCAGTTGGGCGTACTTCAACCAGACGCTGTACGCGGTCAGCAAGCACAGGATCAAACCGTGTGCGCCATCCAAGAAGCCGGCTTGCAGGATGTACATGCGCACGAAGCGCGCCGGTGGCCGCACCAAGATCGCGAACCACGACGGGCCGCGGCCACGCGATCGCAGATCGGCGGCGCCGCGCAGCGTGTAGCGGCGGATTTTGTCGAGGTAGTCGTTCATGGTGCGATACGTCACGTGTAACAAAGGGGTCGCGAGGGCGGCCGCACGGCCCTCGAGCTGCAACGTCTCGTGCACCCAGCGATCGTCGTAACGACCACGGTCGCGACGGAACAGGCGCAGGACGCGGTCCTGCCCCCAACCGCAGTGACGGATTTCGGACCCCAAGAAGAAACTCCGCCGTCGCAGGAAATAACCGTCGGCGGGTCCATCGCGCGCGACCACGGCGCGAATCTCGCCCGCGAGCGCCGGCGGTACGCGCTCGTCGGCATCCAAGATCAAGACCCACGGATGCGAGGTGTGCGGCAAGGCCCAGTTCTTCTGTCGCGCGGCGCTCTCGTACACGTGCTCGATCACCGTCGCGCCGTGGGCGCGCCCGATGTCGCGGGTCGCGTCGGTGCTGCCGGAATCCACCACGACGATTTCGTCGGCCCACCCGACACCCTCCAGACATGCGGGCAAGTTCTCCGCCTCGTTGAAGGTGGTGACGAGGACGCTCAGCATCGGCTCTCCTTCGCGCCTGCCATCCGGTCGTGAATCCGGCCGCCCCTTGCCGGAGCCGCGCGGACCTCGCCTATAATCGCCGTTTCGTGGCGGGCCCGGAAGTCTGGGTTCGTCCCCCCACAACAGGTTCGACCTCGGAGCCACCGTGATCGTCGCCGATCGTCTGACCAAGGTGTACCCCGGCAAGCGCGCCATCGAGGGCGTCAGCTTCCATGTGAAAGCCGGCGAGATCGTCGGTTTTCTGGGGCCGAACGGCGCCGGCAAGACCACCACGATGCGCATCCTGACCTGCTTCCAGCCGGCGACCTCGGGGACGGCGCGGGTGGCGGGGTTCGACGTCTTCGAGCAGGCGGACGAGGTCAAACGGCGTATCGGCTACCTGCCCGAATCGCCACCTTTGTATCCCGAAATGCGGGTGCGCGAGTACTTGGAATTCGTCGCGCGCATCAAGTTCGTGCCGCGCTCCGAAGTGCGCGGCAGGCTCGATCGCACCATCGAGCGCTGCGGGCTGGGCGATGTGCAGCAGCGCAGCACCGGCAAGCTGTCGAAGGGATACCGCCAGCGAGTCGGGTTGGCGCAGGCGATCTTGCACGGGCCGCCGGTGTTGGTGCTGGACGAACCGACCTCCGGCTTGGATCCCAAGCAGGTGGTCGAGGTTCGCAAGCTGATCGCGGAATTATCCGGCGAGCACACCATCATCCTCTCGACGCACATCCTGCCCGAGGTGAGTGTCACCTGCCAGCGCGTCATCATCATCAGTGCGGGTCACATCGTGCTGGCGGAGGAGTTGCAAGACTTGTCGCAAACGGGCCCGCGCGAGACGGTGCTGGTGGAACTGCAAGTGGATCATGACGTCGCGTCCGAGTTGCGCAGTGTGCAAGGCGTCGAGCGCGTCGAGCCGCTGCCCGCCAACGGTGCGCGGCGGCGCTACCGGCTCACCGGCCCGCGCGGCGGCGACACGCGCTTGCGGGTGTCGGCGCAGGCGGCGCAAAAAGGTTGGGGCTTGCTCGAACTGCGCTCGCAGGAAGCCAGTTTGGAAGAAATCTACCTACGCGCGGTGGCATCCGATCGGAGGGAAGCATGAAGGGACTCTCGGCGGTGTATGCGCGCGAGATGCGCGCCTACTTCACCTCGCCCATCGCCTACGTGGTGCTGACGGTGTTCCTGGCCTTGACCGGTCTCTTCTTCATGGGTGCGTTGCGCGATTACGTGTCCTTCGACACCTACCTGCGCGAGCAGATGCTGCAGGCAGGTCAGGCAGCGCAGCCCGCCAACGTCAGTCAGTTCTTGCTGCGGCGGATGTTCAACAGTCTGGCGGGGCTGTCGCTGTTCGTGCTGCCGTTCATCACCATGGGGAGCTTCGCGGACGAGCATCGCACCGGCACGATGGAACTGCTGCTGACCTCGCCGCTCGCCGGCACCGGCATCGTGCTGGCGAAGTTCCTGGCGGCGACGACGGTGTTCGCGATCATGCTGGGGCTGGCCTTCGGCATCGTGTGCAGCTTGTTCGCCTACGGCAACCCGCACTTGCCGACGATCCTGGTGGGTTTCCTGGGGCTTTTCCTCCAAGGCGAAGCCTTCTTGGTCGTGGGCCTTTTCATTTCGTCGCTGACCCGCAGCCAGATCGTGGCGGGTGTCGGCGGGCTGGGAGCGGTGTTGTTGTTGTGGCTGGCAGGGTTGTTGGGCGAACCGGGTTCGGCGCTCGGTCAGACGCTCAACGAGCTGTCGCTGGTGTCCCACTTCGAAGACTTCAGCAAGGGCATCCTCGACACCAAACATATCGTGTTCTATGTGAGCTTCGTCTTCTTCGGCCTCTTCGTCACCTTGCGTTCGCTCGAATCCTTGAAGTACCGGTGAGGGATCGCACGTGAAACAGCGCTTCTGGATCATCGTCGGGTGCGGCATCGTGCTGTTGTTGGCGGCGGCGTTGCTGTCGCTGCTCCAAGGTCCCGGCGGCACACTCGCGACGGTACTGCTGGTCGCCGGCGGCGCGGTGTGGACGGCGGCGGTGGTGCTGTCGTGGCGACAACTCAAGGGCTACTTGACGCAGCGCTCGGCGCGCTACGGCCTGAACGCGGTGGTGCTGTCGTTCCTGGTGGCGGTGATTCTGGTGTTGGCGGGGGCGCTCGCGGGCCGGCACGCGTGGCGCGCCGACCTGACCTCGGCGCGTGAGTTCAGCCTGTCGGAGAAGACGCACAAAGTATTGCAGGGGATTCGCAAGCGCGTCGACATCTACGTGTACTTCGATCGCTCGACGCGCGACTCCGCCCGCGACCTGCTGCGCGAGTACGTCCGTCGCAACCGCCTGTTGCGTTTGCATCTCGAGGAATTGAACAAGGATCCCGAGCGTGCCGAGCGCTTCGGAGTCTCGAGCCTCGGAACGATCGTGTTCGACGCCGGCGACAAGGTGGAGCGCATCGGCGCCATCTCGGAAGAAGACGTCACCAATGCGCTCATCAAAGTGTCGCGGCCGGGGCGCAAGAAAGTTTGCTTCCTGACCGATCACGGGGAAAAGGACATCGCCGGCAAGGGCGTTTCCGGCTACGCCGGAGTGGCCGAGGCGCTGCGCCGCGAGAACTACGATCCGGTGACGCTGTCGCTCTCCGGTGGTGGCACGGTGCCGGCGGATTGCGAAGTGCTGGTGATCGCCGGTCCCAAGTCGGGATTCCTCGAGCACGAAAAGCTGGCGGTGCAGCGGTATCTCGAAACCGGTCACCGGGTGCTGTTCCTGTTCGATCCGCGCTATGCCTGCGGCTTGGAAGGCTATCTGCGTGCTTGGGGGATTCTGGTGGGCGATGATCGCGTCGTCGATCCCAGTCCCACCGGACAGTTGATGGGGCGCGGGCCGTTGACGCCGCTGGTGAATCGCTATGGAGTGCACCCGATCACGCGTCAGTTCCGCCAGCCGACCTACTTCGAATTGGTGCGCTCGGTCCGCACCTGGAACCTCTACCAAGGGCGCGCCGAGCGCATCGTGTTGGCGTTCTCGGGGGAGCAGAGTTGGGCCGAAAGCGACCTCATCAACACCCAGATCAGCCAAGATGCGAACGACACGGCAGGCCCGGTGCCGATCGCGCTCGCGGCGCGACTCGAGATCACTGGATTGCATCCCGAGGATGAATCCGCGATCGGTACCTCCAAGCCCGGTGAAGCCCGCGTCGACCCCGAGGCGATGTCCGCTGCCGGCGCCACCAGCGCCAACGAATCGCGCCTGGTGGTGTTCGGCGATTCCGACTTCGCCAACAACCGCAACTTCCCCGACATGGGGAACGGCAACTTGTTCATGAATTGCGTCGCCTGGTTGGCCCAGGACGAGGATCTGATCGCGGTGCGCCCCAAGGATCCCGACTTGCGGAGCGTGTCGCTGACCAAGGCGCAACTCGGCATCCTGAATCTGATCGTGCTGGGATTGCTGCCGGCGGCGATGGCGATCGCGGGCGTGATCGTGACCGTGCGCCGCCGTGCTCGCGGCTGAAAGGACTCGATGCGCTTCAAAACCACGTGGATCGTGTTGGTGTTGGCGATCGCGTTGGCCGGGTTCGTGTGGCTGCAAGGACGACGCGATGCCGGCGATGCAGAGAAACGTGCGGCCGCGGCGCGTTTGCTCACCGGTCTGGAGCGCGAGGCGATCACCGCGGTACGGATCGCGACCGGGACGAACCACATCGACCTGCAGAAGCGCAGCGGCGAGTGGTTCATGCTGGCACCGGTGCCGGCGCCATGCGATCCGCGCGCGATCGCAGCCTTCCTCGACACCCTGGTCGCTGCCCAGCGCGAGGACGACATCGGCAAGGAAGATCTGGCGCGCTATGGCTTGGACGCGCCTGCATCCAGCGTCGAAGTGGATGCGGCCGGCAAGACGCGCCGGCTGTCGGTGGGCCGCATCAACCCGCAGCAGACGCTGGTCTATGTGTTGGTGGATGGCTCGCGTGACGTGCTCTTGACGACGTCGAACTTGCTGACGCAGGCGGTGCAAAGCCCGTTCGGATGGCGCGAGAAGCGCATGCTCGATGTCGATCCCGACGCGTTGACGCGGATCTCCATGCGCACCCATCAGAGCGGATCGTTGGCCTTGCGGCGCGACCCGACCCACGGTTGGCAAGTCGAGGGTGCGCTGCCGTGGCGCGCGGATCCGGTTCGGGCTCGCAGCCTCGCCTTCGGCTTGGCGCGGCTGGAGGCGGTGGGGGTCGCGGCCGAAAACAAAGCCGATCTCACTTCACGTGGACTCGACAATGCGCGCTTCAGTGCCGTCCTCGAGACGGCATCCGGGCCGGCGGGTGAACTCACGATCGGGTTCGCGGTCGGAGACGGTTCGTACTTCGGGATGGTGCCGAAGGCGCCGGAAGTGTGGCGCTTCGACGGCAAGCTCGCGGATCTGATCGTCGAGATGGTGCGCGCGCCGCACGATCGGGCGGCGTTCCCACCCTACGAAGCGGATCGGGTCACGCGCATCGAGGGTCGTACCGGCGACGACGTGTTCACGCTCGAGCGGCGCTCGGCGATGGATTGGGTGGTGACGAAAAGTTCGCGGGTGGACAGCACGTTCGCCCTGGCGACCGGCGCGGTGACCGGATTGTTGACCGAACTCGCGACCGTGCGGGTGCAGGAATTCCCGACCCGCCAGCCGCCGGCGGCCCAGTTCGACAAGCCGTCGCTGGTGTTGCGGCTTTTCGAAGGCGAGCGCGCGGCGTCCGGCATCGAGGTCGGCAAGCGGGATGCGAGCGGCGTCTTCCTGTGGGCGCGCGGCCCCGGCGAGCCGGCGGCGTTTCTGCTCTCGCCCGCGGACTTGTTGCGCATGCCGTTCGATCTCGAGCGGCTCAAGTCCGACGAGGTCCAAGCTCCCACCGACACCGACCGCGGCTGAGCCCGGCGATCGGTTTACAGCGCCTTCAACACCGCGTCGAGGATGGCGATGGCTTCGTCCACCTCGGGCTCGGTGATGACGAGCGCCGGACGGAAGCGCAACGAGCGCTCGCCGGATCCCAGGATCATCAGGTCGCGCTCGAAGCACGCCGCCAGCGCGCGGGTGCGCGTCGCCTTGTCCGGCAAGTCGAAGGCGCACAGGAGACCGCGACCGCGTGCATTGGACGCGACGCCCGAATGACGTTCGACCAAGCGTTCCAAGCCTTGCCGC
>Ga0247727_10020025_pt1 | contig 10285 bp, 6 predicted proteins | sample WisWelCaveWW1625_FD_202498 | JGI IMG/M metagenome (GOLD analysis project Ga0247727, IMG submission 202498) | Biofilm microbial communities from Wishing Well Cave, Virginia, United States - WW16-25 | ecosystem: Environmental > Aquatic > Deep subsurface > Groundwater > Cave microbial mat | place... | reverse complement strand
TCTCCTCTACCACGCCGACCAGCGCTGGCTCCCCGGCGGCTTCCTCGGCGTCGAGGTCTTCTTCGTCATCAGCGGCTTTCTCATCACCTCTCTCCTCCTTGCGGAGTGGCGGGAGCGCGGGCGGATCGAGATCGGCGCCTTCTACCTGCGACGAGCGCGCCGGCTGCTGCCGGCGCTTTTCCTGCTGCTGCTCGGTGTCCTCGCCTTCACCGCTGCGTTCGCCCCGGAGGAGGTGACCGAGCTCAGGCGCGACGCGCTGGCCGCCGCCGGCTACTTCAGCAACTGGCAGCTGATCTTCGGGGGCCAGTCGTACTTCGAGAGCGTGGGCCGGCCGCCGCTCCTACGCCACCTCTGGTCGCTGGCGGTGGAGGAGCAGTTCTACCTCGTCGCTCCGCTGTTCCTTGCCTTCGGGCTGCGGCTCCTGGGCCGGCGCGTGACAGCGGCCGTCCTGCTGGCCGGCGCGGCCGGCTCCGCCGCGCTCATGGCCGCGCTCTACGACGCCAGCGCTGGCCCCTCGCGCGTCTACTACGGCACCGACACTCGGGCCACCGGCCTGCTGCTGGGCGCCGCGCTGGCGCTCGTCTGGGCGCCGGCTAGCCTCGAAGGTCGACGCGCGGCCTGGGTGCTCGACGCCTTGGGCGCGGTCTCGCTGGGGGCGCTCGCCATCCTCCTCTTCCGTCTCGACCAGTACGATCCGCTCCTGTATCGCGGCGGGTTCGTCCTCGCCGGCCTGTCGACTGCGGGGCTCATCGTCGCCGCCTCCAGCCCGGGCGCTCGCGCCGGACGCCTGCTGGGATGGGCGCCGCTACGCTGGGCCGGCCTGCGCTCGTACGCCATCTACCTCTGGCACTGGCCGGTCTTCATGCTGACTCGTCCAGAGCTGGACATCGCGCTTGATGGCCCGGCGCTGCTTGCGGTGCGCCTCGCCGTCACCGCGGCGCTGGCAGAAGCATCGTATCGCCTCGTCGAGACGCCGGTCCGGCGCGGCGCGCTCGAACTGGCCTGGCAGGCGCTCTGCCGCGGCTGGAGCGGGCGGCGTTGGTGGCTTCGTCTGCAGTGGATCGGCGCCGCGAGCGCCCTCCTCGCGTGCGCGGCAGCGCTCGGCGTGTGGGTGATGGGCGCCCAGGCACCGTCAGCGCCGCCGTACCTGGCGGTCGAACGCGTGCGCATCGAGCCACGGTCGTCCGCGCCGTCGCTTGCGACCGCGGACGACGACGCGACGCTGCCGGTGGGACCGGCGGCGCTTCTCGCGGGACCGCCTGCGCTTGTTCCGCCGGCGGGTCCCGTCGTTCCGGCGCCGCCCACGGCGACGCCGGGGTCCCCGGTCGCGACGCCCACCCTGGCTCCCCCAACGCCGACGCTGCCTTCCCCGCCAGCGCCGGTGTGGCTGCCCGCGGGCTACGCGGTCGCCATCGGCGACTCGGTGATGCTGGGCGCGGCGCCGGAGCTGGCGCGAGTGATGGGCGGCCTAGCTATCGACGCCGAGGTCGGGCGCCAGACCTCCGCCGCCATCGACCTCCTGCGCGCGCGACAGGCCGCCGGGCAGCTCGGCGAGCTGGTGATCGTCCACCTCGGCAACAACGGGACGATCAGCGCCGGACAGTTCGACGAGATGCTGCGGGTGCTCGACGGCGTGTCATTGGTGGTCGTCGTCAACGTCAAGGTGCCGCGCGAGTGGGAGGGGACGAACAACGCCGTCCTCGCCGACGGCGTGAAGCGCCATCCGAACACCGTCCTGGCGGACTGGCACGCCCTGTCATCGAAACGGCCGGACCTCTTCTGGGACGACGGCATCCACGTCCGGCCCGAGGGCGCCGGCGCCTATGCGGGCGTCATCGCCGCGGCGATGAACTGACGTCTGCGACCCTCGATCGATGGCAGTGCCTTGGGCGTGACGCTCTCGCTGGCGCGAAGGCGCATTGACCGCCTGCTGCCTCGCCGGTATGCTGATCGCCATAGGCGAGAGGGGAACAGCCGATCAGCAGCGTAAGCACACCAACGGGCAGCGCGGCCCTGCGAGCGGGCCCTAGCACCTACGCCGGTCTCTTCTTCACCACCCTCAGCACCCTGACGTACGAGATCCTCCTCACGCGGATCTTCAGCGTGACGATGTGGTACCACTTCGCGTTCGTGGCGGTTTCGGTCGCCCTCTTCGGCCTGACGGTCGGCGCCCTCATCGTCTACCTGCTCCCGCGCTTCTTCGCGGACGAGGCGACGAAGAGCCGCCTCTTTCTCGCCGCGCTGCTCTTCAGCGTTTCGATCGTCGTCAGCTTCGTTATCCAAGTGCAGATCCCCTTCACGCCGGAGTGGACGGTCAGCGGCATCTCCTCGGTCGTGGGGACCTACCTGATCATCTCCGTGCCGTTCATCTGGAGCGGCGTCGCCGTCAGCCTGGCGCTTACCCGCTTTCCGAAGCAGATCAGCACCCTCTACGCCGCCGACCTGGTCGGCGCGGGGCTGGGCACAGTCGCGCTCATCTGGCTGCTCGCGGTGCTGCAGGACGGGCCGTCCGCCGTGCTCGCCGTCGCCGCGCTGGCCGGCCTCGGCGCTCTGTTCTTCGGCGCTGACCTCAGGGGCCTCCGGTGGCCCGTGCTCGCCTCGGGCGTCGCCGTCCTCTTCCTCGCTCTCGCTATCGGGAACGGCGTTGCTGCGCGGGACCATGATGCGCTCTTGGATATCCGCTACGTGAAGGGAGAGACGGAGGCCCATGCGCCGCTGTACGAGAAGTGGAACGCCTTCTCCCGCGTGCTCGTCGGCGGTAACCCGGACGCCGAACGCGATCCGTTCGTCCTCGGCCTCAGTTCGGCCTACCCGGGCGGGCCCGCGGTGCGTGAGCTGGCGATGACGATCGACGCCTCGGCCGGCACGATCGTTACGAAGTACAACGGCGATCCGGATAGTCTCGGCTACCTCAAGTACGACACCGTCCATCTGGCGCACTACCTGCGTAACAATGGCAAGGTCGCGATCATCGGCACCGGCGGGGGCCGTGACATCCTCGCGGCGCTGGCGTTTGGCCAGCGGTCGATCACCGCGATCGAGATGAATGGCGCAATCCTGGAGGCGGTAAACGAAGAGTTCGGCGACTTCACCGGCCACCTGGACCAGCAGCCCGGCGTTCGCTTCGTCAATGATGAAGCGCGAAGCCATCTGTCCCGCACCGACGAGCGCTTCGACCTGATCCAGATTCCCTTCATCGACACCTGGGCGGCGACGGCGGCCGGGGCCTTCGCCCTCTCCGAGAACGGACTCTACACGGTCGACGCCTGGGGGACGTTCCTCGACCGGCTGGAGGACGACGGCATCCTCAGCGTCTCTCGCTGGTTCTACCTGCCGCGGCCGATGGAGGCCTACCGGCTGGTTTCGCTCGCCGCCGAGACGCTGCGACAGCGTGGCATCGAGAACCCGCGCGATCACATCATGCTCGTCCGCAGCCAAGACGGCCGGCCCTTCCCCGATATCGCCGTCACGACGATCCTGGTCAGCCCCACGCCGTTCTCGACGCGGGACACCAGCGAGATGGAGCGCGTCAGCCGCAGCCTGGACTTCGAGCCGGCCCTCCTACCCGGACGCGAGGCCTCCGACCCGCTCTTCGCCCAGATCGCCGAGGCCGAGGACGTGGGCGACCTGGACCTCCCCTTCCCCGGCGACATCTCTGCGCCAACCGACGATCGCCCCTTTTTCTTCCAGATGATCGGCTTCCGCGACATCTTCAACGGCTCGCTCTACGGTGGCTTCGACGACTATTTGGTCAAGCCAGTGCTGGTGCTCGTTTCCCTCGCCCTCACGGTCATCGTGCTCACGGTGGTGTTCATCATCGGGCCGCTGGCGCTGACTGCGAAACGCTCAGCGCTGCGCGGCACCGCGCCCTACTTCGTCTTCTTCGCCGCCATCGGCCTCGCGTTCCTGCTGATCGAGATCTCGCAGATGCAGCGGCTGATCATCTTCCTGGGCCACCCGACGCACTCGCTCTCGGTCGTCCTCTTCTCGCTCCTGCTGTCGAGCGGTGTCGGCAGCCTGGCGACGGAGCGGCTGGTGAGAACGGGGCCCGCTCTGCGACCGGCCGTGCTCTGGCCCTTCGCGGCGCTGATCGTCCTCCTGCTGGTCTTCGGGTTCACCACGCCCGCGGTGATCGACCGCTTCGACGCGTCGACGACGCCGGTGCGCATCCTGGCGTCGGTGGGCATCCTGGCGCCGATGGGCCTGCTGATGGGCATGCCCTTCCCGGTGGGCATGAAGGTTGCGTCGCTGCGGCCGGACGCGCCCACGCCGTTCTTCTGGGGCATCAACGGCGCGACCTCGGTCTGCGCGTCGGTGCTGGCCGTGGCCGTCGCGATGGGCTGGGGCATCTCGACCGCGTTCTGGGCTGGCCTCGCCTGCTATGCCGTCGCGGCGGTGGCGCTGGGCGCCGTCGTCATGCGCGGACGAGCGTAGGCGGGCGCTAGCGGGGCCGGCGGCCCAGCGTCAGCGTGATGACCAGCGGCCGCACCACCGATCCGCCGTACTCCCGCTCGATCACGTCACATAAGTCGGCGATGAGCGCCTCCTGCGCGGCGGGCGCCACCGTCTGCGTCCACGAGTACGAGCGCTGGAGGTCCGCGTAGCCCGCCGTCGAATACGTCTGGTCCCAGCGATAGCGGCGCAGGGTGACGTCATCGAACAGGCCGCTGACCAAGAGCTCGCCATGCTCGGGCGGTGTGAGGTCTTCGCCGGGTAGCTCGTGGCGCTGCTCGTCCGGCCGGTACTTCTGGTAGACCGGGAACGCGCGCTCGAAGAAGCCCCTGTCTGCGGACGAGGCGATCCGATTGGTCGAGATGATGGCGAGGCCGCCGCCTGGGCGCAGCAGCCGGCGTGCCTTCACCAGTCGGATGTCGGGGTCTACCCAGTGGAACGCCGTTGCCGAGACTACGAGGTCGTACACCTCAGAGGCGAGCTGCGCGTCCTCGAACGCCGACGTGACTACCTCGAGCCGCGCCTCATTCGCGAACTTCCGCCGCAAGAACGCGGACATGCGCGGCCCGATCTCCACAGCCGTCACCTGGGCGCCGCGTTCGAGCAGCCCGGCCGTCGCCTGGCCCGTCCCCGGCCCGATCTCGACGACCTTGGGCGAGACCCGCGAGGACACGTCGAGATAGAGGAACACGTCGTCGAACAGCGCCGGTGGATATGAGGGCCGCACGCGATCGTATATCTCCGGCACGCCGTCAAACGAATGTCGCAGGTCAGTCATGCTGCCTAGAGCGGCCGGCGGCTGGCGAAGCCGGTGTCCAGCTCGTGCCAGTGGCCGATGCGCTCCTCGCCCAGCTTCCAGCAGAGGTAGATCGTCTGGCCGTCGCGCTCCGCCGGAAAGTCGATCAGCCCCTCGTCGATGCCCTTCAGCTCGCAGCCGAGGTCGTGGATTTCCTCCAAAAGCTCGTTCAGCCGTTCGGCCAGGGCTTCCGCCGCCGCCCGCTTGTCGGCCGCCTGCACGCCCACCAGGTGGCCGTTGCCGGAGGCGGCGCGTCCCGCCTCGCCCAGCTCCTCGCGGGCGTCGTCCAGCGCGGCCTTCTTCTCCTGCATCTCGCGTAGGATCTCGCCCAGGCGGGGGAGCAGCGCGGTGGCCTCGTCGAGCGTGAAGAGGCGGGGGATGGCGCGTCACCTCTCGGCGTCGATGTGGCGCTAGTGTAGCAGACGCCCGCACCGCCACTCCAACCGTCGACGGCGCTGCGACAGACGCCATCTGCTACCATGAGGGGCTGATGGCTGAGCCCAACGTCAACGAGCTGATGGTCCGCGGCATCGTCGTCGGCGTCTTCGCCGAGAACTGCTGGGTGGTTGGCTCACGCCGGACGGGCGAGGGCATCGTCATCGACCCCGGCGACCAGCCGGAGGAGATCCTGGCGCTGGCGCGCGACATGGGGGTCACGGTCAAGCTCATCGTCAACTCCCACGCCCACCTCGATCACATCTTGGGCGTGCGCGGCGTCAAGGAGGCCACGAACGCTCGCTTTCTCCTCCACTCGCAGGACCTGGAGATCGCCCGGGGCGCCGCGTTGAGCGCCGGTCGAATGCTCGGCCGCGCCATCGAGCCGCCGCCTGAGCCCGACGCCTCGCTCGCCGACGGCGACGAGGTGGAGGTCGATGGCCTGAAGCTGAGGGTGCTCCACACGCCCGGCCACACCCAGGGCAGCGTTTCGTTCTACACGGAAGGCATGCTCTTCAGCGGCGACACCCTCTTCCGCGGCTCGATCGGCCGGACTGACCTGCCCGGCGGCAACTACGAGCAGGAGATGGTGAGCATTGTCGACCGGCTGCTTGCGCTGCCCGACGATACGGTCGTTCTGCCGGGGCACATGGAGGAGACGCGCATCGGCCACGAGCGACAGACCAACCCCTTCGTGCTGGAAGAGCTGGCGCGACGGCAGCGCCAAGAGCGCTAGCGCTGGGTTCTTGCGGACTCGCGGCTCCTGAGGGCCGATGGCGACGAACACCTGGGCACGGCGGCTGGTGACGGCGAGCGGTTGGGCGGCGGCGCTGCGCTCGACGCCGGCGGTGCTGGCCGGCGGATCGCTCGGGCTGTTCGTCCTCGCCTTCGCGCTCTACTGGCCGTACCTGAACGACTCCTTCGCGCTGGACGACTATATCTGGCTGCAAGCGGCGAGCAACCCGCATCCCGCGGACTTCTTCCGGCGCGCCTTCTCCTTCCCGCCGAGCACGCTGTTCAATTCAGCCACGCCGTTCTGGCGTCCGGCGGTCGATACGTACTTCTTCGCCGCGTGGCGCACCTACCATCTCCACGCCGCGCCGTACCACGTTACCAATGTCGCGGTCCACGCAGCGAACGCCTGTCTGCTCGCCATCCTCGTCTGGCAGACGACGTCATCGCGGGTCAGTGGGTTGCTCACAGCGGTCCTGTTCGTGGTGCTGCCGACGTACGATTTCGCGGTGACGTGGATCTCGTCGATTACCGAGCTCCTCGGCACGTTCTTCTATCTGCTGACGATGACCCTCTACGCCGCGTTCTTGCGAAGGCCCGCTCAAGCGCGTTGGCTGTACGGCGGAGCGTTCGCCGTGCTGCTCCTGGCGCTGCTGACGAAGGAGTCGGTCGTCACGCTGCCCCTGGCCCTGAGCGGCCTCGTCGTCGCTATCGACCCGCCGCGCTCTCGCCTCGCGCTCAGGCGCTCGATGCTGGAGCTGACGCCCTTCGTCGCGTTGATGCTGGCCTACTTCGTCTTCCTGTATGTCCAGGAGTACCGGGCTGGCGACGACGATGGCCTGTATCGCTTCGGCTGGCACGGCTTCGAGAACCTGTGGGAGTATCTGCGGTGGATAGCCCTGCCCCTGCCGGACGATTTCGCCGCGTGGGTGGGACCGGCGCGGCCGTGGGCAGGCGCGGCGTTCATCGGCCTGGGGTGCGCGGCCCTGCTGCTGCGAAGCCGGCCCCTGGGCCTGCCCTTCGTCTGGGTCATGGCCGGGTTGTTGCCGTACTCCTTCTTCCCGGCGGGGATCGAGTGGCGCTACACCTACCTCGCCTCCGTTCCGTTCGCCGTCTTCGCGGTGGGCGTCCTGGGGCTGGCGCTCAAGCCTCTGGCGATCCGGGCCGGCCCGCCAGCAGCGACAGCGGCGCTCGCTGCCGTCGTTATCGCCGGGAGCGTCTTCTCCGCCGGCCAGGCCCGGGACCGCCAGGAGATGCTGGCCGTCCAGGCCACCGCGTACGAAGCGCTCTTCGTGCAGGTGCCGGAGGTCTGCGGCCCCTTGCCTCGGGGGAGTCACATCTTCGTCGTATCGAGCCCCATCTTCGACCTCTTCGGCGCGTCCAGCCGGATGGCGCTGAATATGCACTACGACGACGTCCACGTCGCCCTCGGCGGGCTGCCGGACCTCGTCGACTTCATCGAGAGCAAGTGCATCGTCCAGTACGACTGGGCGGCCGGCGGCTATCTTCGAGTCGAGCGCTGAGCCGCCGGCATGGCCATCCGCACCGCTACTCCCTGGAGAGTTCGCCACTGGGTCGCATGAGCGCTAGCAGGGTGCTGAAAAAGGGGGAGTGCAGAGAGACGCACCCCTTCTGCCGGGGGTCTGCGGGTGTTCCCCAGATCCAACAAACTTCTCAGGGCGGGTGGGTGGGAAGAAGAGCGTATCGTCTTTCAGCACGCTAGTACTGGCTGACGCCGGTGAAGCTCCACCCCGCGATCTTGAGCGCGGGCACCCGGCTCACCCGGCGATCGCCTGGCAGAGCATCGTCTCCTTGCCGATCGCCTCGACGTGGTTCACCGCCCTGCGTTAAGCGCAGGATCCTCACCGGCGATGTCACGCGGGCCGGAAGCGCCGCTCAGTTCTCATGTCCCTGATCGGCTCGCTGCTACGGTCTTCCGTCGTGTAGCCCTCTCCTTCCCCGCAGGGCATATCGCGTGACTTCGGCGAGGAAGGCCGCAGCCGTTGGCACAAGCACGACCAACAGGGGCAGATGATAGCGCGGCTCGCCAAAAAACACGACATGCACCGCCGTCCAAAGAGCCACTAACGAGACGGCGACCCAAGCCGGGCGCGGCTGCCGTGCGCCGAACCGAACGACCCACGCACCCGCAAGAGCCAGCACGGCGAGGTAACTACTGTCCAGCAACAGCCTTAGAGGCTCCCACGCCCGGGCGGGCAGAGGTGTCTCGCCGAAGGTCGATACCCAGCTCAGGACATCGGAGTCAGGCCGCCAGAGCCCTACGATTTTTCGGCCGGTAAGCTCCAGCTCGCTCTTTGGATTCCCGAGGGCATAGTCGATAGCACGACGAGTTCCCCGATCGTTGAACGACATTTCGCGCTCCTGAAAGGTGGTGCCCGGCGGCGCGGACCAAAGATCGTGCGGTAAAATGTATCGCCCCGTCGAATAGGGAGCGTGACCAACTCGTAGGTTGTAGCCAAAGTTGGCGGATAGGACGATCGGTGATTCGATGGCCACCACGTTGCGCACAGTCCACGCGCCCAGGACAACCAGAGTCGGCGCCAAAGCGACCGCGGCCCATCTCAGCGCCCCGCGCACCCGGCTGCCCTCCAGTACCCACCAGACCGGAGCGAGTGTGATCAGGATGAGGGCTTGGCCCCGGATCAGCGTTGCCATAGCCACGAGCACCCCAGCCGCCACGATAGCAGCCGGGTTGAAAGTGCCATCGGAGCGCAGCCCGTAAAGGACGAACGCTAGAGCAGAAGCGAAGAGCAGGGTGAAAAGCGTGTCTGCGAAGAGCACGGGAGTCCAGAAGACCAGGCTCGGTAGCGGGGCTGCAATTGCGGCGCCAACGAGGCCGACGAAATCACCGAAGAGCCGTCGGCCGATGAAGTAGACCGGGATGACCGCCAGCGCTCCCACGACGGCGTTTGCCAGCCGCGCAACAGCAAGGCTCTCGCCGAACACCCAATGCATGCTCCCCAAGAACACGGAGTAGCCAGGCGGCCAGAAGGCTGTTGCGTCGCCTCCTGGCGCGAAGCCACTCTCAGCGTCGAAGACCACGCTGTAACCCTCGCCTCGCGCGAGGCTCAGCGCCGTCGCGTGGTAGTATTCGGGATCGGAGAGGAGTGGCGGTACAGGCGCAGTCCAGAGCGTCCACGACAACCGCGCAACCAATGCGGCCATGAAGATGGCACTGAGGATCAGGCCGGATCGACGAGGCACCGTCCTATTCGCCTCCTGCGTGCCGCCAACGACGGCGTGGGCTTGTCCTTAGTACTGGCTGACGCCGGTGAAGCTCCACCCAGCGATCTTGAGCGCCGGCACCCGGCTCACGCCGGCGATCGCCTGGCAGAGCATCGTCTCCTTGCCGATCGCCTCGACGTGGTTCATCGCCTCCAGGTAGCTCTGAGTAAAGCGCAGGTTCCTCACCGGCGAGGTCACCCGGCCGTCCTCGATGAGGAACGTGCCGTCGCGCGTCATGCCGGTGACGACGACGTTCAGCGGGTGCACCGGCCGCGTGTACCAGAAGCGGCTCACCCAGACCCCGCGCTTCGTCGAGGCGACCATCTCCTCGATCGAGGCGTCGCCCGGCGCCAGGAACATGTTCGACGGCACGGGGCCGAAGGTGTTACCCGCCGGCAGCGCGTGCCCGGTCGATTCGCGCCCGCCCTCCTTGGCGGCGGTGTAGGTGTCCCACACCACCTCGCGGGCAATGCCCTGCTCGACGAACGTCACTGGCCGGCGCGGCACGCCCTCGTAGTCGAACGGGTTGGGCGTCGTGTCCGGCGCGAGGCCGTCGTCCCAGATCGAGATGTTCTCGCCCATCACCCGCTCGCCGATGCGCCCCGCCATGAAGCTGCGCTTCTC
>Ga0247727_10020024_pt1 | contig 10285 bp, 10 predicted proteins | sample WisWelCaveWW1625_FD_202498 | JGI IMG/M metagenome (GOLD analysis project Ga0247727, IMG submission 202498) | Biofilm microbial communities from Wishing Well Cave, Virginia, United States - WW16-25 | ecosystem: Environmental > Aquatic > Deep subsurface > Groundwater > Cave microbial mat | place... | reverse complement strand
TGTTGAAGGAGTTACGGCGGAGCTGGCAAAGGGGCGTGTGGACGCGTCCGGAGACAAAATCCCCGGCGTCGGTCTCGAGAAGGGGCAGGTCGATCGTATCAGCAAGTTTCTGACCATCCCTGTGACGAAACGCCATGAGGTTCTCTCGGCGGCGGAGCAGCTCTTTGCTTCAACACCATCGGCCCACGAAGCGCTCGATCATCTGCGAACTCTTTGCCAGTCACTCGAAGCCCTTGGAATCTCCGAAGATAGGGTCCTCTTCGATCCCGGCATTGCAAGGGGGCTCGACTATTATACCGGCCCGGTGTTCGAAGCCGTGTTGTCCGATGCTCCTGAATTCGGCTCGGTCTTTGGAGGAGGAAGGTATGATGGACTTGTCGAACGATTTCTCGGGAGGAAAATCCCGGCCGTTGGGGCCTCCATCGGCGTGGATCGCCTTCTCGCAGCGCTGCAGAAACTCGGGATTGCCGATCCGGCTCCATCGACCGCTCATGTACTGGTAACAGTTATGGAGCGGGAGAGAATCATCGAGTATCAACAACTCACTCGTGAATTGCGACTGGAAGGGATCAACACGGAGTTGTACCTCGGTCAAGAGACCGGACTCGGAAAGCAGCTGCAATATGCAAACAGACAACAGATCCCGGTGGCAGTCATCATGGGGAGCGACGAATTCAGCAGGGGAGAAGTGACCGTCAAAAACCTGACGCTCGGGGCTCGTCTGCAGGAAGCAAAAAAAACAGCGCAAGGGAAAGAGAGAGATGAATGGCTCCGCCTCTCCCGCACAGTTCAAATTACCGTTCCTCGCGCTGATGGTATTTCCCAAATTCGTTCCATGCTGCAATCGTTGGGGTAGCCGCGCTCTTTGGTCTTGTTCAAAGACGGTTCTCAATCTTCCATTGACGGTTCATAATCATAACACCTCTTCACGTAGGTGAGATTCTGTCTCCCAAAGTCCCTCGATACTGCAGTTGTTGGGGTGGTGGCTTTCTGCAAATTTGATTTGGACAACATAGTTCTCCATCATCCATTGACAATTCTCCGTCCCGACTGCAGTCGGGACGAGACCCCGGCTTGAGCCGAGGCTCGGCCACAAGGCGTTGTCATTGAAGGCCGGCTCGTCCAAAAGGACGGGATAATTATAGAGCCCTTTTTTATCGATGACTCTTCTCCTCGACGGAAACAGTCTTACAACACGCGACGTTCTTCAGGTCGCGCGAACAAATCTCAAGGCCGGCCTCGGTTCTTCAGCGCGCAAGCGCATGAAGGAATCCCGCAAATGGGTTGACAAAGCCATCCGACAGCATGACGCTGTCTATGGCGTGACGACCGGCTTCGGGGCTTTCCAGAATGTTTCGATTCCTCCGGAAAACCTCCGGAAGGTTCAGAGGAACATGATCCTGAGCCATTGCGCGGGCGTCGGCGAACCGTTCCCCGAAGAGGTGGTTCGTGCGATGATGCTGTTGAGAGCGAACGCGCTCGCAAAAGGATTCTCCGGTATCAGGGTTTCCACGGTTGAACGATTGCTTGCGATGCTGAATGCAGGAATCCACCCCGTTGTTCCATCGCAGGGTTCGGTCGGTGCAAGCGGGGACCTGGCTCCGCTCTCGCATGTTGCTGCTGCTCTTATCGGCGAAGGTGAAGTGACCTATCGCGGCAGGACGATGAGCTCGCGGACAGCACTGCGGAAAGCCGGCATATCGCCGGTTGTTCTCGAAGCAAAGGAAGGGATCGCTCTCAACAACGGCACTCAGGCAATGACTGCAGTAGGCGTTCTCGCGCTGCATGAGGCCGAGGTCCTCGCGGACATGGCCGATCTTGCAGTGTCGCTCACTCTCGAGGCGATCAAGGGAAAGAGCGCTCCGTTCCATCCTTCCGTTCACAGGATTCGTCCACATGCAGGACAGGCGAAATCTGCTGCGAACATCCGATCGATGATCCGAGGAAGCCATCTGGTCGACGTTGGCGACATCGATACGATGGACATTCTCCAGGATTCGTATGCCGTCCGATGCGCGCCTCAGGTCCATGGTGCCTCAAGAGACGCGATGAGCCATGTTCGGAAAGTTCTCGAAACCGAAATCAACTCCGCCACGGACAATCCCCTCATCTTCGTTCGGGAAAATAGCGCCTTCAGCGCAGGGAATTTCCACGGACAACCCGTTGCTCTCGTAATGGATTTCTTGTCGCTTGCCGTTGCCGAGCTCGGGAACATCTCCGAGCGGCGAACTGCCAAATTGATGGACAAGAATCACAACGCCGGACTCCCGGCATTTCTGGCCCGTAATCCCGGGTTGGATTCCGGACTGATGATTGCGCAGTATACCGCCGCCGCCCTGGTCTCTGAGAACAAAGTGTTGATTCACCCGGCCAGCGGCGACTCGATCCCGACTTCGGCGAACCAGGAAGACCATGTGAGCATGGGGACCATCTCTGCGCGTCATGCTGCGAGGGTGGTCGAAAACGTCCGGCATGTTCTTGCCATTGAGCTCCTCTGCGCAACGAGGGCGATGGAGTACAGGGAAGACCGGCCGGGCTTCGGGTCGCAACGTGCAGCCGCCACAATTCGAAGGATCGTCCCACCGAAGGATGGTGACGATGAACTGACTTCGAGCATCAGGCTCGTTGCTCATGCGATCAAGGATGAGGCCATCGGTTTGACGCAGAAAGGATTGCGCAAGAAGTGAGAACGCCGCTGGAAACCGTCAATGCATTCAACGATGCGATCAACCGGCATTCGCTTGATGAAGCGATGGCGTTAATGTCGGACGAGGTTCTGTTCGAGAATACCAATCCGGCACCCGATGGGACGGCCTATCGCGGGAAGTCAGAAGTTCGCTCATTCTGGGAGAACTTTTTCCGGTTGCATCCCACGGCGAGGTTCGAGGCGGAAGAGATCTTCGATGCAGGCAACAGGGTTGTCGTCCGCTGGTGCTATCGCAAGATCAAGGATGGGTCTCCATGGCATCTGCGAGGCGTCGACCTGTTCAAAGTGATTGATGGGAGGATTACGGAGAAGCTCTCTTACGTGAAGGGATAGACCGGTGAGGGTCCACTATTTCCAACACGTTCCGTTTGAAGGTCTGGCAGCGATAGAACCATGGCTCCGGTCACGCGACTTTCAAAGTTGCGGCGGCCAGAAATTGCATCCATCGCACGTAATCACGTTCTTTCTAGTGCGACACTATCACGGAGGATTTTGTTGATGAGAGTGACGGAAATAGTTCTTGCGCTTATGCTCCCCCTTCTTTCCTGCAGCGCCGAACCGGCCGAGCAGGGAAGAACCATGGGCGAATCGACGACAATCGAGGTGTTTTCAGTAAAGGAGAAAGGGTACATCATGACGGACAAAGTGAAAAAAGGGGATGAAGAATGGAAGAAGGAATTGACGCCCCTTCAGTATGATGTTACCAGAAAAAAGGGTACTGAGCGCGCGTTTACCGGCGAGTATTGGAATAACCACGAGAAGGGATTGTACAAGTGCGTTTGTTGTGGGAACGATCTCTTTTCTTCGGATACGAAATTCGAATCGGGAACCGGATGGCCGAGTTTCTATCAGCCAGTGGATGAGAAGAACGTTCAGACGGGGTCCGACAACAGCCTCCTCATGGAACGCACTGAGGTGGTCTGCAGCAGATGCGGCTCCCATCTTGGCCATGTGTTTGATGATGGTCCAAAGCCGACGGGACAACGGTTCTGCGTCAACTCAGCGGCACTCAAGTTTGAGAAATGATATCGGCCGCCTTGGTGCAGCTGCCTGCGTGAATCACGCATCGTCCAGACTTTGGGAGCTGTGCCTCTTGTCTTGATAGTCTCTTCTCATTTGTTTACGTTAACAACGGGAGACAGCGAGCGCTCGACCATGTTCACGACGGAAGAGAAATGCGAGCTGTTGGGGATTGCGAAGGATGCGATTGAACGGGTTCTTCTTGAACGCCCAGCCGCAACGCGGTTGCCGCGTGAGGGGCTCTTGGTCCCGCGGGGCGCGTTTGTCACCATCCGGATTGAGGGCAAGCTCAGAGGCTGTGTCGGCTACGTTGAGTCCTCCAAACCCCTGGCGGAAGTTGTAGATGAGGCGGCCGGCAAGGCGGCTTTCGAAGATCCCCGGTTCGCACCGCTCAACCTTGCAGAGTATCGCCGCTCCAGTCTTGAGATCTCCATTCTCTCAGAACTTCGCCCGGTATCGACAACAGACGAAATTCGGATAGGGACGCATGGCGTCGTGCTTGAAGCAGGCCCATATCGCGGCCTCCTCCTCCCGCAAGTTGCCCTCGAGTATGGAATGGACCGAGACGGCTTTCTTGACGCCGTTGCCAGGAAGGCGGGGCTCCCCGGCTTCTCCAAGGTGGATCCTTCCGGCCGATTGTTCGTGTTCGAGGTGGAGACTGTGAAGGAAACGGATTGCGTGACCAATGCATAGCTCGCCAACTATCAGATCGTGCGCGGTGTGCGGGATGTTCTATCCCTCCGACGCGGTGGCCCTGCAGGCAGAGGTTCGTGAACTTCTCGGACGCGTTCCTCCAAGTTCCATTGAAGGAACAGTGCGAGGACTCATATCTCCACATGCGGGTTATCGGTATTCCGGGTTTACAGCTGCACATGGATATGCGCTGTTGCGGGGTTCCCGCTATCGCACCGTTGTCATCGTCTCCCCAAGCCATCGGGAATACTTCGACGGAATCAGCGTGTACCCGGGAGACGGGTATCAAACACCTCTGGGAATAGTGCCAGTGAATGAAAACGTCAGAGAAGCTCTGATCAGCCAAAGTAGTATCGTTGCAGCCAGCATGGCGGGCCACGGAGAGGAGCATGCCATTGAGGTACAGCTCCCGTTTCTCCAGGAAGTGCTGGGAGAATTCGACTTCGTTCCGCTCGTTATCGGGGATCAGCGACGGGAGTATTGCCTTGAGCTGGCCCGTGTCCTTTCAGGTATTGAGCAGGAAGAGGTTCTCCTCATTGCCAGCACAGACCTCTCCCACTACCATCCGAGCGCCGAGGCCGACAAACTGGACGACGTCATGGCAACCGACATAGATGCATTTAACGCCGACAAGTTGATGGACGATTTGAATGCCGGGCGGACCGAGGCGTGTGGAGGAGGTCCATCTGTAGCGGTCATGGCCGCGTTGCGCAAACTCGGAGTGAAAAACATGAGGATCCTCCACCGTTCCAATTCCGGCGACATTACCGGAGAACGACATCATGTAGTAGGCTATCTGTCGGCGGCTGCCATCGCATGAAACGCCTCGCCAGATTCAATGTCGGTATCATCGGCGCCGGGACCGTTGGATCGGTTCTCGGAAGGTTGCTGATCAACAAAGGCCACCGGGTCGCGTGTGTTGTTTCGCGAACCATGACATCGGCAAGGAGAGCGGGAAGGTTTCTCCGTTGCAGAAATGTTACGACGTCTCTTGACGAAATCCCGGCAGGAATCAATCTTCTCCTTATCACGGTTCCCCATGATGCAATTGCGGGCGTCGCAAGCGCCCTAGCTGCCACCGATCGGTTGGATTTCCGAAAGCTCTGGGTCTGTCACGCCTCGGGAATGCTGACAGCGGCCGTGCTCGATCCGTTGGCGCAAAGGGGATCACGTGTGTTCTCGTTCCATCCACTGCAGACGTTTCCGCGTAGCTTTCATCCCCGGGATATCCTTGAGAGTGCGCGGGGGATCTTTTATGGTGTCGACGGAAGCCCAAAGGCGATTGCTGCGGCTGGCCGGCTGGCGCGTGAGCTTGATGGGCAGATCATCGTCATTCCTCCGGAGCGTCGCGAGTTCTATCACGCTGCCTGCGTTGTTGCATCGAATCACCTGACAACGCTGATGTGGGTATTGGAGCGAATGTTCCATGTCCTTGGTACCCGGGGACGAAAATTCTCCCGCGTGTTTGAATCAATTATGACCACAACGTTGCGAAACGTTACCTCGACCAGCCCGGCAAAAGCTCTCAGCGGACCAGTCGCCAGAGGCGGCATCGACACCGTTGGAGGACACTTAGCATCAATCAGGAAACATCTGCCCGAAATCATGCCATACTTTATTGCAATGACAGCCGAATCGGTCCGTCTCGCAAAGGAAAAAGGATCGATCGACGAAGCCTGCTTCGAGGCGATGATGGACCTCGTGCGTGAGAACTCACAGAACCAACCCCAGGTGAATTCGTGAAAGCCCTCATTGCCAGCGGAGGCCGGGGTACGCGGCTTCGCCCGATTACGCATACCCAGAACAAGCATCTCATCCCGATAGCGAACAAACCGATCCTTCATTACGCGCTTGAAGCGACCACCGGAGCGGGAATCCGCGAAATCGCGATCGTTCACAACGCCGACAGTGATGAGGTGCCGCAGGCCATCGGTGACGGGTCGAGATGGGGAGCCAGGATTACCTACATTCCACAGGTGCGCCCCGGAGGGCTTAGCGAGGTCGTGGCTCTTGCCGAGAAATTCGTCGGCGCCGACCGTTTCGTGTTTTACCTGGGAGATAACATGGTGGTCGGCGGCATAAAAAGGTTCATCGATGGTTTTGAGAAGAGCGACTGCAACTGCTTCCTGACGCTTGCACGGGTCAAAGACCCCGAGCGTTTTGGCGTCCCCGAGATTCGGGATGGAATGATCATTTCCGTCGAGGAAAAACCGAAAAACCCAAAGAGCAACTACGCCGTTGCCGGGATCTATCTTTACGACAGTCACATTTTCGAGGCCGTGAAAGCGATCAAGCCGAGCGCTCGTGGAGAGCTGGAAATTTCCGATGCGCATCAGTATCTTCTTGATAAAGGGTACAAGATTGGATACACGGAGATCACTGGTTGGTGGAAGGATACGGGAAAGCCAAGCGACCTGCTGGAAGCAAACCGGCTTGTGCTGGACAATATGACTCCCAACCTGCTAGGTGAAGTTGATGCCCATTCGACTGTGGCAGGAAAAATCGTCCTCGGCAAGAGCTCCCGAATTCTCAATAGTATTGTGCGCGGACCGGTGGTCATCGGCGAGAATTGCCTCATCGAGGACGCCTTCATCGGCCCATTCTCCTCTATTGGAGATGGGACGGTGATCAGGAAGAGCGAGATCGAATACAGTATCATTCTGAAGGACTGCAGGATTGTGAACGTGGGGATTCGCCTTGAGGGAAGCATCCTCGGGAATGATGTTGAGGTCGTTGAAGCATCAGGCAAGCCGCGCGTTCACCGGTTCATGATCGGGGATCAGAGCAGGGTGGAAGTAGCTTAGCAATCAAGGCAAAAGGCAAAATTAGAAAGGAAAAAGTAAGACGCAGGGTTTGCCGTGAAAATCTTTGAAGCCGGGGTTCGCTATTCTGCGTTTTCAGCCATCGCAAACATCGGCATCCATTTCGGACTCCGGCTGCAACCGTTCACTCTATGATCAAGAAAAGTTTTTCGATTCCCCTTCATATATTCTCAGCTCATCTCCTCCTATGGTGAATAGAATGGAAACTATGACCACCCTCAGACATGAGACTATCACGCATACAGTGAATAACCGCGTCGCCGTCGTCACGATCAACCGGCCGCACAAGCTGAATGCATTGAACGCACAGACGAAGGCCCGTCTTAAGGAGCTGTTGCTTCATATCAGGACAGACGCTGAGATCGATGTTGTCATCATCACGGGAGCGGGTGATAAGGCATTTGGGGCCGGGACGGATATCGGCGAGTTGAGGTCTCTTGATGTTGAGGGAGGGAAGGCTTTTGCCATCGGAGGGCAGGAGGTATTCGACCTCATTGAAAATCTCGGAAAGCCGGTCATCGCCGCCGTCAACGGTTATGCGCTTGGTGGTGGATGTGAGCTGGCGCTCGCGTGCCATCTTCGGGTTGCGTCTGAGAATGCAAGGTTTGGCCAGCCTGAAGTGAACCTTGGCATCATTCCAGGATATGGCGGCACGCAACGTCTTGCACGCCTGGTAGGCAAGGGCCGCGCCATGGAGCTGATCCTCACGGGAAACCAGATCGACGCCGTCGAAGCTCACAGGATTGGCCTGGTCAACCGGGTCGTCCCGCACGGGGATCTGATGACGGCAGCCACAAGCCTTGCCCGGGCCATCTCGGCAAAGGGACAGCTTGCCATCCGCATGGCGCTGAAAGCGGTCAACATGACGCAGGAAACAAACCTCTCGGATGGGCTGAAACTCGAAGCATCTCTGTTCGGAGTGAGCGTTGCCTCGGAAGATGCAGCAGAGGGACTCGGCGCATTCCTGGAGAAAAGGAAACCGGTTTTCAAGAACCGATGACCGGCTGGGACCAGAACATCCGATCACGGGTGATCGTTGTTGCCGGACTGAGCCTGGCAACTGCCCTGCTGCTGGTGGACAAAACCGACTTTGTCAGCCCAAAACCTCTGAAAACGGATCCCTTGCTCGGCGCGGTTGTCGAAACCCTCCTCAGAAAACATAAGGTTGAACGGGAACAGGTGCGAACCTGGCAGGTCAAAGGACCTGACGGCCGGTACTTCAGAACAGAGCGGCGAGTTCGGACGCCGAATGGATTTCCTTCGGTCGAATTCAATTGGGAATTGAATAAAGCAGTTTCGCCTGGGGGTGCCCGCGTTGCCGGAACGGAACGAACGAAGGAACGTGTCGTCGTTCTACACATCGTGAAGGAGGGGAGAACCGTCGAAACGATATCCCTTGTCGAAAATCCTGATCTTTCCGCGGGATGAAGAAAGGAGCATGGCTATTAGCAAGGAATTGACACAGGCCGAAACGAAAGCCGGCGGCCCGGGCGTAATGGAAAAGATTGTGTCCCTTTCCAAGCGAAGGGGCTTTGTGTATCAATCCAGCGAGATTTACGGTGGGTTGAATGGATGCTGGGATTACGGACCGCTTGGAGTGGAACTTCTCAAGAACGTCAAAGACCAGTGGTGGCGGGCTATGACGTACCGGGAGGATGTCGAGGGAATCGATGCATCCATTCTCATGCACCCACGCGTTTGGGAGGCCTCGGGACACGTTGAGAATTTCACAGACCCGATGGTCGATTGTAGGGAATGCAAAGCCCGTTTCCGGGCTGACCAGATTGAGGATGCACCATGCGGGAGTCCGGCCTACAAGGGACGCAAGGCCTCAAAATGCCAGGCAGAAGGAAAGTTCACGGAAGCCCGACAGTTCAACCTCATGTTCAAAACACTTGTCGGTCCCGTTGAAGACCAAAGCGCCGTCGTCTATCTCAGGCCCGAGACTGCGCAGGGAATTTTTGTGAACTTCCTCAATGTGCAGACCTCGTCCCGGCAGAAACTCCCGTTCGGCATCGCCCAGATCGGAAAGGCGTTCAGAAATGAAATCAATACAAAGAATTTCCTCTTCCGCACCCGCGAGTTTGAGCAGATGGAAATGCAGTTCTTTGTACGGCAGGGGGTCGATGTGGAATGGTTTGAGTATTGGAAAGAGGAGAGAATGAAATGGTTCACCGGATTGGGGCTGAGGAAAGAGCGGCTGCAGTTTCACCGCCACGAACCTGACAAGCTTGCCCACTACGCCAAGGATGCGTTTGACATCGAGTACCAATTTCCGTTTGGATGGGGGGAGATTGAAGGAATCCATAACCGCTCGGACTACGACCTTTCCCGTCATGAACAATTTTCCGGGAAGTCGATGAAGTACTTCGACGACGAAACGAAAGAGAAAATCATCCCATACATTATCGAGACCTCAGCGGGGGCGAGCAGATCGTTCATGGCGTTTCTGGTGGATGCCTATCGTGAAGAAGAGGCGCCGACGGCTGAAGGAGCAACAGATGTGCGAACGGTGCTCAGGTTTCATCCACGGCTTGCGCCAATCAAGGCCGCAGTTTTCCCACTGGTGAACCGGGACGGCATGCCCGAACTTGCGCGGAACATTGAGGCCATGCTTCGTCCACATTTCCGCGTGTTCTACGACGGCAGTGGAGCAGTCGGCCGGAGGTATCGCAGGCAGGATGAGGTGGGAACTCCCTTCTGCATCACGGTGGATTCACAAACCCTGTCGGACCGCACAGTCACCGTGCGCGATCGGGATTCGATGGTGCAGGAAAGAATCTCCATCGACAACCTGCTCAGGTATCTCCTGGAAAAGCTCGCTGCGTAGTCCCCACGCCGGAGCTGGCTCTGGAGAAAAGAAAAACGGTAATGTCGCAGTTTGAAGGAGTAAAACAGTGAGATTCGCGTTTGACGCAGCAGTTTGGAATGAGTGCGAGACACACTCATGAGTCCGAGTATCCTCTACGTGGGGACTATTCCTTGTGGCACTTTCTTTTGGAAGAAAGTGCCCAAAGAAACTTTCGAAACCGAAACACACGGC
>Ga0247727_10020023_pt1 | contig 10285 bp, 9 predicted proteins | sample WisWelCaveWW1625_FD_202498 | JGI IMG/M metagenome (GOLD analysis project Ga0247727, IMG submission 202498) | Biofilm microbial communities from Wishing Well Cave, Virginia, United States - WW16-25 | ecosystem: Environmental > Aquatic > Deep subsurface > Groundwater > Cave microbial mat | place... | reverse complement strand
CTATGTGTCTGATGTACGACGACTTTATCGATTATGACCTGCGTGAACACCGGGGTCGTGAGGCCGATCAGCTGGATAAAGAGAGAAGCGAACAAGACATCGCGCCAGATGCGCTTGTGCCTGAGCAGTTCGGCGGCGAACCAGCGGAAGCCGAACGCGGCGGCTGCCGGGGCCCCGTCGCCGCCTGCCGCGCCGTTCGATGCGCTGTCGTGGCGCACCAGCACGAATCCGGGCTCGAAGCGGGCCGAGATCTCCTTCGCAGCGCAGTGTTGGGGCGCGGGGCTGCCCGCCGAGAAATACAGGACGCGATCGCCATCGGCTTGCGCGACGATCACAGGCTGGACCGTATCGCCTTTCAGGAATCCGACGCAGGGAAACCGCGCCTCCCGCAGGGTCCTGCCGCGAAGCTCGAAGTCGCCGGTGCGGAAACCGAGCGACTGGACCGCCTCGAGCAACCGCTGGAGGGTGAACGGCGCCGGAAAACTCTGCACTAAAAGCTGAGGATCGAACGGTACGTGGTTGATCCGGCACAGGCTGCCGGTCAACCAGATAAAATCTTCGCTGGAAAGTTCCCCGCCGGACAACTTTCCGACCCCCTTTTTCTTTTTGTACGGTAGCGGGGTCGCATCGAACTGTAAAACGAATTGTTGTGATAGCTTGACGCCAGATATCTAACGAACCCCGCCATGGACCTCAGGGATATGAAGTTCTTTATCGCGGCGTACGAGGAAGGAAACTTCCTGCGCGCGAGCCAGATTCTCGGCACGGTGCAGTCGAACGTTTCGTTTCGTATCCGCAAGCTGGAAACCACGCTGGGCGGGCCGCTTTTCGAACGCGAGCGGCATGGCGTGCGGCCGACGCCAAAGGCACGGAAACTGTATCGCGTCGCGAAGCGGGTCGTCTCGCTCGCGGACGAAGCCGCCACGACAATGAAAAGCGACAAGGCCGCCTGACCGGCGAATCGGACGGTGGAACCCGCTTGGGCGCGTTGCCGCGTGTGCGGCAACGAGCAACGCTCAATCGATTAGTTCGTAGGCGGGAAGGGTCAGGAACTCGACGTAGTCGCCGGCGGTGATTCTCTCGAACAGCTTCGCGCCCTCCTCGTACTTGCCGGCCTTCCAGGCCACTTCGCCGAGGGTGGTCCGCACCTTCGGCAGTTCTTCCGCCAGCAGTTGGCGGAACAACTCGACGGTGACCTTGCGGCCATCGTCCAGCACGCCCTTGGGCGAGCGGATCCACTGCCAGATCTGCGAACGCGAGATTTCCGCGGTGGCGGCGTCTTCCATCAGGTTGAATACCGGCACGCAGCCGTTGCCCGCGAGCCAGGCGCCCAGGTACTGGATGCCGACGGATATGTTGTTGCGCACCCCGGCCTCGGTGATCGGCGCCGAGGGCCTGAAATCGAGCAGGTCCTGCGCGGAGACGTTTATGTCGGGTCGCTGCTTGCCGTACTGGTTCGGCTGCGGCATGTACTGGTCGAACACTTGCTTCGCGATCGGCACCAGCGCCGGATGCGCGACCCAGGTGCCGTCGCAACCGTCAGTGACTTCGCGCAGCTTGTCCTGGCGCACCTTGTCCAGGGCCGCTTCGTTGGCCGCCGGGTCGTTCTTGATCGGGATCTGCGCCGCCATGCCGCCCATCGCGGGCGCGCCGCGCCGGTGGCAGGTCTTGACCAGCAGCAGCGCGTAGCTGCGCATGAACGGCGCAGTCATTGTGACCTGGGCACGGTCGGCCAGGCAGAAATCCTTGTTGCCGCGGAATTTCTTGATGCAGGAAAAAATGTAGTCCCAGCGGCCGATGTTGAGGCCCGCCGAATGCTCCCGCAGCTCCCACAGGAACTCGTCCATCTCGAACGCCGCGACCACGGTTTCGATGAGGCAGGTCGCCTTGATCGTTCCCCTGGGCAATCCCAACATCTCCTGAGCAACCACAAAAACTTCGTTCCACAACCTTGCCTCAAGACGGGATTCCATCTTCGGCAGGTAGAAGTACGGTCCGCTGCCGCGCGCGAGCAGCTCTTTGGCGTTGTGAAAGAAAAACAGCGCAAAATCGAACAGACCGCCGGCCACCGCCCGGCCGTCCACCGTGACGTGCTTCTCGTCCAGGTGCCAGCCGCGCGGCCGCGGCAGCAGCACCGCGGTTTTCTCGTTCAGCTTGTAGCCCTTGCCGCCCGCTTCGAGCGCGATGCTGCGGCGCGCGGCGTCGCGCAGATTGATCTGCCCGTCGATCATGTTGAACCAGGTCGGGCAATTGGCGTCCTCGAAATCGGCCATGAAGGTGGATGCGCCGCAGTTGAGCGCGTTGATCACCATCTTGCGGTCGGTGGGCCCGGTGATTTCGACGCGCCGGTCGAGCAGGTCCGCGGGTTGCGCCGAAATCTGCCAGTCCGATTCCCTGATCGGCTTCGTCTCGGGCAGGAAATCCGGCAGCAGGCCTGCATCGAACTGCTTCTGCCGCGCGGCGCGGCGCGCAAGCAGCTCCTGGCGGCGCGATTCGAACCGGCGGTGCAACTGCGCGACCAGCGCGAGCGCTTCGGGCGTGAGGATCGAAGCGAACTCGGCGGAGACCGGTGCGCTGATGCGCACGCCCTCGGGCAGCGAGCGGGATCGATTCACGGTGGCAGAAAAATTCTGTCGTCGGTGGGAGCGGAATTTTACGTAATGGAATGTCGCACCGCAACATGAAAACGGGCTGCGGCGCCTGATTGCAGCCCGCGCGCAGCGGGAGTAGGCTTCTCTCCCACAGTACGAGTTTGTATTTCACAACATGAAAAATGCGCGCAACATCCTGATCTTCGGAGCCGCGTACGGCTCCCTGCTCGCCACCAAGCTCCTGCTCGCAGGCCACCGCGTGAAGCTCGTGTGCCTGCCAGCCGAAGCGGAACTGTTCAACAAAGAAGGCGCCATCGTGCGCATGCCGGTCAAGGGCAGCGACGGGCTGGTGGAAGTTCGCTCGAGTGAGCTGCCCGGGCAGCTCTCGGCCTGCAGCCCGGCAGAGGCGAGCCCCGACGGCTTCGACCTCGTCGTGCTCGGCATGCAGGAACCGCAATACCGCGCGCCTGGCGTGCGCGAGCTGCTCGATGCGGTCGCCCGGGCGAAGCTGCCCTGCCTGTCGATCATGAATATGCCGCCGCTCCCGTACCTCGCGCGCATTCCCGGCGTCTTCGCGGCCGCGTGCCGCGGCTGCTACACCGATGCGTCGGTCTGGGACGGCTTCGATGCGTCGTTGATGACGCTGTGCAGTCCGGACCCGCAGGCGTTCCGGCCGCCGGAGGAAAAGGCGAACGTGCTGCAGGTGCGCCTGCCGACCAACTTCAAGTCGGCGCGCTTTCCGTCGGATGCTCACACGGCGATGCTGCGCGAGCTGGCAGCGGGCATCGAGGCGGCGCGCTACACGATCGGCGCCGCGCGCATCGAGCTGCCGGTGAAGCTAAGGGTGCACGACTCGGCGTTCGTGCCGCTCGCCAAGTGGGCGATGCTGATCGCCGGCAACTACCGCTGCGTGACCCGCGACGGCATCCGCGCAATCCGCGAAGCCGTGCACGGCGACCCCGGCGCGGCGCGCGCGGTCTACGAATGGGTGGTGAAACTCTGCGTGTCGCTCGGCGCCGACGAGCAGGACCTGGTGCCGTTCGAGAAATATGCGGCCGCCGCGCAGGGCCTCGCCAGCCCCTCCTCGGCGGCGCGCGCGCTGCACGCGGGCGCGCCCTACATCGAGCGCGTCGACCGGCTGGTGCAGGCGGTGGCGAAGCACCGGGGCATGGCCTTGCCCGAGCTCGATGCGATCGTCGCGCTGGTCGACGCCAGGCTCGAGCGGAACCGGACGAAAGCCAAGGCTGCCTAGTCAGTCGTCGGCCTCGCCGATGCCGAGTTCCTGGATCTTGCGGGTGATGGTGTTGCGGCCCATGCCGAGCAGATTGGCTGCCTCGATCCTGCGGCCGCCAGTGCGCGCCAGCGCCCTGGCGATGAGCGAGCGCTCGAACTGGCGCGAGAGCTGATCCAGCACGCCGGTTTCGCCGCGCGCGAGGCGCCGCTCAACTTCCAGCTCCAGCGCCGCCACCCAATCCGCGGCCGGGACCGGGCGCGCACCCGAGGGTTCGCCGCGGAAATCGGCCGGCAGGTCGGCGACGCCGATCGCCTGCCCCGGCGCCATGACCGTCAACCAGTGGCAGAGGTTCTCCAGCTGGCGCACGTTGCCGGGAAAATCCATACGCGTGAGCTGAGCAAGCGCTTCATCCGAGAGGCGCTTGGGTTCCACGCCGAGTTCCTTGGCGCTCTTTGCCAGAAAATGCCGGGCCAGCAGCGCAATGTCCTCGCGCCGCTCGCGCAACGACGGGATCCGCACACGGATCACGTTCAGCCGGTGGTAGAGGTCATCCCGGAAGGCGCCCTCGCGCACGCGTGCGTCGAGGTCCTGGTGCGTCGCCGCGATCACCCGCACGTTCGCCTTCAACTGCTGGTGGCCGCCCACGCGGTAGAAGGTGCCGTCCGAAAGCACGCGCAGCAGGCGCGTCTGCAACTCGGCAGGCATGTCGCCGATTTCATCCAGGAACAGCGTGCCGCCTTCGGCCTGCTCGAAACGGCCGCGCCGCAGCGCCTGCGCGCCGGTGAAGGCGCCGCGCTCGTGGCCGAACAGTTCCGATTCGAGCAGGTCTTTCGGCATCGCGGCAGTATTGATGGCAACGAAGGGTTTCGCGACCCGGGTGCTGTGGCGGTGCAGCGCGCGCGCCACCAGTTCCTTGCCGGTGCCCGACTCGCCCGTGATCAGCACCGTGGCGCTCGATTGCGACAGCCGGCCGATGGCGCGGAATACTTCCTGCATCGCCGGCGCCTGGCCGAGGATCTCGGGCACTTCGCCCGCCGGCTCCAGCGCCGCCTGCTCGCGCTGGCTCTCATCCAGCGCGCGGCGGATCAGTTCCACCGCCTGGTCGACATCGAAGGGCTTGGGCAGGTACTCGTAGGCGCCGCCCTGGAAGGCGGCCACCGCGGACTCGAGGTCCGAGTACGCGGTCATGACGATGACGGGGACGGCCGGATGCTTTTGCTTCACTTCCTGAAGCAACTCGATGCCGGACTCACCGGGCATGCGGATGTCGGAAATCAGCACCTGCGGGGCGCCGCCGGCCAACGCCTGCAGCGCCTCGCGCGCAGAGGCAAACGAGTTGTACGAGATCCCTTCGCGGCTGAGTGCCTTCTCGAACACCCAGCGGATGGAGCGATCGTCGTCGACGATCCAGACGGGTTTCATGCCAGTGGCAGCAATAGTGTGAATACGGTTCGTCCCGGGCGGCTGTCGAATTCGACCACACCGCCGTGGTTTTGTACGTAAGTCTGGACCAGCGCGAGGCCGATACCGCTGCCACCCTCCCGCCCTGACACGAGCGGGTTGAAGACCCGGTCCCGAATATCGCCGGGCACACCAGGCCCGTCATCGACTACTTGCAATTCCAATGCCAGCTTGTGCCGCTGGCGGGCGATGGTCACCTGCCGGGCGGTCCGGGTGCGCAGCACGATGGCCCCACCCCGGCCGGCGTTGGCCCCCGAAAGGAGCGCCTGGGCGGCGTTCCGGACCACGTTCAGGACTGCCTGGATCAGTTGCTCGATGTCGCCCACCAGGTCAGGGACGCTGGGATCGTAATTGCGCAGCACCGAAATGCCGGCCGGGAATTCGGCCTGCACCAGGCTGCGCACGCGCTCCAGCACCTCGTGGATGTTCAGTTGCCTGAGTTGCACGGCGCGCTGCGGCGTCAGCAGCCGGTCGAGCAGCACCTGCAAGCGGTCCGCTTCCTTAATGATGACCTGGGTGTACTCCTTCAGCTCGGGCCGCTCGAGTTCGCGCTCGAGCAGCTGCGCCGAACCCCTCAGGCCGCCGAGCGGATTCTTGATCTCGTGCGCGAGATTGCGCAACAGCTCCCGGGTCGCCTCCTGCAGGTCGAGCAGGCGTTCCTCGCGCTCCAGGCGCAGCTGCTCCTGGATCGGCCGCAGCTCGGCCAGCAGCGGCATGCCGGGAACGTCGATCGCAGCCACCACGCAGGACAGCGGCAGCGGCTCGCGTCCCGGGCGTTCGTAGCTGACGCTCTGCGCGCGGTAGCTCCAATGTGCGGCGAGCGCCTCGGCGAGCATGCCCTCGAGCGCGCGGCTGTCGCTGAACAGCGCGGGAAACGTCTGACCGACCAGCGACTTGGCGCCGGTGCCGAGCAGGTTCTCCGCAGCCTGATTGGTATGGCGGACCACATAGCCGGCATCCAGGACCACCACGGCAGTGGCGAGGAGTTCAAGGCCGGAAAACGCGGTTGGATGCGCGGCGGCCATGGGCCGGATCAGCCCCGCTTCAGCGGGATAGATTGCTGAGCTCGCGCTTCAGGGCTTCGACGTTCTTCTCGTGGACCTCGACCGTGTCCTTGTACGGTTTGAGCCGCTCGAGCGCCTTGGCGTAGTTCTTCTCATCGCCGCTGCGGACCGCTTCCTGCTCGGAGAGCTTCTTCCGGGCATCGGCGAGCATCGACTCTTCCTGGCCGAGTTCCTTCTCGATCGTATCCTTCTGCTTGGCCTTGGACGCGACCCGGTCCGCGGGCGTCTCGCGCGGAAAGCCGGCCGGCGACTTAGCGCCGGCCTTGACAGCCGGCACCACGGTCACGCGCTCCTGCTGCACGATGCGGCAATCCTTGCCGAGCGTGTCTTCCTTCAGGTTGGTGACGTGCGTGCGGCCCGTGCCGTCCTTGCAGCTCCAGATGGTCTGGGCAAACACCGGCCGCGCGGCCGCCATGCCGAGCGCCAGAACGAACAATGCACCGATCCGCAACATGGCCAGAAGACGCCTCAAATGAACACTGTAAGTCTATGCCACAAATGGGTTTTTCACAAACACAGCCGAAAACAAAAAAGGACGGGCCACGGGCCCGTCCTTCCTTCAACGCGTCAGCTTCAGACCCGGCTACAAGCTGTAGTACATGTCGAATTCCACCGGATGGGTGGTCATGCGGAAGCGCGTCAACTCGTCTTCCTTGAGCGCGATGTAGGCCTCGAGGGTGTCGTCGTCGAACACGCCGCCCTTGGTGAGGAAGGCGTGGTCCTTCTTTAGATTCTCGAGCGCCTCCTCGAGCGTAGCGCAGACCTGCGGCACCTTGGCGGCTTCCTCGGGGGGCAGGTGGTACATGTCCTTGTCGATCGGATCGCCGGGATGGATCTTGTTCTGCACGCCGTCCAGCCCCGCCATCAGCATCGCGGCGAAGGCGAGGTACGAGTTGGTCGTCGGGTCCGGGAAACGCACTTCCACGCGCCGCGCCTTGGGGCTCGACACGTACGGGATGCGGCACGCCGCAGAGCGGTTCTGCGCCGAGTAAGCGAGATTGATGGGCGCTTCGAACCCCGGCACCAGGCGCTTATAGGAGTTGGTGCCGGGATTGGTGATCGCGTTCAGTGCCTTGGCGTGCTTGATGATGCCGCCGATGTAGTGCAGCGCGAACTCCGACAGCCCCGAGTACAGGTTGCCCGAAAACAGGTTGTTGCCGCCCTTCCACACCGACTGGTGCACGTGCATGCCCGAACCGTTGTCGCCAACCACGGGCTTGGGCATGAAGGTCGCGGTCTTGCCGTAGGACGCAGCGACGTTCCATACCGTGTACTTGTAGATCTGCATCCAATCGGCGCGCTGTACCAGCGGCGCGAAACGCGTGCCGATCTCGTTCTGCCCCATCGCGCCCACCTCGTGGTGGTGCACTTCGACTTCCACGCCTTGCTGCTCCATCGCGAGGCACATTGCGTTGCGGATGTCATGCAGGGTGTCGGTCGGCGGCACCGGGAAGTAACCGCCCTTCACCGGCGCCCGATGCCCCATGTTGCCGGCTTCATACTCGATCCCGGTGGACCAGGGCGCTTCTTCGGACTTGATCTTCACGAAGCAGCCCGACATGTCCACGTTCCAGGTGACGCCGTCGAAGATGAAGAATTCGGGCTCGGGGCCGAAGTACGCGACGTCGCCCAGGCCGGTGGACTTGAGATAGGACTCGGCGCGCCTCGCGATGCCGCGCGGGCAGCGGTTGTAGGGCTTGCCGTCGGCCGGCTCGACGACGTCGCAACTGATGTTGAGCACCGCCTCGTCCGTGAACGGATCCATGCGCGCGGCGGCCGGATCCGGCATGAGCAGCATGTCGGAAGCCTGGATGCCCTTCCAACCGGCAATCGAGGAGCCGTCAAATGCATGCCCGGCCTCGAATTTATCCTTGGTGAAATACTTCACCGGCACCGAAACGTGCTGCTCCTTGCCGCGCGTGTCGGTAAAGCGGAGGTCGACGAACTTCACCTCCTTGTCCTTGATCAGCTTCAATACGTCATCGGGCGTCATCGCCATTTCGAGTCTCCTAAGCGGGTGATAGGTAAGACAGGCCGGGCGCGCCAGCCGGACCCGCCAACCTCAGCAGAATCCATGCCAAACGCCCCCACCCCGGCCAGCCCCTCTTCTGGCCAAGTTGGTGCGATTCTACCCGACGAAAATGCGCTTGAACGGTGCGAAACACGGCTGGTCAGCACTGACCTGGTGCAAAATGGCTGAGTCCTTATAATTCACGGATGGAAGAAATCAAGCAGAAGGCAAGAGAACGGGGCCGCAATCTAAGGCTTCCCTACGCGGGCGCGCTGTTGCCCGCGGAAGCGCGCGCGTTGATGCAGGCGGGTGCGAAGCTGGTCGATGTGCGCACCGACCCCGAGCTCCTCTACGTCGGCTCGATCCCCGGCAGCGAGGCGATTGAGTGGAATTCGTTTCCCGGCGGCACGCGCAACCCGGATTTCCTCGAGCAGCTCGCGACGGCCGTGAAGCAAGACCAACCGGTGATGTTTCTCTGCCGCTCGGGCGCGCGCTCCCACCAGGCGGCGATCGCGGCGACGCAGGCAGGCTGGCAGGAAGCCTACAACGTTCTCGAAGGTTTCGAGGGCGACAAGGACGCCGCAGGTCATCGCAATACCGTCGGCGGCTGGCGCAAGGCCGGACTACCCTGGGTACAGGGATAGTTCGACCGCTGCCAGCACGAAGATCCCGAACGCGATCCGGTACCAGGCGAACGGCCTGAAGTCGTGCGTCGCGACGTAGCGGATCAGCCAACGGATCACCACGAAGGCCGAGGCGAACGAGACTGCGATCCCGACGGCGAGCATGCCAAGGTCGGCGCCGGAGAACAGCGCGCGGTGCTGCCACAGGTCCCAGGCGCCGGCCGCGCACAGCGTCGGCACCGCGAGAAAGAACGAGAACTCCGTCGCCGCCGGCCGCGACAAGCCGAACAGCATGCCGCCGATGATGCTCGCGCCCGAGCGTGAAGTGCCGGGGATCAGCGCGAAGCACTGCGCGAATCCCACCTTGAGCGCATCCAGCCAGGACATCGACTGGGTGGTTTGAATTCTGAAATTAAGGGATTTTTTTTCTACAAAAAGAATAATCAAACCCCCGACGATGAACGCCAAGGCCACCGGAACGGGTTTGAAAAGCATTTCTTTTATGAATGAGCCGAACAGCAACCCCAGTATCGCGGCGGGGACGAACGCGACCGCGAGGTTGAGCCACAGTCTTGTATCGATGCGGAAGAAGCGCGCGCGGTACTCCCAGACCACGGCGAGCATGGCGCCGGTCTGGATGGCGACGAAAAACACGCCGGCGCGCGCATCGTCGAAGCCGAGCAGATGTCCGGCGAGGATCAGGTGCCCGGTGCTGGAAATCGGCAGGAACTCGGTGATCCCTTCGACCAGTCCGAGGATCAGCGCATGCAGCAGGCTCGCGTCGGCCACGATCTTCAGGATGCCTTTTGCGCCAGGAACTCACGGATCGACGGCCAGAACAGCGGATGGCTGTCGGTCGTGTTGTGACCGGCCTCCTGCAAACGAAGCTTGCGCTTCGATCCTCCCCACGCGTCGAACAGCCGTTCGCCGTGTATCGCAGGAATCACCTCATCGCGCTCGGCAATGAGGCACAGCAGCGGCTGCTTCATGTTCGGCGCCAGCGCGATGGAGTCGAAGCGGTGCTTCAGCAGCAGATCCACCGGCAGGTACCAGTAATAGCGCTTGGCCACTGCAGCGAGGCTGTCGTAGGGCGTGGCAAGGATGAGCGCGCGTACGGGACGCTGCGCCGCCAGCTGCACGGCGACGCCGCTGCCGAGGCTGCGACCGAACGCGTAGATGCGTTGCGGATCGACGCCGGAAATCCCGGCGGCATGGTCGAAGAACGTGAGTGCATCGGCGACCAGCGCCCTCTCCGAAGGGGATCCTTCGCTGCCGCCGTAGCCCCGGTAGTCAACCAACAG